>Ga0209417_1000751_pt1 | contig 69096 bp, 47 predicted proteins | sample RifGroF2_FD_184002 | JGI IMG/M metagenome (GOLD analysis project Ga0209417, IMG submission 184002) | Groundwater microbial communities from Rifle, Colorado, USA - Groundwater F2 (SPAdes) (version 2) | ecosystem: Environmental > Aquatic > Deep subsurface > Groundwater | place: Rifle, Colorado... | reverse complement strand
ATGATTGTTTGGAATTAATTCTTCTAAGCTTGGAGGTAAAAGAAAAAGCTGATTGGGATGATAATCTTTAAATATCGCTTTAGGTTTCATATTCATTTTGTTTCTCTAAGATACTGAATATCTTAATTATAACAAAATAAATCTATCCTAAATTATTAACAAAAAAAAAGAAGCTGTCCTTTTGAGACAGCCTCTTTAAATGCTATAAGAAATAATTATTATCTTGGATTTCCATTAATGTCAAACATATCCCAAAAGATAGGTGTACTAACCTCGTCTCCACCAATAGCAGCAGAAGCGGCAGTATAGTTTTCCAGGTTTAGGTTATCTTCATTATAAGGATAAGGCATTCTCATTGGAATATCGTCAATTGTTTTATATCGGGCAATATTCATTGTTGGCGAATCGAAAATACGCCATGAAGCCCATCCTTCTAATCCACGATCATAAAGAGCAAGCCATTTCTGTAAGCCAATTTTTCTTTTGTATAATCCAGCAGTTGTTCCTGTATTATAACCTACTACAGGTTCTGCAAGGTACGCTGTAGCATCAGCATTTGTACCACCCCAAGCAAGAATACTTTCGGTAATAGCTTCATTGTAATGAGTTTCGACAGTTCCTCCTCCTACAGCATAACCTCTGGCCGCAGCTTCAGCAATTAGGAATTTTACCTCAACAAAATCTATTATTGTAGCAGGATAATCGGCATCTCTCATTCTAGCTGGGAATGATGAACATTGGTTATAAACATTTCTATAACCATATCTACCACCTTTAAAAATGCCTCCAACAGTAGTAAAATAGAATGGACGTCTTGGATCATTAATTGCGTTCATTGTATCTACAATTGTATTAGATGCAACAAAATCTCTACGACCAGCCTCTACCATTTGAGCAAAAATAGTATTAACATGAGGAGTAGTACCTGTATAATAAAGTAAGGCAGATTCGCTTTGATCAGCAAAAACACCATCGGTTATAGCTTCTTCAGCAAAGCTCTGCGAGGAGGCAGCATCGTAATCAGCAATGCGCATAGCCAAACGTAGTTTTAATGAATTGGCAAATTTAAACCACAAATCCATGTCGCCAAAATAAAGAACATCTACATTGGTAAATCCACCTTCACCAATAGCAAATACGGCAGCATCTGCAGTCAATCTATCAATAAGATCGTAATAAATATCTGCTGCATCATCATAAGCAGGAGTTGGATTATCTCTTCCATTTAGTGCATCTGTATATGGAACATCTCCATTTACATCAACTAGTACATGATATGCTAATACTTCAAGCACATCAATTTGAGCAAGCTGAGCGTCTTTATTAGCCTGAGGAGTCGCATTATTTTCACTAATCAATTGACGAGCTTCTTTAAAATCGACTAGAACATCACGATAAAGCTCTTCCCACATTGCATCTGGTAAACCTCTATCATAAAAATTCCACTGGCTTTCGCCATAATAAGTAGTTTGAGCATTATACTGAGCTAATAACCTTGAAATATTAAGGTTTTGATTCATTTCGTTAATCTGGTTAATAACTGCAATCTGTGCATTGGTGAATAGAGCTGTTTCCGGCACAATGGCGGGCTCTTTAGGATTCGTATTATCAGGAAGTTCACAAGAAAACATTCCTGCTAATAAAACCAAAATCAAAATATATTTTATGTATTTCATAGTTCTAAAATTTACTGTTTATTAAAAACCTAGTTTAAGATTGAAACCGAAAGTTCTAGCTGTTGGATAAGAACCACTTTCTATTCCTTGAAGGTTACCTGAACTTAATGAAGCTTCTGGATCGAAATGATCCACATTTTTACTAATAATCCACAAGTTTCTTCCAACAAATGATAATGTTACATTACTAATGAAAGTTTTATCAAGCCATTTTTTGGGTAATGTATAACCTAATGTAACTTCGCGTAATTTAACATATGAAGCATCATAAATATATCTTGCGGTTGGAGAAGCATCATAATCCCAAGCTAAACCCCATTCGTAAGCCTCAACATAAGAAGTATTTGGAGTGCCATCTTCGTAAACAGTACCTTCAAATAATACACCACCACCATCGGCAACTGGATCACGTTTTGGGTTACCTTTGTCATTTAAACCAGCTGTTTCTTCGTACAAACCAGTTGCTTGGCCATACTTAGTATTAATTGAATAAATGTCACCACCTTGTTGAATATCGATAAGTGCGCTTAAAACAAATCCTTTATATGTGAATGTGTTTGAAATACCAGCATTCCAGTCAGGATTAACATTACCAATAACTTTTTCTTCATCAGTTCTTAAATAAAAACCATCAGCATCAACAACTTTTTTTCCATTTAAATATACAAAGTCAGTACCTACTATTGCACCATAAGGTTCCCCTTCGCGAGCATTAACAGAAACGTCCCATGCACTAAATAAAAGGATGTTGTCAATATCATCACCCAAATCAACAACCATGTTCTCATTTTTAAACCAATTAACTCCAATATTCCAGGTAAAATCTTTTTTAGAAACGGGAGTACCTTTTAATGCAACTTCAAAACCTTTGTTTTCAATTTCACCAGCATTAATATACATTGCTCCAAAACCAGATGGACGTGAAACCTCAATAGGCATAATTTGATCGAAGGTATTGTTTTTATAATATGAAAAATCAAAACCTAAACGATTATTAAAGAAGTTAGCTTCTAATCCGAACTCGACACTTTTTGTTCTTTCTGGCAACAAATCAGGATTGTAAAGCGTGCTTTTAACAGAAGATAAACCTAAGCTTCCCCATGGACGGCCTACGAAATATGCATTTTTAGTATTATAAGCAGGAGCATCAGCACCTACCTCTGCATAATTTGCACGAATTTTAATAAGAGAAATATAGCTAAGAGATTTAAGAACTGGTAATTCTGAAACTATAATACTAGTAGATATTGATGGATAGAAATATGAGTTATTTTCTTCTGGTAATGTTGAAGAAATGTCATAGCGAGCAGTAAAATCAACAAAAACAAAACGTTTATAACCAGTTGAAAGGCTTCCATAAAAACTATTAATTCTGGTCTCAATATCTGTTTCGTTTATAACGACAGGAGCTACAGAGTTATCGAGTGCATAATAATTTGGTAATGCCAAACCACCAACAGTAGTTCCTTGAATAGATCGAATTGAATTTGAACGAGTACTTGCTCCCAACATACCATTTAAGGAAACCGATCCAAGTTCTTTATTAAATAAAGCCATTAAATCAGCATTAAATTCGTTGAAAGTACGATCAAATCTTGTATAATCTGGCAAATCACCTGCAACTGCGCTACCAATAGCAATTCTTTGTTCTTGATATTCTGCATAGTAATCATTTGCTACTCGACCCGAAATATTAATCCAGTCAGTTAATTTATAGCTTAACTTAGCATATCCAAAGAAACGGTTACGACCATCATTATTATAATTTTCGTATCTGGTCCAATATGGGTTATTTGCATAATAAGCAGTTAATGGTTCTACAGTTGGTAAATCGGTATAATTCCATGTTCTGTGAGTACCATCAATTGGTGATTTATAGTTATTTCTTAGTTTTTCAAAATCAACGTTTGTTTGAAACCATTGACCAAAAACTTGCATAACGTTGTATTCGTCATAACCTGTACCAAAACGACCAACATTTTCGTTGCTGATATAGTTAGCATTTGCTTCGACATTTAGTTTGTCGGTAAAATCATATGAACCACTAAGATTAATAGTATTTCTTTTTAAAGAACTATTAACTTGAATACCAGTTTCGTCAACATTAGTATAAGAAAGTCTAAAAGTACCTTTTTCTGTTCCACCAGTAAACGAAATGTTATTTGTATATTTTACACCAGTTTCCCAATATGAATCTAATGAATTTTCAGGAAAAACCCAAGGTGTAGCCTGAGCGTAATTATCTTCTAATGGATCAAGTGCATCCCATTGAACAACCATAAGGTTTTTATCAAATTTAGCACCCCAGGAAGCATCGTCAAAAATAGGGCAGATTAATTCGTCTGTTCCATCACCATCAAGATCATCAACAAGGAAATATCCTGAAGGATCGTCATAATACGCACCATATGAACCACCATATTCTTTTTGATATTTAGGCATAGTAGACTGATCAACTACACTCCAAACTACTCCTGAATTAACAGTAACATCAATACCTTTCTTACCTTTTTTACCTTTTTTGGTAGTAATAAGAATAACACCGTTTGAAGCACGAGAACCATATAAAGCAGAAGCAGCTGCGCCTTTTAATACAGATACTGATTCAATATCATCTGGATTTATGTCTGATGCTGCATTTCCATAGTCGAAACCTCCGCTACCAGCTTGCTGATCTGCAGTGTTTGTATTACTATTGTCAACAGGTATTCCATCCACAACAAATAGTGCCTGGTTATTTCCCAACAGTGAAGCATTACCACGAATTACAATATTCGCGGATCCACCCATTGTATTAGGCGATTTAATTGAAACACCGGAAACTTTACCAGAAAGAGAATTAACAAAGTTTGTTTCTCTAACCGTATTGATTTCTTCTCCGCTAATTTCCTGAATAGAATATCCAAGGGCTTTTTTATCTCTTGTGATACCCAAAGCTGTAACAACAACTTCGTCCATTTCTAAAAATTCAGCTTCAATTACGATATCAATCACAGTTCTGTTATTAATCATAACTTCTTGTGATTTCATACCTACGAAACTAAAAATAAGAGCCTGAGCACTGCTAGGTACAGTTATTGAAAACTTACCATCAATGTCAGTTGTAGTACCAATAGTGGTATTATCTTTTACCACAACGGATACTCCGGGGATTGGCTGCCCGTCTTCGGCGCCGGTTACCGTTCCCGAAATCTGCATCTGTGCCTGTACGGTAAACCCTACAAACAACAAAAATGCAAGAAAAATTGTTAGTTTTTTCATAGATAAAAATTTTAGGTTAAAATAGTTAATTAAATAAAAATTATTCAACACGCTAATGTAGTAAAATTATTATTGTATGGTTAATCAATAATTAACTTTTTTTAACATTTTAAGAACATTATACCCAGATCATTTGATTTGACTATGTTTTGACAACCTTTGTCTTTTTTAAAATAATTAGGGGGTTGAAAATACAACCCCCTAATTATTTTAAAACTTTGAGAAAACAATTTTTAGAATTTCATTTTCAAGTTTCTCAACATCTGTTTCGATTTGAGTTCCTTTATTAATAATATCTTTCATAAATACTTTATCTTCTAATCCGGAAGCATTAATCTTAACATTTAAAAATGCGCCTCTAACGCATGCGCGCAGAGCTATTGCCCCAACACCAGCATCGGTAACCGAATTTGGATTACCTGTTTCAGCCATAGCTTTTACAATCTCCATTGCATTAAAGGCAGTTTCCATTACTTTAAAAGGAACCAGAATTGCATTCTTGGTAGCATTTTCAATAGCTTGCTTTCGTGCTGTTTTTTCTTCTTCTGTTTTCTTGGGTAAACTAAAAGCATCCATAATTTTATTGAATGCATCAGTATCTTCATCAACTAAACGTAATAGTTCTTTTTGATAATTCATTCCCTTTTCTGCCCAATTTGAGAATTCTTCCCAACGATCGTCCCATCCTCGTTTATGCGATGAAAGATTGGCTACCATTGTACCTAATGCAGCACCTAATGAACCCATATAAGCAGAGATTGATCCTCCTCCTGGTGCAGGTGATTCCGATGCAGTTTCATCAGCAAAACCTGTAATTGTTAAATCTGCAAGCCTCTTCTTCTTTTGATCTGCAGCAAGTTTATACTCAATAATTTTTTCTTCTGGTTTAAATTTGTACAAATCATCCAAACCTAATGACTTAACTGCTATTTTTATTATCTCACTATCGGGAATACCAACAGAACGTTTTTGTTTTCTCAGAAAATATTTACCTGCATCAATCATGGCTTGCAATGGAATTAGCCCTACTAATTCAGAACCTGTAACACGAATACCTCTTTCCTGTGCTTTTTTACAAACTTCGTCATATGCGATATGAACAGGAGTAATACTAATATTTGTAAGGTTCATTGAAATTTGGGCTATTCCGAACTCATCAATAAACCAACCAATTGCTTTAACAGTTTTTAGGGTACCTGGAATCCAAACTTTATTTCCTTTCTCATCTACTACTTGTTTTCCTGTAATGGGGTCACCTTCGCGCATTGGTCGTCCTTTTTCACGAACATCAAAGGCTATTGAATTAGCCCTTCGGGTAGATGTTGTATTTAGGTTTACATTATAGGCAACTAAAAAATCTCTTGCACCTACAGCTGTAGCACCAGCTTTTGCATTAAATTCAGCAGGACCAAAATCGGGTTTCCATTCGGGTTTAGTTAGTTTGTCTTTTAATCCTTCATACTCTCCTGCCCGGCAATTAGCAAGGTTTTTTCTGATATCGGAAAATGCGGCATTCTCATAACAATATATAGGTATATTTAATTCGTCGCCAATTCGCTTTGCTAACTTACGCGCATATTCGACAGTTTCTTCCATTGTAATATTTGCAACTGGAACCAATGGACATACATCTGTGGCTCCAAAACGGGGATGAGCGCCTTTATGATTACGCATATCGATTAACTCCTGAGCTTTCTTAACTGCCCTAAATGCAGCTTCAATAACCTGCTCTGGGGATCCAACCATTGTAACTACAGTACGATTAGTTGCTTTTCCTGGATCAACATCCAAAAGACTAACTCCTTCGACAGATTCAATCTCGTTGGTTATCTGTTTTATTATATTCATATCATTCCCTTCGCTAAAATTGGGAACACATTCTATTAGTTGTTTACCTATCATAATTATTTTAAATTATATTTATAATTTTTATCTTATTCAGGATTAATATATTAACGATATTTGTGTTTAAATTTGGATTTCGAGTCCTATTTCTTCGTAGTTAACCACTTTTGACATAAATAGATAACTTTTTTCAAAAAACAATCTCTCTTTACTAAATTATTTCTCCATTTAATATCACTGTATCAATTAAATTGCTAGTATATGCATAAGGCATGTATTCGTACGTTGGAATTTCTTTTGTTATATATACATTCGCAATCTTTCCTTTTGCTATACTTCCGTGAGTGTCGCTTATTCCCATTGCATAAGCACCATTAATGGTAGTTGCATGAATTACTTCCTCAGGTAGCATTCTTAATTTAATTGTTCCCAATGACATAATAAATTTCATATTCCCAGATGGAGATGAACCTGGATTAAAGTCAGAAGCCAGAGCAATAGGCAAACCAGCATTTATCATTTTTCGCACTGGAGGATCGATCATTCCAAGAAAGAAAGCTGCTCCAGGCAAAAGAGTTGGCATTGTTTCGGAATTTTTCAAGACATTAATTTCCTCATCGCCTGTAAATTCGAGATGATCAACAGAAAGAGATTCATATTTAACACCTACCTGAATTCCACCTGAAAAATCAAGCTCATTGGCATGAATTTTTGGACGCATACCATATTTAATTCCAGCCATTAAAATCCGTTCGGTTTCTTCGACAGTAAAAAAACCTTTATCGCAAAATACATCTATATAATCAGCAAGATCCTCATTTGCTACCAATGGAATCATCTCATTGATTATTAATTCTACATAATCATTTTGTTTTCCCTTGTATTCAGCAGGAACGGCATGTGCGCCTAAAAAAGTTGATTTAATAGTAATAGGTGTGGTTTCTTTTAATCGCTTAATTACACGAAGCATTTTTAGCTCATCTTCAATATTAAGACCATAACCGCTTTTTATCTCAACAGCACCAGTTCCAAACCTAATAATCTCATTAATACGATGTAAAGATTGCTCATATAAGGAATCTTCGCTTGTATTATGTAATAATTTTGCAGAATTGAGTATTCCTCCACCCCTTTTTGCAATTTCTTCATAAGATAATCCTCTTATTTTATCACTATATTCAATTTCTCGACTACCTGCGTAAACAAGGTGTGTATGCGAATCGCAAAAAGATGGAAAAACCATTTTCCCTTTGGCATCTATTATTTTATCATTAAAATCATTCATTTTAAGATTACTCATCTTACCAAAATCAGCAATCTTATTCTTTTCAATTAGAAGATACGCATTTTCAATTGTATTTATTTTTTGCATTTCAATCCCTGCTTTCCATTTAACAGGATTGGTCTCAGTATTAACTAATAACTTAATATTTGTAATAAGTAATGCCATAGTGCTGATTTTTTTGTTGGTACGAAAATACAAAAATCGTTTGGATATCAATAAAAAATTTCCTGTTGTACAACTTATGTTCTATTTTTACATTTGATAATATAATTTCTGCATTATAAATTATTAAGCGCATTAAGGGTTACACATATTTTTGGTGTATTAAAAGATAGTTTGAATAAATAATTACTATGATATAAAAGAATTAAAACCAATTTGATAATTATAAAATACTAAAGATGAAAAAGAAACGTCAATTTCCTCACACTTATGTAATAATATTCTCAATTATTGTAATATGCGCTATTCTAACATGGGTTGTCCCCGGAGGTGAGTTTGCCCGTGAAATTAAAAATATAAATGGCATTGATAGAGAAGTTATTGTTCCAGGATCATTTAATCAAGTTGATAATCAGCCGCAATCGTGGCAAATTTTTACATCCATTTTTCAGGGAATGAAACGTACTTACGATATAATTTTTTATATTCTTATGATTGGTGGTGCATTTTGGCTTATGAATGAAAGTAAAGCACTAGATGTAGCCATTTATTCTTTTCTAAACTTCACAAAAAGGATTGAACGATTTAAAGTTTTAAAACTGATTGGAGTAAATAACCTTGTTATAATATTAATTATGGTATGCTTCAGTTTTTTTGGAGCAGTTATTGGCATGAGTGAGGAAACCATTGCTTTTGTTATTATATTCGTTCCACTTGCTATTAGTATGGGATACGATTCAATAGTTGGTATATGCCTTTGTTTTCTTGGTGCTGGACTAGGTTTTGCAAGTGCTCTTCTAAATCCTTTTACAATTGGAATAGCTCAGGGATTATCAGGAATTCAGTTATTCTCAGGAATTGAATACAGGTTTGTTATTTGGCTTATAATTAACAGTATTGGTATTGGTTATGTACTTTGGTATGCTAATAGAATAAAGAAAAATCCAAAACTTTCACCTGTTTACGAAATTGATGAATATTGGAGAAAAAAGGGAGAAGCAGAAAGTAATGGCACTAAGAACAAAGCAGAAAAATCAGCATGGATGGTTTTTATATTCATTTCTATCGTTTTCCTGCTTTTTTCGTTTTATTACCCCATTACCCATCTAGCAATTGGAAACAGTTCAATTTCTGCTCCAATAATTCCAATTCTTACAGCTATTTGGGTTTTCATTGGTATTATGGCATTGCGTCATTCTGTTCAACTATTTATAGTTAATATTTTGATATTTACAATCTTATTTTTAATAATTGGAGTAATGGGATATGGCTGGTATATAAAGGAAATCGCCACATTATTTCTCGTTATGGGCCTTTTATCAGGAATTTCATTTGGACAAAGCGCAAATCAGGTTGCAAAATCATTTATCGAAGGAGCAAAAGATATTATGTCAGCCGCGTTAGTAGTAGGTTTAGCAAGTGGAATTGTTGTAATTCTTGAACAAGGTAAAATAATTGATTCATTGCTATTCTATGCTTCTGAATCTATGCAGGGTTATGGCAAACTAATGTCGGTAGCCATAATGTTTATTTTTTACAACCTATTGAATTTTATTATTGCATCGGGATCAGCAAAAGCTGCACTCACCATTCCTTTAATGTCACAATTTTCTGATCTTATAGGAATTAGCCGACAAGCTACTGTAACCATTTATCAACTTGGAGGTGGATTTACAAATCTTATAACACCCACTTCTGGTGTTATGGTTGGAGTTTTAAGTATTGCTAAAATTCCTTATAACATTTGGTTTCGTTGGTTTTTGCCATTAATGCTTATTTTAATAGTTGTTGCATTTTTTCTTTTAATACCAACAATCTATATAAAATTAAATGGGTTTTAAAATGATTTGGTATGATAAAAAAAATCCTAATTTGTCTGATTGTATTATTATTTTCAGCAAATACAAATGCACAAGATTCTTTATCAGTAAAAAAAGACAAAACAGAGAAAATTAAAGAAGGATGGACCTTTGGTGCCGTTCCTGTAATTGCCTTTGATTCTGATTTGGGTTTTAAATATGGTGGATTGGTAAACTTCTATAATTATGGTAAACCAACCAGTTATCCAGAGTATTTACAGTCTATTTATGTTGAATTATCGCGAACTACTAAGGGAAGCGGAATAAACCAGATAACATTCGATTCGGAGCATATGTTTCCAAACAAACCCATTCGAATTACTTCTGATTTTAGCTATTTAACCGAACAAGCTTTGGATTTTTATGGATTTAATGGATATCAATCAACCTATAATTCAATATTTGAAGATGACAGCAAATCAAATACATTATACAAATCGAGAATGTACTACAGAATGGAGCGAAAGCTGATTCGGTTTACAGCCGATTTCTCGGGTAATTTATTTAGCGAAAATCTTAAATGGGTTGCAGGATTTGCACATTTTAACCACATGATGAATTCAGTTGATATTGATGCACTAAATGATGGTGAAGACAAATCGGATTGGTTACCAGCAATTGATACAGTTCCCGGATTATACGATGAATATGTTAAGTGGGGATTAATCTCGGCTAAAGAAGCTGATGGTGGCAAAATAAACTATATTAAGCTAGGTGTTGTTTACGATTCGCGCGACAACGAAGCGAATACGATGAAAGGAATTTGGTCTGAAGTTATTATTGCAACTGCACCTGCCCTTCTCGATAATAACGAGAATAGTTATACTAAACTCACATTAACACACCGACAATATTTAACTCTGGTAAGAAATAAGTTATCATTCGCCTATCGATTGGGTTATCAAGGAACAATTGCTGGCGAAACTCCTTTTTACATGCAACCATATATTAATATATCATTCTCCCCTTCAATAGTTGCAGAAGGATTAGGTGGTGCAAAAACAGTGCGTGGGGTACTACGAGATCGCATTGTTGGCGATGCAGTTATTTTTGGGAACTTAGAATTTAGGTGGAAGTTTTATAAAACGGTAATAAAAAATCAGAATCTTTATGTTGCCCTGAGCACATTTTCAGACTTTGGTCAGGTTGTGAAAGATATAAAGATTGATAAAAGTAATATTCCTGCAGAAATAGACTTAGATAATTATTTTGATGAAGAAAAAGATAAGTTACATCTAAGTTATGGTTTGGGATTGCATTTTGCTTTAAATGAAAATTTTATTGTAGCCATTGATTATGGTTTTGCATCCGATAAAAGAGATGGATCAAGTGGCTTATATATAGGTATGAATTTTTTGTTTTAATAAAAAAAGTCAGGCATTATTCCTGACTTTCTTTATTTCAACTATTCAAAATAACTATTTGATCTTGTAAGTAATATCTCTAAACTCATTTTGATCTTTGTCTTTGAATTCGCAGCACTCATCCAGATTTTTATTATATACATCCATAGCACTTTTACTCATACCCATACTAGAGAAGCCTCCATCGTGGAATATGTTTTGCATGGTAATTTTTCTGGTAAAGTCTGAGAACATTGTAACACAGAAGTTCGCACACTCCTCGGCATCTGCATTTCCCAAAGGAGAAACCCTATTTGAGAAATCAACCAAACCATCAAATCCCATTATTCCTTGTCCTGCAGTTGTAGCAGTTGGTGATTGAGAAATTGTATTAATACGAATTTTTCTTTCACGTCCATAAATATATCCAAAGCTTCTTGCTATTGATTCTAGCAATGCCTTTGCATCACCCATATCATTATATCCATATAATGTTCGTTGAGCTGCAACATATGATAATGCAACGACAGATCCCCATTCGTTTAGAGCATCATGTTTTCTTGAAATCTGCAACATTTTATGAAACGATAATGCTGATACATCAAGTGTTTTTAAAAAGTAATCGTAATTTAAATTATCATATGTTATCCCTTTTCTAACATTTGGCGACATACCAATTGAATGCAAAATAAAATCGAACTTACCACCAAATATCTCCATTGTTTTCACAATAAGATTTTCAATATCTTCAACTTTTGTAGCATCAGCGGGAATAACGACAGTGTTGCATTTTTTAGCAAGCTCATCAACATTACCCAATCGCATAGCAAAAGGAGCATTTGTTAAAACAATTTCAGCCCCCTCTTCAAAAGCTTTTTCGGCTACTTGCCAGGCAATAGACTGATCATTCAGGGCTCCGAATATCAAGCCCTTTTTCCCTTTTAATAAATTATGAGTCATATTTGTTTAATTAGGTTTTACGTAATAGAATACAATTAACTTGTAATAAAGTTCAATTTTAATTAGGCTTCGCCAAGTAAAACTTTGGCATTTTGAACTGCTGCAGTAGTAAGTAATTCACCACTAAGCATTTTGGCAATTTCATCAATTCGCTCTTCTTTGGATAAGAGCTTAATATAAGTATTTGTGGTTTCATGATTATCTTTCTTGTATACCAGAAAATGATAATCTCCTTTACTGGCAATCTGAGGAAGATGAGTTATATGAATAACCTGCATTTTTCCAGCCATTCGTTTAATAATAGCTCCCATTTTATCAGCTATCTCACCTGAAGTTCCTGAGTCTATTTCATCAAAAATTATGGTTGGCAAAGTGGATGATTCGGCCATCAATGATTTTAAACTAAGCATTAACCTCGACATTTCTCCACCGGATGCAATTTTTGATAATTCTTCGGGTTTTACATTTTTATTTGCCGAAAACATGAACCTGATAATCTCTTTACCTGTAGGTAAAAATTCATCAGTAGGTAACTGTTCAACCACAAACTGAGCATTTGGTATCCCGAGTTGTTGCAACATTTCAACTATCTTCTTCTCAACAGCAGGAATTGATTTTTTTCTATTTTGCGAAATCTGTCCTGCTTTATTATTAAGCAATTCGATTAATCTATTTAATTGTTTCTGAATATCTTCAATACGAAAATCAAGTGATGAGATATGATCTATTTTTTGCTGTAATTCATCTTTAATACTTAGCAATTCATCTACAGATTTGCACTTATGCTTTTGCTGTAATGAATAAATGCTATCTAACCGTGTTTTAATAAACTCAAGCCGATCAGGATCATGCTCAAATGAGCTATTAAGATTTTCAATCTCCAAAGCCATATCATTTAACTCGATATAAACCGAATCCATTCGGGTTGCTATATCTTCTTTATTTCCTAAGAATTTTGCTATAGTTGATATTGAGTTCTTTGCCTGCTTCAGCTGGCTCAAAATATCAATGTTTTCGCCCGAAAGAATCTGATTGGCATTGGTAAGATTTAGCTTTATCTCTTCAATATGAGACAGTTTCTCAAGTTCTTCTTCTAGTTCATCCTGTTCGCCAAGCTTTAAATTTGCCGATTCAAGCTGATTAAACTGGAAATTAAAATAATCGAGATCTGATTTTGCCTTTTCAGAATTTGAAACTAGCTGATGATATTCACTTGTCAGGTTTTTATATTCAATATAGTTTTTCAGATAATCATTGAGCAACTCTTTTTGATTCACAAAAGAATCAATCAAATCGAGTTGAAATTGATTTTCCCCAAGAAGGAGTGTTTCGTGCTGAGAATGTATATCGACAAGAAAGGTACCCAGATCTTTAAGAATACTAATATTTACTGGCGTATCATTAATAAATGCTCTTGATTTGCCACTATCAGTAATTTCCCTTCGAATAATCGTGATATCTTCGTAATCCAGTTCGTTAACTTTAAAAAAATCTTTTACCTCGAATTTATTAATTACAAATTTAGCTTCTACAAAGCATTTCTTCGATTTATCTTTTAGAACGGTTGTATCGGCTCTTTGCCCCAGAATTAAAGATAAAGCACCAAGTAAAATTGATTTTCCCGCTCCTGTTTCACCGGTAATAATATTCAATCCACTTTTAAAATCAATTTCTAATTCATTGATCAGGGCATAATTCTGAATATAAAGCGACTGAAGCATTAAGATACTTGTTTAATTGATTAAATTCCCAAGTACAAACATAGATAAAAAATGATAAAAATCATTCAAAATTTAAGGATAGTAATTAACACGAAATTTACAAAAGTTAGTTTTCTTTTATCTTTTTATACCTGTCGGCACGGGTTGGATCAATCTCCACTAAAATACTATATACTCTGTCGGCTTCGGCCATAAACGATTCGGAAAAAACATTGACCAGCTCTTCTGATTTAGCAATCATAACCAGTTCAAAATAGAATAAAAAGGGATCGGGTTTCTGGCGGTATACTTTCTGCAAAAGCTGGAGACTTTCAGCAATTTCTGATCTGCCGGCAGCTTCCTTCGAACTCATAATATCCAATCCTAACCGGTGATATCTATACATAAATTCTCTAACTCCTTTATATTGATCATTTAAAATATTCTCGACCAACCAATATCTGTTTTTTCTGCTTTCAAATGCTTTCCAACCTTTCTCGGGAGCATTCTGAGCCTGATTAAGAATTAATTCCGCTTTTTGAAAGAACTCAGTACCTCCTAAAGGTGAAAAAGTATCATAATCGAGACCTATTATTATATATGCATAGTAAGCTAAAATAGAAGTTAGGTTTGAACGAAACTCAGTTAAATTAAACTCTAATGGTTCGAATTCAACATAATTGAATTTAATATCATCATCCTTATAATTTAGTATTGTGGAATTATAAGAGGAATTGTAAATCTGTCGGCGTGATTGTATCTGAATGTTTCCTTTAAACTCATCTCCCGAATGATCAGTAAGATTAATCATAATATTACAGTCAATTCGTTCCTCGTTACGATAAACATGATTTGTCCAAACAGTATTATTCATAAACTCATACAACTCGTTCTGCAATGTTTGAAAAACCTGTTTATTGGTACCTTGTATCTGCGATGAAACAACTGAAATATTGCATCGAAGTTCTTGTCCGCGAGTGATAAGACTAACTACCAGTAAAATAAGAAATAAATATATTCGTTTTTGCATACCACAAACGTTAATTATTCTTTTTTTGTAAAACATCAGTCAACATATTAACGATATCAACTGCAGCATTGCTCTTCGATTTCAGATTAAACTGATACTGTTTCTCAGCGGAATCAATTATAGTAATTTTGTTCGTATCAAATCCAAAACCCGCACCTTTATCATTTAATGAGTTTAGAACGATAAAATCCAGGTTTTTAGTATTAATCTTTTTAATTGCATTTAAAAATTCATCGTTTGTTTCTAATGCAAAGCCTACCAATACTTGTTTACTTGTTTTTAACTTTCCCAATTCGGCTGCAATATCTTTATTTGGTACTAGCTCGATCTGGAAATTTTCTTTCCCTCTTTTAATCTTATGATCTTCTTTAGTAACTGGTTTAAAATCAGCAACTGCAGCAGACATAATTGCTGCATCACATGATGAAAAATACTTTACTGCATTTTCATACATTTCATCAGCAGTTTGAACGTCAACTCTGGTAATCGATTTATTTTGTGTAGATAATTGTGTTGGACCAGTAATAAGAAATACGTTGGCTCCTTGTTCAGCAAGTTTTTCGGCAATAGCAAAACCCATTTTGCCAGTACTAAAATTTCCAATAAAACGAACAGGATCTATTGGTTCGTAAGTTGGTCCTGCAGTTACCAGGATAGTTTTATTTAGGAGTTTTTTTTTTTGAGAAAAGAATTCAACAACCTTTTCGACAATCACTTCAGGCTCTTCCATCCTACCCTTTCCACTTAATCCACTGGCTAATTCGCCTTCAACAGGTTCAATAATTATATTGCCATACGATTTAAGCACTTCAATATTTCGGAGGTTTGCAGGATGTTGAAACATATCCAAATCCATTGCAGGAGCAATCATTACAGGGCATTTTGCCGAAAGATATGATGTTAAAAGCAGATTGTCGGCAATTCCATTTGCCATTTTACCCATTGTATTTGCAGTGGCAGGAGCTACTAAATAAAGATCTGCCCACATGCCAAGATCTACATGGCTATTCCATTGTCCGTTCTCGGGATCAAAAAAATCAACCAAAATAGGGCTTTTCGAAAGGGTTGCCATTGTTAGGGGTGTAATAAATTCTTTGGCTAATTTAGTCATAACAACCTTTACTTGCGCTCCTTCTTTCACAAGTAATCTAACAAGAATAGCAGCCTTATAGGCCGCTATACTTCCTGTAATACCTAATAAAATATGTTTATCTTGTAGCTTCATGGGTTATTTTTTAAACCACTACTCAGCTTCTTCAATCTCAGGTTTTCTAAAATAAATCTGATCATCGAGAAACTCCTGCATTGCCATTAATGTAGGTTTTGGGAGTCTTTCGTAAAATCTTGAAATTTCAATTTGCTCTCTATTTTCGAAAACTTCTTCAAGATTATCAGTATAAGAAGCAAATTCTTCTAATTTTCTATTCAATTCTTCTTTTAACTCTGCACTAATCTGATTTGCTCTTTTTGAAACAATGGCCACAGTCTCGTAAATATTACCTGTATCTTTATTAAGATCAACAAGGTTACGTGTAACAGTAGAAACAGGTGCTTTAGTTTTTTTGTAATCCATTTTCGTACAATTTATTAATAGTTAATTCTTTAATTTCCTTTGTGAATCATTAAACATTTTATCTGCTTCACTTCGAAAATCACTTTTAGGATACTCATCCACAAAAGTATAATACTCGTCGACAGTTGCCTGAAAACGTTCGGTTTGTTTTTCGTAAATGCTATTTTCAGCCAACAAATAACTTGCCTTTAATATTAGAAACATAATTTCTTCACGATACTTTGTTTCAGGATATTGTTCAATGCTATTATTTAGTGCAATTACGGCAGCTTTATAATCGCTCAAATTATAATATAACTTAGCGCTTAGGTATGATTTTTCAACTAGCTTATTCCGTAATTCTTCAATTATTCTTAAACATTCATCTTTTCTTTCGCTATTTGGATACTTCGATAAATAAAGTCCAATATAGGAAATAGCTTGATTAGAATATGCCTGATCAAGACTTGGCCGTGGTGATAATTTATAATAACAATATGCGCTCATATACTCTGCCTCTTCGGCAAAAGGACTATTTCCAAAAGTTCTACGAAATTCACTGAAGTAGTGTGCTCCAAGTAAATAATCTTCTTCATTGAAATTACAGTAAGCACTATAGAAGAAAACTGTGTCTGCTTCTTTCGAACCTTTTAAAATAGGTTTCAGTTGCTCAAACAAACCATTTGCTCGGGTATAGTCTTCTTTCGCGTAATAATCTAGAGCTTTTTGGTACTTTAGCTTGTAATCCTTACTCTTTAGAAGCTTTTCGTATTTACAGGAGCTTAATAAAGCTACTATTGCAAGTAATAATAATAATCGTTTCATTTTTCAAAATATTTTGCAAATTTACAACTTTAGTTTAAAATGCTAAAATTTAATTACTCAAAACGTTCAAAATAGTTAATTTATTTTTATCCGTTTGCTATTTTTTTAAAAAAGACTACTTTTGTGCCCATAATTTAAATAACAATAACAATAACAATAAAAATATAAAGACGTGGATATTTTTAATAAGATAAAAGAAGGCATGGGACCAATAGGACAACATATGAAAATGTCTCATGGCTATTTTTCATTTCCTAAATTAGAAGGAGAAATTGGTCCTAGAATGAAATTCCGTGGCAAAGAGGTATTAAACTGGAGTTTAAATAATTATATCGGCTTAGCCAACCATCCTGATGTTAGAAAAGCTGATAAAGACGCAACTACCGAATATGGATTAGCATATCCAATGGGTGCACGGATGATGTCTGGACAAACCAGTAAACACGAGGAACTCGAAAACAAATTAGCCGAATTTGTTGGTAAAGAAGATGCATTTCTTTTGAATTATGGATATCAGGGAATGGTATCAATAATTGATAGTTTAGTTACAAGAAAAGATGTTATTGTTTATGATTCCGAATCACATGCTTGCATTATGGATGGTATTTTTCTACATAAAGCAAAAGGCGGAAAAAGTTTCGTATATGCCCATAATGACATGGAGAAATGCGAAAAGATGTTAGGTTTTGCAACAAAACTGGTAAAAGAAACAGGTGGAGGCATTTTAGTTATTACTGAAGGTGTTTTCGGAATGGCTGGAGACTTAGGAAAATTAAAAGAAATTGTTGCCCTAAAGAAAAAATTTGAATTTAGATTATTAGTTGATGATGCTCATGGATTTGGAACAATGGGCAAAACAGGAGCAGGAATTGGTGAATATTTTGGTGTTCAGAATGATATCGATATTTATTTCGCAACTTTTGCAAAAGCAATGGCTGGTATTGGTGCGTTTGTAGCATCTACTGAAGAAGTTGTTAATTTCTTTAGATATAACATGAGATCTCAAACCTTTGCTAAATCATTACCTATGCCTATGGTAATTGGATCTTTAAAGAGACTAGAACTTCTAAAAACTCAGAAAGAACTAAGAGAGAATCTTTGGAAAGTTGTTCATGCATTACAAAAAGGCTTAAGAGAAGCAGGATTTAATATTGGTAATACAGAATCGCCAGTTACACCAGTTTATTTATCGGGAAGTATTCCTGAAGGCACTGGCATTACTATGGATTTAAGAGAAAATTACAATGTTTTCTGTTCAATTGTTGTATATCCTGTAATACCTAAAGGACAATTATTGCTTAGATTAATCCCTACAGCAATGCACACTTTAGAAGATGTTGAATACACAATCAATGCATTTAAAGAAGTTCACAAGAAACTTTTAGACGGAGCCTACAAATCGGACAGCATTGCCCAAGTCTAATATCTATAAATAGTAAAAACAAAAAGCCGGTTGATTAAAAAACCGGCTTTTTTGTTTATTAGAATAAGGATATAAATTATTATTTTCAACTTAAACTCACTTCTTTATTTTACAGAACCTAAAAATCTTTCAGCATCTATGGCAGCTTTGCATCCAGATCCAGCTGCAGTAACAGCCTGACGATAATGTGGATCCATTACGTCGCCACAGGCAAAGACTCCATCTACCCTAGTTTTAGTAGAGTGACTATCGGTAATTATATATCCAACTTCGTCGGTTTCTACATATGGTTTAAAGATGTCAGAATTTGGTTTGTGTCCTATTGCTACAAAGAAACCATGAATATCCTTTTTAACTTCTTCTCCCTTTTTATTTGTTAAAAGAACACCTGTTACGCCACTCATATCTCCAACAATTTCTTTAGTTTGGTGTTCAAAAAGTACTTCAATATTCTTCGTATTCATAACTCGTTCCTGCATAACTTTCGATGCACGCAGGTAGTCTTTACGAACAATTAAATAAACCTTATTACATATTCCTGCAAGATAAGTAGCTTCTTCTGCGGCAGTATCTCCACCTCCAACAACAGCAACATCCTTTCCTTTATAGAAAAAACCATCGCAGGTTGCACAAGCTGACACACCCTGACCCATAAATTTTTTCTCAGATTCAAGTCCTAAATATTTGGCAGTTGCTCCTGTAGCAATAATTATAGTTTCTGCTTCAATTAGTTTCTTTTCGTCAATTGTAATTTTAAAGGGACGTTGCGATAAATCGGCAGCAGTAGCAATACCAAAACGGACATCTGCACCAAAGCGTTTAGCTTGTTTTTTAAGATCCTCCATCATTGCTGGACCGGTTATGCCTTCAGGATAACCAGGAAAGTTCTCAACTTCTGTTGTAGTAGTTAACTGACCACCAGGCTCTAATCCTTCATATAAAACAGGACTCAAGTTTGCTCTAGCAGCATATATCGCTGCAGTATAACCAGCCGGACCTGAACCTATGATTAAACATTTTACTTTTTCGGTTTCAGAACTCACAGTTCGTGGTGAGCCTTTTTCATCAAGGTTTTCAATTGTTTTAAATAGTGCCATATTTTAATTCATTTTAATTATTTACATAACTAGATAGTTGTTTTTCTAACAGTCAATAAATATACCAATTTAAATGATATAAAATTTTGTATAATCGGAATTGATGGTTATTTTTGCAGTCTTAATTCGGGGCGTGGCGCATCCCGATAACTATCGGGAAACTAGCGTACTTGCTTTTTCTCCTGATTAAAACTTGAAATATAAATAAATCGGGGTGTGGCGCAGTTGGCTAGCGTACTTGCATGGGGTGCAAGGGGTCGGAAGTTCGAGTCTTCTCACCCCGACAAAATGACGAGATAATTTATTTTATCTCGTTTTTTATTTTGGAATTCTATTTTACTATACCTAAGCTAATAACACCTCTATTCGCAAACAACATTATTTTGTCATGGCAATTTGTCAGGCTAACCTTCGATTAATAAAATTATGTCTGAAGAAAAGCTTAAATTGAAATTAATGTTTACTTTTAAGAGATAAAGAGTTTAACAAGAAGTAGTTTTGTTTTTAACTAGAAAAAAGATGATAGGTTATATTACATGGAATATTGATCCTGAAATAATCAACTTGTTTGGATTAATTTCAATCAGATATTATGGAGTATTTTTTATAACCGGTCTTCTTTTAGGTTATTATATTGTAAAACAAATTTTTAATGGAGAAAATATTGGAATTGAGAATTTAGATACATTAACAGTTTATATTTTCATTGGTACGATTATCGGAGCAAGATTGGGGCATTGTTTGTTTTACGAACCTGAATATTTTCTTAGAAATCCATTAGAGATAATTCTCCCATTTACATGGAAGATTGGAGATCATTTTGAGTTTACAGGTTATCGCGGATTAGCAAGCCATGGTGGGGCGATTGGCGTATTGTTAGCTACTCTGATTTATTGCAGAAAAAAACATTTTAATTTCCTTTGGGTACTTGATCGGGTTGCAATTGCAACACCAGTAACTGGCGCATTTATTCGTTTAGGTAATTTTATGAATTCTGAAATTATTGGAAATCCTACTAATAGTAATTTTGGTGTTGTATTTCAAAAGGTAGATTTACTCCCAAGACATCCAGCCCAATTATATGAAGCAATAGCATACATTTTGATTTTTTTAATTTTATTATGGACTTTTAATAAATTAAAGAAATCAAATAATGATGGATATATTTTTGGATTGTTTTTAGTTTTGCTTTTTACAATTAGATTTGTGATTGAATTTTTTAAAATCAACCAGGTTGAATTTGAAAGTGAAATGCTTTTAAATGTGGGACAACTTCTTAGTATTCCTTTTATTATTATGGGTATTGGGTTGATGATATGGAAAGGAAAAAGATTATAACTCAAGAAAATATTATAAATGATGCTTGATAAGAATTACTGATTTTAACTTTTATTGATGAGCAATTCCTTATGTAGCTGGTTGTAATCATGAATAAAAAAGCTTCATTTTAAATTTCAAAGAGCTATTTTCTAAATTTATTACTAATTAATACACGAATTATGAAGAAAATTAATCTTTTAACAATGGGGCTCCTACTATCTTCTTTAGTATCTATTGCTCAAATTAATTGGAAAATATACGATTATAGTTCACTAAATTTTAAAATAGGTTTCTATAACGAACCCAACTTATCTATTGATAGTTCTTTTCTAAATGATTCACCATTAATTTCCTATTTATTGGAGACAAATATTGAAGACAGCTTGCATGAAAATAATTATTATTCTGTTAGTCTTGTTACTTACCCGACCGATTTTATCCATTCTGATTCATCATTGAGCACTGTTGAAGGCTTTATTAATTCGACTCAAAACAGCATTCTCGACGATGAAATATATACCTTATTATCATCAACATTGATTGAAAAAGATGGTTTTCCTGGAAAATCATTCAAATGGAAAAACAATTCGTCGAATATATTTTTTGAATTTCAGGTTTATTTAGTTGAGAATAAATTATTTCAACTTTCTGTTGTATCAAGAGAAGGCAAAAATCACAATACATTCATTAATAAGTACTTTGATTCTTTTGAACTAATAAATATTACAAAAGGAGATTTCTCAATTCCAAAATATATTAGCAAACGTACACTTTCTATTACTTTCCCTGGTGTTCCGACAGCAAACAACAACATTGTTGATTCAGAATATGGCAAACTATCACTTGATATCCAGATATATGAACCGAACACTGAAGATAAAAATATGGTTTACGTTGCTATGGAAACAAAATACCCATATGCAATTTTTGATAAAAATGATACTTCTGCCCTAAATGAATTCTATAGAAAATCTATTGATGGTTCTACAAACTCGGTAAATGGGCAATTGGCTTCGATAAACGACATCTATTACGATGGAAATTTAGGAAAAGAATTTAGATGTTACTTTTCAGGAGGTAATGCACTAATGGTTTATCGTCTTTTCTATATCGGAGGTATTTTTTATAATTTTGGTGTTATTACTTTGCCAGAAACAGATAAAAACAAAGCAATGAATGACTTTTTTGACTCATTTGGAATTATTGAGTAATAGGTGTTTTGAGTTTAATTATTTATTTAAAATATATAAAATTATAAGCGAACAAGAAAATAGATACCTTTGTTTATATAGCAATATCATTTGTTTAATCAGAATCTATGAAAGCTGTTTCAGTCAAAGAACTTAAAGAAGAATTACGAAACCGTTCTCAAAAAGAACTTCTAGAACTATGTTTGCGATTATCGGTTTTCAAAAAAGAAAACAAGGAGCTTTTAACTTATCTTTTGTTTGAATCATATGATGAAACATTATATATAGAAAGTGTAAAAAAAGAGATTGATGAGCAATTTCTACAGATTAATAAAAAAACATATTATTTAATGAAAAAGAGCATTCGCAAAATATTAACCAATATAAAAAAGTTTATACGATATTCACAAAAGAAAGAAACAGAAGTTGAGTTGCTCCTTTACTTTTGTACAAAACTTAAAAATATAACTCCATCATACAAAAGAAGTCCAAGACTAATAAATCTTTATAATGGCCAATTAGATTTAATAACAAAAAAGATTTCGTCGCTACACGAGGATCTTCAATACGACTTTGGAATAGAGCTAAAAACACTGATTAATTAACAATAAGTACTTATTGTTTTTTTTCTTATTAAAATAGGATTTACTATTTCCATTTTCGTTCTATATTAATGCTAAATTTGTAGGCTTATACTTAAATCAACTTTTTATGAAAAATTTTATAGCCATTCTACTTTTTGTTTTATTATCACTTTCTCTTTATTCACAAAAGACTGATAAAAAAAGGTTAACTGCAGTTTTTTACAATGTAGAAAATCTATTTGACACAATTAATGATCCCATTATAGATGATGAAGAGTTTCTTCCGTCAAGTGCAAAAAAATGGAATACAGAAAGATATAACAAGAAACTTGAAAGTCTTGCTAGAGTTATTAGCTCTATTAATACAAATGAACTACCTGAGATTGTTGGTTTTGCTGAAATCGAAAACAGAACAGTTTTAGAAAACCTGATATCAACAGAATCCTTAAAGAATGGTAAATATCAAATAGTTCACGAGAATAGTCCTGACAGCAGAGGAATTGATGTAGGTATGATTTATAGACCTGACGAATTCACATACCTTTCTCATCAAATTATTCCATTTGCAGCTGATTTTGAACTGGAATACAAATTGCGTGATATTTTGTATGTAAAAGGTTTAGTAAACAAAAAAGATACAGTTCATGTATTTATTAACCATTGGAAATCGAGAAGTGGTGGCGAGAAAGAAACTGAAAATCTAAGAGTTATTCAATCGCAGATTCTAAGAGATCAGATTAATGCAATTTTGGCTAATAACAAAAATTCTAAAATCCTTATTATGGGTGATTTAAATGATACTCCACGTAATATTAGTATTTTTGAAACACTCAAGGCTAAAAATGATATCTCGGACTCTCAAAATCTTTTCAATTTAATGCTTCCATTGGCCGACGAAGGAAAAGGAACTCATAGTTTTCGTGGCAATTGGACAATGCTTGATAATATTATTGTTTCACAATCATTTCTTAATGCAAATAAAGGATTTGTTGTAGAAAACAATAATGGACATATTTTCGATGCCGATTTCATAACATTTACAAATGATAAAGGAGAGAAAAGTCCAAGCCGAACATACGGTGGTAATAAATATTATGGTGGGTTCAGCGATCATTACCCTGTGTATGTTACGTTTATTAAGAAATAAAAGATAGAATTGAAAATATAATAATTATCAGAGATACGAAGAGGTTGGAATAATGGAAAATTGGAATATTGGTTTTGTTATTAATATTGATTAATTACACTTAATATGTAATTCGATATTCCATTAAAGAACTCCGAACTCTAAACTCTCAACTCATAAAAACGCGTAATGGATTTCAACATTGTTTCTGAATTTCAACCTACCGGAGATCAACCTGAAGCAATAAAACAGCTCACTGAAGGGATTTTTCGTGGAGATCATTACCAAACCTTGCTTGGCGTTACTGGCTCAGGTAAGACCTTTACTGTTGCCAACGTAATTCAAAATATTCAAAAACCAACACTTATATTGAGCCATAACAAAACTCTTGCCGCACAGTTATACGGGGAGTTTAAACAGTTTTTCCCGAACAATGCTGTTGAATATTTTGTTTCGTATTATGATTATTATCAACCCGAAGCCTACTTACCGGTTACAGATACATATATAGAAAAGGATCTTTCAATTAATCAGGAAATAGAGAAACTCCGTTTAAGCGCTTCATCTGCTCTACTATCGGGACGCAGAGATGTTATTGTCGTATCATCAGTATCATGTATTTATGGTATTGGTAACCCGGAAGATTTTCATAGCAATACAATAACAATTAGTCAGGGTGAGCATGTAAGTCGAAACAAATTTCTTCGTACGTTGGTTGGGAGTCTTTATTCCAGAAGCGAAATTGATTTTAAACCGGGCACCTTTCGTGTTAATGGCGATACCGTTGATATTTACCTGGCATATAGCGATCTAGCTTATCGTGTAATTTTTTTTGGTGATGAGATTGAAGAAATAGAATCATTCAATCCAATAACAAATGTTACTGTTGAATCTTTAAAGAAAGGTATTATATACCCAGCAAATATATTTGTGACCACAAAAGAGAGAATGCACAAAGCAATTCGCGAAATTCAGGATGACTTATTTCAGCAAATCGAATATTTTAAATCAATCGGCAAAAACCCCGAAGCAAAACGAATTAAGGAACGAGTTGAGTACGATCTTGAAATGATCAAGGAATTGGGGTATTGTCCTGGTATTGAGAATTATTCGCGCTATTTTGATGGACGCAAACCAGGAACCAGACCTTTTTGTTTACTTGATTATTTCCCAAAAGACTTTTTAATTGTTATTGATGAAAGTCATGCAACAATTCCTCAAATTAGAGCTATGTATGGAGGTGATAATTCACGTAAAAAGAATTTAGTGGAGTACGGATTTCGTTTACCCGCAGCAATTGATAATCGACCATTAAAATTCGACGAATTTGAACAATTTGTAAATCAAGTTCTTTATGTTAGTGCTACTCCATCCGATTACGAGTTAGAAAAATGCGAGGGAGTTGTGGTTGAGCAGTTGATTAGGCCCACTGGCTTGCTCGATCCTGAAGTTGAAGTTCGACCATCGCTAAATCAAATTGATGATTTAATAGAAGAAATTAGTATAAGAACTGAAAAAAATCAACGTGTTTTGGTTACTACATTAACCAAAAGAATGGCAGAAGAATTGACCAAATACTTATTACGGTTTGATATTAAATGCAGATATATTCACTCAGATGTTGAAACACTTGAACGTGTAGAGATTATGGATCAGCTACGAAAGGGTACTTTTGATGTACTAGTAGGTATAAATTTATTGCGTGAAGGTCTTGACTTGCCCGAAGTAGCTTTAGTTGCAATTCTGGATGCCGATAAGGAAGGATTTTTGAGATCATCAAGAGCATTAACACAAACATCGGGGCGCGCTGCAAGAAACATCGATGGAAAAGTAATAATGTATGCTGATAAAATTACCTCCTCAATGAAACAAACCATAGATGAAACTACACGTCGCAGAGAGAAACAATTAGCCTATAACGAGAAAAATGGTATTACTCCTACTCAGATTATAAAAGCTACAGGATCTGTTTTAGGTGATTATAAATTGAGACTTATCAAAACTGGCAAGGCTTATACTGAGCCTGAAAGCATAGATATTGCTGCCGATCCAGTTGTTAAATACATGAATAGACAGGCAATGGAAAAAGCTATTGAGAATACAAAATTAAAAATGGAAAAAGCAGCCAGAGAATTAGATTTTAAGGAAGCTGCAAGACTACGTGACGAAATGTTTATGCTGCAAGACTTGTTAAAAACAAAATAATAAAAGCTGCTCAAATAAGCAGCTTTTATTAAATTCTATTTTCACTTTTCCTCTTTGAAGGTTTGACTTTACAAGTAATTTTAAGAAAATCAAACAAAGGAAAATTACCCCAAATATGTTTTTAGATGTTTGCTTCTTGATGTATGGCGTAACCTTCTTATAGCTTTTTCCTTAATTTGCCTTACTCTTTCGCGTGTTAATCCAAAATAATCACCAATTTCTTCAAGAGTCATCTCAGGTACACCAATACCAAAAAAGTACTTCAGAATCTCTTTTTCTCGGTCAGTAAGTGTAGCCAAAGCTCTATCAACTTCTTTTACCAATGATTCGTCCATTAATAAACGATCAGATGTTGGCGAATCGTCGTTTACTAATACGTCGAGTAAGCTGTTATCCTCACCTTCCTGAAAAGGAGCATCAACTGAAACATGACGACCAGAAATACGCATAGAGTCAGTTAATTTATCGGTTGGAATATCAAGTTTCGCCGCAAGTTCGTCTGGCGAAGGTACTCGCTCATTTTCTTGTTCGAACTTCGAAAAAGCTCTATTAATTTTATTTAAAGATCCAACTTGATTTAAAGGTAATCGCACAATTCTCGATTGCTCGGCAATTGCTTGTAAAATAGATTGTCGTATCCACCAAACTGCATAAGAAATAAACTTAAAGCCTCGTGTTTCGTCAAATTTCTCGGCTGCTTTGATCAAACCAAGATTCCCTTCATTTATTAAATCAGGCAACGTAAGTCCTTGGTTTTGATATTGTTTCGCAACAGAAACAACAAATCTAAGATTTGCTCTTGTTAATTTTTCTAATGCAACCCTGTCTCCCTTTTTTATTCTCTGGGCCAGCTCCACTTCCTGCTCAACAGTTATCATAACCTCCTTACCTATTTCATGCAGATATTTATCGAGAGATGCACTCTCCCTATTGGTTATTGATTTTGTTATTTTTAGTTGTCTCATTATCTTATTTGATAATTTAATTTATATCGGAACTGGTTAAAAGAATAATTTATTTATTTCCATCAAGAATCTCAACTTTGAAAATATAAATATATCTACCTCCAGGGTAAGTACCTTCAATTTCTATATCATCACCCACCTTAAACCTTGATAATACTTTTTTCAGATCATCTATGGTATTCATTTTTTCTCCTTGAATCTGGGTAATAATAAAATTCTCTTTAATACCGGCATCTTTCAATGCTCCATCTTTTAATTTCAATACCATTAATCCATAATCTAATCCTAATCGCTTCTTATCATTACTGCTAAGTCGCTGCAAATCTGCACCGAGCATAGTTTCGAACTGATCAGGTTTAACAATGTCAGTACTTCCTTGTATGTTACGCAATATTACATCAATTTGTTTCCTTTTGTTGTCTCTTTTAATAGTAATATTTACTTTTTCTCCTGGACGGTACTTGCCCATTTGCTCTGTCAACTCTGTCATACTATTAACAGCCACGTCGTTAATGCTTAAAATGATATCATCTTTTCTTATTCCGGCTATTTCAGCAGCTCCCTTTTCTGTTACACCCGAAATGTAAACACCTTCAATTTTATCGAGATTTAGTTTTTCTGCAATATCTTTGTTCACATCACCAATATTAACGCCAAGAACAGCTCTTTGAACTTCACCATACTTAATAAGATCTGCTATTACTTTTTTTACTGTATTTGCAGGTATTGCAAATGAATAACCTGTATACGAACCCGAAGGAGAAATTATAGCTGAATTTATCCCTATTAATTCGCCTCGAAGATTAACCAGAGCGCCTCCACTATTTCCTCTATTTACTGCAGCATCGGTTTGTATATATGATTCGAGTGAAAATCCTTGCTCGCGCATTGTATTTATACTTCTCGCTTTGGCGCTAACTATTCCAGCTGTTACAGTTGATGTAAGATTAAACGGATTACCAACAGCTAAAACCCACTCCCCTATTTTGGCATCATCCGAATTTCCAAATGACACATAAGGTAGATCTTTTTCCTTTATTCTTAGCAAGGCTATATCCGAGTTCGGATCTGTACCTACAATGTCTGCTGAAAATGACCTTCTGTCATTTAGTATTACTTCAATTTGTTCAGATTTTTCTATTACATGGTAGTTAGTTACAATATAACCATCATCGGAAACTATAACTCCAGAACCAAACGACATTACAGGTTGATTATAATTCCCATTCCCAAAAAACAGGTCGTAAATTGGGTTTCTATAGTAATTATTTTCCAGATTATACTTTGATGTTACGTGAACAACTGCATTAACACTTTTTTCTGCTGCAATAGTAAAATCAGTAGTAACACCTTCACTAAAAACTGGCATACTTGCATAATGCACTTTATTTGTATCATCGGTTAAATTGGTTGGATTCTTATCTTTGGTATCCTGCATAACCAATTTGTTATCATCTTTAATTGAAGAATAAATAATAATTGTTAAAATTGCTGTAATAACTGTAATTAAAACATTCCAAAAAATAGCTTTAGTTTTCATGATATTCCATTTTTTAGTTCAAAACTTAATTTATCACAAAGGTAACGTCAAAAGTAATGCCTCTGTTTTTTAATTGCATAATTCTTAACATTATTTAACACAGTGCGCATTAATGCAACATTTTACCAATTATTTTTTTAAGTTTACAAAAAAAAGATGAAAATACCTTTCTATAAATATCATGGTACCGGGAATGATTTTATCATTATTGATAACAGATCGTTACTAATAAATCTATCAACAGATCAGATTAGGCTTTTATGCGACCGTCATTTTGGAATTGGAGCTGATGGTTTAATGTTTATAGAAAAGAATACCTCATTTGCTTTTACTATGAAATATTATAATTCTGATGGCAAAGAAAGCACCATGTGTGGTAATGGAGGAAGATGCCTTACTGCTTTTGCAAAAGAATTAGGATTAGTTACAGAAAAGGTACAATTCAATGCCATTGATGGAATTCATGAAGCCATAATAAATGAGAATGATACTATTTCGTTGAAAATGACTGATGTTTCTGATTTTAAAATAATTGGAAATAATTACCTAATAAATACCGGTTCGCCTCATTATGTAATTTTTGAATCAGAAGTTAACAAGATCGATGTTTATAAAAAAGGCGCAGAAATAAGATATAGTAGTGATTTTGAACCATCGGGTGTTAATGTGAATTTTGTTGAGATAATAAATGATGAACTTTTTGTAAGAACTTATGAACGAGGAGTAGGAAATGAAACCCTATCATGCGGAACCGGAGTAACTGCATCTGCCATATGTGCATCAATAAAGATGAATACTGACAAAAGTTCATGGGATATTAAAACATTAGGTGGTAATTTAAATGTTCGTTTCAAAAAGGCAGGCGATCAAAGCTTTACTGATATTTGGCTAACAGGACCAGCAACTTTTGTTTTTAAAGGAGAGATTGATATTTAAACCAATTGACAATTTTTTTATCCAATAAAATGAATTAAATTTTTACATTATGAAATCAATCAAGAATATTCTAATTATTGCATTTCTGTTATTTTTCTCTTTCGTTATGAAAGCTCAAAATACAGATTCAAAAGATGAAATTATTAAAAAGCTGGATAACCAGGTTGATTATCTGCAACACAGACTTGATGTACTCGAAAAGAATATCGATGACATCCAATGGTATAATAGAGTAGGCGATGTGGCTTTTATTGACAAATGTTATATCTATGGTCCTCCATTGTCAAAAGAAGAAAATCCAACAGCAATGGGAGCAGGAAGTCCTGTAAAGTTCTGGACTTATATTTTTATTCCAAAGGATATTGACCCTATGAAAAAGTATCCATTAATCGTTTTACCACATGGTGGTGTACATGCCGATTTTACGACATATTATGCTCATATTATCCGTGAGTTAATAGCACAGCAGTATATTGTTGTAGCAGCAGAGTATCGTGGCAGCACAGGATATGGAAAATCGCATTATGAGAAAATAGATTATGGAGGATTGGAAGTTGAAGATGTAGATGCCAGCCGCAAGCACATGGTCGAAAATTATGATATTGTTGATAAAAACAGAGTAGGAATTGTTGGTTGGAGTCATGGAGGGTTAATTGCTTTATTTAATGTATTTGATCATCCAGAAAATTACAAGGTTGCTTTTGCAGGGGTACCTGTAAGTGATCTTATTTCAAGATTAGGATATCATCCAAATTATTATAGCGATCTATTTTCTGCTGATTATCATATAGGCAAAACAGTTTATGAGGATGTTAATGAATATCGTCGTCGATCACCGGCATGGAATGCGCATAAGTTTAAAAATACTCCTCTTTTAATACATACAAATACTATCGATGATGATGTAAACGTATTAGAGGTTGAACATTTAATTAAATCATTAAAAGCTGAAGGAAAACAGTTCGAATATGAAATTTACCAGGCTGTTCCTGGCGGACACTCATTCGATAGAATGGACACTAAGGAAGCCAGAGAAATACGGGTTAAAATTTATAAGTTTTTAGATAAACAACTTGATTCACCAAGAAAGATTAAGACAGTGAACGATTTAGAGAAAGCTGCATATAGGTTTAACTAAAAGATTCCTTTATTTACAGGATCAACTAAATAAATATCAATAAAAAAGCCGCTTTGCAAAGCGGCTTTTTTTAGTTTACACATCTATTCGTGCATATTTTGCATGTTTCTCTATAAACTCTCGTCGAGGTGGAACTTCGTCACCCATAAGCATAGAGAAAATGTGATCTGCTTCTGCAGCACTCTCTATAGTTATTTGGCGAAGAATTCTGTTTGCAGGATTCATTGTAGTTTCCCAAAGTTGTTCTGCATTCATCTCACCTAGACCTTTGTATCGTTGAATACCAACCGATCCGTCTTTCCCTTTACCTAGTTCTTCAACCACGGCATTTCTTTCTTCATCAGACCAACAGTAACGCTGAGTTTTTCCTTTTTTAACCAGGTATAAAGGTGGGGTTGCAATATAGATATATCCACGTGTTACAAGTTCTGTCATGTAGCGGAAAAAGAAAGTCATAATTAATGTTTCAATATGGCTACCATCAACGTCAGCATCGCACATGATAACAATTTTATGGTATCTTAATTTCTCAATATTCAGTTCTTTTGAATCTTCAACTGTACCGAGTGAAACACCCAGAGCAGTAAAAATATTCTTTATTTCTTCGTTTTCGAATATTTTATGTTGCATGGCTTTTTCAACATTCAGAATCTTACCACGCAAAGGCATTATTGCTTGAAATTTTCGATCACGGCCTTGTTTTGCTGTTCCACCTGCTGAATCACCCTCAACAAGATAAAGCTCACACAAAGCAGGGTCTTTTTCGGAGCAATCGGAAAGTTTACCTGGTAATCCTGAGCCAGAGAGAATATTTTTTCTTTGAACCAATTCGCGGGCTTTACGTGCAGCATGACGTGCAGTAGCAGCCATAATAACCTTTTGAACAATGATTCGTGCCTCTTTAGGATTTTCCTCGAGATAGTTAGCTAATTGTTCGCTTACAGCCTGATCAACAGCACCCATAACATCTGAGTTACCAAGTTTAGTTTTAGTTTGTCCTTCGAACTGTGGTTCTTGAACTTTAACAGAAATTACAGCAGTAAGACCTTCACGAAAATCATCGCCATTAATATCAAACTTTAATTTTGATAATAATCCTGATTTATCGGCATATGTTTTTAATGTACGTGTTAATCCTCTTCGGAAACCAGCGAGGTGCGTACCACCTTCAATGGTATTGATATTATTTACATACGTGTGAACATTCTCAGTAAATGATGTATTATAACTTAAAGCGATCTCAACTGGAATATCGTTTTTCTCTGTATCGATATATATTACATCCTGAACTAATTTTTCGCGTGCTGTATCAAGAAAATCGACAAATTCTCTCAAACCTCTTTCGGAGTAAAATTTATCGAAACGAAAATGTTTATTGTCGACACCATTTTCTTCTTCTTCGCGTCGATCAGTAATAGTAAGATTTATCCCTTTATTTAAGAACGCTAGTTCTCTTAAGCGTGTTGCAAGAATTTCATAACGATATTCAGTTACTGCAAAAATTGTATCATCGGGTTTAAAAGTAATTATCGTACCTCTTTTCTCGGTATTACCCAAAACTTTAACATCAGACACAGGTTTACCTCTTTCAAAAACCTGCTCGTACATTTTGCCATCGCGATGTATTTCAGCTCTAAGCATAGTAGATAGTGCATTTACGCAGGAAACACCTACACCATGTAATCCACCGGAAACTTTATATGAATCCTTATCGAATTTACCACCTGCATGTAAAACGGTCATTACTACTTCAAGTGCAGATCTTCCTTCTTTTTCGTGCATATCGACAGGAATACCACGTCCATCATCAATTACAGTAACTGAATTATCTTCATTTATTGTAACATCAATATTTTTACAATGACCAGCAAGAGCTTCATCAATAGAGTTATCTACCACCTCATAAACCAGATGATGTAACCCTTTCTCACTAATATCGCCAATATACATTGCAGGCCTTTTACGAACAGCCTCAAGGCCTTCAAGAACCTGGATACTATCAGCAGAATAATCGTTTTTTTTACTCTCTACCTGATTAATTTCTTCGTTTAAAAGATCGCTCATTTTATTATTTATTAATTACACTATTATCAATTTTTAATAAAAAATCAATTTAAAACAGGATAAAAAAGTAACCGGTTAGTTTTTTTAAGAAAGTATAATTTTCTATTGATTTTTTTTGTAATCTTACCGCCCCAGAATCATCTTTTATATCCCTGTATATCAATATATTAAAAATTGATTTTCGACTATTTTTTTTAACATGTAAATATACAAAAAATGAATGGCTTTTTAGGTATAAAATTGAGTTAAAAATACCTGATTTATTAACAGTTAATTCACAAAACCAAAGTACTTTTTTTGAAGAAAAAAAGCAGCTCAATAAAAGCAAAACAATTGATGGATTTTTTTCATCAATTATCACTATTTGCAGGTAAAATTGAAACTAATAGTAATTTAAAACGAATAAGTTAATCCAACAAGCATATTAAATCCATAGGTTGGATAATAGTTCCATGTATAATAATTTTCTGATAAAAGATTATTTACCTGAACAAATCCCGATAGAGATTTTGAATACCTATACTCTGCCCCAATATTTATATCTATAACAGACTGAAGTTCGTTAAAATTACCTGTATTATCGATTTTGGCATATCTATTTCCCATTGCAAATAAATCTGCTTTAACAATGATTTTGTTTTTCAGATTATATCGAGTAGAAAAACTCAAATCAAAGCTTGGTTTATGCCATGGTTTAGCTTCTTTATCGAGAGTGTAACTGTAGTAGTTCATTTTTAGCTGAAAGTTTAAATTTTCGCTAGTTGTAACGGATAATTCACCGAAATAAGAAACCAATTTAACATTATCATAAACTACCCCGAACATATTACCAATACTATCTGTATTTTCGAAGTTATTAATAAAGAGAGGCATATTATCGACCAACGAATAAGTTGCTCTAACATTATAATAAGTAGTTGATGAGAAGTTTCCTTTTAAACCTGCAAAAAGTATTATTTTATGATCTGTATTTTTTAATCCTAGTCCGGGCATAATAAATGGATTCAATGCAGCTGTATGTTGATAATCGTTTATTTCCAGCTTGCCATCAACACCAGCATAAGGAATGAGATAATGATTTGCAATATCGTATTCGACACTACCTACCGGGAAATAATAGGTATTTGAGAAATCACCTCGATTATCAGAGAAAATATTTATACCAGCTCTAATCCTGAATTTTTTTCCAAACTTACCAATCCATGGGTGTATACCAACAATAGTATTTCCTGAAGAATCAATAACTTCGCTTACCGAATGATGCTCAATACTAAAATTTACACCGACCATTTCGGATGAAAAGATTTTATTAATATCACCCAAAATTTTAAAAGAGAGGTCGCTATTATCAAAATTATCCTTGAAATAATCTAATTTAAAGCCAAAATCATAGTTTATATGTGTTGAATCAATATAATTGCTTTTGTAGTTAGTATTAAGGTTTAAAAGGAGGAAATTTTGCTTAATATCTTTTTTCTCAAGGCTTGTATCAATAGAGGTATTAAATCCATAATGATAAATAGTATTGCTTTTTAATCCAACATCGCCTAAAATGATTGAGTTTTTCATAAACTTCTTACCAAAGAACCGAAGATCGTTATCATGAAATCCAGCATCCTGACGGATATCATCTGCAAGATCAACCTTTGCAAACGACGATAAATGCTTATAGTAGGCCCCTATTGAATAATCTTTTGATCGAAGATTATTAACATAGGCTTCTATCATTGGAATAACTTTGGTTCCTATACCAACAGAAACATAGCTGTTATAAAGTTTTGAAAGAGGTTCTCCAACCATTTTTGCTGGTCGAATTGGCTCAATTGTATATCCTAAAGCCAATGGCTTGGTTTGCAAACTATACTTAACCTGCGGAATAAGTTTAACGGTATCTGTTATCCGAGGTAGTTTATTTATTTTAAAAGCATCGGAAACAGAAGGTTCGTAAGGTTTTACTACCTGTACTTCTTTGCTTAATGTATCTTGCGAATAACCATGCTCGAAACCTATTAAAATAAGGCTAATCGTTATTATATGGATTACTATTTTTTGCATCATATCTAAAATTCTTTATTACTTTCTATCACGATTTATATTGTAATCAATTTAATACTAAAAAGTTATCTCAATGTCTTCTGGTTTCTTTTTTGTTAACTCATATTTTTCATCTTCGACAATCTTATTGTATTTTTCTTTTGCTGTATTAAGTATTTCATCATTAGCATCAGGGTTATAATTATCGATTATGCTTTTCAGGGTATGCTTGGCTTGAAAAATATCATTTTTCTGAATATATACATCGGCAAGCAATATAAATGTTTTTGCTAACCAATATTCTTGTGAAGTTTTCTGACCAATAAAATCAAAAATTTCGTACTCAGCAATAGCAGTTTGTTTGTCGGTATAATAGATTTCGCAAATCAAATATTTTGATTCGGCTCCTTCATAACTATTCACATCATGCGAAAGAATGCGGAACTCATCGAGTGCAAGTGCGTTTTTCTTATCTGCCAATAATGCTTTTCCCTTTTTATATCGGGCTTCACGTTTAAGTTCTTCCGAAACTTTTTCGGTGTGCAATACCTTATCGGCAGCTAAAACTGTATTATTATTATCATTAAGCAAATAATAAGAACGCATTTGACCAACTCGTGAATCTATAAGACTACTGTTGAGTTCAGCTATTTCTTCAAGCCTTTTATAATGATCTAAGGCATTCGTAAAACTTGAATCTTTATAACTTAATGCAGAAGCTGATAAAAGGGCTTGCTCAGTAAATGTATTTCTTGGTTTGCTAATAACAAAATTGTATGATTTAAGAGCATTTTCATTATCGCCAGTTCGATTATAACAATCAGCCAAATAGAAATGAGCATTAAGAATAAAGTTACCATCACTATATTTCTGTGTATAATTGCTCAGTTGTTCTATTGAACCAGCGCAATCGCCTTTCATATAAAGCTTCTCGGCAGAAATATATGTTAACGAATCTTGCTCAGACAAACTAACATCGGCAAATTTACCCAAGCTATTTACATAGTTAAAATATGCATCAACATTGTTCATATCAACATAAATGTTTTTAATACCTGTAAGTGCATTTTTTGCTTCCTGTGTACCTGGGAAATCAGCTACTACACGTTGATAATAACTTAGCGCTTCTTCATTTTTATCTTTATTATAACTAATAAGACCTAACTGAACCAATGAAGTTTTTAAATAACTACTTGTTGGATAATTGTTTAATATCTGAAGATAACTATCGTATGCTTTGTCCTCGTTTTTAAGTTCAAGATAACTTTTACCCATTTCGAATAAAGCATCATCAACATAAGCTGATTCGGGGTGCTCAGCAACTAATCGCTGCAATGATTCAATCTTTTTTTCAGGGCGTGCTAACAATCCCAATGAAAAACCACGCTGAAAAAGTGCATAATCCTTGTCTAGAAGACCTGTTTCAATTGCTTTATCATAATAATCGATTGCCATCCAGTAGGTTTTATTCATAAAATATGAATCACCAATACGATTGTAAGTATCAGCCAATAAAGGAGTTTTCTCATCCCCTGCCAGGCTGCTATATTTTCTGTACCATGGAATAGCTTCGGTATATTGTTTAAGCTTAAAGTGTGAATATCCTAAATTATAATGAGCCAGATTATACTCATCTAGTTGAAAAGCACCGGGTGTAAGAAGAAATTGATTATATTCATCTATGGCTTTTTGATAATCAGTAAGTTGATATAGTGCTTCTGCTTTCCAATAATGACTTTGCGCAGAAATAGAGCTATTATAAGCAGGATATTGAAGCGATTTATCAAATGTTTCGACTGATTGGTCGTGATACAAGTTATTATATAACTCTAATCCTCTGTAATAAGCAACTTTCTGATATGCCTCCTTCATGGCATGATCTTTATCTTTTATTTTATCAAGAGAACTAAGTGCTTCTTTATAGTTTCCGGTATATAAGTATGCCATTACAAGAAAATTGTAAGCATCATCTATACGGTAAGAATTAGGATATGATTGAATAAATTGTTGAAATGCATCGATCGCTTCGTTAAAAGGAGAATGGAACAATTCGTAAGTTAACAAGGCATAATTGAATAATGCTTCTTCTTTTATCTGAGGATCAAAATCGAGTTTAGATGCAAACTCAAACGCTTTTTGTGCTTTATTCTTTTCACCTAATTCCATGTAGCAATCTGCCAAATGGAAATATGCATTTTGTGCAATATGGTCGTTGTTGTTAACTGCTTTTTCGAATGATACAATAGCACTATCGTACTGTTTTATTTTGTAATACGAAAATCCCAATTGATAATAATCCTGACTTAATACATTTGGAGCTTCTTTAGCATGTGTTTCAAGATACTTGACAGCCTCGGCATATTGTTGTTTTTTAAAATATGAATCACCTACTATTTTGGCAATTTCAGGAGTTCGTTTTGCGCTTGCCGATTCGAGCAAAGCCGGTGCATAGCTAATTACTTCGTTATATTTGCCTTGCAAATAATAAATTTGAGTGATATAGTAAGGAACAACAGGAGCAAAAGTCTCGTTATCGGTTAATCGCTGAAAACCTTTTAAGCCTGTTTCGTAATTTTTATCCTGATAAGCAATATGTGAATAATAGTATGTTGCAGGGGCCGTATACTTTGTATTTACATCCTTAATTTCGTAAAATGCAGCACTTGCTTTTTCGAAATCTTTAGTCATAAAATAACTGTAACCAAGCTTAAAATGATACTCTGAAGCTTCTTCCTTGTTCAGTTTATGCTTATTAACTTTAGTAAACCAATATGCTGCTTTGGAGTATTTATTTTGTCGGTACTGAAATTTCCCCATTTGAAAATATGCAGAGTTTACCTTTGAGTTTTCAGGCCGCTCGGCAATAAATTTTGACATTAAATATTCAGCATCAACGTTAAATAATTCGATAGCACAGAGAGCAGAATAATATTCAGCATTCGCCTTAAACTCGTGATCATTTTTACCATACAGTTTTATTGCACTATTAAATTGCTCTTGTGCAACTCCATATTTTTCTTTATTAAACAATTCCACTCCATTCTTATACAATCTGTCAGCATCTGTTAAAATAATATTCTTTTGCCCAAATACGCTAAAACCAACAGAAAATAAACAAAGTGTAACAAGTATTTTTTTCATTTTTTGTATCATAATATACTCAACTTGAAATTCGCATAAATTTAGTAAGAATAAACTTATCAGTCCTTTATAAAAAGGCTTTTTAATTAACATAAAACTGTTAATTATTAAAAATATTTTATCTTTAGCTAATTTTGTACCAAACTGCAATTTAGGTTTAGTTATGTATTTTTTAAAAACCCGCGGAACCAACAAGATTCCGGACTATATTCAATTACGTGATGATCAGTTTGTGCTAATTGCGCATTTTAAGACATTGCATCCTGAACAATCGATAAAGAAATTAGGGTTGGAAAAATACGAAGATCAGATTTTAAGATTAATTGAAGAAGTTCCGTTTGGAGAACTTTATAAGTTATAAAAATTATTAAATATGGGTCTTGATACAATTATAGAATTTGAAAATGCACGTATTTTCCAGAAGGATAATCTAATACTTAGCGATGTTAACCTTACTATAAACAAAGGTGAATTTGTTTATTTTATTGGGAAAGTAGGTACTGGTAAATCGAGTTTGATAAAAACAATTAATGCTGAAATTCCTTTAAAAGATGGAGAGGGGAAAGTTGTCGGCTATGATTTAAAAAAGATAAGAACCAAGCAAGTTCCTTATTTAAGAAGGAAGTTAGGAATTGTTTTCCAGGATTTTCAATTGCTTAGCGACCGAAGTGTGCATGACAACCTTCAGTTTGTACTAAAAGCAACCGGTTGGACAAGCAAACAAGAGATAAACGATCGCATAGCTCAGGTGCTTGAACGAGTTAATTTGGGCTATAAAGGATATAAAATGCCACATCAGCTTTCTGGTGGAGAACAACAGCGTGTTGTTGTTGCTCGTGCATTACTCAATGAACCAGAGATTATTCTTGCCGATGAACCAACAGGAAACCTTGATCCTGAAACATCAGTAAACCTTATGAAGCTATTACTTGAAATAAGCAATAGCGGTAGAGCAGTAATAATGGCTACACATGATTATAATATGGTTAAGCAATTTCCTGCACGAACTATAAAATTTGATAATGGAAAAGTTTTTGAGCAGAAACTTGCCGACGAAATTGATTTTGAAAGTTTGAAAGAATAGGATATTATTTATTATTCAATGAAAACAAACTTTGAAGAAGTAATTTAATGCTTTTTATATCACTTTTATTATACCTCAAATCGTTTTTGTTAATTCCTGATATGGGTTTGAAATAACTTAATTTTATTATTGTTGTCAGAATGTATGAAATCGATGCTGATATACCAGCACCAACAATACCCATTATAGGTATTAATAATAATGAAAAAACTACAATTGCAATTAATCCAACAATACTACTTATGCTGTTTATATAATGTCTGCCGGTGCCAGAATAAAAAGCACTTAGAATAAATGAAATACTAAAGAATAATATTCCAGGAGATAAAGAAATTACAACTTTCCTTATATCACCAAACTCGGGTCCAAAAACAAATCGATAAAAACCTGAAGGTATAAGAACAATAACTACAATACCAAATAAAGCTAACAATAATGAGAGTTTTATAAACTTTATAGTCAATTCTACAGACAATTTGATGTTTCGTGAATTTACCAATTGCGAATGCAAAACAAACGAAATACTCCTACTTAAAAGCCAAATTGATTCTACTATGGATACACCATTCGAATATATTCCAACTATTGAAGGATCAAGATAATAGTTTAATAAATAATAAGCCAACCTAAAACTCAGAAACTGAGCTAATATGTCGAGTTGATTGAAGCCTCCGTACTTGACCAATTGTTTAAATGCTATATAGTACTTTAAAAGAGAATGAGAAATATGAGTGATTTTATAGTAACTAAATGTAAATAAAAAGCTAACTGTTAACGAGACAGAATACCCAACATATAAGGCAATAATATAACCCTGAACTGACCCCTTGCCTTTTACAATAAATACATAAATAATAATCAAAAGAGTTGTAATAATCTGAATTAAACTCAGCATATTAGATCTTTCTATTTTCTTATAAGCAACAAGGATTGAATTATTAATATTAAAGACAGAAAGTAAAAAAGATAAGCAAACAACATCTTGAATAAACTCTTTAGGAACTAATGGAATAAATATTAACCCTACCCAAATAATCAGTACAATTAGTAAGCTCCATATAAACGAAGGGATTAATAGTAGCCGCAAATGAACACGTGGAAGCATATAAGTTAAACCGCCCGAGCCAATAATCCCTGTAAAAACTATAATCAAAGATATTGTAGTAATAACAAGACCTTGAATTCCCTTTCCCTCTGCTCCTAACAGATTCGAAATAATAACTGCAATTACCAGATTAACAACACCAGTAAGAATTCTAATAAAAAAAGTATTAATTATTTGCTTAAGCATTTACTATACGCTTATATGTTTCTATATATTCCATTCCTATTTTCTCTGGACTAAAATGATTCACCGCAAAAGTATGCAGTTTTTCTTTTTTGTAGTTTTTGTGATTCTCCATTAAATAATTCAATTGCTTTACCAGTTCTTGCTCATTCCCCTTTTCGATAAGTATTCCTTTTTCGTTATCGACGTACTCGCTAATACCACCAACATTTGTAGATAAAACAGGTATACCGCAAGCCATTGCTTCAACAATAACACAAGGAAAATTTTCGTAATTACTAAATAGTACCAAAAAATCAGAATCAGACATTATTTCTGCGACTTCGGCAGAGCTTTTTTTACCCAAGAATAATACAAATTGCTTTTCAATCTTGAGTTCCTTTGCATAACTAAAAACAAATTGATTATCCTGATTATGAATGATTTTTAATACAAAATCCTGTCTTATTTCACTAAGTAATTTAATGGCTCTAAGCAAACCAGTAATATTTTTATGATGATCGTTAAGATCGGAAACATGAAGAATTTGTTTTGTGCTATTGTTGGTATATTCTTTTATTTTAAATATGCTTGTATCAACAACATTTGGAACAACCGTAAATTGATTCTTTACTCCACTCTTTTGCATAGCCAAAGATAGGTTTTCAGTTACCGGTAAAATGGTTTTAGCTTGCCTGGCAACAAAATTATTTATTGCTTTTGTTATCAATGGTTTCTGACTGTATACATCATTTAAAAAACCAGTCCAGTGTTCAGTTAACACAAATGGTACTCTGTAGAAAACTGACAAAATCCATGCAACAAACCCAACTGGAATAAGTATATTGGCATGTATTATATTCGGCTTACCAAATTTCTTGGTTATAGAATTAAATCCTTTGAAATAATACAAAAGTTTCATCCATTTTCTCATGACCTTAAGATCAACAAATGGTTTAAAATATATAATTATCTCATGAAGATTTTCTTCTTCGTTCTCAATTAGCTCAAACCGTTGTTTTAAATCGGGATCATGAATAACATGAAGGCAAGTAACATCTGAAAAAAGACCTACTGCTTTTGCATGTCGTTTTACAAAATCACCATTAAACTCATGAATCCTTGTAGGATACCACGATGAAATAAATAAAACTTTGTATTTTGGAGATTGATTCAATGTTTTCGATTTGTCCACTTTAACCACAAAGGTAAATTATTTAAATGAACTCCGTAATAGATATGATTTTGAGCTCCAAAACCAAGGTTCCACTCAGCCACACCTGGAATATTTGATCCACAAAAATCAAGAAACGAATTTTTGGCAGTATTTTCCCTTATAAAGTAATCCATTAATGCAACCATCGATCTTTTTTCACGACCCAAAGAATTTGTGCCGTAGAAAGTATATTCTCTGTCTTTCCAATTTAAAACAAACATTGCAGAGCAAATCTGATCATTTAAATATGCACAATAAATTTTCCCAATATCATTCTTAATAGCATGTTCAATAATTTTCGACAGGTTACTAAAATCATCAGAATTAATACCCTCAACATTCTTGCGTTTATACATACCATGCATTAAGCTGATAAGCACTTCAGGGTTTTCAGAAACTGAATAAGTAAATTCAACTCTTTTAGATTTTGACAAATTGCTTTGTAAACTTCGGTTATAATGAGTAGAAATTTCAGAATACCCTTTATTTAAATCGAGTATTTGTGTTGTTCTACTATAAAAAATATTCTTTTGTGGTACTGGATTCTGGTTATTAAGTTTAATATCAATAAAATCAACTTGTTTTGAAACCTCATCAATAAAAGCACCAACAATTTCAGGAGTAATCTCTTTAGCAGAAAAAACACCTAATTGATGTGCAAAAACAGGCTGATAAAAAAAATTTCGTCCTAGTTTTTTTCTAATCGGAATTGGCATTATATACTGATAATCATCAACAATTAACGCATCCCAGTTTGGCGAAACAATGTCGAGGTACCATGAAACAGCATATACCAATCCATTAGTAGAATTTTTAATGGCTGAATCCCAGCTTTGCTTATTTATTTGACTATGATTTATATATTGTATATCCAAAACTGGAAATATTATTTTTCTTTAAAATTAAACTTATTGGATAAATTACCTGATATGCAAGAAACAGATATTTTTATTCGTTTAATATTCAGATATTCTGTTGCTTTGCAATTTATTTTTCAAAAATTATTTCGAGCATTCTTTTGTAAACTGGCTCCCAACCTTTCCAATGACCATGATCGCTTAACGATTCGTTATGCCACAGACAGATAAACGTTCCGTTAACTTCTTTAATTTTACCAATTATTTCCTTTATTTTTTCTTGTGATTCTTCAATAGATAACTTAAGATACTGATTAAGTGTAACATCCATAACCTGAAAAGGAAAAATTCGAAGATCTGTTTCGCGCTCGTTATATAAATCGTAAAACATAAATGGAGTACATGTGCCCGCTCTAAACCCAACATCGGAAGCATACCCAAGAGTATAATCTTCTTTAACACCTAGTTTCAATAAATTCTGATAGGTTTCGGTAAATAATAATTTTAAAAAATGCTGACGACTTTTTGTAATTGGTTTACCAGTAATTTTTGACAAATAATCGTATTCGTTTTTCAGTTGTTCGAAACTCTGATTCGATTCATACGATGGATGAATTGCTATTTCGGCACGTTTTGAAATCTCATGTATTAAATCCTGAAATGCTTCATTTTCGATAGGTATATTCTTATCGAACTCACTATAATTACCAACCAGAAAAAACCATATAGGGCTAACTCCATATTGAGCATGCATAGAATCAATATAACTGTATGTATCAAATGGATCTTTTTCGCCAGCCAAAGCCTGAAATCGCTTTATATTCTCGTTAACGTCGAGCTTGAACAGATCGCGCATAGCGGCCCCGATAGTGCGAACAGCACCTTTGTACAAATAAGCATATGCATTATCAACATCAATGGTTGGAATAAACGAAAAACTTTTTTTAGGTAATGTAAGACCAAAAAATTTGCTTTTAAGCATTTGTGCAATTGCATAAACCCATTGGTCAATAATTGGATCGTACAAAAAACCATTTTTAAATGCAAGGCTTTGATTTGCTTCAAACCTGCCATGCTGATCAGCACTAAATGGCAGATATTCTTCGTAACGGCTAATTAAATAAAAACAAGCAGCAAATAAATCGAAAGGAATGTCTGACTTATCAGAAGTTTGAAAAAATACTTTGTGGTTATTCCATGTACTTACACTTATTTTTTTTTGAAGTATATCTGATTCAAAAAGCAAGTCAATTGGTTCTATCCAGAAAGAATCAGGAATACTCTCGCTTGAATAATTTATTTTAGGAAGATTTGATTTTAAAAAATAATCTTTTTCTGTAGTAACCTGAGAATTAATTCCAAGTATATCAGTAAATATAAATTTTATAATATACTCAAGCCTTGCTGTTGCTTTATGGGTATAGATTAATATCAAGATATTTAGGATTTAGTTTATCCCAAATTTACAAAAAAATATGATCATTCAAACTCGACAACTGTAATTCCTGAACCACCAAATTGCACACTTTCATCGTGGTACGATTTAATAACATTTATAGAGCCTAAATACTGTCGAATTAATTGCCGCAAAATTCCATCGCCCTTGCCATGTAAAATACGAACCGATCCAATATTAATAACAATAGCCTCATCGATAAAATCGCGAACTACCTGTAGTGCTTCATCTGCACGTTTCCCACGAACGTCTATTTCGGACTTAAAGTTTAGCCTTTTCTCACCAAAATCCCATGATTGAGATGTTTGTGAACTGGTAATAGGATTAAGTTTTTTATATTCTTTTTCGGTAATTTTTTCGAGTTTCTTATAATCGAGGGTTGTGATCATGTTACCAAAAGCCACCATAATACTATTACCATTAATATCTAAAACTTCGCCGGTTGCATTCTGTCCAAATATTCTAACTTTATTTCCTTTTTCGAATTTATCAGGCTTTTTGGGTTCTACCAGTTTTGCTTTTTTTACAAGTTTTGGTTTCCCATGTTTTTCTCTATTTTCAAGCTTTTCTATCTTACGATTAATCTTAGCTTCTTCGTCGGTATTTATTAAATTAATATCTTCTTTAAATTCGTCAAGTTTTTTTCGAATAATCTTTGTTTTTTCTTTCTCTGCTTGATTTTCGCGGATTTCGAAAATAGCATTTTCTATCCGTTTATTTACATCAGCTAAAAGTAATTGTGCCTCGTTTTTGGTTTTGGCTAATATTTCTTTTTTAGATTTCTCAGCAAACTCAATCTCTTGTTTATACTTAGCAATTAGCTCTTCAAGGTTTTTTTCTGATTTACGGATACTTTCTCGTTTAGTTTCCCAATAACGCTTATCACGAATAATATCTTTCAGGTTTTTATCAAAATCAATATGATCTTTACCAATTTTCGCCGTTGCATTTTGAAGTATTTCTTCGGGCAAACCAATCTTACGTGCTATTTCAAATGCAAATGAACTACCAGGTTCGCCAATAGAAAGCTTAAATAATGGTTGTATTTTATCAGTATCAAAAAGCATAGCTCCATTTTCAATACCATAGGTTGATGATGCAAAGTGCTTTAAGCTTGTATAATGTGTTGTTATAACGCCAAATACTTTATTTTGATTAAGCTGGTCGAGTATCGCCTCGGCAATAGCCCCACCAAGCATTGGTTCGGTACCAGATCCAAACTCATCAATTAATACTATTGTTTGATTATTTGAATTTCGAAGAAAATTTTTCATGTTTAGCAAATACGAACTGTAAGTACTCAGATCGTTTTCGATTGACTGATCGTCGCCAATATTTAAAAATAGATTTTCGAACAAACCAATTTCAGAGTTCTCGTTCATTGGAACAAGTAATCCACACTGAAACATATATTGGAGTAATCCTACAGTTTGCAAACAAACCGATTTACCTCCTGCATTTGGTCCTGAAATAAGCAAAATACGTTGATTTTCGTTATTTAGGGTAATTGACAATGGAACAACACTTTTTCCATCTGATTTAAATGTTAAATATAGCAATGGATGTATAGCATCTTTCCACTGAACCATTGGCTGATTATTAAAAATTGGTTTTACTCCATTTATCTTTGTGGCCAAAAGAGTTTTCGATCTAATAAAATCGATTGTACCCATGTAATCGTAAGCCAATAGCAAATCATCAATATACGGACGAATATCATCAGCAAAAAGAGTAAGTATTTTAATAATCTCACGACGTTCTTCGTAACCAAGCTCTTTAATATCGTTATTTAATTCAACTATTTCGGATGGTTCGATAAATGCCGTTTTCCCTGTAGCCGATTCGTCAAGAATAAGTCCCTTAATTCTCCGTTTATGATTCACATCAACCGGAATAACTGCTCTGCCATCACGTATTGCAAGAGTTACATCCTGGTCAATGAATCCCTCCGATTGAGCATGTTTTAATATTGTTTGTAATCGTTTTGATACAAGGCTTTCCTTTTCGTTAATTGTTCTTCGAATACGGCTCAATTCTGGTGAAGCATTGTCTTTTATTTTTCCCTGTTTATTGATTATTGAATCAATTCGATCGAAAAAATATGGATATAGTTTTACATTTTCTGTTAAAGCTTGTAATGTAGGATATTTCTGTTCTTCTTTTCTCAACTTGAAGAAAGTTAATAAAGCCTTTATTGTTTCGAGCGATCGTTTAAGATCAAAAAGTTGTTCGGGTAAAAAATAGGTTCCTTCTACTCTTATTTTTTTAATAGCATCGGTTACATCAATAAAGTGGTTTAAAGGAAAATCATTTTCCATTAACATTATCTGCTTAAACTCAAAAACCTGACTGGTTAATGTTTCGATTAATGCATAGGATGATGAAAAACGCATTTTGTCTATCTTCTCCCAACCCAGATTACTAAGGCAGCCACCTTTGAGCATTTCTCGAATCTTGTCGAAGCCAATTTTTTGTTCGAAATTATTTGGATATAACACAGGTTTACTATTTAATAGAAAGGCAAAATAAGCTAAAAATACTTAAAGTGCCTAAAATTTAAATATTATAAAAAACGAATTATAATAAGTTGGTTAGCTTGAAAGGAATTTATTAATTATTCCAAGGAGTTTATCAGTTCCAATAGGTTTAGCAATAAAATCATCTGCTCCTGCTTCGATGCATAAAATTCTATCTTCAGGCATTGAGAATGCAGTTTGAACAACTATTGCCAGATCTTTTCGGGATTTTCGAATTTCTTTAATCGCCTCAATACCATCCATCTCAGGCATTTTTATATCCATTAAAACAAGATTAATTTTTAAATTTTGCTGACAAAACTGTACAGCTTCAAGACCGGTTTTTGCCCATAATACTTCTGCATCAGTTTTTTTAATAACCATATCCAAGAATTTATAATTACTTTCTTCATCCTCTGCAACAAGAATTGTTTTATCTCGCCAGTTGTGCTTAGATGGGGTATTATACCTGATTAAAGGTTCATCTTTACTAGAATCAATAGGTTTGTACGGGATAGTGAAATAAAATGCTGAGCCTTTATCAATCTCTGATTCTACCCAAATCTTTCCACCCAGCAAATGAATCAGGTTCTTTGTAATTGACAATCCCAGTCCTGCACCTCTGTATATCTTTTTTCGATTATCTTCAATTCTTGTAAATCGGGTAAATATTCCTTTTTGCTGCTCAGGTTTAATACCTATTCCTGAATCTTTAACATAAAACAAAATACAATTATCAATTTTTCGTCTTTCTAGATCATATCCAACTTCTATAAATCCTGTTTCAGTAAATTTAATTGCATTATTTAAAAGGTTTATTAAAATCTGGTGTAATCGGAATGGGTCAGATTTAATAACTAACTTATTAATTAAATAATGGTCTTTAATAATAAATTTCACATCAAGATGAACTTGCTTGTTTTCATTAAAGTAATCAACAAGGTTTTGAAAAATATACTGAACATTGCAATCTTTTTCAATAATCCTGAGTTGTTCCGCTTCTATTTTAGCTATATCAATTATGTCATCAATTAAAGTTAACAGGGTATTGCTATTTTTCACAATAAGATTAATCATTTCATCCTTTTGATCTACAGTCATTTCCGGATCACTTAACAAGTTTGAGAATCCAATAATTGCATTCATTGGTGTTCTAATCTCATGCGACATATTTGCTAAAAAAGCAGATTTTAACCGATCTGCTTCTTCGGCTTTGTCTTTAGCAATTTCAAGATCTGCAGTTCTAATTTTCACAAGTTCTTCAAGATGATCCTGATGCTCTTCAAGTTGTTTATTAATTACTTCGAGACTTTCGGCCTGCGCTGCCAGTTCTTCTTTTTGCGAATTTATTTCCTTTGTACGTTCATCAACTTTATGCTCAAGAATTCGTTTATCACGAGTTAATGATTTTGTGCGCATACGAATAAACAACCACAGTAGTATTAAGAAAATAATTATTTCAGAAATATAAAACCAGGGACGTTTCCAAACAGGAGGAACAATCCTTATTTTCAATTCAGTTGGTTCATCATTCCATATTTTATCATTATTACAAGCTTTTACTTTAAAGGTATAAACTCCTGGATCAAGATTAGTAAAAGTAGCCGACCTTGTTTCTGTGGCATCTATCCATTCTTTATTAAATCCTTCGAGCAAATACAGATATTCATTTTCGGAAGAAGTTGTATAATCAAGTGCAGCAAATTCAATAGTAATAAAGTAATCATTGTGAGTTAGAACTATTTCGGCATTTTTCTCATTCATTTTGGGATTAATAGGCCCATTATTCCATTCTGATGTATTCAAAATTTTAAAATCAGTTATAACAACCTTTGGTTTATATGGATTATTTGTAACTTCTAATGGATTAAAATAACTTAACGCGGCATTGCTCCCAAAATAAAGTGTTCCATCGAATCCTTTATGTGCTGAGTTTCGATTAAAGCCACCACTTTCTAACTGATGAGAAAAAGTATAGTTATTTATTGTTTGATTCCATATAGTATATTTTGTTAATCCTCGTGAAGTACTAATCCACACATTCTTCATATCATCTTCAAGCATTCCAACAATCATACTACCTTGAAAAACTTCATTTCGGGGATGTGGTGTAAACTTATTTGTTTCCGGATTAAATTGAACAATACCATTCGACTCCGTTCCAATCCAGAGTTTGTTTTCACTATCTTCGAATACTGTTAATGCATGAATATCAGTTACAAACTCTTTAGGTTGATTCTTTCGGGGCGAATAAGAAATAAATTTTTCGTTTTTACGATCAAACTCAAACAAACCGCTATAATAAGCAGCAATCCATAATCTGTTTTTGGAATCCAAAAACAGGTGACCCAAATAATTATCAACTATATTGCCAGTATCGGAAAGCTGTTGAAAGTAGTTTTTAAAATAGTATCTATCAGGGTTTTCAGTTTTAATTATCTTACTTAGTCCGTTAGCAGTACCCAACCAAATATTCCCCTCGTTATCTTCAATAATAGAGTTTATTTGATCGCTTGGAATACTGTTCTTTATTTTCGGATCGCTATAATACCGATTGATTTTGTACTCTCCATTAATTAACTCAATTCTATTTAGTCCTCCTCCATATGTACCAGCCCAAATTACTCCATCTTTATCAACAAAAATAGAAAAAATTCTATTTTTGGTTATTGTATTTTTATTTTTCGGATCGTTTTTAAATTTAAAAAACTGTTGTGATTTCAAGTTATATTTAACTAAACCACCTCCATCAGTTCCAATCCAAATATTATCATTTCCATCGGAGGTGACAGCCATAATACTTGATTGCGGCAAAGAATTAGGATTATCAGGATCGTGAACAAGGTTTTTAAATTTGGCTGGTTTTAAATCAAGTTTATTTATACCACCACCTCTGGTAGCTATCCATAAAACCTTCGATTTGTCCTCATAAATATATTCAATACGATTACTGCTAATACTTTCAGGGTTTTTTGCATCGTGCATAAAATGTTTAAACTTACCTGTTTGGGGGTCGAATAAGTTCAAACCCCCTTCGTAGGTTCCTACCCAGAACTGATTATAAGAATCGATAAAGATTGTTTCTACTTTATTATCGCTAATTGTTGTTTGATCGTTATGATTATGCAGATATCGGGTAAACTTTTCTTTTTTTGGATCAAATCGGTTTAGGCCTCCTTCGCGGGTTGCTATCCAAATAATATCATCGTTATCAACAACAAGGTACTGAACAGTATTTGAGCCGATAGAATTATCATTTTGAGGATTATGCTTATAATGCTTAAAGTCACCTGTTTTCTTGTCGAAACGGTTTAATCCATCTTCAGTTCCGATCCAGAGAATCCCATCGGATGTCTGGCACATGCATTTTGCTCTAATATGGCTAAGGCTATTTGGATTATCAGGATCGGGAAGATATCGGGTAAATGTTTCATCCTTTTCATTGAACTTATTAATACCTCCATTAGCTGTTCCAATCCAGAAATCATTGTCATTATCACGAAAAAGAAATAAGGTTTGGTTACTACTAATGCTTTGTGGATCCTCTATTTTATGAATATAATGTTTAAATGTATTCGTTTTTGGATCGTACCTGTTTAAACCACCACCATAAGTACCAAACCAAAAAATACCATTAGAATCCTGATATAGCTTCCCAAAATTACCTGTTGAAAGTGAGTTTTTATTTTTTGAATCGTGCCTGTAAATTATAAATTTATATCCATCGTAGCGGTTTAATCCATCTTGAGTACCAAACCACATAAAACCAAGATTATCCTGAAGAATTGCATATACATTATTGTGAGATAAACCATCTTTAAGCGATATTTTCTTAAAACTCATTTCGCTTACCTGAGCAAATGTACTTATAGATATAACTGTTATAAAAGAAATAATCAGGAATACTTTAAGTTTTTTTTGAATTGATTTAATCATCACCAAAATCTTAAGTTATGCTTAGCAATATATTATTCAAAATACTTTGATACTACTTCAATTATTTTTTTTGCTCTGATAGGTTTTGATAGGTAATCACTACATCCAGCTTCAAAACTTAACTTTTCGTCATTCTCCGTGGCAAAAGCTGTTTGAGCAATAATATGTACATCAGGTAAAAACTTTTTTATCTCACGTGTAGCTTCCAATCCATCCATATTAGGCATTTTAATATCCATAAGTATTAAATCAGGATTATGCAATTTAGCTAATTTTATTGCTTCAATACCATCATGAGCCCAAAATATTTTAACACTAGTTCGCATCAAAACCATTTCCAGAAATCGGAAATTACTATCTTCATCTTCAGCGATTAGTATTTTCTTATTGCTCCAATTAAAGTTTTCCAGTTTTAACTCACTTGACATATTTATACTTTATTAATTAACAATTGGGAGAGTAAAATAGAATGTAGAACCTTTATCTTTATTAGACTCGACCCAGATTCTACCACCCATAATTTCAACCAGATTTTTACTTATCACCAATCCCAAACCAGCTCCACGATATAACTTCTGTTTTGAGACTTCGGCTTTCATAAATCTCTTAAAAAGTTGTTTCTGTTGTTCACTAGAAATACCTATTCCAGTATCTTTAACATAAAACTTTATAAAAGGGATATTCGATTCGTTTACAATTTCATAACCATAATGTATTTCTCCCTTTTCAGTAAATTTAAATGCATTATCTAACAAATCTTTAAGAACTTGTTTTAAATGTGACAAATCAGAATTTATTTCATTTATCTCGTTATTAGTTCTGGTATCTAGTATAAAGTTTATGGATTTATTACCTAATGATTCTATTCTATATTCAAACTCTTCATAAATTTCATTTAACAATTTTTGAATATTCACCTTACGCATATTAACATTTACTTCACCCGATTCTATTTTAGAAATACAAATAATATCTTCAATTAATTTAAGCAGTGAGTTGGTATTATTGTTTATATAAATAACCATTTCTTTTTTCTGTTGATCACTTATTTCCGCATCAACCAATAAATTAGAAAATCCGATAATGGCATTCATTGGTGTTCTAATTTCGTGGGACATATTGGCCAGGAATGCAGATTTAAGCCTATCAGACTCTTCTGCTCTTTCTTTAGCCTTTTCAAGATCTTCTGTTCGTTCTTTTACTAATTTTTCTAAATGCTCCTTATGTTTCTCGAGTTCATCATTAACAAGCTCAAGGTGTTCTGCCTGCGCTTTTATCTCTTCTTGTTTTACCTCTAAATCAGCCTGTTTTTCTTCTAATTGTTTGTTTGTCCTTTGCAAATCATAAGTTCTCTCCTCAACCAGTTTTTCAAGAATATTGCGTTGGTTTTTTATTCTATAAATTCTAAATCTAATCCAAAGAAAAATTACACAAAAAACAAAAACAATTAGTGAAACCTTAAACAATAAGGTTTGATACCAAGCTGGTAATATTTTAATTGATATGGATACATAATTTTCATTCCAAATATCATCACTATTAGTCGAACGCACTTTAAATGTATAATTTCCTGGATCAAGATTTGTATATGAAACCATTCGTTTATTTTCAGCATCAATCCACTCATTTTCAAACGGTTCTAGCTTGTATTTAAACAATACTTTTTCAGGAAAAACCAGATCGATTGCAGTATACTTAATATTAAACCGATTAAATTTTGGATTAATACTAATAATCTTATTTAGATCAAAAATAGAATCGGATGTAAAAACTTGTTCGATATAAACCAGTGGAAGCTCTTTATTTATTGCTGTTTCCCCTGGATTTATTTTAGCAATCCCCTCAGCAGTTAAAAACCAGATATTACCATTTAAATCTTTAAGTGACTCTGTAGCACCTAGACAAACACTACTTTTCATTCCATCACTTTTATCATAGAAAGTGTAGCTAATTTTATCAATTTTCTTATTTGCAAAATCATTTAATTGTTGTATTGAAACCTTCATAATCCCTGTTGGACCTGGCATCCAAAAGTACCCGAAATTGTCTTCCACAATATCATAAACATTATTGGTTTGCAAACCAGATTCGATAGAATAATTGGTAAAATTGTTGTTTTCAAATCTGGAGATCCCTGTATTTGTTGATATCCATAAAATATCATCTTTGTCTTTATAAATATTAAAAATCATATTATCAGGTAATCCATCATCCATTGTAAATTGATTGATTACAGAATCATTTCTTATAAAATTAATACCTCTCTTTGTTCCAGCAATAATAATATCAGCTTTATATTGAACAATCGTCATTACATAATTCGAACTCAATCCATTATTTGTATTTATTGTATAAATACTCCCATCAGTTTTTATTTTATGAATACCGGTTCGGTTTGAAGCTACCCATATATTACCATTAGAATCTTCAAATGTTTTCCTTATATAATTATCGGGAAAACCATTATTCGTATTAAATTGCTGTTCTTTTTGTTTACCTATTTTTATTAAACCTGCATATGTACTAATCCAAATATTTTCTTTACTATCCTTGAACATATGTTTAATTTGCGGGCTTAATATTGGAGTTTTAATTTTCAATTTGCTAATTTGCCCGTTTCTAATAATGTCAATAGTTCCTTTTTCATTCGCAACCCAAAACTCATTAGTACTATATTGCATTATTGCTGTATTTATATTTGAAAACAATCCTTCTGATTCTGAAAAACTAGTAAACTTTCCATCTGTAATCTGAAACAACCCATTTCTATAGGTTCCTCCCCATAGACTCCCCTGATTATCAAAGATTATTTTTGTTATTCTATTGTTGGGCAAACCATTTTTTTCAGATAAATGTTCAGTCTCATGAGTTGCTTTATTGTACCTGTAAAGTCCATAAGCATTAGATGAAAACCAAAGATTTCCATTTTTATCTTCATTTATATTTTCAACATACTTAATATCTATTGTATGATGTTTTTTTAATTTGTCATTTACAATTGTATATACACCATTACTTGTTGCTGCCCATAGAATACCTTCTGTATCTTGATAAAATGAATATATTTCTTCAGATAAGTTTTGCATGTCGCAAGGAGTGAACCTATTATCCTTATATTTAATTAGCTCCCCCTTTATTGTACCAATCCAAATATTGCCTTCGTTATCTTCGTAAATTGAATAAATTGAATTAGTTGTAATTAAACTTAATTTATCAAAACTTCTCAATTTGCCTTTTTCATAGTTGAATAATCCGTTGTTTTCAGTTCCAATCCATACTTTGTTATTACTATCAACAAAAATGGATTCTATATTAGAATTATTAAGGGTATCAAGGCTTTTTTCCCGGTATAATTTATTGTCTTTGAATAATACTATTCCTTTTTGTGTTCCGATCCATACAACTCCTTCCATATCCTCACAAATAACTTTTGCTGCTTCGGTTAATAAGGCTTTACTATTTTGCGAGGAGTAATTCGTAAAATTAACACCGTCAAATTTAGAAACACCACCATAAGTTGCAATCCATATATAGCCATTTTTTGATTGAATAATATGGCTTATAGCATTTGAGGGTAATCCATCTTCAATAGTCCAAGATCTTAGTCTATATTGAGTAATAGCTTTATTTGGATCTAGATTTTTATTTTGTGCAAGTATTTTATTCTGAAAAATAATTATAATTACAAATGATAAAATAAAAAGTAGTTTTATATATTTCTTCTTCATCGAGCTATATGTTTTTATAAATCAATAATTTACACCCCAATTAAATCTAATAAAAAATCATAATGAAGTTTATTCTGATAAATATTCATTCAATAATTCAAATAATTTTTGTTTTCGGATAGGTTTTGAGATATATGCATCGCAACCAGCATCTCGGCTCATTTTCTCATCATTTTCCATTGCAAATGCTGTTTGTGCAATAATAGGTATTTCTTTATCAAAACGTTTAATTGCCCTTGTAGCATCTAACCCATCCATTTCGGGCATTTTAATATCCATTAATATTAAGTCAACCTCATTTTTCTGATATAATTCAATAGCCTGCTTACCATTTTCTGCATGTAATACTCTAGCCTCGGTTTTTGACAATAGCATTTCTAAAAAGCGATAGTTACTATCCTCATCTTCGGCAATAAGAATTGTTTTTCCTGGCCATTTAAAATCAAAACCAGTTTTTTTACTTTCCTTTATTAAATTATCTCTATCGGTAATTTTTATATAAGGAATTGTAAAATAAAAAGTTGAACCCTTATTAATTTCCGACTCAACAAAAATTTCGCCATCCAATAGGTTAATAATATTTTTACAAATGGCCAAACCCAATCCGGCGCCACGATACAACTTCTTTTTATCGTTCTCAACTTTAGTAAATCGACTAAATATTTGTGTTTGCTGATCGGCATTTAATCCTATTCCTGTATCTTTTACATAAAATCGAATTACTGGTATTTTGCTAGTATCTTCAAGAGTATAACCAAACTCTATAACCCCCTTTTCTGTAAATTTTAATGCATTATCGAGTAAATTTGATATTATTTGTTGCAACCTCAGCGGATCGGTATAAATATAGAATGATGGGTTTTCGACACCAGGAATTAGTCGTAACTCAATATTCTTTTTTAGTTGATTTTTTTTTCGTTCGGAAATAGATTCAAAAATTTCGTTAAGAATTGCATTAATAGCACAATTTTTTTTGTCGATTGTTAACTGACCTGCTTCAATTTTTGCAATATCAATTATGTCATCAATTAAATGAAGTAATGTGTTACTATTATTTACAATATGCTGCAACAACTCTTCCCTCTCAAGTTCAGATAGTTCGGTTTCGTTTAAAATATTAGAAAAACCAATAATAGCATTCATGGGAGTTCTAATTTCGTGCGACATGTTGGCAAGAAATGCCGATTTTAAACGATCGGATTCTTCGGCTCTTTCCTTAGCAATTTCCAAATCAGCGGTTCGTTCCCGCACCAATTGTTCAAGTCTTGTTCTATGTTTTTCTAATTCTATATTTTGTTGCTCAATAAATTGTTTCTGCTGTTGAGCAAAATCTCTTTGCTGTTGAATCTCATCCTTCTGCTGCAAAACCTCTATTTCTGCCATTTTGAGTTTACTTATATCAGAATCAATGGCTATTACTTTAATCACATTGTTATTGTCGTCAACAATTGGTGTAATTGTTGTTTGAGCCCAGATATTTTGCCCCGACTTAGATATGTTAAGAGATTCATAAATCCGACTTTCTTTGAACTTGATACAATGATCAAATAATTCTTTAATATTGGATGTATGGCTAAAACCCAAGAACGAATCAGAATATTTTGATTTTAGCTCATTTAAATAATAACCATACATTCTTGTAAAACCTTCGTTAATCCATTCTAATTTACCGTTTGGATCAACAATAACAATTGCATTATCGGTTTCTCTGGCTATAATAGATAATTTCTCTAACTCTTGATTTTGAAATTCCAGTTCTTGGGATTGAATAAGAATTTCTTCTTTTTGTGAATTGATTTCAGATGTTCTTTTTTGGACCAATCTTTCTAGCTCAGTATTTGCCGACCTTAAACGACCCAGGCTAATTCGTACTACACTATAAATAAACAAAGCGGCAAGAATCATATAGATAATAAACGCTACAATAGTTCGGTACCATGGAGGTAAAATAGTAAAACTATAAGTAGCCTCATTGCTAATAATGTCATAAATGTTTGATGCACGAACCCTAAAAGTATAATTGCCTTCCCACAAATTTGTATATTCTTTACTAGATGATTTTGACCAAGCAGACCATTTATCATCAAATCCATCTAGTTTATATTGAAATAGCAATTCATTCTCGTTACTAAACTCGGGTGCCGAATATTTAAATATTAATGTATTCTGTTTAAATTTAATTTTAACTTTAAAATCATTATTCTGAATATTAGACAAATATTTTATATCATTTTCTGTATTATAATAATTACCATAAAAGATACACGAATCATTTTTTACAGATACTTTTCTAATATAGGTATTAAAACTTTTATCGAATTTACTGTCCTCCTTATACTCTACCTTGAATAAACCATCTGTACCACCTACCCAAAATGATTTATCATAATCGAGATAAATGCTACGGATCATCATTTCGGGTATTTTATTAAATATTTTATTATTCCAGGTATAAGAACCGTCATTATTCTTTGTTGCAATACCAATTGATCCACGCTTATTAACCAGTTGAGTATAATAAAAATGACCAACAGAGTCTTCAATTATTGAAAAAACATCTTTTACCTCTCCTGGAAACATGGTTTTAAACCGGACATCTTCTATAAACTTATTTTGCTCATAATCAAAAGTATAAATCCCAAATTCAGTAGCAAATATCATTTTCCCATCAAGATATTGAATAATAACATTTTTTAATGATGGTAATCCTGATTCGAGCTTGTAGTTTATTATTTGTTTGGGATTTACTATTTCGTCTGATGGTATAATACGCAATACACCATCACGATAAGTTCCAATCCATATATCCCCATTTGAATCTTCATTAATTGATCTAACACTTATTCCAGAATGGGGTATTGTACCTAAAAAATCAAATTTAGAACCATTGAATTTTAAAATAGCTAAGTCATTATTCAAACCTGCATATAATAAATCAGGATTAGATTTTGATTGATATAATGTATAAACAGTTGAGATTTTAACAATTGGTTTTAACTTTAGATTATCGATTTCATAAACACCCTGAGTAGTTGCTGCCAACAGTATATCTTTGTTTTTACCCTGAATAGTAAATTTTAGCAAGTCCCAGGCTTGAGTAATATTGTTTTGGAGTTTATTAAGCTGATTATCTTCGAAATAATAAATACCTTGATGGGTAGCCAGAAATAATATACCCTTATCCCGATCAATTGCCTCAATAATCCCTTCCAGTCCGACTGATTCGTTCCAATATGAAATTGGAACAGAAATATCGCATCGCGAAATTCCATTATTTAATGCAAGCCAGAGATTTTTATCTTTATCAATATGTATCGCATGAACATTATTGTGCTGGAGTCCTGATTTCTTACTTATTTTATCTTTTACACGGCCTTTTTTATCAATAATAATGCAACCTCCACTATTTGTTCCTAAAATAATATCTCCAGTAGGAGTAATGTTTCCGCAATATACAAACTCATCTATAAGAAATTGATTGGCGTTACTTGGAATATGTAAAAGGTGAGTTTTTCTTTCTGGAGAAGTATTATATTTATATAATCCTTTTTTTCTGTTGGCCAGAATTACTTCATCTTCGTATTGAACAGCAAAAAAGAAACCAGTATTAGCAAAGTCTTTGCCCGAAGGAGCTAGAACGAGACTATCATTCACAACCTTATACAAACCATATTTTTCGTCGATAATATATAGATCTGAATTATATAAAAATTGAATTGTATATTCTGATTGAGCCTTCCAATACGAAAAGCCATTATTATTTAAGCGAATTAAAAATTCTGGTGAGCGAAAATAAATATTATCATCAACTGATAGAATATCGCGAACTATACCTATTTCTTCCAACCCAAGAGAATCTATTAACGAAATATATTCAAATTTACCCCACTTATCGGGCTGCAAAAAGCCAATTTCATTTGTACCAGCAGTATAAATTAACCCATTTTGATCAACAGCAAGAGTTCTTGATGATATTTTATTTGGTAGCTCTACCAATTCCCAGCTATTGCCATCGTATATTAAAACACCATCGCCATTAGCAAAATAGAAGAATCCACGTTCATCTTCAATTATATCCCAATTTTGGTTGTGTGCTTTATAACTTTTAGTAAAGTAATTTGTAATAAATGGTATACCTTTTTCAGATGAATCAGCAAGAACCGATAGGTCAATAAATAAGAATATAAGAAACCCTATGAATAGAATTATAGTTCTTTTCATGCAATTTGATTTAGGTTTAAGCACAATTCCGATAAAAAAATATTAAAAAATAACGGTAAAACCAAATATCAATTCATCTATTTGACAATGTTTTGTATTGCCATGATTAATAAATACCTTTAAGAGATTAAAAACCAATTATATCAACATAAAATATTTTTAGTATATTTTTAGTATATTTTTAGTATATTTTTGGTATATTTTTAGTAAAAAATAACGATATCTTTAAAAAAAATAACTTTTCAAAATATTGAAATAAATAATTAAATTATACTTTTTGAATACTTAACATTTTAAACCATACTTTTGTTTATTAGTCATATAGCAATCTAAAACCGACCTATTATTAACTTAATTCATAACAAAATGAAAACGAATATCACAAGTAAGTTGTTTTTGCTTTTAATTGGTATTACAATTCTTTCATGCAAAAATACATCCATTCAACCACCTGATGCAAAGAAAATTGCAAAAGAACTTACAATACATGGTGATACACGAATAGACAATTATTATTGGTTAAATGAACGAGAAAATCCAGAAGTAATTAGCTATTTGGAGGCCGAAAATAACTATACTAATGCTATTTTAAAACCAACAGAACAATTACAGGAAAAGCTTTTTAACGAAATGAAGTCAAGAATAAAAGAAGATGATGAATCGGTACCATATAAAGATAATGGTTACTTTTATTATTCTCGTTACGAAACTGGTAAAGAATACCCAATTTATTGCCGAAAAAAAAATAGTTTAGAAGCACCCGAAGAAATAATGTTAGATGTAAACCAGTTAGCCGAAGGACATGACTACTTTCAAGCAAGTGGATTAAATGTTAGTCCTGACAATAAGTTACTTGCCTATGGTGTTGATACAGTAAGTCGAAGAAATTATACAATTTACATTAAAAATCTGGAAACGGGTGAACTTCTTCCCGAAGCAATATCAAATACAGTTGGTTATGCAGTTTGGGCTAACGATAATGCAACTATTTTTTATGTAAAAAAAGATGAAATAACCTTACGCAGCTATCAAATTTACCGACACGAATTAAAAAACAGTTCTGTGTTTGATGTTTTAGTATATCAAGAAAATGATGAGACTTTTAGTACATATATAACAAAAACAAAATCTGATAAATACTTATTAATTGGATCAGGTAGTACGTTATCTGACGAATACAGGTTTCTGGATGCAAACAATCCGAAAGGCGATTTCAAGATTATTCAACCACGCGAAAGAGGTCTTGAATATAAAATATCACATTTTGGAGATTATTTTTATATTAGAACTAATATAGATGCACAAAACTTTAAATTGGTTAAAACACCAGTAACTAAAACTACAAAAGAAAATTGGAAAGATGTTATACCCCAAAATGAGAATGCATATCTTGAAAACATTGAGATATTTAAAGATTTCCTTGTTGTTGAAGAACGTAAAGATGGCTTGAACCAAATGCGTATTATAAAATGGAGCGATAACTCAGAGCACAACCTTGATTTTGGCGAAGAGACATATTCTGCTTATATTTCAACTAATCCCGATTTTGATAGTAAATTGTTGCGTTATGGATATTCATCGCTTACAACTCCAACCTCAACCATTGACTACAATATGGTTACCCGCGAGAAAACAATTAAGAAAGAACAAGAGGTATTAGGAGGATTTGATAAAAGCAACTACGAGTCGAAAAGAATATTTGCTAAAGCCAACGATGGTAAAAAAATTGCTATGTCTATCGTTTACCGCAAAGGATTAGAACTTGATGGAACAAATCCAGCATTGATTTATGGATATGGCTCATATGGCGCTACTATGGATCCATACTTCAGCTCTACACGACTTTCGTTACTTGATCGAGGTTTTGTTTATGCAATAGCCCATGTTAGAGGAGAACAGTATTATGGACGTCAATGGTACGAAGATGGCAAATTGCTTAACAAAAAAAATACATTTACTGATTTTAACTCATGTGCCGAATATTTAATTGAACAAGGCTATACAAGTAGCGAAAAACTATTTGCAATGGGAGGCTTCGCTGGAGGTTTACTTATGGGTGCCATTGCAAATATGCGTCCCGATTTATATAAAGGGATTATTGCTGCAGTACCTTTTGTTGATGTGGTTACAACCATGCTCGACGAAAGTATTCCATTAACAACCAGCGAATTTGATGAATGGGGAAATCCAAAAGATTCAATTTTTTATGAGTATATGTTATCCTATTCGCCATACGACCAGGTTAAAGCACAGGATTATCCTGCTATGTTGGTAACAACAGGACTACACGATTCCCAAGTTCAATATTTTGAACCCGCTAAATGGGTAGCCAAATTGAGAGATAAGAAAACAGATAAAAACGTTTTACTACTTTACACAAACATGGAAGCTGGACATGGTGGAGCATCTGGCCGTTTTCAGGCATTAAAAGAATATGCTCTGGAAGATGCCTTTATCTTCCAGCAACTGGGAATAAACGAATAAATAACTAAGGATAAAGGAAAGCGCAGCTAACTAGTTGCGCTTTTTTTATTTCTTTGATTTACCAAAAATATTCCAGCCCCAATTATAATAACACCTAATATAAAAATCAGCCAGGGAAATCGATCCGGAATGTATTGGAATGATAGATTATAAATTTTGGTAGAAATAACTTGTTCATTATCTCCAATTTTTTCATAATTCTGAACAATAAATTTGCAGTAATCCCATATAAAAGAAATAAAAACAATGATTGAACCTACAATCAGAATAAACCATTCTTTTTGTACCAATTTTGTTTTAAAATCTGATTTTAAATTATGACTATAAAGAACCATGGCAAGCACTATCATTAAAATGGAGATTATTACTGGGGCTATAACCGGACCTGTCCAAGTAACAGGTAATAAAAATAAAATATCCCAAGTAAACAAGTTTTCGGGCCAAGCTAAAATCAGAAATAAAAAAACATAGTAAATAATATCCCAAACAGCAAAAGAATAAATAAACCAAGCAAGGCGCTGCGAAAAGTTTTTTCCGGCAATTACTCCAACTGAAAGCAGCATAACTAATGAGGCAAATTCTCGAATCAACTCAGTTGCAGCAACCTGATTACTCATAAGCTTTAGTGGAAAATTAAATCCCTCGGGGTAATATAAAGCTCTAATATAAACAACCACAGCACCTTCGAAAATACCCATCGAAATGGCAAACAGAGTTATCCAGATTAAAGTTTGATGCTTTTTCATAAATTAAATATGTAGTTAGAAACAACTTTTCTTAAAAGATTTTAACGACTTGATATTTTACTATTTTATTAAGTAAATTAAAACGGGAAATCATCTTCAACTTTAATTTCCTGTTTTTCTTTGTCGGGTTCATTAGCCATTTTGTGCTCATCATTTCCTTCAACATAGATCGCTTTATACGGAGTTGTTGGGCAAGCAAATTCGCAGGCGCCACAGCCAATACAGATATCGGGAGTAACTTCAGGAATAACCAATCCTTGCTTCCATGGCACCATTCTTACCGCTTTTGTCGGGCAATGCTCGGCACAAGCACCACAATCGGTTTTTTCGGTACGTACAATACAGTTTTGGCGAACAAAATGAGCAATCCCAATCTGGGTTATCTTTTTCGTTTCAATCTTGATAGATTTTATAGCTCCCGTAGGACAAATTTCACTACATTTTGTACATTCAAAATTACAAAATCCGGTATGATAATCCATTACAGGCTGCATAAAACCAATTAAACCATAATCAGTATAGGATGGTTGCAACACATGCGTTGGGCAAGCACTTATACATAAATGACAAGCAGTGCAAGATGCATTAAACGTATCGATCGACACAGAACCAGGAGGAGAAACAGGTATATCGCGACCTGTAGGTTTTGTTGCTGTATCTGTAACAACTTGTTGAGCTCTTGATTTTCTAATACTTGCAGCAAATATCAATGCTGTAATTGCAAAAAACTGTCGTCGGCTATTATCATTTTTGTTAATTTCTGTTCGAATTGCCAGTTTTTTATTCCATCTTAATTTGTATTGAATGCTATTTTCACTACAAACGGTCATGCAATTATAACAGGCAATGCATCGCTCGAAATCAATTTGCTGATTTTTAGTATCTATACAACCAGCTTTGCAAACCCGGGAGCATAAATTACAGCTTGTACATGAGTTCTTATCTAATTCGATTTTAAAAACAGAAAACTTTGAAATTAAACCAAGAAATGCACCAACAGGACAAACAGTATTGCAATACAAGCGTCCACGAAACACTGAAAATAAAATAATTGTCACAATAAAAAATAATAAAACAGCAAGTATTGTCCAGTGTTCGGGCTTTAAATCAACATGATATAATGAATACACATTGATTTTTTGTAAACCAGAGACAAGCAAATTATTGGTTTCGACAATCGTTTTTCGAAAAACACCTGATGCTATTCTGCCATAAATACTATATGGATCGAGTACCGAAAGAATCAATGCAAATCCAGAAAACAGGCCAAAAACAAATACCGCGAGAAAACTATATCTTATAAATCGATATGATTTTAAATAGGTATATCTGTATTGTTTTAGTCGTCGAATTTTCTTGGTTATAAAACTGATAATATCCTGCAACACTCCTAATGGGCAAATGAAAGAACAATAAACTCTACCATAAAAAAAAGTGATAATAATTACTATAATAAATCCAATAGAAGATATGGTAAGGAGTGATTTAAATTGCAGTAAAGATGGAAAAAACTGAAGAAAAACAATTGTTTTATAATACGAAGATGGAATTAATCCTGTAAAATCGAGAAAGAAACATGTAATAAGTATAAAGTACAGTATTGAAAAACCAACCCGTAATTTCTTTAACCCAGCTAAATTCATTTTACTATACTTTTATTCGGCTAATATTAAGTTTAGAAAGATCCATCTGCCCTACCCCCATATCGTTTGCTAATTGAATATAATTAACCTGATCGGGTTCCATTCCAAAAATTTTTGCAGCAGCAGCATCGGCAGCTACCATATCGGTAGAAACGATAAGGTATTTCATAGTTACTACATCGGCTTTAGAAACCCCACGAGGACCATTTTTTGTCATAACATTATAAGCATCAACAATATTCAGGTCGGGTTTACGATAGGTTGCAAAATCAGCAATACATTGATTAAGGTTATTACGATGCCAAAAACGACGATCCCAGACAACGCCCATAAGATTTTTCATGGTAATTGTAAGTTTTGCTGAGCCATGACTTTTGAGCACGGGAACATTAATAAATACATCGGAGCTTAATATTAACTCATGAACTTTTGCATCTTTAAGATTTTTCCCACCCGGAACATTTACTTTCTGATAATAACTCTCACTATGCCCTGGAGCAACTTTAGCTCCAGCATCTTTGGCGGCTTTCTCAATACCACTGTTCTTATAACAGGCAGTCCAGTTATCGCAGGTATTATCAAAAACATAAACTTCTTTGGCTCCTGCGGTAAAACAATGAGTTATTATTCGTTTTATTAACAATGGATTAGTATTCGCAGCTTTTTCAGGTTCTACATCCCATCCAATATTTGGTTTTATAACTACCGTTTGTCCTTTTTTTACAAATTTTTGTATTCCGCCCAATACTTCCAGAGCTTTATCAAGCATTAAATCTGGCTCTCCATCGCGCACCGCAACAAGGTCGTATGGCAATTCAGGATCATTTACGGTGTTGGCAAATATTTTTCCATATCCACCAAAGCTTAATGCTGTTCCGGTAAATATTCCTGCACTTACTGATTTTCGAATAAAATCCCTGCGTTTCATAATGGTAAGGTTTTAATTGGCAATCTGTTAAAAATACAAAATCTGAATCAGTTTTGAAAATAATTCATTAAATTTGATTTTTATTCAATTTTGGAATCCGTCAATTAAACCACAAAAGTTATGAATACAACATCAACCAGCTTTATCTACACAACAATAAAAAGTGTATTGTTTGATATAATTGCACTTGCATTCATATATTTTGTTCCAGCTATATCGCATCTTTTAAGCTTGCCTGTATACCTAATTGAACCAATGCGTTTAATGCTTATTCTGGCACTTGTTCATACCACAAAACAAAATGCGTACATTATTGCTCTAAGTTTACCTCTATTCTCATTTTTAATTTCGGCACATCCGGTTCTGCCTAAAATGGTATTAATTTCATTCGAGCTGGTGCTGAATGTTTTTCTATTCTTTGCTCTACTTAAAAAGCTTAACAATACATTTTTAGCAGTATTAATTAGTATCATCACAAGCAAATTAATCTATTATTTACTGAAGTTTGCTTTACTAAAATTCGCGATTATTGATTCCAATTTAATATCAACACCTATTGTTTTTCAGGTAATTATGATACTTATTTTTAGTAGCTATTTGTTTAGTTTTTATAAAAAGTAATCTATATTTATTGATTTAATTAAGGATTTAATCTACTCAACACTTTCGAGTAACTTTATACTGCATGATATTGACAATCCAAGATTATTTCTTAAATTTAGTCTGATAAAACAGATACATCTTGATCAAACTTAAGACCCAACCTTATGAAAATAATCGTTCGTTTTATTCTTCCGCTAATATTAGTAATTGCTATTCCTCTCATTTTATTTTATCAAAAGAAAGACAGTGATATAAAGCAATTCGACAGGGTTTCGCAACAAACATTTAAAACCTTTGCTCCATCAGGATTAAGTATTGCAATTGTAAAAGAAGGCTCCATAGTTTATGAAAGATCGTTTGGTTATAAAAATGCTACTACTATGGATTTTATGGATAATAGTGCACTTTTTAACATAGCGTCCTGTTCAAAGGCATTTACTGCTGCCTGTATTGGCAAATTAGTACAAGAAGGTCTTCTTTCGTGGGATGACAAAGTAGTTGATTATATACCGGAATTCAAATTAAATGATGAATGTATTACAAATCAGATGAATATTCAGGATTTGCTTTCGCATCATAGTGGTTTGCAAACTTTCGAAGGCGATTTGCTTTGGTATAATACAAACTATACAAATGAAGAAATTATTGAACGAATGCAATACTTACCTATAAATAAAAAATTTAGAACTGATTACGGGTATCAGAATAACATGTTTATGGTTGCCGGTGAAATAATTGAAAGAATAACAGGTTTAACCTGGGAAAAATTTGTAACTCAAAACTTTTTTGCTCCGCTCGAAATGTACGATTCAAGAACCTCCAGCGATGCATTTGATGGAAAAGAAAACCTTGCACTTCCGCATTATAATGACTCGCTAATCGAAGTGTTTGATTTTGAAGGATGTAAGCCAGCAGCTTCTATATGGTCAAATACCAGTGATCTGGCAAAATGGGTTGGTATGTTCATGAATGATGGGAAATATAAAAATATAGAAATTCTTTCTCCTGAAATCATAAAAGAACTAACCTCACCACAAACAATTCTAAATGTATCAGACGAAGCCGCAAGCTTTGGGACTCATTTCAAAACCTATACTATGGGATGGTATGCCTACGATTACCAGGGATGTAAAATACTTGAACACGATGGCAGTATGCCCGGATACATTAGCAAGGTTGCAATGATTCCTGAAAAAAATATAGGAATAATTATTCTCAATAATGGTTTCGACTTTTATTGCAACGATGCATTAATGCTAGCTATTACCGATATTATTATTGGAAAATCAACAAATAACTGGTTTGAATACTACGAGAATAAAACCCGCGAATCCAATCAATATGATAAAGAGCAATATAATGAGCGTGTTTCGAAAAGAGAATTAAACACGCAAACTACAACCAACCTAACTAATTTTACTGGCATTTATACAGATAAAATGTATGGTGATGCTAAAATTGAAATGGTAAATGAGCAGTTGAAAATTACTCTTTTACCAACTGCTAAAATATTTTCAAGTACCATGGAACATTGGCAGCATAATTCGTTTAAAATTGAGTTTAAAGATCCTTATCTTCCTTTTGGAATAGTAAATTTCAATATCGACCCTACGACAAAAAAGGTTAAAGGATTTACAATTGATTTACCTAGTAGCGATTTTAATTTCTCGAATCTCAATTTTAAAAAAGCTGAGTAGCTAAATAATATGAGTTTTATTCCTCCTGACGAAATATCTAGAAACCTAATTGATTGTATTCAATCAGGATTAATTGAAACAGATCAAGACTCAACCATTATCTTTTACGATTTTGATTTGCTTTTAAGTAAAACGAAGGCTCTTATTTCAGCTTTTCCGGAAAATACATTGCACACTATAGCCATAAAAGCTAATCCCTTGGTTAAAATTCTGGAAAAGATAAAATCACTTGGATTAGGAGTAGAAGCCGCCTCCGAAGGAGAATTATTTCTGGCAGAGAAAATAGGATTTCACCCATCGCAAACTGTTTTCGACTCACCGGCAAAAACACGAAACGAATTATTATATGCCATTTCCAGCAATATCAATGTAAATGCAGATTCGTTTATGGAACTTGAACGAATTGCTGAATTAAAAGAAAAAATTAATTCTTCAAGTAGAATAGGGCTAAGAATTAATCCGCAGATAGGTTATGGAACCATTGCCGCAACATCCGTTGCAGGCGATTATTCAAAATTTGGTGTTCCAATAAAAGAATTTCGAACTGAAATTATTGAATCTTTTAAAACCTATAACTGGCTTTCGGGAATACATATTCACATTGGATCTCAGGGTTGCTCAATGCAGATGCTTTTAAGTGGATTTGAAGAGAGCCTGAAACTTATTAAAGAAATACAAGAGCAATCCGGGAGAAATGTTGAATTTATAGATATTGGAGGTGGATTACCTACCTCTTATCACCACAATCAAAGTCCACCCGATATAATTGAATATGGAGCAAAAATCCAGGAATTAATTCAAAAATATAAGCTGGAACATCTGCAACTCATTACCGAGTTTGGCAGATATCTGCATGCAAATTCAGGTTATACAATTTCAAAGGTTGAATATGTAAAACACTACAAAGAAAGCAATACACTCATTATTCATGCAGGGGCTGATTTATTTTTACGCGAGTGTTTGAATCCGGGGCAATGGTATCATGAATTTACATTGCTTGATTTAAATGGGGAAATTAAGTCGGGAAGTAAATCAATTAAATACCATATTGCCGGACCACTTTGCTTTGCTGGCGACATAGTAGCACGCGATATTGAATTACCAAAGGCAGATGAAGGTGATTATGTTGTAATTCACGATACAGGTGCTTATACATTTGGCATGTGGTCGAAGTATGTAAGCAGAATGTTTCCTAAAGTTATTATGAAAACAGGCAAAACATTTGAGATTATTCGTAATCGCGAAAAACCAAAGGATATGTATTTTTTCTGGTCGAGTTATTAAAAATGTGATCGTAACTTAATAATTAAAACAATCCTTTTTAAACTATAACCTCAAAGGAGATGAATAAAACTCAAAAATTAACACTTATCGGTCTAATTATAGCTTTATTTTTGACTATATGCAGAATGACTGATCTTTTTGGCATAATTCAATTAGAGAACTCAATAATTACAAGATGGATTCGAGAAATTGAATTCTGGATATTCCTGGGTTTAATCTTTTTAATTTCAATAAAAATTGAAAGAACAAAGTTTTTATTATGGAGTGAAATTAAAAGAAAATGGTACTTCTATCTACTATCTGTAATTTCTGTATTTGCTGCCACTGTGGTTATTGCAGTTTCAGTGCCTATTATTCTAAAAATATTACAAATACCATTAAAACAAGAGGTTCTGGAATCAGTGGCTGATTATTACTGTTCTGACAAATTGCTTCTGATTTTTGGATGCCTTACCGCCGGTATTGTGGAAGAATTTATATTCAGGGGATATTTGATGCCCCGTTTGGAGATTCTTTTTAAACATGGATGGGTTGTAATTGTTTTATCTGCAATATTGTTTGGAATTGGCCATATTGGCAATTTAAGCCTGGCTGGTGTAATTGTTCCTACTTTGATAGGACTTATTTTTTCATTTCATTATTACAAATACAGGAATATTATAAGTCTAATGATAGCGCATTTCCTGATTGATTTTGCTTCGTTTATCACTTCCTGTTAATTAATTAGGGGATAGCAATATCTCTAAAATTTAATTAAAATAAACAAATAGCCCGATTAATTGTTTTTGACTTAAAATAACTAAACATCAAAACTATGAAAAAGAACATGGGGACTACCGATAAAGCTATTCGCATTATTGTAGCCTTAATTATTGGAATTTTATTCTTTACAAAAGTAATTACCGGCACATTAGGTATTGTATTATTAGTATTGGCAGTTGTATTTTTACTAACCAGCTTAATAAGTTTCTGCCCACTTTATACACTGTTTGGCTGCAGTACTTGTAAAGTAAAAGAGTAATTACTAAATTATTTTAATACGAAAAAGAAGCCGTCTCAAAAGATAATCTGAGACGGTTTTTTTATGTTGTTATTTTTAGCGTATTTATATTTTAGCTTATAGTCTTTTGTTTAGGTTTTTTTATTAATAGGAATTTAGTCATAAATAA
>Ga0209417_1000750_pt1 | contig 69132 bp, 52 predicted proteins | sample RifGroF2_FD_184002 | JGI IMG/M metagenome (GOLD analysis project Ga0209417, IMG submission 184002) | Groundwater microbial communities from Rifle, Colorado, USA - Groundwater F2 (SPAdes) (version 2) | ecosystem: Environmental > Aquatic > Deep subsurface > Groundwater | place: Rifle, Colorado... | reverse complement strand
TGTCTTGCTTTCCGGATAATCAGGCCTTCGTCCTCAAGGATATTAAATGCTGACTCCACCACCTGCTTGCTGGTTAAGAAATTCGCAGCCAGATTCCTTGAACTCTGGATTTTATCGCCTGGGCGCAGCTTGTCGCTTCCAATCCCCTCCCTGAGAAAATTGGCCACCTGTTCTGTTTTCGATAATACGGCCATCAGTTCCATATTCGACCTCCATCGCTGGCATTCTTTAATATTATAATATGCCAGTTAATGCCAACTTCAAGAGGTTAAAGAAAAAAATAACCAATTTATTTTAAGACCGATAAGTCTTTCTTAATCTGTAGAGTATTGATGTCACTCCGAAAAATGGATTAGTTCTGCCCTGTATAATCATGTTTAATTTTATGCTTCACGTTCGGGGGATGGTCAAGAGATTGGCGAAGCCATCTTTCAGCATTTGTTCATTGAGCATGACAAAACGGTTGTTTTTGTCGAGAATGTAGACATAAACAAGAACACGCCCGTAATTGTCACATTTCTGCACATCGAACTCAAGATATACAAATTCATTCTTTCCGATGAGTTCCTTCAGGTGCGCCTTGGCTTTTTCTCCCAACTCAAGGATTGTCTTCTGCTCTTTGTCCTGCTGCCTCATCTGCAGTTCAAGACGCTTATTTGACCTTGATTCCGGAGCATCTTTCCCAATCATCCTGACAGATACCTCTTTCCCGTCATCATCCTTCACTTATATCGTGTCCCTGTCAATCACACAGACAAGCCTCCATTTCTGAAGATCTTTGGTTTCTGCCTTAAGATTTCAGACAAGAAAAGGATATCTCTAAGGATTACGCAAGTCTGTAATTCCGCCTTTGCAGTTGGACAGGTTGATGCCGAATTTCTTCACCCTCAGGCCGATCAGCCGTTCAGTAGTTCCAAGGATGACAGCGGCTTTGGCCATATTGCCGTGTGTTGACTTCAGGGCATCGCTTATCATCTCCCTTTCAAGGGAGTCCAAAGCGCCCTGCAGTTTGGCATTTGGAAGCGTACCGCTCGACTCGGCTGTCTGCAATGAGGGCGGCAGCTGGTGGCCGTGTATCACTCCGTCGGAGCTCAGGAGCACCGCCCGCTCTATGCAGTTTTCAAGCTCCCTCACATTTCCCGGCCAATGATAGCTCATCAGCATCTCGATTGCCGGCGTGGAAATCCTCAGGACTTTTTTCCCGTGCCTGGTTGAAACCTTCTCGGTGAAGTAGTCGGCGAGCAGCATTATGTCCGTCCGTCTCTCCCGCAGCGGAGGCACATGCACCGGAAAAACGCTCAGCCTGTAATAGAGGTCTTCACGAAACTTCTTTTCCCGGATCATCTCCTCGAGACTGCGGTTTGTCGCGGCAATGACGCGAACATCGGCCTTCAGCGTCTCCCCTCCTCCCACCCTTTCATACTCCCTCTCCTGGAGAACCCTGAGAAGCTTCACCTGGATCGACGGGGAGAGTTCGCCAATCTCATCCAGGAACAGGGTCCCGCCCTCGGCCATCTCGAATCTTCCGGAACGCCGTGCAATGGCTCCGGTAAATGCCCCTTTCTCATGCCCGAAAAGCTCGCTTTCAATCAGGTTCTCCGGCAATGCCGCAAGATTTACCTTGACGAATGGTTTTCCGGAACGTGAGCTGTTCAGATGGATGGCTTCGGCGACAAGCTCCTTCCCGACTCCGCTTTCACCGGTAATCAGCACTGTCGCATTGCTGGGTGCGACCTGCGCGACCAATGCGCATATCTGCCGCATCGCGCTCGAATTGCCGATGATCCTCGTCGGTTTGAACTGCCGCAGAAGCTCTCCGCTGAGCCGGTCCTTCTCTTCGCGCAGGGCATTCTCCCGCTCCCTCGCCTCCCTCCGGAGCTTCACCGCCTGCGCTACGAGCGAAGCAACTATCGTAAGAATCTGGACATCCTCCTCCAGCGATACTGATTCGTCAAAAAGACGGTCGGCGCTCAGGGCGCCTATGGCTTCATTGCCTATCTTGATCGGCACGCAGATGAAGGAGATGTCCTTGCACTTGCAGTGCTTCTCTATTTCCCGCCAGCGCGTCTTGGTCCGATCGAGAAATAGAGGCGTCTCCGATATTTTCCTGACAACGGCGGGCTCTCCGGACTTCACGACCTGCCCGGTAACACCTTCGCCAAGCCTGTAGCGCCCCCTCGACCTCTCCTCTGTTGAAAGCCCGAACGCCTGGTCAATCTCAACCTGGCCTGTCTCCCTGTTCAATATCGTTATTGTACCACGGAGCATGCCCATGTGGCTCGACATCTTCTCCAGAACAGGAAGGACGGCCTGTTTCAGATCAAGCCCCTGCTGGAGCGACTGGGATATGTCCAGCATGAGCTGGAGCTTCTTCAGCTCCCTCTGGAGATTTGTATTCTCCAGCGGATTTAACACATACGACATTTTTGCATTATTTTTCATTTATTGTCACTTTATTGTAATTTTACGGATTATTCCCGCCACCTGTCCTTCAACAGCGAAACCATCCGTTCAACGTCCGATTGGACTGCTATCCCGATAATGCATCCGATATGGTTCTTTGACATCGTCAACCTTTAAGATAATAATATTCAGCAGTTCCTGTGCCACTGGAGCAATGTGATATCATAACATGTTGCACAGTTGATTGATATGATATTTTAATTCAAGACATGTCTTTTGTGATTTCAGAAACATCTTTCAATTCTGCGATTTTAGTGGGTACGCTTTAGAAAATTCTATTGATATTATCTACAGCCCGCTCGAAAAGGAGGTAGCACAGACATTCCTGTCTGTGACGAAAAATCTAATTTGAGCCCACAGACAGGAATGTCTGTGCTACTTTTTAGACAAATTTCATATGTTACCGCCGTCGCAAAGAAGCTATGGCGGACACGGGAAGCACGTACCTGCTTAACGTAACCTGAAACCAGAAATAACGCGCAAACATGCGCTAATACAAGCAAAACCATCTGCAGTCATGCTCATTTCTAAATCTGACAGGCTCCTCTGGCAGCGCACTCCAACTTAATCAATCACTTCAAAAGAGGCAACTTTAAAATCATCTCAGGATCAACAAAACGAGCTGCATGATGTAGGCAGTCCTATTCCTACCAAACGGTGGGATCCAAGAAATAAATACTTCCAAACGGTTGAAATTAATCGTCATTATTTTTACCTGGCAACCGACTTCCATAAAAACTGTCTTATCTATATCTCCTTATCCATATTATTGTTGCAACACGGCTATTCGAGTTTCCGGCACTCCTTTCAGAACCGCTTGGCACGGCCGTTGCTAAAGGCCTGCCCAGTTTCTGAACCATCGAACGAAAAGTAAAAAGAGGAAATGAAAATGAGAAAAGTTGCAATTTATGGAAAAGGCGGAATCGGAAAGTCCACCACTACTCAGAATACCGTGGCCGCGCTCGCCGAGATGGGCAAGAAGGTAATGGTCGTCGGATGCGATCCCAAGGCCGACTCCACCCGCCTGCTGCTCGGAGGCCTGGCCCAGAGGACGGTGCTCGACACACTCAGGGACGATGGCGAAGACATTGAGCTCGAAGAGATCCGCCGGGGCGGCTTCTGCCATACCCTCTGCGTTGAATCCGGCGGACCTGAACCAGGAGTCGGATGCGCGGGGCGCGGCATCATCACCTCGATCAACATGCTTGAGCAGCTCGGTGCATATGCCGAGGACGAGAAACTCGACTATGTGTTCTATGACGTGCTCGGCGATGTCGTGTGCGGAGGTTTTGCAATGCCCATCCGCGACGGGAAGGCCGATGAGATATACATAGTCGTCTCAGGCGAGATGATGGCGATGTATGCAGCCAACAACATTTGCAAGGGCATAGTAAAGTTCGCCGAAGCCGGAACCGTCCGTCTCGGAGGCCTCATCTGCAACAGCAGGAAGGTTGACAACGAACTGGAACTTGTACTCGCGCTGGCCGACAAGCTCGGTACGCAGCTCATACATTTCGTCCCACGCGACAACGACGTGCAGAGGGCGGAGATCAACCGCAAGACGGTGATCGAATGGAATGGAGCGGTTCCTCAGGCTGAGGAGTACAGGAAGCTCGCCAGGGCGATAGATTCAAACAAAAAGCTTGTGATACCGAAACCGCTGAAGATGGAGGAACTGGAAAAGCTCCTCCTCGAATACGGATTTTTGAACTGATGCATCTCCGGCCACAGGCCGGATCTGCATAAGCAGCCAAGCTGCACATATGGATTCAAAGAAAAACATATAAAGGAGAAATGAAAATGATTATGATCAGGGCAATCGTGAGACCGGAAAAAGTAATGGATGTCATGTCGGCGCTGATGTACGCGGGATTCCCTGCGGTGACGAAGATGGATGTCTTCGGACGCGGAAAGCAGCGTGGCATAAAGATCGGCGACATAACCTATGACGAGCTTTCAAAGGAGCTCCTGCTCCTGGTGGTTCCTGACAAGGACAGGCAGTTCGTAGTCGAGACCGTCATCAAGGCGGCCAGGACCGGGTCAAAAGGAGCATTCGGCGACGGAAAGATTTTCGTATCGCCTGTCGAGGAATCATACACAATCAGTTCCGGCATAAAGGAAACTGACCTGTAACAAGGAGAAAAGCAATGAAGGAAATATGTGCAATCATCAGGATTGACAAGATAAACGAGACCAAGCGCGCCCTCGCCGATGCCGGATTTCCGTCTGTCACCGCGAAAAAGTGCGTCGGACGCGGAAAGGGAAATGTCGAATACCTGATACGATCCAACATCGACACGGACGAGCTTGAGGAAAGCAGCAATCCCTCTGAAAAAGGGCCGAAGCTCATGCCGAAGAGGATGCTGGTGATCGTCGTCCCCGACTCGCGGAAGGACAAGGCTGTGGAAGCGCTCATCAAGTCGAACCAGACGGGCAAGCAGGGCGACGGGAAAATATTCGTGATGCCGGTGCTTGACGCCATCAGGGTTCGGACCGGGGAAGATGGCGACGCCGCAATTGACGAACAGGTTTGAAAACAACAGAGGTGAAAATGAAAACGTATCCAACAACTGAAGCAGTTCGCGATGAACTGGTGAAGAGTTATCCCGCAAAGGTGGCTAAGAAGCGCCTCGGCCAGATTGTCGTGAACAAGAAGGATGAAGCCGGCCTGGTGCCGGAGATCAAGGCAAACTCCAGATCCATCCCCGGCATAATCTCACAGCGCGGATGCTGCTATGCCGGATGCAAGGGCGTAGTCCTCGGACCGACCCGCGACATCATAAACCTCGTTCATGGCCCGATCGGATGCAGTTTCTACGCCTGGCTTACCAGGCGCAACCAGACCCGTCCGGAAGGATCCGAATCCGAAAATTACATGACATACTGTTTCTCCACCGACATAAAGGATGAGAACATAGTCTTCGGCGGAGAGAAGAAGCTCCGCAAGGCCATACAGGAGGCCTATGACCTCTTCCATCCCAAGGCGATTGGTGTCTTCGCGACATGTCCTGTCGGACTGATAGGCGACGACATCCATACCGTTGCAAGGGAGATGAAGGAGAAGTTCGGTGACTGCAACGTTTTCGGTTTCAGCTGCGAGGGATACAAGGGCGTCTCCCAGTCCGCAGGACACCACATCGCCAACAACCAGCTGTTCAAGCACGTGATCGGTTTGAACGACCAGCCTCCTGAGGGCAAGTTCAAGGTCACCCTGCTCGGCGAGTACAACATCGGCGGGGATTCATTCATCCTCGAGGAGATCTTCGAGAAGTGCGGAATGACGCTTGTGGCGACGCTGAGCGGCAATTCGACCATTGCGCAGTTTGAAAGGGCGCACACTGCGGATCTGAACTGTGTGATGTGCCACCGCTCGATCAACTACATCGCGGACATGATCGAGAAGAAATACGGCGTGCCATGGTTCAAGGTCAACTTCATCGGAGCCAAGGCGACCGCCAAGTCCCTGCGCAAGATCGCAGACTATTTCGAGGACGCCGGACTGAAGGAGAAAGTCGAGAAGCTGATAGCCGAGGAGATGGCGGAAGTTGAAAAAGTCGCGGCGGACGTAAGGACGCGCTGCGAAGGAAAGACCGCGATGCTCTTCGTCGGAGGCTCCAGGGCGCATCATTACCAGGAGCTTTTCGCCGAGATCGGAATGAAGACCCTTGCGGCCGGATACGAGTTCGCGCACCGCGACGACTACGAGGGACGTAATGTCCTTCCGAAGATCAAAGTCGACGCCGACAGCAGGAACATCGAGGAGCTCGACGTCAAGGCGGATCCGGTGAAGTTCCGCCAGCGCGCCACACCGGAGGAAATGACCTCCCGCGGCGTCCCGCACAGGGATTATGACGGGATGATGCCGGAGATGGAGAACAACGCCCTGGTCGTTGACGACATAAGCGAACACGAGACCGAGGAGCTTCTCCGCATATACAAGCCGGACATATTCTGCGCCGGAATCAAGGAGAAGTACGGGATACAGAAGAACGGCATCCCCTGCAAGCAGCTCCACAATTACGACTACGGCGGACCTTACGCCGGATTCAAGGGCGCGATCAACTTCTATCTCGAGATAGACAGAATGGTCAACGCATCGGTATGGAAGATGATCAGCCCGCCATGGCGCAAGAACGACATGCCCGAGCTGGAAGCGGACTACGTAAAAACATAAGCAAGGAGAATTGACATGGCTCTTTTAAGACATACAAAGGCGAATATGACGGAACGGGAGGCTCTCACGATAAATCCCGCGAAGACATGCCAGCCGATCGGTGCGATGTACGCGGCCCTCGGAATACACGGCTGCCTGCCGCACAGTCACGGATCACAGGGTTGCTGCTCCTACCACAGGAGCACGCTGACGAGGCACTACAAGGAACCGGTAATGGCTTCCACAAGCGCGTTCACCGAGGGCTCCGCTGTTTTCGGTGGACAGGCCAATCTCCTGCAGGCGATAGAAACCATATTCACAACCTATGATCCGGAAATCATTGCGGTCCATACCACATGCCTTTCCGAGACAATAGGCGACGATCTTGTCCAGATCATCGGCAAGGCCAAGGAGGAAGGAAAAATCCCCAAGGGTAAACGGGTTATTCACGCGAGCACACCTAGCTATGTCGGATCCCACGTCACAGGATTTTCAAACATGGTAAAGGCAATGGTGAAACTGCTGGCGGAACCATCAGACATCAGGCTGAGGAAGATCAACCTGATTCCAGGATGGGTGGAACCGTCCGACATGCGCGAGATCAAACGCATATTGGGTGTCATGAAGATCGATGCCACCATGTTTCCAGACACCTCCGGGATCCTGGACAGCCCGCAGTCCGGAAAATTCGAAATGTTCCCTGAAGGCGGAGTAACTGTCGCGCAGATGGCAAAGACTGGAGCTAACTGCTACACCCTGGCGCTGGGCCCGACAACATCGCTGTCGGCCGCGCAGGAGCTTGAGTCCAAATGCAAGATTCCCAGTGAAACCATCGAGATTCCGATAGGTCTCGGTGCAACCGACACATTCGTCGAGACTCTGCGCAGGATCGGAATGGTTGAAATTCCAAAGACAATAGAAGAGGAGCGCGGCAGACTGGTGGACGTGATGTCGGACATGCATCAGTACTTCTATCAGAAGCGGGTCGCACTCTGGGGAGATCCGGATCAGCTCGTGTCACTTACGGGATTCCTCTGCGACCTCGACATGAAGCCTGTCTACATCGTGACCGGAACTCCTGATCCGACATTCGAGGCGCGGATAGCACAGGCCATGAAAGGACGTGTCCCGAATGCAAAAGTACGCCAGGGGCCGTGTTCCGACATGTTCCTCATGCATCAGTGGATAAAGGAGGAACCGGTGGACCTTCTGATTGGAAATACGTACGGAAAATACATCGCCCGCGACGAGAACACTCCTTTTGTAAGGCATGGTTTTCCGATACTTGACCGGATAGGCCATTCATATTTCCCGTCGGTCGGATACGTCGGAGGACTCAGGCTGCTCGAAAAGATGCTCGATGCGATGCTGGACAACAAGGATCGCACATCCCTGGAAGAGAGCTTTGAACTAGTATTGTGAAATAATAAAGGTGAACGGAAATGATCGAAATTCTGACAGAGCGGAAGAACCAGATCGGACGCAGCGGTGAAGGTACCGGCGAGATTGCCTGTTCAAAGCCCAGCGCCGCCGGCTCGGTCAGCCAGAGGGCATGCGTGTTCTGCGGATCTCGCGTGGTCCTCTATCCGATTGCGGACGCCGTGCATCTCGTACACGGCCCGATCGGCTGCGCCGCCTACACCTGGGATATACGCGGTTCCGTTTCTTCAGGACCTCAGCTTCACAGGAACAGTTTTTCAACCGATCTCCAGGAGCAGGAAGTCATTCGCGGCGGAGAGAAGAAACTTTATTCCTGCCTGATCGAGCTCATAGACCGCTACAGACCGAAGGCGGCATTCGTATATTCCACCTGCATCGTCGGGGTGATAGGCGACGACGTAGAAGCGGTATGCCGCAAGGTCGCAGCTGAAAAGGGCATCACGGTCATTCCTGTCCATTCTGAAGGGTTCAAGGGGACGAAGAAGGACGGATACTCAGCCGCATGCGATGCGCTGCTGAAACTCGTCGGCACCGGCGATATAAAGGGGATTCCTGACTTCGGCATAAACCTGCTCGGGGAGTTCAATCTCGCTGGTGAAACATGGATCATAAGGAAATATCTGGAAAAAATGGGTGTCCACGTCGTCTCCGCGATCACAGGAGACGGCAGGATTGACGACATCAGGCGCGCGCATGGCGCAAAACTCAACGTCGTACAGTGCTCCGGCTCCATGACCCCTCTCGCGAAAAAAATGGAGTCCGAATACGGAATCCCTTTCAAGCGCGTCTCATATTTCGGAATAGAGGATATGTCTGCGGCACTTTACGACATCGCCGACTTCTTTGGCGATGCAGGCATGGGCTTGCGCACACAGGAACTTGTAAAGGATGAAATTACCAGGCTTCTGCCGGCGCTTGGAGAATTCAAGGAAAGGCTAAAAGGCCGCAGGGCCGCCATTTATGTAGGAGGAGCGTTCAAGGCTTTTTCACTTGTACGTGCGCTGCGTTCGCTGGGAATGAGAACTGCCGTGGTCGGATCACAGACCGGCAACTCTGAAGATTACAGGCAGCTCAAGGAGATATGTGACAAGGGTACGATCATCGTGGACGACTCAAACCCGCTTGAACTCTCATCCTTCCTCAGGGAAATGGAAGTGGATATTTTCATCGGCGGTGTAAAGGAGAGGCCGATCGCATACAAGCTTGGAATCGGATTCTGCGACCACAACCACGAAAGGAAAATCCCGCTGGCCGGTTTCGAGGGTATGTTCAATTTCGCACGCGAAGTCCACGCCACCGTCACAAGTCCCGTCTGGAATGCAATCAGGGGAAAGGAAACCGAGTGCGTGCCGATGCCAGGACCAAAGTCATCGGAATATCTCGAAAGTCTCGTCCAGAAGAGTCCGGAAATGCCGAAAGCCTGGCGAAATCCGCTCAACGAGGCGGCCGACGGAACTCCGGAATCTTCAACTGAAGACTCAAAACATACGTCCCGCAACTCCTGCAAGCTTTGCGCTCCGCTGGGAGCCTCCCTGGCATTCCGCGGAGTCGAGGGAGGAATGCCGTTCCTCCACGGTTCACAGGGCTGCGCCACTTACATCCGCAGATATGTCATAAGCCATTTCAGGGAGCCGTTCGACATAGCGTCCAGCAGCCTTGCCGAGGCCGACACCATTTTCGGGGGCACGAATAATTTCGGCAAAGGCATCGACAATGTACGTATGAAATATGATCCTGCGCTGATAGGCATTGCAACCACATGCCTGTCGGAGACCATCGGCGAAAACGTGGGAATGCTGATAAAAGGATATATTGCGGCGCATGCAGGTGAAAAACTGCCCGCACTCGTCAACGTCTCGACTCCAAGCTACAAGGATACGCATGCCGAGGGTTTCCATTCTGCTGTCAGGGCCATTGTCGACGTACTTGCAACGGAACCTCCTTTCATGATCGAAAAAGAGCGTCTGCTTATTCTACCCGGCATCGTCTCTCCTGCCGATCTCAGGCATCTGCGCGAAATGGCGGTCCTTTGCGGCGCGAAGCCGACGCTTTTGCCGGATTATTCGGAGACCTTGGACGCACCCCTATCAGGCGACTGCGCTCCCCTTTCCAAAGGTGGAACTCCTATTGCGGAAATCCGCCGCATTTCAGAATTAGCCGCAGTAATGCAGCTCGGACCCAGCGCCTCATCACGCGTTTCCGCAGCAGACATCCTGGAAGAAAGACATGGCAACAGAGTCTTCAGGATCGGCTGGCCTCTTGGATTGCGTGCTACAGATGAATTCGTGAAATCCGTCGAATCAGTCACCGGAAAAAGCGCAGCAGACGGGTTGAAAGATGAGAGAGGACGCCTGCTTGACGCCATGGCCGACGGACACAAATATACTTTCGGACTCAAGGCCGCAATCTATGGAGAAGAGGATCTCGTTGTCGCAGTCTGCGGGTTCCTCGTGGAGATCGGAGTCAAGCCGGTGCTGTGTGCGACAGGCGCCAGAAGCGGACACTTCGCCGAATGGCTTGAAAATACAGCAAGCGGAATTTCCTCAGGAGCTGAAATCATCGAAGGCGCTGATTTTGCGAATATCGCAGACGCCGCCCGGAAAGCCAGGCCCGATATCATGATCGGACACAGCAAGGGATCTTCAACGGCACGCGAACTCGGCATCCCGCTCATAAGAATCGGATTCCCGATACATGACCGATTCGGAGCACCGCGGAGCCTGATCCTCGGATATAGAGGGGCGATGGAATTATTTGACAGGATCGTCAACGCAGTCCTGGAGAAACGTCAGGCTGGTTCTGAAATAGGTTATTCATATCTTTAAGGAGATAAGAACATGGAAAACATTGAAATTAAAAATCATCCTTGCTTCAACGCCGAGGTAAGAAAGAAATACGCACGGATCCATCTGCCTGTCGCTCCCCTATGCAATGTCCAGTGCAGGTTCTGCAACCGCCGCTACGACTGTGCAAACGAGACCAGGCCCGGGGTTACAAGCGCCGTGCTTTCACCGCATCAGGCAATTGCATATCTGAAATATGCGCACGCAAAGAACCCGGACATCACGGTCGTCGGAATCGCCGGTCCAGGAGATCCGATGGCCGACGCGGAAAATACCTTTGAAACCCTGAAACTTGTCCGGCGCGAGTTCCCGAACATCCTGCTGTGCGTTGCAACAAACGGACTCGCCCTCGCACAGAACGTCGAAAGGCTGGCGGAACTCAGGGTAAGCCATGTCACCGTCACGGTCAACGCCGTCGATCCCGAGATCGGGGCGAAGGTCTACGCATGGATACGTCCTGAAAAGAAACCGTTGAGGGGCGTTGAAGGAGCCTCCATGATCTGGGAACGGCAGAAGGAGGGCATGAAGAAACTTGTTGCTGCTGGAATCACCCTCAAGGTCAACTGCATAGTAATGCCGGAAATAAACGATGGGCATGTCCTGGATGTGGCCAAGGCGGTAAAAGAAATAGGAGCGCACATCATGAACTGCACCCCGATGATTCCGGCGAAGGACTCCGAGTTTGAGAGCCGCGAACAGCCTTCTGCAAAGTTAATTCACGACATACGCGCTGCAGCCGGAGAGATCCTGCCGCAGATGGCGCATTGCGCACAGTGCAGGGCGGATGCATGCGGCCTGATCGGTGCGCCGGAACGTCTCGAAGACAGACTAACTATTGCGGATTTCGCAAAGATGCCATTACGGCCCGGAGAGAACAGGCTTTATGTGGCGGTAGGCACCAGGGAAGGAATATTGGTGAACCAGCATCTCGGTGAAGCAGAAAAACTTTTAATCTTCAAACGCGGTGAAAACGGCTTTGAAATCGAATCCGTAAGAAACACACCTCCTACTGGTACAGGAGTGAAAAGATGGCTGGATCTTGCGGATATCTTAAGCGACTGCAGGACTGTGCTTGTGAGCGGAATAGGCCCCTCGCCCAGGAAGATACTGCTTGAAAAAGGATTGGAGGTGACAGAAATGGAGGGTCTTGTCGAGGAGGGATTGAAGGCTGTCTTCGACGGAAGGGAGATTCCTGCTGTCCTGCGCCGGCGCTTCATGGGATGCGGAGCCGCCTGCAGCGGAAGCGGACAAGGATGCCAATAAATATTTTCCGCATAAATGCGGAAAATATTTATAACAAATAAAACTAAATAAGGAGAAAACGACAATGGAAAAGCCTGATTATCACATTCTGGTCTGCAACAGTTTCCGCCTCACAGGCGAACCGCAGGGTACCTGCAACAAGAAGGGTGCGCCTGCGCTGCTGCAGCATCTGGAGACGGAAATATCGGATCGCGGGATCAACGCAATGGTAACAAGCTCTGGATGCCTGAAGGTCTGCGGAAAGGGTCCGGTGATGGTCGTATATCCGCAGGGCTGGTGGTATGGCGAGCTTGACGAGGCAAAGGTTGACATGATTCTTGACGCGATGGAGAAGGGGGAGGCGGTCGAGAAATTGTTCGTCTGATCAGACAGATCGGACAGATCAGACGGATATATCTTCACAATAGGGTAAATATGAAAACAATCTGGATAGTTGATACGACTTTAAGGGACGGCCTGCAGGCGCCTGGCGTACATCTGTCCTTCGAATCCAAGAGCAGGATCGCCGTCGCCTTGGACGCTGCTGGAGTTCCAGAAATAGAGGCCGGAATACCGGCGATGGGCAAGGCCGCGGTCAAGGACATCAAAGGGCTTGCATCCCTGGATCTCGCGGCGCGACTGACATGCTGGTGCCGTGCGAAGCATGAGGACGTCGAAGCCGCGCTCGGGTGCGGAACAGATGCCGTCCATATCTCCTTTCCCGCTTCCAACAGGCTTCTTGAAGCTTTCCGCAAGGATCGCAAATGGCTTTTCAAGGCGATGGATGATGTCGTCCCCTACGCTGTAAGTAATTTTGCTTTCGTGTCAGTGGGATTTCAGGATGCCGGCCGCGCGGACGAATCCTTCCTCTCCGATATTTCAGAGATTGCAGCATCCAAGGGCGCACACAGGATAAGGCTGGCGGATTCAGTCGGCATCATGACAGTTGATGGAACCTCCGGCCTGGTCCGGAAAATACGTTCAATACTAGGAAATGCGGAACTGGGCTACCACGGCCACAATGATTTTGGACTGGCGGCGGCGAACACGCTTGCTGCAATAGAGGCCGGAGCATCGAGTGTTGACACGACTATCAACGGACTGGGGGAGCGTGCAGGAAACGCCCCCTTGGCGGAAGTAGTGGCAGGCACGCGTTTCCTCCTCGGAAAGAAGACAGGCGTAAAACTTGAGAATCTTAAATCCCTCAGTGATCTTCTGGATTACGAGACAGGCATCCCTGGAAATAGATTCCGTCCAATTACAGGTGCTGACACTTTCTCACACACAAGCGGAATCCATTGTGCGGCGATGGAACGAGATCCCCTTTCCTATCAGCCGATGGAGGCTGAGAAACTTGGGCGGAAGTCAAAATATCTGATCAGCCGGCAGTCGGGACGATCAGTGCTGCGTTCTGCCCTTACACGCTTTAATATAACACCATCAGAAGCCCAGCTCAAAGATCTGCTCGCAAAGGTTCGGACGACTGCGCACTTATATAAAAACGGTTTGAGCGCACTTGAATTAAAAGCATTATTCCTAGGACTTAACGGAAGGAAGCTCATATGATATTGTTTCCTTCATTTTTTATCGGAGCAATGATTTATGCCAGCGTAGGATTTGGGGGCGCATCCCTTTATCTGACGTTGCTTTCCTTTGGAAGCACAAATCACGACAGCCTTGCAGTCACCGCCATGATTTGCAACGTGATTGCCGTGCTGTCAAGCCACTGTACCTATCTCAAGGCTGGATATCTCCGTTGGAAATCAGCGTGGCCGCTGATAGTCGCATCCGTGCCGGCGGCATTCGTCGGCGGCATGTTCAAAACAAGCCCGATGATTTTCGCCCTGCTTCTCGGGCTGAGCCTGGTGACCGCCGGAATCCTGATGCTTTTGAAGTTCCACAGGGAAGACGAGGCCAGACCTCTTGAAATATCATGGAATTTCGGCGGAATTGCCGGAGCCGGAATAGGACTATTGTCAGGCGTTGTGGGAATTGGCGGAGGAATATTCCTGGCTCCTCTTCTAAGCTTCAGGAGAACAGGGAAGGCCAAGGAAATAGCCGCCTTGTGCGCTCTCTTCATACTTGTCAATTCCCTTGCCGGCATTTTCGCGCGGCTGATGCGTCTCGGAACTCTTCCGGTGGATGTTCGCCTTGAATGGCTCTGGATAGCGGTGCTTTTAGGCGCACTGGCAGGCGGCTGGATCGGCGCGACAAAACTGCCCAATGACTGGATCAAACGGATAATCGCCATGGTCATAATAATCGGCGGAATCAACCAGCTTGCAAAGGTCTTATGGTGAAATGCCTTTGGGAATTATCACTTCATTATCTACAATGAAAACAAATGGAATTTGAATTCACAGACAAGAATGTCTGTACTCCTTTTAAATCAAAAAACATTTTGAGATTAAGTGCTGGGTTTCTTGTTCGTATTCAAATCCAGCGCTGCCGCCCATTGGAATATGTCCTGGCGCCTGATTGCCGCCGCCATCAGTTCCGGGAAGATGTCCGGCGTACACGCAAAAGACGGTATCCCCAGCGAGGAAAGAGCGCCTGCTGTATCGTGATCGTAGGACGGCGCTCCATCATCGTTCAGCGCAAGGAGCGTTATCATGTTGACACCTGATGATACGATGGCATTGGCCCGTTTCAGCATTTCATCCTTTTTACCGCCCTCGTAGAGGTCAGTGATTAGGATAAAGATAGTGTCATGCGGACGCTGGATGAGGTTCTGGCAGTAGCATAGGGCCTGATTGATGTCCGTACCTCCGCCCAACTGGACGCCGAACAGGAGCTCGACGGGATCACTGAGATTTTCAGTAAGGTCGACAACGGCGGTATCGAAGACGACCATCCGGGTCCTGACCGCAGGAAGGGAGGCAAGTACGGCTCCGAACACTCCCGAATAGACCACCGACGTCCCCATTGATCCGCTCTGGTCCACGCATAGGATTACGTCCTTCAGCGCGCTCCTCTTGCGCCCGTAGCCGATACGCGTCTCAGGTATAATGGTCTTGTATTTGGGCTGGTAGTTCTTCATGTTCAGCTTGATCGTCCTGTTCCAGTCGATCTCGTTGTGACGCGGCCTCCTGTTGCGGATCGACCTGTTCAGGCTTCCGTAAACCGCCTGGCGCATGGGTTCTGCTATACGGCGTTCAAGATCCTCAACAACTTTCCTGACCACAATCCTCGCGGTCTCCTTTGTCTTGGCGGGCATCACGCGTCCTAGGGAGACAAGCGTCGACACAAGATGGACATCGGCCTCTACGGACTGGAGCATTTCAGGTTCCAGCAGCATCTGCTTCAGGTTGAGCCGCTCCATCGCGTCCTCCTGCATTATCTTTACTACGGATGACGGGAAGAATGTGCGGATGTCCCCGAGCCATCTCGCCACACCTGGCGACGACGCACCGAGTCCACCCTTTCTTTCGGAATCATATAGCGACTGCAGGGTCTGGTCCATCCTCAGGTCGGATGCGTCAAGGCTGACAGAGATACCATCAGCCTCTTTCCCGCCGAGTATCAGCCTCCAACGCCGGAGACGTTCGTCATTTGTCTTTTCGTTGCCGTTCATTTCTGGTTTTCCTTGTTTGCCGTCAGACCAAGTATTTCAGCGAGCACTGGCAGTATCGCCTCAGCGCGGGCGGTATCGAAATCATCTTCCGATACTGCTTCCGATACGGATACAGCGGTTTTTCCAGACTTGGCACGGTTTCCGATCTGCCTGCGTTCACCGGATGCGAACTGGGAGAATGTCCTCCTGAGAAGAGGAAGCGTCCTGAGGAAATTTTCACCGTTGAGTCCGGTAACCCAGTCATCGATTATTTTCCACAGCCTGTCGTCGTGCAGGAGTATGAGTCCGCTTCCATGCAGGAACCCCTCGATCCACGAGGCTCCATGCGACGGATCAGCCCCCTGTGAAAGGGCGAGGCTCAGACGGCGTGAGACTTCTCCGCTGTCCAGGGATCCGCAATCAAGGAGGATCCTGCAGCTTGCGCCGGATATGAGCCCGTTTATGTTGAAGAGATCGGACAGGGCCTTCAAGGTTCCATGCCATTCCTCAAGAAATTCCTTGTCGGCAAGCGTATTCAATGCGGTGTTCACCGAAATGATTCTTCCGTACATCTCCCTGGCGGCATCTTCGTTCATTGAACTGCATCCAGCCGGGAGTCCGGCGCATATCCTTCCGGCAAACCCCCTGACGACGTGCGAGACCGTATCAGTATCAGTCTGCCGGACATTTCCGTAGCGCACCACCTCCACCAGCGGGACAATGGCATCCATCAGAAGGCCCACGTCATGGGTTGCCGCAGATTCGTCGTTAAGCCTGCTGAGAAGATTTTTCACGGCATCGGGGAGTTCCGCGAGCAAGGCGGAATTAAGCATCTTTGTGAGCTCGGGAAGATTCGCTTTCGCGGCCCTGCCTGCCATGAATGCCGAAGCGGCGGATTCCGCAGTATTGCCCCAGGAGGACGCTTCGATTATCAGTATGGAGAATTCCGGTTTCCACTGAAGTTCCCATATCTCATGGAATGTTCCGCTCTTGCCACGGACACCCTGCGCGATGCCCCAGGGAATTCCGAGTATCAGCAGCCTGTGCAGAAGGTGGCTTCTTGCAAGATCATTTTCCTTCCTCAGGTCGAGGTCCAGGTTTTTCTTCTCAGCCTCAGGCTGCATGCGCAGGCTTTTCTGGCGTGCTGCTATGTCCTTCTGGAGGGGGACCTGCGGAGCGCTCGCAGGAACTGCACCGAGTTTTTCATCTATGATGAGCTTTGTCCGGATGAGTTCAAGCTGGAGAGGGTCTCCAGAACAGATGACCGATACAGCCGCGTCCATCAGTTCAGGAAGTCCTGGAACAGGATGCTCGCGCAATGCAGACAGTGATTCCGCCAGACGTACGGTCTCGATCACATGGGCCGGCGATACATCAATGTCTTTCTCGCGCAGGAATTTTGCGATCCTGCTGATCCAGAGAGTGGCGGAACTTTTGGACAGCCTTCCCGAAATTCCGCAGTCCCAGAGGTGCTGATACCATCCGGGAGAATGAATTCCCGCGCCGTAGCCTCCCGCATAAAGGAGGCGTCCATGCGTCCAAGGTATCCAGGTCGCGGCCGTCTTCATTTTCGGAAGCCCCTTGAGTATTTCATTGTCGCGCACAGCCGGAGGCATGTTCTTCAGTGCCGGAGCATGCCATGCTCCGCATACTACGGCGATGTTCTTGAATCCCTCCTTCATCGCGGTCCGGAGCGTCTGCCGCATGAACGCCTCCCTCCTCAGCTCCATCATGAGCTTCTCCGAAGGCTTTTCAGGTACCTTCTCATTTTCACGGAGCGCCTGCATCGCCTCCTGTATGGCAATGAAAAGATCCTTTACGTCTATCCTTGTCTCGACAATGTGCTCCCACCAGCGCTCGCTGTCGCTGTAGCCTGCGGCTTCGGCCAGATATTTCAGGGGATCTTCGTGGAGAGAGGCTTCCATCCCGTTTTCAGCAGGATGTTCTTTCTCCTCTGCATGATCTGTTTCAGGCCGCTGCTGCAGTTTCTCTTTCTCTTGCTTCCTGATTCCGAACTGGAACGACTGCGGCAGATCCATGAATCTTGCAGGAACTCCGGCCTTGAACGCATAGCGCAGGGCATGCCATTCCGGGGAGAACTCCGCAAAAGGATCATAGACCGCATAGCTGGGTTCGTCAGGAGCGTAGACCAGAAGTGCGACCGGAGGCTTCATGCCGGGATCGGCAATGACGGGCAGGAATTCCGCCGCATCGGGAGGCCCTTCGACAAGCACGCAGTCCGGTTTCAGCCCTTCAAGCGCGCCAAGCACGCTCCTCGCCGAGCCGGGACCGTGGTGTCTTATTCCCAGGATATGGACGGATTCTTCCATTCAGATCTGTTCCCTGCAGTTACGATAAAGGTCCTTCCAGCCGTCGCGTTCCTTCACGACCGTCTCCAGGTATTCCTGCCATACGATCCTGTCCTGTACCGGATCCTTTATTACCGCTCCTACAAGTCCTGATGCCAGATCCGCTGACTTGAGCTTTCCATTGCCGAAATGTCCCGCCAGGGCCAATCCGTTGGTAACAACGGAAATGGCTTCCGCCGTACTGAGAGTTCCAGACGGGCTCTTGAGCTTGGTCTTGCCATCTGCGGTCTTGCCGTCGCGCAGTTCCCTGAAGATAGTGACGACCCTGCGGATTTCCTCAATTGCCGGAGCTTCAGCCGGAAGCGCAAGCGAACGCCCAAGGGCATCCACTCTCCTCTGGACAATATCGCATTCCTCTTCAATGGAATCCGGAACAGGAAGCACGACCGTGTTGAACCTGCGCTTCAGGGCACTGGACATCTCATTGACACCGCGGTCCCTGTTGTTGGAGGTGGCTATGACAGAAAATCCCTTGGTCGCCTGGACTTCCTGGTTGAGTTCTGGCACAGGCAGCGTCTTTTCTGAAAGTATAGTGATAAGAGAATCCTGCACATCAGCTGGTATCCTGGTCAGTTCCTCGACACGTGCTATCTTGCCCTCCCTCATCGCGACCATCATGGGACTCGGGACAAGCGCGGCCATGGACGGGCCGTCCGCGAGAAGGCGTGCGTAGTTCCAGCCGTACCTGACAGATTCCTCGGAGGTTCCAGCCGTCCCCTGCACAAGCAGTGTTGAATTGCCGCTTATGGCCGCTGAAAGATGTTCGCTCACCCATGTCTTTGCAGTTCCAGGAACTCCAAGAAGGAGTAGCGCACGGTCTGTAGTAAGGGTGGATACGGCTATTTCCATCAGTCTTCTTGAACCGATATACTTCGGCGTGACCTCAAAGCCGTTGTCAAGCTTGCCGCCCATGACGTATGCAACCACGGCCCATGGTGAAAGCTTCCAGTTTTCAGGACGTGGGTGCTTGTCGCATTTCCTGATCTCGTCCAGTTCCTGCGCGAACTGCTGTTCGGCGTGCAACCTTAGTATTAATTCCCCTGCCATAGACATATCCTCCGTTTGTTATGCCATTGAATTGAAAGCGTCATGCATTTCCCTGCGGAACTGTATCTTCGACGTGAAATTTTCCAGGAGCTTTCTCATCGATGGGATGAGCTTTTCCAAGTCCAGGTCCGCCATGTACCTTGCGACATCACCGGCGCATGACGGCGATATCTGCAGGGAAGCCTTGCCGAGGAAGGAGCCGATTGTCCAGTCGGCCTTGGGAATCAGCCTGAATATGATCTTCAGCACCTTCCTGCTGAAATCCTCGCTCCAGGAGTGATCGCAGGCACCCAGTATCTGGACGATCTCGCTGGAAGCATTGTCTCCCGAGACCGAAGAGAGCATTTCAAGCGCGAAACCTTCGCGGTCCTTCACGGCCGCAAGCAGTGCCGGGATATGCCTGACGTGCCCGGAGATCCATTTCTTTTCGGAAAGTATCGCCCTCGCCCATGCTTCGTCCATATGCGTCGCAGCCGCTCTTGTCCACCCCTCCATCAGGAGATCCTTCCATTCGCCCTGCACGGCAGAAGCAATAAGATCTTCAGGCGTTCCTCCCCATATGGAACACCACTTCGAGGGGGCAGGTATCATGAGCATCTGGAAAACAATCATAGCTTTTTCACCGCCGTTGAAGTCAGTACCTTCCGGATGTGATTTCGGAGTTATTCCATCCTTGCCCATTTCAGCATCCGGCGCATCTGGAAGTTTCAGGTCGAACGTTCCTTTCTTAGATGCGAAGACATTGAATACCGAAGTTTTCGGCGGAGGCGTATAGCTGATAATCTTCCCCAGCCTTTCAAGCATTCTCCTGCAATATGCCGAATCCGGGAGCCTGCAGAGGACTGATGATGCGGCGGATCTTATGTCCTTGCGTCTTTCCCTCAGCGCGGTTTCAAGGAAAACCTCGTCTGCAGGGCCTAGTCCTGCAGCTGTCGCGTCTATGAATTCGACCTTGTCTTCAGGAACCTCATCATCCCATGTAGATGTGAGAAGCTCAATCGCCTTTGCCGGCTCTGTCGAGCGCAGCCTCCTGAAATAGGCAATCCTCTGAGGCCTTCCGGCAGTCTGCCAGTCAACTGAGTCATCAACCTCGCCGCACACCCAGGACCATTCACTATTCAATGAAGCAAGCCATGCGCCCCTTTCGCCCAAGGAAAGGGAGATCATCTGCCGAAGATTCCTGTGGGAGGTTCCAGTTTCAAGGAGTCTCACCACATATTCCGTAGGAGCACGGCAGGGTGATTTTTTGAGAAGCGAAAGCCACTCCTCTAGAATTTCCGGATGCTCTCCTGAAAGCATCCGGGCCAGGAAAGACGACGACGCAGGGCTGCATTCCGGTTTCTTCTCATCTGCGGAAACTTTGATCTCATGTTTTCCGCTCTTCACAGGTCCTGCACCTGATTTTATATAGAGGGCAGCCATGGATGCGGAAACAAGGAACTCCTTTTCCTTTTCCTTTTCAGGGGATTCGGCAAGCCTGAACATTTCACCGAGTTTTCCGACTGCACCGGTTATTTTTCCCGGACTGTGTTCCGTCCCGAGAAGAACCGAGACGGATATGGATTTCTTCATTTCAGATATCAAGACTCCACCTCCTTGCTCCGCCTGAAGCAATGGAATCCGGACTCCCAGCAGACACCAAGCGGAAAGAGAAACCTTCCGTCCCATTCGCCGAAGACGCTGACAGGACGGCCTCCAGCCAGGCCGATCAGCTGCCAGTTCTCCACGAACACCGGCGAGACTGGCACAGAGAAACCCTCTGGATCGCTGAGGAGCAACACGTCATCCTGCAGATGAGGAACAACGTCTTTCAGGAAGAAAGGAAATACTTCTGTCCAGGGATTCCTCAATAGATTATCCGAATATGACACATATGCTTTCGTGATGCTTGTACCGGCATTGGCAGTTTTAAAAGTCTGAAGCCTCTCCGTACGTTTTTTAATAAGGGCCCTGCGGGGATATGAACCTTTGAACATGACAAGTTCACCTTCCATGGCGCTCCCTGTAGGAAGGCCTGCGTCGAAGGGGCTGTTGCCAACCGCATAATCCAGGAGATAGGCGAATTGGGAAGTGTTTTCGCCATACAGCCATGTCTTGCGGGATTTAAGACGGCCTTCCTCCTCAAATGTTCCTGAAAGTATGAGCCACCTGTCGGAAATCCCGTCCTGGGCCAATATCTCATCCTGATCCTGCGGCCATCCGATCAGGTTCCTTATGTCCTGCTGCGTATCCTGGGGTAACGATGCTATGCGTCCATAACCTTGCATGAGAAGATAAAGCTGGACGAGATGTTCCATGAGCCTGTCCTGCCAGCCTTCACCTGAGGAGGTGGTTTCACCCATCTTTCTTATTTTCCTCGCGAGACCCGGAGCCTGCGAGTCGATCATCCTGGCGGCCCTCGACTCCCAGAAAGCGGGCGGTTCTCCCTGCACAGAGGCAAACCCCCTTCTTGCAAGATCCATGAGCCACAGTTCGGTCTCCTCAATCCCTGCTTTGACGTTTGCCTCCCGGTTCGCGGCACGCTTGACCTGGGCTTCCGGATCAGGAGCCTTCTTCTCGTCCTGTGTTTTGTCAGCCTTTTTCTTTTCCCTATCTTCTCTCTTATCAAGCCATTCCGCCACCCAGCCGGGGATAGTGTCTTTCTTGAAGGAAACCGGTTTTTCAGAAAAGAGGAGAAAAAGTCCAAGCGTATGCTTGCACGGGAATTTCCTGCTGGGGCACGAGCATTTGCCCACGCCGTCGTTGAGATCTATCTTCGTCTGATAGGGATCCTTGCCGCTTCCCTGGCAAAGACCCCATACAGCTCTTTCATTGGAGGCAAGCAGGCTCCAGCGTCGCTCGGAAGCGAGATCCCTTCCGCTTTTCGCGGCCGAAGGATCCGGAGCCATTGCCAGGATCTGTTCCCTGTTCCATTGCATAAAGTGCTTCCTAAAAGAAATTAAAGCTATACTACCAAGATACTAATCGCCGCAACCATGCAATCAGCCCTATGGAGTATGCTATTTCGACACCTTTATCAAACCGATCGGCAACATGAAGAAACTGTTCACCCCATCCACTACTTTCGCTGACCTCCTGAATCGGACCAGTTGGCAGGAACAAGGTACTCCAACTCAATGGTGACGTCCTCCTTGCGGACCTTCGCAGCGCGCCAGCTGGTCAGCCCCATGTTGGGCTTGGAGCTGCCGGCGCGGGAGTGGATGATTTCCGCAGCCGTCTGGCCGGTGATGGCCCAGTGCATCTTGTGCGGGTGGCCACGGCGCTCTTCACGCGGTAGCCTACGGAGATGATGGCATCGAGGTTATAGAAGTCGAGAGGCCGCTTGACCTGGCGGGTCCCCTCCTGCCGAACTGACAAGTATTCCTTGTGAGTTGCCGCACGCTCCAGCTCTCCCTCCTCGTAGATATTTTGCAGATGGAGGCTGATGTTCTGCTGGGTGGTCTGGAATAAGTCAGCCATGTTTTGCTGGGACAACCAGACGGTCTCGTTCTCCAGCCGGACATCAATCTTGACTTGTCCGTCCTCGGCCGAGTAGACAAGGAACTGGGAGGCGGGCTTGTGGCTCATGTCTTCGTTCATGTTTCCAATATCTCCGCTACGTTTTTAGCAATTGTGGACTCAAGCCCGCGCGCCTGGATGTTCAGTTTTTCTAGTTCCTCGTTCAACTCTTCGAGCTGCTCCTTGAAGTCCTCGGGGCAAAGGGGGTCAAGCCCAACACTATCACTATTATTTCCTGAAAGATATTATGTTTTATACCTGTTGAAATAAAAGGCAATCCTAGCCTGATTGATTCCATGCGCTCTGCGAGCGCATGGAATCAATCATTTCCGCACGCATGGAGATGTCAATAGTTGCTGGGATACATTTCGAAAAAGGCCTTCGGGTGCTGGCAGATCGGGCATTTCTCAACTGATTTTTCACCTTCGTGCATGAAACCGCAGTTGCGGCAGCGCCACTTGACCTTCTGGAACTTCTGGAATACGGTGCCGCCTTCAACGTTCTTCAAGAGGACCGCGTATCGTTCCTGATGCCCTTTTTCAATCTTGCCGATGCCTTCCAGGGTGCGTGCGATCTCTTCGAAACCTTCATCGCGGGCGTCCTTCGCCATTGAGGGATACATGTCCGTCCATTCATGTGTTTCCCCTGCGGCTGCCGCCTTGAGGTTGGCAATTGTATCGCCAATGCCGCCCAGTTTCTGCAGGTGCAGCTTGGCGTGTTCTTTTTCCTGTTCCGCAGTTTCAAGGAAAATTGCGGCGATCTGCTCGTAGCCCTCCTTCTTCGCGACCGAGGCGAAATAGGTATACTTGTTCCTAGCCTGCGACTCCCCTGCGAACGCCGCCATCAGGTTCTTCTCCGTCTTGCTGCCTTTCAGTTCCGCCATGACACATCCTCCTCCTGTTTCAAAATTTAATTGGTTCTTTTTTTACCTTTAATCCAATCATACAAGATACTTTCTGTTTCCCATATTTTCCCTGTGATTGTTAAAATAATAAAATAATTTCAAACTTTCCTTGACTCATAATTTTTGCATGATACAATATTGATATACTTGATATATTCATAAAGAGGGAATTTCCATGTCGTTGCTCGAATCAGTCAAGGACAGGCTTGCAGGGAAGATAGACTCAGGAGAGTATCCAGCCGGCTCAAAGCTGCCTCCGATCAGGGAATTGGTGCGTGAGCTGGATGCCAGCTTTGTAACTGTCCAACGGGCAATCGGGCTTCTGCAGAAGGAACAGTATGTCAAATCGCATGTGGGCAAGGGAACATACGTGATAAGGGGATCGTTGGATATGGATACATCCCAGGCTAAAGCAGGCGGTAACAGTGTGGCGTTTGTGTTCAGTGATCCGTATCCGCTTACCAACTACCAGATGGAGATTTACCGTGGTGTGCAGGAAGCCTGCCGCGCAATGAGGCTTGTGGACCGGATAATCGGGATCGACGATGATCCCAGGGGAGTGGATTCGTCCCGGCTGTTCGGCGCCATCTCCATCTGCCAGTCACCGCTGGCGCTCGAATTGAGCGGACGCGGAGTGCCTGTCGTCATGTGCGGTGAAATTCCCCAGGACAAGTCCGCCGACTCGATAACACCCAATTACCATGACGGAAGCCGCCAGGTTGTCCGCCATATTGCAGGCAGCGGCGCGCGGCGGATCTTCTTCGTCGATGTATTCGAAGGGTCGAGCGAGCTGTGTTTCATGGAACGCCGCATCGGTTACCAGGAGGCGATGCGGGAAGCTGGACTCAAGGCGGAGCAGCCGATGCGATGGCACTGGCGGAAATGCAGTTCAGCAGTCAAATCGCTGCTTTCCAAGCCTCCAAAGTCGCAATTTGGAATCTTTGCCGCCAACGATGCCATGGCATTCGAGATCTGCGAGATGGCCCATGAAATGGGGCTGCGCATCCCTGAAGACTTCAGCATCGCCGGACTTGAAGACATGGCATGCGCACGCCAGTGCGAGCCGCAGCTGACCACCGCCGGATACGACAAGCGCGGATTAGGACAGGAGGCCGTCAAGATGCTCGCGCGCAGAGTGCGCAGGGGTTTGTCCGAAGGAGCCGAGCGTGTCATGCTGCCGATGAAACTGATCGTCAGAGGCAGCGTCCGTCCACCACACTAATACTTAATCTCAAGGAGTATGAAATGAGAAAAGCCTTATCACTGCTAATAGTGTTCGCCTTATGCACCGCAATAAATGCTGCTGATCCGACGCCAAAGACTTTCGCATGCAACGGCTGGTCCGTGTCCCTTGGTTCCGGTATCAGCCTCTCGAGGAGCAACGTAAACTATGGTGCCTGGTTTAACGGAATAACTTTAGGCGAGTGGAAGAAGCTCTCCGACACTGATTACGAGGCGGCCGGCTCCGTAAACGGCGGTGGAAAGGATCTCAAGGATATATCATTCCATGCAACGTTGTCGCCGTCAGGCAACCTGAAGGTGAGTCTTGCTCCAGCTGCCGGCGCGGCTCCGCGCCAGGTGATGATGATCTGCCAGATCGACGAGACTCTCGGTGGAACGAGCGTGGAGATGGACGGGGAGGCCGTGATCATACCTGTGAAGGGAAAAGACCACGAGTTCAAACACGCCAGATCATTTGAATTCTTCAAGTCGACCCCCTTCAAACGCCTTAAGATCAGTGCTCCGGTCTGCGAGTTCGCCAATCTCCGCGACTTCCGCGCGCTCCGCAACACGGGCCCGTTCGAGCTTTTCATCATCGGCGAAAAGGATGGGCGGCTTGAGGTCAACTTTGATTTGAGCCTCGCCGTCGCGAAGCAGGGCGGAACGGAATTCGGCGCGAGGCCGGGTGGGACCGACCCAGTGATTCCCGGTCCCGCATCCGGGAAAAACCTGATCCAGAATCCGGGGTTCGAGAACGGACTGGCATCCTGGTGCCTTGACGTCAATCCCGATACTGGAATAAGCGGCTGGAAGATCATCGACAGCGCCGCGCTCACCGGAAAGCGCAGTGCGGAGTTCACCACTGTAAAGGGAGTGGGCCTTCCAATGCTCTCGTCTTTTCCTTTTCCAACCGTGCAGGACAAGGAGTATACGATTTCATTCAACACGAAGACCGACAGGCCTGGAACCGAGATGAGCCTGTTCATGCAGACCACTAACTGGGGCACTTTCCCCTTAATCAAGCGCGTGAAAATGGAGGGCGATTGGAAAAAATTCGTATTCACATTCAAGGCTGCAAACCCTTTCGCACGCATCTGCTTCGGAGACCTATGGTACGAGAAAGGTTCGGTTGATGGCGCTAAAATCATGATCGATGACGTGCAGGTGGAACCTGGCACATCCGCCACGGATTTCGTGCAGAAACCAGTAGCATGCCGTCTCGAGACTGACGAGAAATACAATGTTTTCTTTACGGGATCCGCAGCTCCTGCGCGGATCGTCCTGACAAACACAGGCGCCACCGATGCCGACTGCGGAACAGTGGTCAAGATCACCGATGTCAACCACAAGGTTCTTGTCACGAAAACATTCGAGGCCAGGCTTGCGCCCTGGGAGGCGAAGCCGTTTGCGCTCGATCTGTCAACGTCCGGAATCAGGGGATTCATCCGTGTGGAGATGGAGGCGAAGGCCGGCGGGTTTGCGGAAGTCTTCCACGGACGTGCGACCGTGTGCGAGCCGGTGGACCGGAAACCTGCGCTCATCTATGCCTACCACTGCGAGGAAGGTCCGGACGTGAAGGATCTGCCATGGCTGAAGAAACTCGGATACCGCGGCACGCTTGCGTTCCGTCCGCCTGAGAAACCGTCCGTCATGGGGGAATACGATAAAGCCGACTGGAGGCATATCTTCACTGTTGTCGAGGGTGAGAAATGTCCGGTGAAGGTATTCAAGCAGGAGATGACCGAAGCCGACTGGAACAAGTATTTCGAATGGCTGGACAAGAGGATCGAGCCGTTCCTTGGGATGCCGATATGGTGGAAGACGATGAACGAGCCGAACTGCGGCGGCTACAAATGGACGCCCGAGGATAATTTGAAGGTGGTCAGGCATATCCGCGAGAAGGTGATGTCGGCAAATCCGAAGGCGCTGATCCTGACACCCGATCCATATTCATCGGACCGCAACGCACAGAACTGGCTCGACAGCTTCCTCACCGCCGGAGGGAAGGAAGTCGTGAACGCGCTGGCGACGCACACTTACCGCGGGAGGCCGGAAGCGCCGGACCTCGATCTGGACATACAGGCTCTGAAGGCGATCAAGGCGAGGCATGGTCTGGGAAAGGCACCCATAATGTTCACGGAGGGGGAGGCGACGGCCATCCACACGGTTCCCGAGATCGGCATGTCGCCTTTCCGCGGGTTCTTCGAATGGCGGCTCGGACTGCTCTCGCTGGATGCAGGCGTCTCCGAGGCGAGTGCCGCCGCGCTGATGGCTCGGACGCTGCTCGTGTGCCTGAAGAACTCCGACGAAGTCAAGTGCTACCTCACCTGGGCGGACGGCGATTTCGCAAGCGGACAGCCGCTCGCTTCGCTGGGATCGGTGAACCAGGCGATGTCTCTGCTTGGGGACGCCCGTTTCCTCGGTGAGCACGTGATCGGCAACAACACCAGGACCTATGTGTTCGAGACCGCCTCAAAGAATGCAGTCGCCGCCGTCTGGTGCTGCGACATCAAGGTTGAACGCGGAGAGATTCCGGCGCCCAAGGCAATCATCCCATTGCCTGCTTCGGGCTGGAAATTGATTGACATGATGGGAAATCCGCAGGCGTTCGAACGCAAGGATGGTGCCATCTCCTTCGACCTCAGCAACCAGCCGACGTATATCGTCTGCGACACGCTTGGAGCTGCAGAATTGAACAAGGCTCTCGAACATTCCACCTACGGTGCGGAAGGTCTCCGCATGGCGGATCTGAATGTGCGCGTCACTGCCGCTGATGCTGCTGCGGTGAACATCATCAACCGGCTCACCGGCAAACTCGCCGGTGTTGTCAGCGTGACTGTCGATGGAAAGAACGTCGCCGAGAAGGAGCTTTCACTTGAATCTAAGGAGGCTAAGTCCGTGGCGTTCGCGCTGTCCGGATTCAAGCAGGGCGCATTCAACAAGGCTAAGGTTTCCGTTGTCTTCAAGGAGAGTGCAACGGGCGCTGTCACTACCTTTGAAGATAAGGATTTCGTCTGGTTCGCCATACCTCCAGCACAAAGGGAGCCGAGCATCGAAGGTGATCTTGCGGACTGGCTGGCGATGGAGACTTTCATTCTTGAGAAGAAGGAATCCGTGACGAACGTGCTGAAGGGTGTGGAATGGAAGGGTCCGAGCGACTTCTCCGCCGCATATCATCTCGGCTATGGCAAAGGCGGCCTCTATTTCTGCGCGGAGGTGGATGACGAGAACTTCCTGCCTGCGACGACGATTCCGTCTGCGTGGCAGGGTGACTCGCTCCAGCTGTACATCGATCTGAATGCCGATGGTCACGACCGTCCCGATGTCGGCTACGACTCGAACGACGAGAGCATCTGGGCTGCGAAGATCGCAAGCAGGGACATACTTTTCCGCGACTACGTGCCGGAATGGCAGGTGGCGTTCGTACGTGGCGGCATGCTCGAGAAAGGGAAGGTCTCCATACGGAGGAACGGAAACAAGACCATCTATATGATCCATTTACCTCCGGAGGAGATATTCCCCCTCAAGATGAAGCCGGGAACGAGTTTCGGTTTCGGCATCATCGCCAATGACTCGGACAAGGAGGGAGGCGGTCGCAGGCTCTCGATCACCAACACGAAACCGGACACGGAACCGCACCAGCGTCCGGAGATATGGCCGATTGCCGTGCTGATAGACAAGTAGGGAAATATATAGGGAGGTGTGTTAAAATGAAAAGCAGATAGGAGTTGGCATCCTCCTGTATGTAAATGAGAACTGCGACTATATCCCTCCGGGATTCAATGGACGCATGGGCACTTGGGACTATCTGATAGCCAGCAATATCGGACTGGGGAACATCAGCCTCGTCAACGGCTTTTATTTAAGCAAGGCGCCATTGCTGACATGTCCGGAAGACACGGTCGACCGCGAGGTTCCAGGATGGGTGTGGTCACCTCCCGGGCCTGGGGAAGGGATCCGCAGCTATGCTATGTCATCTCCGCAGTCCGGACTCGCCGAACCTTACACTTTCCGCGGTGCGGGAACATGGGAGAGCTGGGCTTTCAACACAAATCCCGGCGTGAAGATGTTCCAATGCGATGAAAGCACGCTGCTGATTGTGGAATACCAGCCCAGGAACGGCAGCAAGGGAACCAACGTCGCAGGCTTCCAGTGCTGGTCAAACTGCGGCGGGCCCAACGACTATGTTGCCAGTGGAACTTCCGTGATCCACGGCAGGATGCAGAACTGGCTCTTCTGCGACGGACACGCAAACAAGATGAATGTCGCTGACACATATACCGCTCCGCCCGGAGGCGACTCATGGGTGGTCACCGGCAACTGGGCAAGACCGGGATGCAGGTGAAGGAGAAAACACTGTTTGAAAATAGAACAGTGTCATCCCGTAGGATGACGGATTAATGGATTGTTGGATTGCTGGATTATTGGTTTGATATCAAGAAAAATTATAAAATAGGCATTTTGCATTTCTCCCATGTAATGGTTTTTGCATAACTCTTGGATTTGCAACAATCCATTAATCCAACAATCCAATAATCCATGGGACGGCAGTGGAAATTAAGGTAGATTTTTCATCTCACAATATGGAGGATTTTTTTATTCCATGAAACCATCGGCAGACATCAGGCGGGTGCATGTGATATTCAAGACGCATCTTGACATAGGCTTCACCGATCTCGCGGCAAACGTTGTCAAGCGCTACTTTGGGACTTTCATCTCCCTGCCGCCCTCCATGTGGCGGAAGAAATGCGCAGCTCAGGTTCGGATGACCGTTTCATCTGGACGACAGGCAGCTGGCTGATCTATGAATATCTGGAACAGGCATCGCCGCGGACACGCAGGAAAATGGAAGAGGCGATCGCTGCAGGTGATATCCGCTGGCATGCGCTGCTGTTCACGAGCCATTCGGAATACATGGATGCACGGATGTTCAGGTTCGGACTCAGCCTTTCAAGGACAATGGATACGCGTTATGGAAAGAAGACCATCGCTGCAAAGATGACAGATGTCCCAGGCCATACCAGAGCAATCATCCCCCTCCTCTCGGAAGCTGGCGTGAAGTTCCTGCATATCGGTGTAAATCCCGCATCAAAGCCGCCAGACGTCCCTGACCTCTTCCGCTGGCGCTGCCCTGAAACTGGAAAGGAGGTCATTGTCATGTACCACAAGTCTAGCTATGGCGCTGTTTCACTGGTCAAGGGGCTTGACGAGGCGGTCGCTTTCGCGCACACCGGCGACAACAACGGCCCTCAGTCCGCGGAGCAGATACGCGAACAGCTTTCGAATCTACGCCGTGAATTTCCAAATGCCGAAGTCAACTCCTCGACCTTGGACGATTACGCCGCGAAGCTGGAACATGTCCGTTCAACTCTGCCAGTCGTCCAGTCGGAGATAGGCGACACGTGGATACATGGCACAGGCAGCGATCCGGTGAAGACGTCGCGCTTCCGGGCATTATGCCGCCTTTTCGCCAAGCATGATTCGAACAGGAAATCAGCCGGAATCATCTCGCAGGCGCGCCGTTGCATACTGCCGGTGCCGGAACACACCTGGGGACTCGACATAAAATGCCATCTTGCGGATTATTTCAACTATGACAGGAAAAAATTTGAGGCCGCCAGAAGGCATGACAAGGTCAGGCCTGATGTCCCTGCGAAATACGCATGGACAATGGTTTACAGGAAGGGGCACGGCATGGACCAGCGCTATTCAAAAGTCGAGAGATCCTGGGAGGAACAGCGCGGCTACGTCGGCAAAGGATTAAAAGTCCTGAAGAAATCGCCTCTTAGGAAAGAGACCGAGGAGCTTTTGAACGAACTGAAGGCCGTGAAGCCTGGAATCAGGCATATGGAAAAGCTCAGCATCCCGTATGAACTGGAAATCGGTTCCTGGAATGTCGGGATCGACAGGAGGAACGGGTCACTGGTAAAACTTTCCAACTCCGGTTCGGGAACAAGCCTCGCGAAAAAAGGAAATCCCATCGGGCTTCTGTCATACCAGATATTCGGCGGTGCCGACTACAGGAGATACCTGAAGCAATACGGTGTGAACATGAAGGCCCATTGGAACTGGGCAATTCCGGATCTGACAAAGCCAGGAATGGAAAATACGAAAGTCAGGAGAAGGACTTTCATGCCGTCGCTGAAAGGTGCCTGGAGTGATGGCGCTTCCATTGCACTGCTCCTTGAACTGCCGTTGGAAACGCGCAGGCAATATGGAGCCCCGGAGGAAATATGGCTTGAATATTCGTTCAGGGAAAACGGGATCGATGCACGCATCTCATGGAAGGACAAGCCTGCATCGAGAATCACCGAGGCATTCTGGTTCTCATTCAATCCGCCTGTTTCAGATACGGAATCATGGTGTCTCCTGAAGATGGGCAGGCAGGTGTCGCCTCTTGAGATCGTCAGCAACGGGCAGCGCAATCTTCATGGCGTAAATCCCGGAATTCTGTTCAAGGAGGGAAAACAGGAGGTCCGCATCAACAGTCTTGATGCGGCGCTCGTGGCGCCGGGCAGACCGAGGATTCTGGAGTTCGACGGTTCGCAGCCTGACATGAAGGGCGGCATGCATTTCTGTCTCTATAACAATATGTATCCGACTAATTTCCCGTTGTGGTTCGAAGGCGACGCAGTGTTCAGGTTCGAAATCAGGAGTTGATTTCCCTCAGCATACCCGCCTTCCGTCCAGCACTTGCCAAGATAGGCATATTGAAACCGCGATGCACCAAGACCGTGAGAGAATATGACCACAGGCCCGAAGGAAGGTCCCAGGAAGTGAATTCGAGCATCTGCCTCAGCTGCATTGTTCACATGGATTCGAAAAATTTCATAACCTTTTGCGGTACTGCGCCTGGGTTTGGCCGGTTACTGCTTTGAATTGACGGCAAAAAAAGTTTACCGAACTGTATCCCAGCTGGTCAGATATTTCCGAAGCAGTCATATTTGAATTGAGAAGCAGCGCACAAGCCTGTTTTATCCTGGCTCCAATCACGAAATCCAGCGGTGTTACCCCCTTGTAACCTTTGAACACCCGTGAAAAATGGTCCTTGCACAAACACAATTCCCTTGCCATGCCATTCACTGTATATGATTGTTCCGGACGGTTGATTATCCGTACACATAACTTATCTATTCCCTCAGCATAATTCCCAGGGATATCATGGCTCTCAGGTGGCAGTATCTTCCGCAAGGCCGCACTGAGCCAGAAGTCCGCATCTTCCTGCTCCCTATTGCCTGATGCAATTATTGCCTGCTGCATCAGCTCTCCGATAAAGCCAGCCGACTCCAGATTTGAATACAGATAATCTTTCAATGGAGGATTGCCTATGAAATCGAAATGGATGGCCGCTACCTTCAAAGGATTTTTCGGATCATGGGAGCCGTGAACCCTGTTCCCTGGAATAAGTACAAGCACGCTGCCCGCACTTAGCTTGCAATCAACCCCGTTTACCCTAAGCATTCCTTTCCCGGATAAAACCAGCCAGAGGTCACAGTCCTTCATCGAAGCGAAATTCCAGCTCCATTTCGTCATGCAGTTGTAAATCGCACCGTTATTGTATTTAGCTTTAAATTCCCTCATAAGTCTGTTTAGTGCTAATTAATGTCGTTTTAGTTCATTGATTTAAGATAGCATAATCATTAAAATAACAGCGTAAAATTCAATATAGTCAACCAACAGCAAAAGGGAAATAAAATATGAATAAAATAAACCGCTATTGCTCCACTGCCCTTACTGTACTCCCGGCCATCATTGTTATTTTAATATGCGCCCAGGCCTGTGCCCAGCAAACAGCAATGGTCGATGGCGAGGCAAAACCTTACAAGCTCGAGGAGGCGAAATATGAAAAAGGCCTAAAAGGCGAAGCCATACGCATAACAGGGGAAAAGGGATATGCCGAGATCGAAAAATCAGCGACAGTCCCCCAACCAGAATCATTTACAATCGAGATTCTTGTCAAACTTGACTCTCTCCCTGCGGGGGGAACTATAGCGGCGCGCCGGAGCCCCGAGGCAGGAAACATCTGGCAGCTATATACGCATGTAACCGGAGCCGTTTTCTTTTTAGCCTACGGACAAGGGAACGCCATTGCCCTTGATGTCAGAGACGCAGGAGCAATGCAGGTCGGACACTGGCACCACATCTGCGTTTCCGTTGAAAAAAATGGCAAGGCCCGCTTCTATCTTGACGGCAAACATGTATCCGAGGGGACATTTTCATCTCCGCTGAACCAGGTTGAAGCTCCAATCCGGATCGGTGGGCTCGGTTACACCGGCAAGCCGCTTCAGGGCTTGTTGGCGGATTTCCGCTTTTATCCCGGCCCTGTACCACCGAAACGTCTGGAGGAAATCAAAACCCAGGTCGACTCCCAATAAGGAATTGCTAATTGAAGGATTAAGCGCTTTATGAAAAATAAAATAGACGAGAAAGAACGGTTGTTCCGCAGGGTATTTGCGGGAGAAGAAGACTATATGCCGCTGATTATCTCACCACAGTTGAACTGTCCCGAAGGAGTCAGCTATCCCAGCAGCATGGAATTCAAGGAGGACACCGCAAAGTCAATTGCTTGTGCGGTCGGAATGCTGAAACCGAAGGTGGAAATTAATTCCGACTGGATTCCAATGATTAACATTTCATATTATCAGAATATCCTGGTACCAAGCCTTATCGGTGCGGAGATAGCTTTCCAGGACGGTTCTGATCCGATGGCAAAACGCTCATCGGCCGAAATCAAGGATGTCTTCAAGAACGGCATTCCTCCGTTAGAAGGCGAACTGGTTGAAGAAATGATTGCCACCCTTAGAACTGCAAAAAGATGCATGCCTGATGATTTCAGATTGTCGTTTCCCGTCTGTTCATCTCCGTTTGACATCGCCCAGCTGATGTTCGGCGAAGAATTCCTTGTATCGTCTGTCCTTGAACCGGAAATGGTAAACGAGTTTCTTATGAATCTTACAGAGCTTAGCATCAAGGCTTTTGACCTCGTCAAAAAGGAGATGGGACAGGATGCCGATGAATATATCACCAACAGGGGGTTGTTTTTCCCGGGATTGAGGTTGCCATGCGACGCGCTTGTGACATTTTCACCTTCGCTTATAAGGGACATCGCACTGCCGGTTCTTAAACGCTTCGGTGAAAGATATGGCAATCTATGCATCCATTATTGCACGTCCCCGGCGCCATCCCAGCACGTTCTTCCAGTACTGCTGGAATCAGATTTCGCAGGAGCGGTTGACAACTGGCAGGGGCCTGGTGTTTTCATCGGGGATGACGCTCCTGCACGGATGCAGGACAGAATAGCGATAATTACCGACATTGATTTGAGCACTGAAGAGAAGATGCGGGATTTTATCGGCAGCAAGCCGGTCCGCGAGATTTCCCGCAAGGGAGGAAGGGGAATTGTAGCGAATACAAAATCCGGCTCAGTCGACGAAGGGCGCCGGACATATGAAACCTGGCAAAAGTTAATACGTTGAAATATCAATTTACGGATTTATTTTAACCAGTAAACGAGGGTTATGAAATGAGGTATTCATCATGCGATCAACTTCCAAACTCCAATCTATTACGGACTTTCAGGCTCTGGACATGTGTCTTCCTGTCCGTATTATTATTCCAGGACATGGCGGGCGCCAACCAGGAAAAGCCCCCCGCCCCAGGAGATGCAACTGCCGAAAAGGAACCATCCATTGAAGATGCCATGGGGTTTGAGTCGGAAAATTGCTGGCTTACCGCTCCAGTGAACATCCTGGGCAAATTCCGCAAATCCGATTTGATATGCCTGAAAAAACTCGCAGGGCCCGGTTTGGATGTAAAAGCCGTCCCCCTGTCGGAACTGGCTGCAGGTTTTAAACTCGGTGAAGAGCATGTGATGGAGGGGAAACACTCCGGTGTATGGAAGGATCTTGAAAAGCATCCAACAATAATGTGCAATAGAGTCCCGCCAGACTGGTCGGCCTTCAGGGAACTTGAAATTTCAATTTTTTCTGAAAGGATTACCGGTGACGTTATCACTGTCGGAATCATGTCTGACAATCCGAAGACTCCCTACAAGGATTTTTTCATCCGGGATTTCACTGTGGACTGGGCGGGATGGAAAAAACTTGCCATTCCAATCGCTGAATTTAAAAAACTTGGAAGCCCGTCTGGAGCGGACAAAGTTGACGGGATCTGTTTTTTCAGCAAGAATTCTTATCGCCAGCCTAATCCATATACAATCCTCCATCTTGACGGCATGAAACTTAACAGCAATCTTTCTTCCAGCACACAGGCATCAAAAGCCGCACCATCCGTTGAAAAATTCGTTTACAGAGTTTCAGCACCCGTTCCAAGCACCCCTCTCAATCATGGATTCCCGGAACTGGCGCAGGAACCTGCTCCAACCGCTCCCTTCAGCCATCAGTATTACTTCCAGGCGGAACGCACCATGTTTAAATATTATCCCAGGTTTCATCCTGGATATGTTTCTTTTGATCCCGGAGGCAAGGCCTACATCAACTCCGGTGAAACAATCGAATGGACAGGGGGTGACGGCAAATGGGAAAGCTCCGACATCAAGAACGTCCTGGTTAAGTGGGCCAAGGGCAAAGGATGGGAAGGTTTATTCTTCAAATGGGGTGCAGACTCGCAGGAACAGTCCATCCGCTTTGACAACGACGGGGACGCCTACCTCCTTGAGCAGGTTACAGCCATCAAGGGCGACGGGAACGAGCTGGATCCGAGGATGCGCCGTATACTCCTGCTTTATTCCTCTGACCAGATGAAGACATGGACCGTCTACGAACTTCCCAAAGGCCATATGGGGGGATTTGAGAAACTTGACGGGCACAATAAAGACTGCCTGAAAAGGCCTCCGGCCATCATTGTCACGCATTTCAGCTACTTCTCATGGTCAGATTCCGGGGCTTTTCTGATTCCGCCGGCAAAAAAAGCTAACGGGAAGCTGATTATTCCGGAACCGGTCCGTCTTTTTGAAGGTGCGCTTGTCGGATCTGTCCATTCTGGCGACGGCAATTTCATGGTCACCAGCGGTGATGATATCATTATTCTCGCCGGATGGTGCCCTGCGCATAAGCCGCCGACGGAACAGGAACTTTCCTCACGGCCTCCGATTCCCCCGGACCATCCCGGTCTCCGGCAGAAGTTCACAAGGAAGACACACACCACAATTCAGATGCTGAGCGCCAACGGGGTTCCGGCATTTGCATTCAAATACAATATCCTGTCCGGAAAAATGAGTATACCTGTCTATATCGGATCCGGGGGCGGGGAAATGGACGGTCACAACTGGCCGGCAGTAACCATTGACGGAGATGGATATCTGCATGCATTGATAAACGGCCATCACAACCCGGCAAACTACGTACGTTCCCTGAAACCGCTGGACATATCCTCTTGGACCGACCCGGAATATATCATGGTGGAAACAGAGCTGCCGAACGTTTCCTATGCAACGTTAAACTGTGACAAGGCAAACACTCTTCATGCAGTATTCAGAAGCACCAAGGATATCTACAACAACCATCTCGGCTACTACAGGAAACGGCAGGGCCAGCCCTGGGAAAAGGAAAGGACTCTGGTTTCCACCTTCAAAGGCATGTACAATGTCTGGGGGCAGAAAATGACCTTGGATTCAAAGAATGACCGTCTTTTCCTGACCTACTTCAGCTTGGGAAACATGATGCAGTACGGGAGGGACCAGTACGAATTTCTCGTTTTTCAGCTGCCTGACAGGGAAATGGCTCTTTGCGAAAACATTGGAGATGTCCGGGCCATCTGGAATTCGGGACCGCCCCCTGCCGGCGACAAGTGGCCGTTCTTCAGGCCTGGCCCTGCGGAACTGACGATCCTGGTTTCAGACGACCATGGAGAGACCTGGAGGCTTGCCCTGACACCGGATTTTCAACTTAAATAGATTCCATAACTGAAACAGGTATTTTGTTTTCAATGTGGCGAGTGCAAATCCGAGACTGTTCTGATTGAGAAAATACTTTTCGGACATGCGCTTTTGACAAAGGGCTTAAAATATGAAGTTTCCCCGAAAAAAATGGATCCCGCTGGCAATAGCAGTTTTCCTGTCAATTAATTGTTCATTTGCCGACACCTCCTATCCCACTGCGGTTTTATCGAACAATCATCTTAAGGCTGTTGTGTATTTGCCCGATGTGGAAAAAGGCTACTACCGCAACTCCCGTTTTGACTGGTCGTCAATGATTTCTTCCGTGCAATATCGCGGACACCGTTATTTCGGTGATTGCTCTCTACCCGGCCCAACCCCGGACATGACCGATCGTGCAAGCGGATTTGCCGAGGAGTTTAAAACTCCCCTCGGCTACGATTCGGCGGCTCCGGGCGATTCCTTCCTCAAGATCGGAGCCGGCATTTTCAAGCGTATTGACGGGGCCTCCTACGATTTTAGCAGGCAGTACCCGCTGACGAAGCCTGCAATCTGGTCGGTGACGAAAGGAGACGACTGGATAAGATTTGAAAGCGAGGCGGCCATTCCTCCCTATTCCTACCGCTATGTCAGAAAAGTTTATCTGGACGGCGCCACGATTGTGATCGACCATACGCTCCAGAATACAGGACAAGCCGATATTTCCAATAGACACTATTCACACAACTTTATCATAGTCGATGGCATGCCCGTCGGCAAGACATATTCAGTGGAATTCAATTTCCATATGCTGACCGGCAACAAAAGGAAGGATATTGTCAAACTTGACGACAACAGGCTGGACTTCATCAGGGCTTTAGTCAATGGAGATTTCGTTAATGTCAATCCTGCAGGAATTGCCGATGCCTGCGATAATACCTCCGCCATGGTTTTCAATACCGACAAGAATGCAGGGGTCATCGTCAATGCCAAATTTCCGGTTTCCCATTATCTGCTGCACATCAATGAAAAAGCCATATGTCCTGAACCGTTCTTCAATATCAACTTGAAACCGGAATCTTCAACCTCCTGGCAGACCAGATACATCTTCTTTACGGGGATTCCGCCTGTATTTGGTAAAAAGGAAATAGATCACAATTCAAAAACGGGCCTGGCATCCATTTCGATCGACGGCGCTGAAATGGAGGAATTTATTACAACGAAACGCTCCTACAACATCGTCCTGCTTGCAGGCAGAGATTCCATCCCGAAAATTGACGCATCCGTACTCTCGGACAACTTTTCCTTCTCGGTCAAACAGGCGGCGTCGCTTAACGGAAAAGCAATTATTTCCCTGAGTTCCCCAAACAGCAAAGAGACGGTGGACTACGTATTGAATTTCGTAAAGAGTGCTGTTGCTGCAGTTACTGCAAGTGTAGACAGTGGAAATTCACCTCTCAATACATTGGACAAAGACTTAATGACATCCTGGGCCGCCGAAGGTGATGGACGGTGGATCATGTTTGATTTTGGGGAACTTAAATCATTCACTGGAATTGGGATTGCCTGGTTTGCGGGAGACAAGCGCAAATCGCGCTTTGATATTGAGATCTCCCATGACGGGAAGAACTGGACCCGGATTTTCAGCGGTGAAAGCAGCGGGACAACATCAGAAATTGAACCGTTGCTTTTCAACGGGAAGAAGAAGGCCAGGTTTATCAGAATAACAGGACATGGCAATGACATGGGTAAATGGAACAACATTGCTGAAACAGTGTTCTATCAAGAATAGGAGGTTGCTATGAGAATAACTTATAGAAATACACATCTGCGGGAAAAAGGGGGGCCGCCTTTCACGTTGATTGAGCTTTTAATAGTGATTGCGATAATTGCCATCCTCATGGCGATGCTGCTCCCGGCGTTGAAACAGGCGCGTGAAATTGCAAAGAAGGCTTTCTGCATGAACAACCTGAAACAATATGGGCTATGCATGGCAATGTACAGTGCTGAAAACAATGAACTTCTACCATGGGCTGTAGTGGTCGATCCTGGCGCAGATCGTTTTATGGATTGGACCTGGGGGGAAGCTATTTTATGCACCACCCAGTCGCATGTCATTTCAGGAGGAGTTTATAAGATGGTAGGTGTCAGTCATGATCAAGTTGCCTGCCCGTCTGTCCCTGAGGTAGTTGCAACCGCCAGCAATACAGCCATCGCGACGACTCACAATACAAGACCCCAGTTCAATACCCATTATAACGCAAATTCCAACTTCCTAATGAAACCTAATACTCCAGGAGCGCGTCAATTTCACTCATATGAGGCACGCGCTCCGGAGGCAATTGTCCTAGTCGGCGAGTCATGGCACTGGGACCAGCAGTTTGGACGCCCCGGTCCGGAGAACTTAATGAACGGGATCAGCGCCAGCGGCCGTTATTTTGCTCCATATTTAACCCCGACAGGCAATGTCGCCTGTCCTTTTGGTTATGGTGCCAACCATCTGGGTGCAGGGGGAAATTATGTTTTCTTTGATGGACATGCTGATTTCATGAGATACAGCGAATCGATAAGAACTGAAGGCGCCAGACTGGTCCACTGGGAAAAATAGACTGACAGTTGAAATCGCAGCTGTGCTTGTCGGATGACGAAGATGATGAACAAATAAAAGTATCTAATCAACAGGAGGTTGATAATTATGCAGGTATATCGTAATTGCCAGCTTCACAATGTAGCTGAGACGGAGCCTGTTGAAGGAGGTGGAGTTTTTCTCCGGAGATTTCCCGGCAAAATCCGCAATGTACTGAATCCGCTCGGTCAAATGGTGTCGCAGGAGTCGGCAGGAGTCGAACTGCGCTTTATAACTGACGCTAGAAATTTCAGGCTTTCAGTGGGATCCTTGCCTGCATTTTTTGCGCAATACGAAAACCATCACCAGGATATCTTCATTTTCCGCGGTGCCTTCTTCCATTCCCACCACCGGATTGAAACAGGTAAAATCAACCATATCAGCCCGGTGTCCCTGCAGTATGTTGACAGATTTGCGGAAATCGGGCCCGAACACCGTACACAGTCGGGATTTTCGAACCAGGTATGGCGCGTGATGTTCGGACGTTATCCTGCAATATTTTATGGCATTGAAACTTATGGAGCTGCAATCAGACCTCCGGAAAACCATGAAATCCCCGCAGTAAAGTGGCTGGCTTATGGCTCCTCAATTACCAATGGGGCTTCTCCAGCAGTCCACCATAATGCATATATATACAATGCCGCCAGAGCTGCCGGAATCGATGTCTGCAATCAAGGATTGTCAGGTTCATGCCAATGTGAACCGGAAATCACAGATTATTTCTGTTCCCGGAATGACTGGGATATCATCACGTTGGAGATCGGCGTCAACATGCGGGGAGAATTCAATCCTGAAAGTTTTCGTGAACGGGCCGGGAACCTGATAAATTCCTTATGCAAGAAGCATCCACAGAATAAAATAGCCGTAATCACCATCTTTCCGAACTCAATGACAAAGGGTTTCACTTCTATGCCGAATTCCAACGCCGCAACAACAGAAATTGATTTTTGCAGGATATTGAGACAAATTGTGAAGAAGAGCAGCTATCCGAATCTTTTCCTTATCGAAGGCAAGGACTTACTTGTTGATTTTGGCGCACTCTCGACCGACCTGATACACCCGGGAGACTATGGGCACCTTATAATGGGAAAAGCGCTCGGGGAAAAACTTAAAACTATATTAAAAGGGAAAAAGAATCGTAATACCAGGAATAAAAATAATAAAACATGAAGCTAACATGAAAAAAATAATTCCGTCGGAGAGGCAGCTTGAGTTCAGGACTGGGAATTTGGAATCTTCATCCATTTAGGGATAAGGACGTTCTGCGAGGGGCACCGTGCCTGGGACGGGAAGTCCTGGCGCCTGCTGAAGATGGACAGGGAAGTTTCGCCTCTTGAGGTCGTCAGCAACGGGCAGCGCAATCTTCATGGCGTAAATCCCGGAATTCTGTTCAAGGAGGGAAAGCAGACGGTCCGCATTAACAGTCTTGATGCGGCGCTAGTGGCGCCGGGCAGACCGAGGATTCTGGAGTTCGACGGTTCGCAGCCTGACATGAAGGGCGGCATGCATTTCTGTCTCTATAACAATATGTATCCGACTAATTTCCCGTTGTGGTTCGAAGGCGACGCAGTGTTCAGGTTCGAAATAAGAATTTGATTTACGTTTACAGGAGAAAGTCTTATTTCTTCTTTTCCTTTTCCGGAACCTCGGCTCTCTTTTTAAGAAGTTCAGCCATCTCCTCGGGGGTGATCTCCTCGACCTTGACATTGTCAAAATAATATATCCCTGCCGGCCAGTAGGCATATATCCTGACCTTCATCTTCTCGACCTTCGGGCTTCGAGCCGTCGGATTGAATCCGATTGAACATGTCTTCCAGTTTTCCTTGTCCGGGTTGTCGGGCACCAGTCTTGTCTGGTATGCATCGGCATAGTCCTTCCTCACCGGATGGAACAGGAATCCCTTGATCCAGACAATCGGTGATGACGGCCCCTTGAAATCAACTGTAAGCTTGTAGTTCTGTCCGGGCTTCACATTTATCAGTCCGGAATCCAGCCAGACGCCCTCGTTGCCTCCAATGCAGGCATATTGATCCTTGGAATATACAGGTTCCGGCGGAGTCGCAGACGGATCCGTCTTGAACTTCTTCATCCAGGCCAGAGCCTGCATCCGGTCCACCCTGGAATCCATCTTCACGATCCGCCCCCTTCCTTCCTCTTTGACATAGAAAGAAGTGAGTCCGTTGGCGGCCTCCCAGTTGTCAGGTGTTTTCTCCCCCTTCTCGAACGAACCGTTCTCGATAAGATTCTCATGCTCTGCGGCAGCAGTAGTAAGGCTGAAGATCATAAATGAAACGGCAAGGATAATGGAAGTAAATGTAAAGACCAAAAACCGGTCATGGCAAGCATGACCCTCCACGCCCGAAACGGGCGCAAAAATGGAGGGACGCGCTTGCCGCGTCCATAATTTTACTATCATCAATATTATCTTTTCGTATTTCATTTATTCACCTTCAGCGAGCGATTTGAAATAAGCCTCGACGGTATCCTCGTAGCCTGACGGCGTGTTTTCCTTCCCGTTGTACTTGAAGAAATTATCCTTTTTCTTCTTGGCGATATTCTTTTCAACGTCTGATTTCACCGCCTCGTTGACCGCTGTCTTGGCATCTATGAGCGATGAGAGCAGGTCGTCCCGCACCTGCCTGAATTCGAGTCCCTTTCCCTTTGCATTGTATTTTGACATGAGCTCCATCTTGGATATGGCCTCCTCGAGATCTCCGGTGGGAAGATTCTGGACAGTGAGCTTGCGCAGCAGGGCTTCGGCCTTCTGCTTCATTTCGACCTGGCCCGGGAAACGCTGCTCAAGATCCCTGTTATTGTCCGGAGTTTTTCCACGGAGTCCCTCATGTCCTATCCCCGACTGCTTGCCTCCACCAGTAGCACCGCCCTGGGCTGTCTTGGAAGTATCCTTGATCGTACCTTCCTCGAACGGGGATTCCGTGAGGCGCGTCGGCGTATCCCTTCCACCTTTTCCAACAGCCGTATTTCCGACAAACTGTCCGGATGACTTCCCTGAACGGCCTTCACCTGAACGTCCCTGGACTTCGTTGTTGTTCGGCAGCACGTTCCCTGTGATTCCTTTCGCCTGCATGCTGTTGATGTTTCCGTCGCTGACACCCCAGCCCAGCCCCTCGTCCTTATCCCAGGCCGTAGAATTGGTCGAATCCTGGCTGTCTTCGCTCATGTCCTTCTCGGATTCGATGAGATCACCGATTATGTCTGTGAGCTCGTTGGGAAGATCGGTCATATTCACGTCCGGCGATCCTTCGCCCTGCTCCGCGTTCCATTTGATGTTGTCAGGCGTGTCGGCAAGCCAGCGTTCGAGATTCTGCTCAACCGTCTCCGCCAAACCCGCAGCAGCCTCCTCGTTCAAAGTAGCAATCTCAATGTTCTCCTTCTTCTTGAGGGCGTCACCTGCCTTCTGCAGTTCCTCGTACATGGCGATGAGCTCCTCAGCCATCTTTGAATTGGAGAAGTCCTGCCTGCCAAGCTTGGACAGGTCGTTGAAATCTGCCTTGATGAATTTTGAAAGATCAATCTCCTTCGCGGAAAGATCACCCAGAACCGCCTCGTCGTTCTTCGTCCAGTCCTCGGGATTCTTCTTGTCGAGCTCCTCGGTCTTCTCCATGATCTTCCTCTGATCCTCCTTGAACTTGTCAAGATCCTTCTTCAGTCCCTTGAGCTTGTCAAGAAGGGCCAGGTCCTGGAGCTCCTCCTTTGATTCCTCCTTCTTCGCCTCCATGTCCTTTTTCCCGAGTGCCATGAGGTTGAGAAGCTCCTCGAGTTTCGCTATGAGCTGCCCCTGCATCAGGATTATCTTGTTAAGAGTGATCCTTGCATCACCCTTCTTTTCATTGAATGCATCCTTGAACTCGCCGAGGATTTCAGTGGATATGCCGTTCTTCACCTGATCGATTCCGGTCTTCATAGCCTCGGTTATCCTGTTGCTTTTCCTGAGTTCGCCCGCAGTGCTGGAGGCGGATTCGATCAGTTTGTGGACTTCGTTCTGGTTTGAGTCGATCTCGGACAATTCATTCTTTATCTTGATGTTCTTAATTCTTCCGCCAAGCATGTTCTGGACAGCCTTCTGCTTCTCAAGCGCCTTGATCAGGAACGAATAGAGCTTCCCTTCGGCATCGTTCTTGCTTATTTCCGCCAGGATCTTCGAATTGTCGACTATATGCACCGTGATCGGGACCTGCGTAATCCCGACATGCCCTCCGGGGAAGTTGTCGGACACCCTTGCCCAGATCCTGTACGTGGCGTTCGTCGCAAAGACCGCCTTGTCGGCTGTGAGCATCCAGACTTCACGCAGGCTTTTCCTGTTCTGATCATATTTGAACGACTTCAGTATCTTCTCTTCAGGGGAGGCTTCAATGAATATGTCGATCGTCTTGACGGCGATGTCATCTTCGGCGAGGATCTGGATCGGGATCTTCTCGCCGGGAAGCAGTTCGATGTTCGTGCTCGTATTGAGGAATCTTATTTCAGGCACCTTATCTTCGACAACCGAGAATTCGGCGGTCCAGGCGTCCTTGTTCTCCAGGCCTCTTTCGTTTTTGATATTTGCGCTGAAGACCGTATGCGCGGAAAGCCTATGTTCAAATCCTGATGAATCGGACAGCGGCCTGCCGTTTGCGAAGAAGCTGGCCTTGAGTCCCGACGGAAGCACCGAGGAAACTTTCACCAGCGAATCCTTCAGTATCTCGTTGTTCCTCTTCAATTGAGGCAGCGGGTATTCCTTCTCGCCGGAATACTCTGGGGGTTTCACCATGACCGACAAGTTTTCAAAGCGCGGCTTCCTGACGACTCCTACAGTGAACCATCTGCTCGATTCATGCCTGTTCCTGACGGAATAGACCACTGGTGAAGTTATGTTCTTGAGATCCATCGAGAATCCATTGTCTCCCCTCTGCATTTCATATGAGTCAACGGAGTCCTGGTTCTTCACGACAACTGAAAGATCCCTTGCCGGCTCCCCTCCCCTGCTAGCAGTCGAAACGATCCTGCATGAATCGCCCTCGATGATCTCGATGTCGCCAGGAGTGACATTGAACTGCGTATAGTTGAGCGATGCCAGCTGGGAACAGGGATTGATGAAGCGGAGCAGCGCATTCTGGGCATGCCTGTGGAAGACAGCCGAATAAATCCCGAACACCAGGATGGCCAGCAGCAGCAGCCTTGATGCCAGGATGAAATTCCTCGTCTTCGCAACCGACGAGAAACGGAGCTTGACCTTCCTGCATTTCTCTGAAGCCTTGCCGACAAAAATATTTTTCAGTGAAGGCGGAATTCCATCGTCCTCATTGAAACAGACGGCATTTATTATGCTGTTGTCCTTTATTCCGTGCTCCTTCTCAAAACCTGTCGCCAGCCTCCTGGCCCCTTCCCTCCTGAAAGAGAAGATCCATAACAGCCAGCACATCAGCGCAAGGTTGAACAAAACAATCACCGCCACGAAAAACATCCTGGTCCAGGAATTGAAGTTGAGCATGTTGTCGAGGGAGAACAGGCAGAAAAGCAGGAGCAGATCCGCCGAAAGCACGGCAAGAACTGCGATTATGGCCTGCCGGACCTTTCCGACAAGCTGGTACCTATTTAAGGTCCTGTATAAATCCCCTGTCGCCATCAACAGTCTCCTGGTTTAATTTAAGTTCCGCTCCCGGCTTGACCGCACATAGGGAAGGCACGATGAAAAGCTTCCTGACCTTTTCCGAGTCCTGCTGCTTATGTCTTATCAGCACGAACCTCTTGTCGAGCTGCCATTCGTTTTCAGGAAGGTGCCAGGTCATCATCTCCAGATGCCAGATACGTACGCCGTGGACTGGATTGCCCATGCCGTCGAGGAAGTCTGATCTCTGCTTGTATGCAAGGGTCTTGGCGTAATCCCTGGAACCTTCAAGTTTCAACAGCCATTTCTCCTTGAAGAAGTCGTCTGTCAGGGGCAGCACCTTCCTTATGGCTGCCAGATCGCCGTCCTGCAGCGGAACGTTCTTGATTCCAGAAGGAATATTCCCAGAGAATCCGGCAAGGACATAAGTGTCGGTAAGAATAAACACGTCGTATGTTCCTGGGAGCAGATTACCGAAATCAAACTTGCTTCCCTCTGAAACTTTCGCAGTCAACATGCTCTCCCTTTCATTATTGAACGCCGAGACCTTCAATAACTTGCCGAGCCCTTCGACTGAACCTTTGATCGGCAATGCATCTACGGCCTTGTTTCCGGGGAACTGCAATGATGCGGGATACACGACTTCATTGAGCTTCTGTCCCTTCTCCCCCTTGATCTGGCGATGGAGGAACATCTTGCGCTTTCCAGTATTGTCCTTGACGTAGAATGCGGCAGAAACTAAATGGCCGGCTACAGTCGAACCATCTATTAGATTTATCTTCGCTATGAAATTCATGAACGGATATTCTTTCTCGTCATAATAGACTTTCTCAATGCTGCCAGCCTCCTTGTAGACCCAGGGCTTCTTCATGTCCGCAGTTTCAACCGTATTATCAATCGAGACAATGTCTTCAAGCGGAAACTGTTTCTGGCGTCCCTCATTCAAGGGGGTTATTGTCAGGGGATTGGATCCGATGATGGTAAATAATCCGGTAACGACAGAACCGTCGTTCATGGTGACGATCGCCTCGACGCTGACGCTCTCCTTGTCCGCTGCGAACACCGGAAGAACAGAAAAAAGGGACAGAATGACCGCAAGTGTTGATATCCTCTTGCGGGATATGTTCCAAAATAATAGATCCAATTGCAAAACTACAAAGGAACGTCTGTCTCCAGGTCGGCACAAAAGAGCCGGCCTGGAGACCGGCGCTCCATTAAAAGAGCAGTTTTGAAATTGGATCAGTATTTTGAATAGATGTTTCATAGTATTTCTTTCTTCAAAAGGCAGTTGCTAAATTGCCTAAGGTAGGGCGCGTTCAGAGTTTACCCCGGTTCCTACCCAAAAAAGGACATCGGGGTAACGCGCCGCCTAAAGAACGGACGGCTCGGCGAGCCGTCCCTACCTTAAATAGACAACTATTGCAATCAACCCACATACAATACGATCCCTGACCACGATAATTACGTCACGTCAGGTTGAATTTCCTCCTTAGGATCCATTCCGCCACGAGAAGCAACAGGAGCATCAGGAAGAACCATGGGGTCTCAAAGACAAGCCTTTCCTCCCTTTCGATCTTGTTCTTTGACAAGCTCTCGTAGATGTCGTTCTCAAGCCTGCTACGCTCGTCAGTACTATAGATATGCTTTCCAGTGGAATATTCAAGGAACCTGGACATTTCAGACCTGACGTCCTGGGTTTCCCTTATGCTCTCGCCGGAAAGCACCAGCTTGAACCTCTGACGCAGTATCTTGTCCTTGCCGGCGCATGATACCTTCAGCATGTATCTGCCCGGCTTGATTGAATTGAAGAAGCACTTGTAGAATCCCCCTTTCCTCTCCATCGGAAGAGACGCATAGGCCGCACCGGTAGCCGTATTGTAGAGATCCGCGTTGACTTTTAGTCCGGCATCCACGCCTTCTGGAACGCTGACAACCGCATCCACCTCCAGGCTGTCTCCCGGAACAAGCTCCGTCTTGTTCACGGATATCTTAAGGATGTCGCTCTCGTTGCCGGCCTGCGAATAATTCAGGAGCTGCTTCCAGAAATCATTGAAATTGCCAGCCCGCCCGGATGTACCGCCCCACAGCGAAAATGAATTTGAAAGGACCCCTATGACAACGCCTTTTCCAAAATGCTGCACTGCGACAACCGGCAGGCGCGCCCCCTGCGACTCCGCCCAGAGAAGGACTTTGGAACTGCTTTTTACAAGCTTCACCGCATTGATTGACTTCAGGACGAAATCGGGATCCTTGGAATTACGGGCTATTATCTCGCGGACCCTGTCCGAAAAACTGTTCGACTCCACGTCGTCCGCTGAAACCTTGAAGTTGCCCGGAATGAAGGAATTGTCGGCATGTACAAAAGGCGACAGCCTCCTCAGCGGCGAGTTTTCCGGAAGAATTCCAAAGGAATCCTTTCCTCCTAGCAGGATCAGACTTCCACCGGCACTGACATATTTTTCAAGTACATTCTCCTCGACATCCGTAAGGGCCGGCCTGTTATGTGTACCGAGTATGAAGGTCCCGACATGGGACATCTTCCCGGGTGAATTCGGCAGTCCGTCCTTGAACGCCTGGTCAGGTTCAATTCCCCGGAGCGAATATTTCCCGTCGGCGATCTTGTAGAACGCCGTGAACTTCTCCTGGTTCTGTTCGAGGAACCGGATCATGGGTCTGAAACTGTTCGAGAGTTCCGGGAAGTATGCGACTATCTCCGAATCGTCCTTCACGACTTCGAATGCGATCTCCCGCGAATTGTTCAAGTAAGTGATCTCGCCCTGGAGCTTCTCCACCTGGAACTTCAGCACATGCACTCCTTCGGTCTTGAACACATGCTTTACGACCTCTGTCGCCGACCCCTCGCTGAACTTCAAGCTCCTCTGCTCCTTCAGAACTCCGTCCTCCGATATGCCTAGTTCGACACCGCGCACATTGCCGAACCCATGGATCGACACCGGAATCTTCAGCTCGATTTCCTCGTTCACGCGCACCTTGTCCGGACACTTGAACGAGTCGATCCCCAGATCCTTGCTGCCGCCGAGATCGGTGCCTGTCCTCACGCAGAAGACAGGAACCTGCATGTTGGCCCCTCTGAATCCGGAATAATCATTTCCGTCGGAGACGAAGACAATTGCGGCCGTCTCGGAAAGACCGATGTCCTTGTCGACCTGTTTAACTGCAACGGCGAAATTCGTGCCTCCGGAAACCTTCACCTTGTCCAGTTCCGCCGCTCCTGTTTTCTTCTCTGCAGTATCGTTGAAAGCATAGTAGCTGATCGGATAATCTGCGATCTTCGCAAATTTCCTTTCCTTCAGGAAACTGACGGCGGCATCGTATCTGGTCTTCCCGGCTTTTTCATCGGCGCATCCCATCGACAGCGATGAATCCATCAGGAACACGATGTTGGAGGTCTTCTTGTCTTCCTCCATCTTGTTCAGCACTGGAGAAAGAATCATGAGTATGATGCAGAGGAACGAGGCGGCTCTCAGTATGATCAGCACCCTCTTCCTCCCTGCCGTCAGGAGATGACCGGTTCCAGCACGCATTGACAGGACGAGGGCAATGACTGAAACAAGCACTATCGCGCAGACCAGCCAGGCGGGAACCAATGGGAAGAAGTAAAGCATCAGGACTTCCCCCCTTTCAAGGCGGACGCCTTTGGATTGAAATATCCCAGATGGTTGTCGGAGATGAGGAACTCCATCAGGGCGGCGCAGAACAGCAGCACCAGGAACAGTCCTGCAAGGCTGCTGCCCTTCCTGCTGGAGTCGACCTGTTCCACGACAGTTGAATCCGTAGATATGAAATTGACCTCATGCTCGATTATCGATGCCAGCATCTTTTCGCGGGGCAGCATCTCCGGCTTGCTTTCCTCGGCATCGCAGCCCAGCACGGCAGCCCTGATGTCGGCGCCTTCAAATGTGATCACACCTGGTATCCATGTTTCCTCGAAAGGAAATGTCCTTCCCTTCACTGTCTTGATCTTGAATGTCCCCGAGGATTCCGAGACGTCGATTGAATTTGAAAACGGATTCAGCTGGATCCTGTTGCCGCATACAATGCTCTTGATGTCGGACATACCGTTTGCGGCATGGTCGATCAGATGGACCATGACTACAGGAAACGATTTCAGTTCAGGCCAGTTGCAGTAGTCGTTGCGCGCAGAACATGCCAGGGCGATCCAGCGGCCGTTTCCGACCTTGCGTTCGACAATCACATTCCTCCCTCCTGCAGTCGCAAGCACTTTTGCCGAAGGATCAGAGCTGATCTCCTGCATGTTCCTCCAGGACAGGTAGTCCAGCTGCAGCAGATCGTTCATTATCGCAAGATCTTCTTTGAATGCGATTCCTGTTTTATTTAACGCAACCTTGCTTCCGTAGACGTGCAAACCGGTGATGCCTTCCTTTTTGAGGGCCTCGGTAATTCCCGACATGCTGGTCGCCTTCGTCCTAGGTCCGGGAAATGAGACTACTGTCCCCCCTCCTTTAAGATAACCTGAAATCAAAGCCGCATATTTTTCCGGAACCGAATCGATATCGGCCAGCAACATGACATGTATCCCTGAAATCATTTCAGGCGAAAGCTCCTTTACGGTAGTTGTCTGGAAGCTTATGCCGTTGGACGCCGAACCATCAGGATCAAGGGCATGCCTGATGAAGAAATATGGATCGGTCTTCACGAATTCGTCTTCATATACTGCAAGCACCTTGACGTTCTTGGAGACGGACGCGGCGAAATATCTCCTGTTGTCCATGCTGTAGGGATCATCCTTCACTCCGATCGAGCCGTAGATCACTCCTTCTGAAACCGGAACAAACGAGAACTCCCCGGACTTCCTCTCACCGCCTGCAATAGTCAGATCACGTGTTTCCAGCGTCTTGCCGCTGACTTCGAAATTCAGTTCGGTCCTGCTCTCGGACCTGCCGAAATTCTCGACATCATATTCCACCCTCATGGTCCTGTTGACAGTCTTGGGCTTGAATCCGGTGGTCACACGTGTCACCGAAATATTTTCCTGCGTCCCGGAAACTGCGACGAAATATATCCTGGAGTCCCTGAGTTCAGCGTCCCTGTATGGCTGCGACGGCGCCTGGCATTCCTGGAAATCCGAGATCAGGAATATTTCATGGTTGGGATTCTGGGACATTTTTATATAATCCGAAGCCTGTTTGAATCCCGCCGAATACGATCCGCTGCATCCTGAGGGAGCACTGTTCTTGATGGCCTCATCGGCCTTCCGGATGTTCTCCGTCAGCGAAACGCCTTTCCTTCCTGACAGGAATATCACGGCGGCCGAATCCCCTCCGCCGAGGGCGCCGACTATTTCCTGCGCTTTTTTGCGGGCATATGAATAGGCGGGTTCGCCGGAAGAATTTTTTCTGCACATCGAAAGCGTATCGTCGAGGATTATCACCGCGTCAGTCCTTCCGCCGGAAAGGTATTTGAATCCTCCGATGGACGGACTTGCAAGCGCAAGCACCAGGAAAAGGACGGCGAGAGTCCTCAGCAGCAGGAGAAGGAAATCCCTCAGTTTCCTCCTGAAGGAGAGGAACCTCTCCCTCTTCCTGAAAAACTGGACCGTTGAAAATTTGACGCGGACCCTGTTCCTCTTGAAATAGAGGTGTATCACCAGCGGGATGGAAAGCGCCAGCAGCCCCCAGAGGAACATTGTGTTGCCGAATTGCATCAGTAATTTACTTTCTAAATTCCAAGCTCCAAATCACAAAATCCAAACAAGTTTCATATTCCAATATTCAAACAAATACAAATCCAAGAACACGCCTTGCGGCGTTAACTACAAACGAATTGCCAATCGCATTTACGAGCGTTCAATCACTCCTTGGATGTGGAATTCAAATCACCCAATCTCCAAATCATTAAATAACCCAATTAAAACAGCTCCTCCCTCTTCGTGAAGTACGCAAGCAGCGCCCTCTCGAAAGGAGTCCTGATATTTATCGACTCGAACATTATGTTCATCTTCTCGCAGGACGACTTGAGACCCTGCACATACTCATTGAAGTCGTGCATGTAGATGTCCCTGGAGAATTCGCTCTCGAACTCGACGATGTCCCCGGTCTCCATGTCCTCGAACTCGACGAGCCCCTTGTATGGCAGCTGCAGCTCGGTCTCGTCAAGGATCTGGAAAAGTATTACTTCCGCCTTCTTGTAGCGGAAATGTTCGAGGGTCTTCAGGAAGTCCTTGTCGAGGTCGAAGAAATCCGAAAAGATCACCACGAGTGATCTCCTTGATATCTGCTCGGCTATTCCATGGAAGCATTTCGCCGCATCGGTTTTGCCTTTCGGTGAAATATTCTCAAGGGTGGAAAGCAGGTTCAGCATGTTCTGCCGTGAATTCTTCGGCGGGTGATAGCTGCGGATGATGTCGTTGTATGTGAAAAGACCGACAGCATCCCTCTGCCGCTGCATCAGATATATGAACGCAGCGGCCATGTAGCAGGCATAGTTGAACTTGTGCTTCCTGGTCCCTGGCATCGCCATCGAGTTGGAAACATCCAAGACGACATACGAGTTCATATTCGTCTCGTTCTCAAACTGCTTCACGTAGTACCGGTCTGTCTTCGCATATACGAACCAGTCGAGATATTTTACCGAGTCGCCGGGACAGTATTTCCTGTATTCCGCGAATTCGGAGGAGAATCCCTTGAATGGAGATCTGTGCAATCCCATTATGGAGCCTTCGACAAGATACCTGGAAACCATCTCAATGTTGCTGAGGGCGTCCAAGGTCTCAGGAGGAAGGAAATGATATTTGTCTGACATGGCTACATCATCCTAAAATGATTGGATTATTGGATTGATGGATGACTGGATGATTGGGTTTGAATTCAACGTAAAAATGCATGGGAGCATGGAAAATGTCGTTTTGTAAAAGCTCATAGATTTTCATTAAATTCATTTTTTTTCGCAATCATCCATCAATCCAACCATCCATTCATCCGTTTTGTATTGTCCCACCTATTCCGCCGGTTCAGGCACTGCCTTGATCAGCTTGTTTATTATGTCGGCCGGACCAATCCCCTCGCCCGCCGCATGGAAATTGCAGGCGATCCTGTGGAACATGACCGACTGGACGCTGCGTCTTACATCCTCGCAGCAGACATTCACGCGCCCGTTCAGTCCTGCCCAAGCCTTGGCGGCAAGGATCAGATACTGTCCGGCCCTCGGTCCAGCCCCGTAGTTGAGATTCTTCCTGATGAACTCCGGAGATTCCGGATATCCGGGCCTCGACATCCTGACAAGGTCGGCCGTATAAGCAAGGACATGATCGCTGACTGGAATGTCTCGGACGATCCTCTGAAGCTCCATTATCCTTGGACCGTTGATGACATGCTTCAGTTTCACGCTCCTGTTGACTGTCGTCTGTCCGATGATCTGTATCTCGTCCTTTCTTCCCGGATAATCCATCCTGACCAGGAACATGAAACGGTCAAGCTGCGCTTCTGGGAGAGGATAAGTACCTTCCTGTTCTATCGGATTCTGTGTCGCGAGGACAAAGAACGGGGCCGGAAGGTCGAATTTCATTCCTCCGTTGGTGACGTGACGTTCCTGCATCGCCTCGAGCAGCGCAGCCTGTGTCTTTGGAGGAGTACGGTTGATCTCGTCTGCAAGAAGTATGTTTGTAAATACAGGGCCTTTCACGAACCTCAGGCTTCTCTTCGCGCTTCCGACTTCCTCGTCGAGAATCTCGGTTCCGGTTATGTCGGAGGGCATGAGGTCGGGGGTGAACTGTATCCTGTTGAATTCGAGATCCATCGCCTCCCCCAGACAGCGCACGAGAAGTGTCTTGGCTAGTCCAGGCACTCCAAGTATGAGGCAATGTCCGCCTGAAAGGACTGTTACCAGTACCTGGTCGATCACATCCTCCTGTCCTACAATTACCTTTCCAATCTCCTTTTTTATCTCCTGGAATGATTGTGAAAGCTTGCTGATCTCCGCAATCATCTTGTCGGTATCAATTTGCTGGGGCATGTATACTACTCCTTGATTTATTCACACATGTCTTAGATAAACACCTATTTTACCATATCAACCAGTTTTCGGGATGGATGGATTGTTGGATTATTGGATGGATGATAAAACAAAGATAATAAATGAGCCCATCTTAAATTAATTCCATACCCAATCATCCATCAATCCACCAATCCATTCATCCTTCCCTATTTATTTTCAATGCGTCATGAAAAAGGAAACCAGGTTCGCGCCGAGTTTCAATGCATCGTCCGGCATGTACATGCAGCTCAGCGGATGCTTGTCGCCCTGCCAGCCCGCCGCAATGTCGACTGGGCTGTAGATTATCTTGTAGTCGCCGTCTATCTTCAGCCCCTCCAGATAAGCCGCCTTCAAACCCGGATATTTCGCCTTTGTCTCCGGTGAATACTCCACCATGTCAATCTTGTACGGCCCCTTCTGGAACAATGGATTGTCCAGCGGAATCCTTTCGAATTTAGCATCAGGATACATCGCTGCGATCTGGCTCCTGAAAGCCCTGTCGAACTCTGAAATACCCAGTGAATTGCTGACCAGCAGATAACCACCGTTCTTCAGATATTCCTTGAGCGCGTTTCTTTCGGAATCGGAAAACCGGAACTCGGTAATACCGGAAAGAAAGAGGAATGGATATGCGCCAACGGGATCCTTGCCCAGTACTACTGCCTTGCTGATGTAATTCGCCTTGACATTCGCATTGCGCCCTACAAACCGCATGAGCCTGCTTCCAGCTCCGGGCTCGGTGTTCCAGACGCCGTCCGTCCTGATCTGCGGAAAGATCACAGGATCGGAATCGTCCACAAGATCATTCTGCCCGTAGATGTCGATCCTCGAATGCGACTTCCCGACTTGGAACCAGCCTACTGCATAAGCGAGCAGATTGAGCCCCATGATGTCCGCGGAGCCGGGATCATAATAGTCGGCCTTGGAGATGAGTTCTGGAGTCGTCCTGTCCCAGCCAACTCCCATTCCGTACGGGGAGATGACAGCTGCAAGTCTTGAACCGATGTAGACCCCCTCAAGCACAGGCTCAACATCGTTCCTGGTCCTTATATTCACCTTGACAGTATCCTTCAGCATGTGGAAAACTGGCTGGTCCAGCGGCAGGCGCCTGGCCGGTGACTCAGGAATGATAATCGTCAGCTCCTTCAGGGCCGACTTGTAGAAGAAAGGAGACCCAACGACTGAATCGAACCAGAGCATTCCTCCTGAGAGCATGTATCTCCTAAGCTTCTCGCGTTCCTCGTCGGTGAAGTTCAACGAGCGTCCGCCGGAAAAGAAAAGCACAGGTATCTGCGCCGGTGTCGAATCAAAGCTCGAGAGGTTGACGGTCTCAACCTTGTATTCCATGCTGAGACGGTCGCGGGCCACTCCGAGAATCCGCTGGCAGTCCGCGGGAACCATGTTCCAGTCGAATACCCTCGTAACCTGTCCGTCCTCCCATTTGTGGTCGATATATCCGCCCCAGACGACCTTGCCTACCAGGGTGGCCGGGCTTGGCGGGCTCTTCTTCTCCGAACGCCTTAGCGGAGTAGCCGGAAGCGGAAGAGGAGGCAATGCCTCGCCTGCCTGCTGGCGGTCGGCCTTGGCCTTGGGAGGCTTGCCGACAGGCTTCAGGAAATCATCCTCATCGGCCGCGAACAGTATTGATGAGAAAAGGAAAAATAATGAAAAGGCAAATGCAAATTTCCAAATCCCGGTCGGACAAGTCCGACCCTCCACGCCAGAAGCTGGCGTAAAAATGGAGGGACGCGCTTGCCGCGTCCGTAACTTTGCAGTTACTTCAGTAATCAAAAGGATCTTTCTCATTTCACACCTTCGTTTATTTTCTTGTTTATCAGCTCCAGGAGCTTGGTAGCCTCAAGTTCCTCGAGCGAGTCAGGATTCTGCTTCTTTATGGTCGAGATCTGCTGTTTGGCCTTCAGGTATTCCTTCCTAGCAACATAGATCCCCGCCAGCGCCATCCTTATCTTTGCATCGATAACGTCATCCCTGTCAAGGAGGAGCCCCCCTTCAAGCAGCGATCCGGCCATGACGCTTCTACCAAGTTTCGAACATGCCTTCGCTTTCAAAAGAACGAGTGGCGCATAAAGCCTGAGCGATGGTTTCTCCGATTCGAGCGCCGCAATGACATCCAGGGCCTCAGTGTTCTTGCCGGACGCTATGTACTGTTCAACCAGGAAAAGCTTTGCGTTTGTCGAATTCTCGCGCTCCAGCCTTTCCCTGGCATCCTTCGGAATTGTGTTTCCCGTCTTTATGGAATTCAATATATAATACGCAGCATTGAAGCCTTCCTTACGCAGGACGGCGTCCGACTGCGCTATAATGAAGGATCTTTTTTCAGTTTCGGACAATGACTCATTCTTGATTCCGTTCAATATTTCGAGTCCTTTCTGCGTTTCACAGAGCGGGCCGACCAGGAGTTCCGCCCTATTCAGAAGCGCCTTTGACTTCAGGGGTTCCTGCGCCTTCTGGAGGAAAATCTCCCACGCATCCATGGCTCCTTTGTAGTCCTCGGATTCCATCATGCGCGCCGCCACCAGCTTGTCGAGGAATTCAAAAAGGCGTTCCGTGGCCGCTGACTTCTTCATGAGCGACGACTTCCTATAGAATTCCTCGGACTCCTTCTTTTTCTTGTAGAAAAGCAGGGAAGCCATGATCGCGTCGTATCCTTCAGACTGTATGCCGATTGTTGACTCCTGCTGGATTGCCTTCGCAATGGTATCCCATGTGAGAGCATCGTCATTCTCATTCTGGCAGAACCTGAAGTTGACCTGCACGTCCTGCTTCTCCCTCATCTGGCGTCCTCCGGCAAGCTCGACCGTCATCGTGACGTGGTATGTCCACCTTTTGAAATAAATGTGCGAAGCCTTCATCCCCTCACCGGATGTGCCGTCGCCGAAATCCCACTTTACCTTCTGCACATCCAGGCCTGCCGGAACAGAAGCTCTGAATTCGACATCATGCATGCAGTCGCTGTCGAAATAGACCATCTGGCGGTTGTCCCAGGAAAATTCAGCCAGAGGCTTGCCGTCAAGCCCCTCCAACGGACCAAGAGACGCCTTGTAGACTTCGGTGAACGCCGTTTTCGGGATGACTCCATTCTTCTTTTCGCCTGGAAGCAGTATTCCGGCTACCGCACAGACCCTGTCACTGTTGCTCGCATTGAGATATCTGAACTTGTGGATTCCTTCTTTAAGGGTGACATCACCGAATATTTCGTTGTTGGATCCCTTCCACGGATCATGCCTGCCGGGCCAGGACACAACGGGCTTGCCATCAATCAGTAGAAAGGAGGCATCTGTTGACGCCGAATAAAACCTGTAGCTGCCTGTCTTGGCAATCCTGATGTCACCATCATACGAATGAAGGGTGTCATTTGTCAATGCAAAAGGATTGTATCCGCGGAAGACCCTCTCCTCGAATACGGCCCCCTGGAAGACGGACTTGTTCCATAGCTTCATGAAAGCTTCAACTGAATCAACGCTGCCCAGAGGCTCCTTGGATTTCCTGGTGGTGAGGAGAAGTCCGGAAGCATTTGGCAGGCCTTCCCTGTGGCCGACCGGATCCTTCAGGAAGGCAAGAGACAGTTCCTCGGATCCTTTGATGTTGAAGAACGCCCTGACATATCCACCTTCCTCCTGGAGCAGGCACATCCTGATCACTTCCCCTTTACGGTTGAAGAGCTGGTAGCCGCTGCATTCGGCCGGAAGGAAAAATTCAAGGGTCACAGACACATTCCCCTTAGCTTCCGCGGGAATGACGACCTTCTTCCAGTATACTGCATTTACTTTGTCCAACGGATGCCCGTACAATACAGCGGAAAGAATTATCGCCAGAAAGATAATCAATGACTTTTCAATAATTCTCATGCATCTCCATGGTTTTTGCATTATCTTGACTCTAACCCAATCATCCATCGTGCCACGCCGTAGCTCTTCAGCGGAGGCGGGTCATCAAGCAATCCATCCATCCGTCATCCCGTGGGATGAGTTTGATTTCTATAGCTACAATACGTTCAAACCTGCTAATTTATTACAGGAGGATGTTATTTCAAAAGGAAAGACATGCTTATAGCGAGATGTAGTTTCAAAGTAAGAAGACTAGTGAGTCTCCGCAATCGCCTCTAATGTAGAAGTTCAAAAAGAGTGGAGCCTGATGCCTTTTTATCAAAGGTCAACGTGGTGTCACAACCATGGATTTTAGCATTAAGGCCAATCAGCAAATCTGGCAGGTCGAGAATATGCCTGCGGTCGCTTTCGACAAGTTTCGCTATAATATCCCTGTTTTCAAACTCGAGAACTGGAAGCTGAAGCATTTTTTCAAAAGACATCCTGATCTCATCCCCGGAAAGCTCGTAGACTGATTCCAGCACCCATATCAATTCAAGCACAACAGCAGTACAGACAAAATATGAATCGCCCCGTCTCTCCGCCCTTTCAAATGTTTTCCGGACAATTTCCGCCTGAGCCGCATCATCCCCTACAAGGAATCTGACAAGAATGTTTGTATCAATAGACTTCATTTGAAATTCTTCTTGAAATGTTCGGTCATTTTCATCTTAATTTCACTGTCTGATGCCTTCTTGCGGGTTTTTCCGGACAAAATTCCAAATACATCGGATGTCCTGCAATTCACAGGAGTGATCGCTATAGTTCTTTTTTTCATTATCCTGAAATCGATCTTGTCGCCTTTTCCCAGACAGAGGAAGTTTCTTATTTCAATCGGTATGGTAACCTGTCCCTTGCTTGTTATAACTGCTGTGGCCATTTGCATCATCCTCCTTACTTATTGTAAGGAATATAATAACTCTTTCCGGAATAATTTTCAAGTCCTTCCCCTGATAATTATCCGTCATCCATCTCTTCCTCGATAATCCCTTACTCTTCTTCCCTCTGCGCACTCTGCGTCTTAATCTCAGCGTACTCTGCGGTAAAAGCATAGGATCCTAACCGCAAAGAACGCAAGGAGAAGACGCGAAGTTCGCAGAGTTTTAGGAGATGCAGGATAAAGAGTGAGGGATTATCTTCCTCTCGCATGACTCCCATCCACGTATTTTGGGCAATTGCTGGAGCCTGACTCTGGAGCATCTTAAAGTCTTAGGTGGGAGCCTGACCCCGTGTTCCACGGACGGAAAATATAATATGTGTATAATACATGCAATCATCACATGATGTATTTTTTGTGCGGAATGGCACTAAGGCACCAATGCCTCCTGGCAGCATGAAAATCAAAATTCCTATCAGTTAAACGGCCGGTTCAAAAGGAAAACAGTTCGTGATGAATTTGCTTGCCGGATACGCCTTGATCCTTCAAGGCGGCTTCAAGTTTTGTAACCATCGGGGGCGGGCCGCACAAAAAATATTCACAATCGGCCAGCCGTTCATCGAGATATTTTCGAATCAGGTCGATTGTGATCTGTCCGGTTTCGAATTCTTCATGTTGCAGGGTTCCGCTCAGCACATGAATCACATTAACCTGCTCGGTCTTTTCCATTTCGTCCCGATGCACAATCTCGTCTTCATTAGACGTGCCGTAAAACAGATAGGCTTTCCGGTCCGGCAGGTTTTCAAGTTCTGTAATCAGTCGCCTGAACGGTGTCATTCCGATGCCGCCGGCCAGCATGACAACAGGCCGTGAGGTGTAAAACGCTTCTCTGCCAAACACGCCGTACGGACCGTCGACCCAGAAGCATTCTGCGGCCTCGACCTTTTGAAGCTGCCCGCTGATCCGTCCTGAGTCTTTGACTGTGATGCTCAGTTCGCCGGTCTCTTCTTCATATTTCGAAACGGTAAACGGCCGGGCGGGGCTGAAGATCCCGCGCCGGAAAAAAGCAAATTGGGCGCTGCCGGGCCGCAGGGGGCGGCGAAGCGGTTTCATGGAGATTTCGACAGTATCCTTGCCCTCCGGAGTGACACGCACAACTTCATATCGCGAGTCGAACAACCCGAAACGGCCTAGGATGCGGAACACAAAAAAGATGGCGGTCAGCACGAACAGGATCATCCAGATTTTGCTTAAGCCGGTTTCCTGCAGAGTCATACCGATGGGGAAGCCATGGAGGTAGACCAGCGGGAGAACGGCGTAGCTGGTCAGGTGGATGCCGTACCACACCCGTGGAGAAAGACGGGATCTGAGAAGGGTACTGCTGCCCGCAATCAGCAACAGCAGTACAAACGCCAAAATGCCGGGTGGAACAAACAGATTCAGCGGCTCCGGCAGTGCGGCCAGCAAGGGTTGCAGCCCGGGCTTTATCCGGTAATAGGGAATAATAAAAAGGGGATGCAGGGCAATCAGGCAGATGGCTCCGATCCCGAGGCGCCGGTGCAGCTGAATCACCCAGAGGTAGTCGGAGGTAATCCAGCGGGCGACCGCCCGGCGATAACCCAGAAGAAACTGCCAGAACAAGAGAAGTGTCCCGCACAGGGATCCGGTTTTTGCCAGCAACTTGAACAGGTTGAGGGAAAAAGACGGTTCATTCAGACGAACAAAAAACAGCGGCACAAGTGATGAGGCGGCGATAACAGACAAAAGCGCCGCTTTTCGGATCATACCCTGCCGGGGTGACAACATCATGGGCGGAAATCTCCAAGGTTCAGGAAATTATTATACCAGAAAACAAGAGGGTTGAGCCAGAGAAGATGTTCAAATGAGTCTGGATTCTTGTGAAGGTTTCTTTTAAGAAAATATTGAAACATTTGAATTTAGCCTTTAAATAATTTTGTGTAAACAGCTCAAGAGTACCGAGTTCTTTAACCCGAAAACCGAAGTAAGGCTGCACTGTCCAGCTCCCATCCTGGCCTAAAATGAGTTAGATTAAGCCTGCGCTAACATTTTAAAGAAAGGAACAGAACAGTGCAGGCGAAATCTACCACGCTTTTTGGTGAAAGGAAAGTAATTTTCAAGGAAACAGACCGGGCCGTGACTCCGTCCGGAGGGCTATGGGTGTTTTTCGGGCATTTGAAGATGACAGGATTCCGCGAGGAGGCGGATAAGACTGAATTCGGTGCCATTCCAATGCCGTTAACTTAAGACATAACACGTTAATGTCTTGTATTTTATATCCTAAAGATGAATCCTGAAGGGATTGAGTAATACAGCCAGTGGTTTCAACCACAGGACATATATGAAAAAATGATTCGTCCTGTAGGGACGGAGTATACCCTGCCCCTTCAGGGCAAAATAAATTTTGGGATCCAATACCTATGGTTGAAACCATAGGCTTTATTACCTAACGCATTCCATGCGTAAAGATAAAAACATAACACCTGTATTATTAAGATGTTGCGCTTAAGTCAACGGCATCGGCGCCATGCTGCGCTAATACTTATATTTAAATCACCTACATTCATGCCATTGCTCTCGTATTTATAAAAATCCCACAGTCTGGATCACGGTCATAAGACTTGACATAGGGAATCCGGCCACTATTTTTGTGCTAGTCAGACAAACTTGACCAACAGCAGAAAAGAGAAGAAAATATAAGAGGCCAAGACAAGGCTTTCCGAACTGCTGCACATCCTCAATTTAAAAAGGATGATATCAGTTATCGCCAGAAGCTTGTTGAGCGAATTTGTGAAAACCTATGGTCTGTTGACTATTTTAAATGAGTCATGCATCACCGGCAGATCTGCGCAAGTAAGCCGACTGCAAGGATTGATGTCAATGCGGTACGAGGAACGGTTCCACTTAATAATCAGAGAATTGTAATTGCCGTCGTTGCAGCTTAATATATTAATAATTAGCCGGTGGAGAGCTGAGGGAGGATTCAGTAATCCGGAATTTCCGGACAACTGTCTGCAATCTGCTGTTTGTCAAGGATAAGATAATAGGAACTGGATAATGAATAAGAAAAATAAATCTATCGTCCCCAACAATAGTTTCACGGAATTTCTGCTTTACACGACGCCGAACGGCAGCGTGAAGGTGGAGATATTCCTGTGCAATGAAAACATCTGGCTTACTCAAGATAGAATAGCGCTTTTATTCGGAGTGCAAAGACCTGCAATAACGAAGCATTTAAAAAATATTTTTGAAACTAAAGAGCTTATTGAAAGTTCAGTTAGTTCCATTTTGGAACATACTGCCGATGATGGCAAGTCGTATCAAACAAAATTCTATAATCTGGATGCGATAATTTCTGTCGGTTATCGGGTTAATTCGACACAGGCAACTCATTTTCGCATCTGGGCTACTGAACGATTGAAGGAATATATCATCAAGGGTTTTACGATGGACGATGAGAGGCTGAAAAACCCTAATAATATCTTTGGGCAGGATTACTTCGAAGAGCAACTGGCGAGAATTCGGGATATCCGCTCCAGCGAACGAAGATTTTATCAGAAGATAACCGATATTTATGCTCAATGCAGTGCAGACTACGATAGGAACAGCGAAATTACCCAGAACTTTTTCGCCGTAGTCCAAAACAAGCTGCATTGGGCTATCAGCCGTCAAACGGCCGCTGAAACAATTTATACCCGTGCTGACAGTCAGAAACAAAACATGGGACTGACAACCTGGAAGAATGCGCCCAATGGTAGAATCCGAAAAACAGATGTCAGTATTGCAAAGAATTATTTAGGTGAAAAGGAATTGAAGAGCCTGAACCGTTTTGTTTCAATGTATCTGGACTTTGCCGAAATGCAGGCCAATAACCGCAAAGTCATGAATATGGAGGACTGGGTGGAAAAGCTAGACGCTTTCCTGCAATTTAATGAGCAGGATATCTTAGACAATCCGGGGACAATCAGCGCCGAAATAGCCAAAACCTTTGCCGAAGGCGAGTTCGAAAAATATCGGGTTATCCAGGACAGGCTGTTCGAGAGTGATTTCGACAAGGAAATCAAACGAATCGAGGGGAAAGAATGAGCAACCGCAGCTTTGAGTCCGAAATAGAGAAAATTCGCAGACATTGCTCGTTGCAAGTTAAATTATTAACAATGTGCTACTTCAGTTTGTCAGGCACAATCAACTTATCATCATTCCTCTTGTCGCGGTACTCCTTCGGGCTGAGGCCCGCGGTCTTCCTGAAGATACGGCTGAAATAGAACTGGTCGTGATATCCCACCAGGTTTGAGATCTGGGAGATCTTCAGATCGGAACGCATCAGCCACTGTGCGGCGTTCTGCATCCTCACCTTTGAAATATATGAAACAGGGGTCAGCCCGATCCTCTTCTTGAACAGGCGGTAGAAATGGCCTTCGCTGCAGTTGAATTTCTGCGCAAGGACTGATATGTCAATGTCATCGGCGAAATGCTCGTTGATATAGTTGACCGCTTTTTCAACGATATTCTGGTCAGGATGTATTTCTCCTTCCTTGAGCAGGCGCTGGAAGCAGCCAAGGATGTCAAGACATCTTCCATCAAGTTCCATCCCTATATGTCCGTATCCCCGGCAGGAAAGCTTCCATAGTTCAAGAAATTTTCCGGCGAGATCAGGATACGTAGTGTAAAGAACCTTGTCTTCGGGGAATCCACTGAATACACTTCCCTTGCAGCCAACCCAGACCACCTCGGCCTTATGCTCGGAATATTCAGCATGAGAAGTTCCAGGAGGAAGAAGGAAGATGCGGCTGTCGGCAAGTGGGAGGTCGCCCTTACCTTCAAGCATCAATTTACCCTCGCCGCTTATTACACATACAAACTCCCAGAAACGGTGGTATCCGAAGGAGACCTTGGTCCTCTCCCCGCGGAACCGCTGGATGTAGATGGGTGAAAGGGATGCTGAACGCCTGAGTCCGAAGTCACCGCTCCACAGCGCCTCCTTCAAGATAGAAATATGGTCGAGCTTTACTTCCATATCATAATAGTCCATGTTTTTTGCTAATTTTGTCCATAGAATAAATATTTCAATAGCAGTATTGTTAATATCATGAAAATCCTGTTATCCTGTCAGAAATCTAAATAAAGGAGATACAATGAAAGCAGCATTCAAAGGACCCGGAGGAATTAAATTCAAGGACGTAGGGACGCGCCCTCTCAAACCCGACGAGATACGGCTGAAGGTCGACGTCTGCGGTATCTGCGGGACAGATCTGCACTGCGACCCGAACAACAAGAGTGAATCCCGCATAGGGCATGAGATGGCAGGAACAATAAAGGAACTCGGTTCCGCCGTAAAGAATCTCGCTGTCGGGCAGAAAGTCGCCTTGGACTCTTCATCGGCATGCGGCCACTGCAGCCAATGCAAGAACGGCCTTCAGGAATTATGCACGAACGTCCAGAGTTTCTTCAACTACATGGATCTGGGATTTGCGGAGGAAGTCATCGCACCGGCTATCAGCGCTGTTCCTTACAAAGGTATTTCAGATGCCGTCGCCTCGCTGCAGGAACCGCTGGGAGTCTCGATCGACATGGTGCGCCTCACCGACATTGATCTCAATTCCAATGTACTGCTGATAGGAGCCGGCCCGATCGGCCTGATGGCAGTTGCGCTTGCCAAACGGCAGGGCGCCAGGAAAATCTTTGTCTGCCAGCGCAAAAGGCGCAAGGCAAGGTGCCAGATCGCCCTTGACTGGGGAGCCGACGCCATCATCGATCCCGAAGAGCTGGAGAAATATGATTTCGGCTGCAAGATCGATCGCATAATGGTTACTTCCTCGCCAGACACAATCGGAGCCGCTGCGAAGATCGCATGCAAAGGCGGGATAATCACCTTCATCGGACTCGGTTTTGGAGAGAAGGAAAAAATAACGCTTGAAGGAAACTCATTCCATTTCAAGAAGCTGCAGCTCCGCGCATCATTCGCATCGCCGGCGATGTTCGGTCCCATGGCGATAGAATATCTGGAACATGGGATAATCGACGGCAAAAGGCTGGTCTCCCACACTTATCCCCTGTCTGAACTTGCAAAAGGGATGGAGACCGCAATGAATGATCTGGACGCAGTTAAAGTGGTAGTCAACTGTTGAATCTAAGGTAGGGCGGCTTCGCCGAAACCGCCGCCTTAAACCGGACGGCTCAGCGAGCCGTCCCTACCTAAAATAAATAAAGGAGAATCATAATATGAAATTGACAGCAGCAGTAATTGGATGCGGAACCATTTCGAAGTTCCATTTTTCAGGGCTTGACAAGGCAGGCGCAAAGATCAAATGGGTCTGCGATCTCAGGAAGGAATCAGCCAAGCCATGGATGGACAAGTTCAACGCCAGGTACACGGACAACTACATGGACATCATGAACGATCCGGAAGTCAATGTCGTCAACATCACCTCTATTTCAACGGTGCACAAGGAGATGTGCCTTGCCGCGATAGACGCCGGAAAAGCCGTGATCTGCGAGAAGACGCTTACGGTAAGCGCCGAAGATTCATATGAGATAGTGAAGAAGGCGGAGAAGGCGGGAACAATATTCTACACTTCGTACATGAAACGTTTTCTCCCGGCAGTGGAGAAAGGCAAGGAGATGCTGCCATCCATCGGCAAGATCCTCTCGACCAGCATACGCGCCTTCCAGCCGTGGGGCGACATGTGGAGCGGAAATCCCAAGGAAGGGGCCTGCCATACTCCTCCGGGAGGAACATCCAAGCTGGTCCAGAACTGCGGCGGCGGGGTGCTGGTCTGCGGTGGCAGCCATGTGCTTGATCTTGTCTGCCATTTCCTGGGAAGGCCAAACCGCCTTTACGCCTACATGAACATTCCGAAGGACAGGGACTACGACCTGCAGGCCGCCGCACTTCTGGAAACAGATAACGGTCCGGTCCATTACGAAACCCTCATGCACTCCCTGGACAAACTGGGATATCTCAGGGATGGCTGGGACGAGACCATAGAAATCACAGGAACAAAAGGAAGAATCAATGTCTACTGTCCAATGTGGGACAAAGGGGATGTCAAAGGTTCGATGATGGTGCATTATGACAACGCCACTGGTACGGCGACCGAATACAGGTTCGCTCCGGTTTCCCCGTTTGACCGCGCAATAGGATTCTTCTGTGAAAACATATCCAAGGGCAAACAGGGAGCTCAGTCGAGAGTTACAGGATATGATGTCGACGAGCTGATCTCCCAGATCGGGAAGAGTGCGGAATCGAAAAAATCCGTGGAAATCAAGTGGAAGATATAGGGACTTGTTCGAAGCTACCGACGACGGAGGTCGCAGTTTTATCAATAAGAAACTTTTGGCAATTGAGCAAGGCGGTCATTTCCCGATGTCCAAAAGCATTATTTTGACTCTGCTTGGAATTCTTTATGATGAGTCCTCCAGTCGGAGGACGAATCTTTGGACAGGGCTGAAGCCCGTCCCTACTTTCACTTCACCCTCCACTTCGCGGGGCTCTGTCCGTAGTGTTCCTGGAACACTTTTCCGAAATGGCTGGGATGCGAGAATCCGCAGGCCTCTGATATCTCCTTTACGCTGAGCTTGGTCTTTGAAAGAAGTTCCGCCGACTTGCTTATCCTCCTGTTCTCCAGAAACCTCTTCGGTGAAATTCCATGCTCCTTGATGAAGGATCTGAAAAGAGTGGTCCTGTCAATCTTCATCAGGCTGGCAATCTCCTTTATGGACGGGGAGCTGTCCAGCTGGCTCTCGATTATGGATATGAACGAGTCGGCGATGCTTTTCCCACCGAGCTGTCCTTCCCGCGATCCGGTGCCGCTGCCGGAAATCAGGTCGAGACAGCTGCACGCGGCAGCCATTGGGAATAGAGGAGGATGTTTCCGCTTGCCATAAAGCGAACCGATCTCGTGGAGGTGGCTTTCAAGCATTGCCGGACGCTCAATTGCCCTGTGGGGTTTTGAACGTGTTATACCTGTAGCATCAAGGGCGCGTTCGACATTTTTGCCGTCAAGCCTGAACCATATGTATTCCCAGGGCGATTCAGGAAAGTCATAATAGACAATATGGTCTCCGGGGAAGAACGTGTACGCATCCCCTGCCTTGACTTCGTATTTCCTGCCGTTCCTCTGGAATATCCCCCGGCCTTTCAGTACGAAATGAACCGAATACATCGGTGAAGCCTGTTCCCAGTGGAAGTCGCCGCTGCTCTTGAAAAAGCCTATGTACGAAATGAAGACGCTCCAGCCGTCGGACTCCCTGAACCTGGGATCCGCCGGATATCCGTGCTGCTGGAAGTTGTTCATGAATAAAGAATCTCCTGTCGGCCATCCTATTCCCGCCGCAAGCAACGGGATATTACGGGTGTCCTACCTCTCCTCGCGGCAGGTCGGAGATTCTTTATAACAAAAGAAAATCAAAGTCTACCCAAGGAAGATTGAACCTCTAATAATTCAAGAATGGTACACCCTTCCGTCTTCGCACAAGGGCTACGCCGGACATGGAAAGGGCGTACCTACTTTAAGTCCCGCAACATTTAATTTATTAATGCAACATTTTTGATATTGTTCTCGGATTATGCACATATAATTTATTCTCGTATCACAACATTTACTATATCAGAAAGGTTAAACATGAAGAAAGAAATAATGCCGATAGAGAATATTCCGGACTGGGAGATGAGGATAAAAAGGCAGGATGCCTTCTGGAACTGCGAGATCATCGACCGCCCGGTTGTCAACATCAGCTTCGGGAGAAAGAATCCCGTAGGGAAGGCGCCTGCAAAAAAGGAATATGCCAGGACAAGGGACCGCTGGATGGATTCGGAGCAGATAGCCGACTGGGCCGTATATAATTCGGCGAACACGGTACACTGCGGGGATTCACTGCCTTTCGCCTTCCCGAACATCGGACCAGAAGTGTTCAGCGCCTTTTTCGGCATGGAGATGGAGTACGGCGAAAGCACCAGCTGGGGGATTCCAAACCTGCACGACTGGTCAAAGGTCTCGGAGATCAAGTTTTCCAAGGACAACTTCTACTGGAAGAAGATAATCGAGATGACCGATGTGCTGCTGGAAAAAGGCAAAGGCAGATACTATACCGGATATACGGACATCCATCCCGGAGGCGACGCAATAGCGGGATTCCGAGATCCCCTCAACTTGAACATGGACATGATAGACTGTCCGGAGGACGTCAGGAAGCTCAGGAAATATGTGGACGACGTGTTCGTGGAATCATTCAACTTCTATGTCGACAAGCTACAGGGCGCCGGACAGGCTGTCTGCTCCTGGCCTGGGATCGTGTCTTCAAAACGCTGGCACGTGCCGTCGAACGATTTCTCATGCATGATCTCAAAGGAGATGTTCGACGACATCTTCCTGCCGGGGATCATCCGCGAATGCAGGAACGCTGAAACCAGCATATATCATCTTGACGGTCCGCAGGCGCTGACCCATCTTGACTCCCTGCTCGGGATAAAGGAGCTGAATGTGATACAATGGGTTTATGGAGCAGGCAAAGGTTGCGCTACTGACTGGCTGCACGTGTACAAGAAATGCCAGTCTGCCGGAAAAGGCATCCAGCTGGGTGTTCATCCTGACGAACTGGAAACCATCATGGAAAACTTGAAGCCCGAAGGCGTATGGTTGAGGGTGGCCGATGTAAAGGACGAGGAGACGGCATCGGCGATAATCAAGAAAATCTCGAAGTGGAAATAGGGATAAAATCACAGGATGATTGGATTTATTCGCCTATGGCGAATTGATGGATCAGTGGATGATTGGGTTTGAATTCATCAGGACGAAAATAATGAATGAGTCAATTGCAAAACTCCGGACGTGGCCTAGCAGAGCGAAGCGACGCTTGCCAGAGGCAAAACCGCGTCCCTCCATTTCTTAAGCCCGCTTCGGGCGTGGAGGGTCATGCTTGCCATGACCGTTTCTTAAATTTGGAAATCAGTTCTAATGAGAATGTTCAATACGTGATTTTCTTGCAGACATATCAAATGTTAGAATTATTGTTTTGTTCTTATGATCCAGCCATCCAAGGTCCGGCTGGACAGTCTCAATCCGCGGGCGATCCCTTGTAGCTCCTCGGAGTGCATCCCATTGTCTTCCTGAAAGCCTTTGAGAAATAATTCGAATTCGCGAATCCGACCCTGTCGGATATTTCGGAGACTGAAAAGTCGGTGGTCACAAGAAGCGTCGAAGCTATGTGTATCCTCAGGGAATTGATGTATTCGGAAGGCGACACGCCGATCTTCTCCTTGAAGAGCCTGGAGAGCCTAGACCTGTGGGTCTTCAACGTCTTCGCCAGGCCTTCAACGCCAAGCAAAGGTTCGGAGAACTTGTCGTCGATGAGCTGGAGGCATGAGCGGACCAGCTTGTCGGTTCCCTTTTCTCCTGGCGCTCCTCCTACCGCCAGCGACAGTATGGAAAAAGCCGTCGATGAAGCGCGACGCTGGGAAGTCGCAGATATGTCAAGCACCTCAAACTCCAGTCTTTTGAAAAGTGCGACCGGGCATTCACCCGCCATGAACGGTTTCTTCTTCAGTCCGAACTTGCTCACTATTTCCCCGGCAAGCGGGCCGTCCATGGTCATCCACCGGTATTCCCAGTTTTCGGGGCCAGGATTCCAAATCTTGTGGAGGTCTCCGGGCATGAGGATCATCACTTCTCCGGCGGACAGCTTCACCTCCGTGCCGTCGACGGTGAAACTTCCTTTCCCGCCGATGCACCAGTAGAGCTCTGCGAAATTCGCAGTCTTTACGCGGTCCCTCCATCCGGAATGGGCGACATAATATCCTGCCGATCGGACGCCCATTGGAAGCTCGACAGTGGGATTAGGACTTGGCCTGTATTTTATTATGAAGATGCTTTTCATTGGGCACATGTCACGATATTAGATATTTTGTCACGTAATTACCATTGAAACCTACCTTGTCAGGCTCTAAAATCAATATTGACTTCATTGTCATCCCAAAGGATGACGGATTAATGGATTTATTCGCCTGTGGCGAATTACTGGATAATTGGGTTTAAGTCCAAGAAAAATCATAGATGCAGGATTTACGGAAGGCTGGATCACGGTGGACAGATCAGCGAGCTTTTCATCGACGGAGTCCATCCGAACACGAAGGGATACGAGGTCTGGGCGGCGACGATACTGCAGGTCATGAAAAAGCTCCTGAAGGACTAGATACTCCCGGTGGAAATATTTCCGCTCGAGATTTTCTGTCAAAGTCACAGGTAGAGATTAGTCTCCGCAGGATGCGGCATGTTATAGCCACATGCGAAAGCGCTGTCTACTATACGCATTATCTTGACTCTTTTTTGAATTCTTTATGATGAGTCCTCCAGTCGGAGGACGAATCTTTGATAGGGGTAGGGAAAGCGCATTGATTTGCGCTTCCCCTCCCTCCGAACCGGACTGGCGGATTTCCCGCATCCGGCTCTCCAGTTGGCGATAAACTCTAACATCGAGATTGACAGATTTTGAGATGG
>Ga0209417_1000749_pt1 | contig 69140 bp, 51 predicted proteins | sample RifGroF2_FD_184002 | JGI IMG/M metagenome (GOLD analysis project Ga0209417, IMG submission 184002) | Groundwater microbial communities from Rifle, Colorado, USA - Groundwater F2 (SPAdes) (version 2) | ecosystem: Environmental > Aquatic > Deep subsurface > Groundwater | place: Rifle, Colorado... | reverse complement strand
CACTATGTATTCTAAGACTTTTCCAAATAAAATTTTAATTTTTATTTGGAGGTAAAATTTTATTATTCCTGAAGTATTGCAAGACAAGGGGTTCTGGCAAGAAGTATTCCTCACCATAAATTTGGATAATCAGTAGTATTTAATGGACATTAGAGGACAGATACCTTTTCGATATGCGTGAATTGGATTTGCTAAAGCTTTTTATGGACCTGTAATGTCTAGTAATCTAGTTTGCGTTTCATCCAGCACACAACATTAGCACTAGGTTAAGGCATAGTAGTTCCACTAATGTTCGTTATATCAAGCATAAGCCAGTTTTACATAGTTCGATCCCCTTTTAACTACGGCAAAAATCCTAAGTAACAATTTGAATTTAACCGCATTTAAAACAATTCCATAAGCATCTCTTGTCGCCCCCTTCTCGGTGTATTTTCTCTGGAAGTAAGATCTAATTCCGGGATCGTACACTACTGCACTCCGAGCTGCCTGAGTTAATTCCACTTTTGCTTGTCTGTTGCCTAATTTGGAGACACGTGTCCTCCCATTAATGCTTGTACCGGAAGTGTGCTCAAAGGGAGCTATTCCAATGTAGCAGGCATATTGCCTTGCATTCGCAAAAGCTGTGAAATTTTGGGTATTGACTATTGTTGTTATTGCATTTATAATCCCAATGCCGGGGATTGACAATAAAAGATTATAGTTGTTATTGATTTTACTGTCAGCTGTAATGATCTCCATCATTTGTGACTCCACTTGCAAAAGCATGTCATCAAGATATTCCAGCATCTTTTTTTTTCGCCTTGATGCCTGCTTCGTTTCATATTTTATCACATCTGATTTTTGTTGCCTGAAGGATGCGATTTGTTTTACATAGTGTTTTCTCTCGGCAAGTAACCTTTGCAGGATGCGAAGAGCTTCTTGCGGTAAATGACTGGCTTTGATTCTATCCCTGAAAGTATAGGCATACCATGCGATTCTTTGAGCATCTACTTTATCATTCTTTCCTCTCACTAGCCCCAGAGATCGTTTGATTTGCAAGGGAGATTCCATACAATAAGTAATCTCTTTCTTTGCAAGAAAAAACTGAATTTCTAAGCCGTATAGCCCCGTATGTTCCATACAAAACATAGATTGCTTATAATCAACCTTTTTCCCCTTAAGCCATTCCAATAACTTCTTGAAACCAGGAATGTCATTGGCTACTTTAATGTGATTTTCACGCAGATCTCCATCATCGGAATATATAGCTACATCCAATGACAATTTTGAGATATCAATCCCAATAAACCATTTTTTATTCATAATTTTGATGTGTTTAGGAGTTAACCGAATATTGAAACGACAGATGCTTTTAATAAGTCTGGAAGCTTAAAATTCTAATTTGTGCTTTTCAATATGAGAAAGAGAAAGTCTGCTGCATAGTGTAGTTCTGAGAATAAATCTAAGTTCGTTCGTAGTTCACTTTCTCTTTCCGGTTAACTTGTTATAAAAACAAAAATACACCGCAATTCTCATATTGAAAATAACGGTGTAAATCTAAAAGCGTTTATTAAAGGTGAATGTCTTGGATTAAGAGCTTTTCTTCACTTTGACCTTTTTAGACTATTTGGTTACGGTAACCTTGTCAATGATCCGGGTAATTTAACAAAAGTAGTGATGCCGTATGTAACTAGGTATACAAAACAGATTACTCCTCATATTACAGTTGCTGCTTTTATTGATTCATTAAAAAATGATCTAGATAAAGCTGCAATGTTACTAGCACCTTACGACTCGGCACGAATTACAACCACCCAAACAGTAATACCCAATAGCGACCAATTTTATAACAATAGGAATTTGCGGTTTAATTACTATGCAGTAAAAGCATTACAAGCCAGATTGTATCTGTGGATTGGAGACTATGATAATGCTATATTGGCTGCAAATGAAGTAATTACAAGAGGAAGTGCAAATCTGGTTTATTTTCACACAGGCAACATTAATGATCCTAATCCAAGAAATAAAGATTATACATTTTCGACAGAGCATCTATTTGCCGTAAATGTTCAGGGACAATATGATATAATCTGGCCCTACATCCGTAGATATGCATCGGATGGGATAAATACTAATTACAATAAGTTGTTTCATAATGGGACAGTTGCCGATAATCTGTTCGAAATACAAACAAAGCCTCAAATGTCGCTTTCCGATTACAGATACAAAGAGTTGTATAATAAAGTTTCGACTACAGAATATCTGCTTTTAAAATTTACCTATGTTGAACTATCAGTATACAAAGATAAAATGCCTCTTATAAAGCTACCGGAAATGTATTATATCCTTAGTGAGGCCTTTAATGAAAAAGGGGATCAGGTAACTGCAATAAATTATTTGAATACAGTTCGGATTAACCGCGGTGTAGCTAGTTCATTCAATTTAGCAACCACTCTTACCAAAGAAGAAGTAACGGCTGAAATTGAAAAAGAGTACAGGAAAGAGTTTATCAGTGAAGGACAACTTTTCTATTATTATAAAAGATTAGGCAAAACATCTATGACTGGTACTTCAAAAGTAATGGATAATACGGTTTATGTATTACCGTTGCCACAAAAAGAGATTGAAATGGGTGGCAGATAAGTCATTCTCAGAATTCAACTCAGTATAATCAACCACTTTAAAATATAAAATTATGAAAAATTTTAAAAAATATTATTTATTTTTAATAATGGTCCCTCTCATGTTTTCTGCTTGCCAAAAAGAAGAAATTATGTTATATGAGGATGATCCGGGCATCTATTTTACTCTCCCTACCTATTCATATTCGTTTACAGAAAATGCCGGAGCGCAAACCAAAACGATCTATTTGCCAGTTAAGCTCTCGGGTAGTATAAAAGACTACGACAGGGTATTCGACATAGAGGCTGTTTACGATGACAAAACTACGGTTACAAATGCTATCTTCGAAATCAAACAGGGTGTAGTGCCAAAGAACAGTTTCGATGGCAGTGTGGCTGTTGTTTTAAAAAGAAATACTACAGTTGATACCTCTATCGTAAACCTGAATGTAAAGCTAATTGGATCGAATGAATTAAAGCCACAGATGGCTAAAACATTACAGGTTAGCTGGACAGGCAAAATTATTCAACCGGTTAACTGGAACTGGTTGAGATACTACTTTGGAACGCCTTTCTCAACCGGCTGGTATACATTTATACTCAGGGAAGCAGGCGTTTCGTCACTCCCTTACAGTGGTACTTTATCTAAAACAGATCCGGTTACCTGGTGGATGAGTTCTGGACAGCTTATAGCCTATGCGCTTAAAGTGAAAGAAGCACTAATTAAATACAACGCTTTACATCCCGGAGATGAGCTAAAACATAACGATGGAACTTATGTGGGTCAGATTGTAACCATGCCGGCTTTTTAAGTAACCGATTTAATATTTTAAAAATTAGTCATATGAAAAAACTACTATTATATATTTCTGTCTTTATATCCATAATTACTACATCATGTTTAAAAGACCTTACCAATATGGATCTAATTGAAGTAGACCCGATTATAATTGACACATCTGGTGTAGCACCCTCATTTATTGTATACCAGTTAGATTCAATGAAGATTAACCTCAGTATAACCCATGGGTCATCAAACCTTTCATCGTTGAAATACAAATGGACTATGAATGCTTATGGTGGATATGAGCATATAGTAGGTACCACAAAGGATTTAATGTATAAAATTACAGAGGCTCCCAGCACAACTTCATACATGCTTATATTTACCGTTACCGATACTCTGACAAACCTGAAGGCTTTCTTTTCCTGGTATGTAACAGTTAATGCTATTTTTGGCGAAGGGTTGATAGTTGCAGATACAAAAGACGGTATTAACTCAGACCTGAACTTAATTATGGCAAATAACTTCAACTCTGCAAAAGCAGACAGTATTCCAAAGATATTCTATGAATTATATAGCGTTAATAATGGAAGCAAAATTAATGGATTAGTGAAGAGTCTGGCATTTATGAATTATAACAATGTTAAATATGTAACCATACTGACCAACAATTCAATTTTGAAAATAGATCCGATTAGTTATAAACTAAAACTTAAGGACAATGAACTTTTTATACTTCCTCCAGCTGCAATAAATCCGGGAATGGTTCAAAGTATTCAACTTACTAATCAACACGAATATATTGTGAACAATGGAAAGATTCATCACCGCTTTGGTCAGAACGTACTTTATGGTTATACTTACTTATTTGATCAGACGGATTATATATGTGAAAAAGTATGCGGATTGCAACAACCAAGTGGACCTGCAGGTAATTTATATGATGAGAAGAATAATCGGTTTTTATTATTGCCATCGATGACGTCGAGCTCTAATCCATTGGTCGCCTACCCGATAGTTGACAATTCCGTACCTACACCAGCTTTCGATCCGAAAAACATGGGAGACAAGACCTGCCTGAATTTAGAGGAAGGACAAAATAAGAGAATAGTAGCGGTAATGAAAACCAGGGACTTGCCGCAATATTATGTTTATCAGATAATAGGAACAAACCCTGTAAATGGTAAAATGGGATACTCGGTTCATGATATAAGTAATAATACTGATATTGCTCAATCCAAATTCTATACAGGCTCAACAGCTGAAAATGTCTTATTCTATGCAACCGATACAAAAATCTATTCATCAACATTATTGGTTGATGGCACCAATGTTACTAACCTCAGATATACTGTTGCAAACGGAGAAAAGATAACAGGAATGAAGATGCATATTAGAAATGGAACCATGTTTCTGCCTAGTTTAACAGCTCCTGATGACTATAGCCAGAGGCGTTCTTTTGCATCAGCTAATCGGTTGGTGGTGATCAGTACCTATAATGAAACATCAAAAACTGGTAAAATTATCACGATACCGATTGAGACATTAGGTGTAGGTGGACTAGTTATAGATCCGGCCTATATGAGAACATTCTCAGGTTTTGGAAAAATAACAGCATTTAATTTTCAGGGGGCATAAAGTTTCATCAGGATACTAATAACGGACTTACACAGGATTTTCATAAGCGTACAAAATTATTGTGCGCTTATAGTTATCTGCTATAAATAAATCATAATCAAAATAATATAATTAATCAAAATAATATAATTAATCAAACATAAAATGAAGAATCTGAATATTTTCATAGTTAATACGCTTCTATTATTAGGAATCATCTGTTCTCCAAGTATATTACGTGCGCAGGGTATTGTGTTTGGCCACAATCTGAATGAGGCATTAATCAAGGCGAAAGCGGAGAATAAATTGATATTTATTGATTTTTATACCTCATGGTGTGGACCATGCAAGGTCTTGACTAACAATGTTTTTCCGCTCGAAAGAGTAGGCAGTTTTTTTAACTCAAACTTCATTAACTGTAAAATTCAGTGTGACGATAATGGTATAGGAGTAGAAATGGGGAAAAAGTATCAGGTGGGAGCCTATCCTACGTTAATGTTTCTAAACAAATATGGGGAGTTTATTCATTCGGCAGCAGGAGCACTCTCCCCGGAAGAATTGATTAACCTTGGAAAAGTGGCACTGGATCCTAGGAAAAATCTATATTCAATAATCAAAAAATGGGAAACCGGAAAAAGGGATTCAGAGTCGGCTCTAATCTATTTTAAAACTCTGAAAGAGGCATACCGATCGGAAAAAGCGAGTGAAGATTTTAACCTATACTTTAATAATTTATCATTTGAAGAGAAAACGAATTCAAAAACATTTAAACTTATCAAATTAATTAATCCAGGTCCTACAACTCCGGTATTTAACTTTATTGAAGATAATTTTAAATCAATTTGCATTAATAATGATTCAATTGCAGTAAAAAGATATCTAATCAACAGTTATAATCAATATTTGTACTCATTCATTAGCACAGATAAAAAAGATGAGTATTTGGCTGCTTTGGCAAAATTCAAATCGAAAAAATTTCTTTTTGAAGATGAAGTTGTAAAATATATATATATTCTTGAGACTCTGTTAGACAAACCATTTGATATTAAAGAATATCAAAAAAGAGGAACAGAATTTTTGGAACAATACGGAAAAAATAATGATGGATATGTAACTTATCTGACTAGTCTATTGGGAAATTGCACCGGAAGGTATGATGAGGGAGCCGAAGGTATTAAATGGATGAAAGAGCTTATCTCCCGCAATAATGATCCCGGATACCTCTCCACCTACTTTTACATACTATGGAGAAATCATCGTTGGGACGATGCTGTATCTGTTGGTAAGATTATTAGGGAGAATAATATTAAATCCAATAAAGATAACACGACAATAGATAAGCAAATTGCAGATTGTATCCTTTATAAGGAGAAATATGCCCAAAGAGATGCAGAAGCCAAAACTAAGCTAGCAGGACAGAGTGATTCCATCATTTTTGAACATCAAAATTTCGATAGGATATTGGCTAAGTCCAAGGAAACGGGGAAACATATATTTATGGATGCATATACAACCTGGTGTGGTCCTTGTAAATACATGGCTAAAAATGTATTTACGGTTGACAAAGTTGCCATCTACTTTAACAAGAACTTCATAAACACAAAAGTTGATATGGAGAAAGGAGAGGGGATTACTTTAAGGGAGAAATATAAAATTGTTGCATATCCTACTTTTTTACTAATTGATGCGGAAGGTAATGAGATACACAGGATAGTAGGATCTTTTGATCCGGATGAATTCATTGCAAAAATTGAAGAGGGATTAGGAAACAAATCAGTTTCAAGAATGAACTTGATTTATAAACAAAATCAGTATGATAATGATTTCATTATAAGCTACATTAAAAAGCTGACAGAAGTATATAAGAATGAAGAGGCAAGTGAAGTAGCCGATAAATATCTGAATAAACTGTCATTTAGTGAAAAAGCAGATCCAAAGAACTGGTTCATCTTTGAAAATCGCCGATTGACAAACTATGGAAGTGACAGATATCAATTTATAATCAAAAACAGAAAAGCTCTCCATGAAAGTATTGGGAAAGAGAGGGTAGAAAAATTAATTTCAAGATTCTTGCTATCTCCTTTATTGCCTTATTTGCAAGGGTTAACAGAATATGATGCAAAAAGGATAGACCAAATTGAGAAGGAAGTTAAAGACATAAAACCTATAAATTCCAAAGATATTTTATTGCTGATAAAATTAACCAGAGCACGTGGAGAAAAGAATTTTGAGAAATTCATCAATCTGGTTGATTCAAATGGAGATAAAATAAGCAGCAGCACTCTTGTAATAGTAGTTCGCGTAATGGGCTTTATAGCAGAAGAGGGTGGTTCAAAAGAACAGTGTACTAAAGCCTCAGAGGTATTATCCAAATTTTATGCACAATCGGAGGGTGACTCAAATAAAGAGTATCACCTCAGAGTAGTAAACTACCTCAAAAAAGGTCCATACACTTATAAGAAAAAGACAGAAAAAGTTTAAAAAATATAATAATGACAATCAAACAATACATCCAACATTTTGTGAAAGTTATAATTGTTGTTATAACTTTTCTTCAGACAGCAGAAATATGCTTAGCCCAACTTCCAAAAGAGACTGAAACAGAAAAAACAGAACGTATGAAATGGTGGACAGATGCCCGTTTTGGGATGTTTATCCACTGGGGGTTATATTCAATGCCTTCCCGCCACGAATGGGTAAAGAAGGACGAAAGGCTTACTAACGATCAGTATCAGAAGTACTTTGAATTGTTTAACCCCGATATGTACAATCCCAAAGAGTGGGCCAGGATAGCAAAAGAGGCAGGAATGAAATATGCAGTTATCACCACTAAACATCACGAAGGATTCTGTTTGTTTGATTCAAAATTCACAGATTACAAATCGACAAATACACCATATGGTAAGGATTTATTGCGAGAATGGGTTGATGCCTACCGTGCTGAGGGAATTAAGATAGGATTCTATTATTCATTACTTGACTGGCATCACCCGGATTATATAATAGACCGTAACCATCCACAAAGCCAGACCTCCGATTCTTTATATGGTATGATGAATAAAGGGAGGGATATGAACAGATATAGAGATTATGTAAAAAAACAGGTAACAGAACTGTTAACTAACTACGGTGAGATAAGTATTATATGGTTAGATTATTCATTTCCTTCCGGAAAGCACGGTAAAGGACGCAATGACTGGGATTCTGAAAACCTGTTAAAGCTTGTCAGGAAACTGCAACCGGGTATTCTGGTCAACGACAGACTTGATCTATCTGATATCCAAGGGGGTTGGGATTTTACCACACCGGAACAGTACAAAGTAACAAAATGGCCCGAAGTAAATAACAAGCGGGTACCATGGGAAACCTGTCAGACTTTTTCCGGTTCCTGGGGATACTATCGCGATGAAAATACATGGAAAGACACTAAACAACTGCTTGTATTGCTAATAGAATCGGTTAGCAAAGGGGGAAACCTTCTTCTGAATGTAGGACCAACCAGCAGGGGAACAATAGATTACCGGGCACAGAAACGTTTGGAAGCCATAGGTGAATGGATGAAACTAAATAGCCGCTCTATATATGGATGTACTGAGGCACCTGATGAATTCCAGACCCCCGATAATTGTATCCTTACTTATAATCCTGTGACCCGCAGGCTCTATATTCATTGCATAGACTGGCCTATGGGAGTGCTTCATCTGAAAGGATTCAAAGACAAAATCAAATATGTCCAGCTATTACACGACGGTTCGGAGGTCCTGTTTTCTAAAAGCGAAGGATACTGGAATCCCGAGAAGAAGTCAGATGATATTCTCAGTCTGTCGTTACCTGTTATAAAACCAAATGTGGAGATTCCGGTAATTGAGATCATTCTGAAATAATTCCAGTTTTTTATATCGACTAACTACTAATCAATAAGCTATATCTACAATTAATTATTTTTCAAAATACCTTTTTTTGCATTGAGGGGAGAAATTACTTTTTCGCCGGTTTTTGCTTCCAGTTCCAGGCGTGCATTTCGGGCGATTTCACCGCCTTGTTTAGCTACATTTGCGTGTTCATCCATCGAATCAGGGTTAGTTGTTTCCGAAATTCGTTTTGTGGAAAGTTCGGCCAACATGTTCAACACAAGCTCCGTGTTGGTCATATTGTCGCGAAGGTTCTCTTTTTTCAATCCTTTGAATTGCTTATATTCTTTAGCCGTTTTATCGGCCCAGGTTTTGTAAATGATATCAGTAAGCGATGCAAATTGAACTCCTTCCTCCAATCCTCTCGATTTCCATTCATCGGTCAGCTCTTTCCGTATTTCAATGCTTTTTAACCGTTGGTTTATCCAATTGTCGGAATATCCAAGCCTTTTATAATCCATCATAGCTTGTTCTATAGACAACTCTGGGTCTTGCATCTGATCTAACCGCTCTTTGGCCACTTGGGCAATCCATAGTTTAAAAGGCTCAGCTTTTGGTGAAGGAATGGACTGAATCAAACGGAAAAGCTGTTGGGTAGAGGCAACATCAGTTAGATATTTTTTACCATCAGATGAAGGCATTTTCAGTTGGTTACAATTTGTAACCATCTTGCTTCCTTCTTTTTTAAGCCTGTTTTTCAGGACTTTCCAATAGTTGTTTGGATTTGGGCTATCTGTCAGAATGCCAACGACATCAATGACCGAAAAATACCACTCTTCTGTTTCATCGTCCCAAACAGTGCGCACTTTGCGTTCTTCAAAGATTTTAATTCCGTTTTTCATACATTTCCTAATTGACATAGATTTTCACCGCAGTTTTCTGATTGAATATTACGAAAAGAAGTTTACTCAAAGATAATGTTTTTATTCCCAAGGTCTGATTGTTTAGACTAATTGGTATAATACCGCATGGTATAAAAATTGCAGCAAAAAACAAGATTAAAAAGCATACTATGGCGTTAACCTATAAGTATTTGTACAGTATGTGCATAATTTTTTTTTATTTATATATTAAATTATCAAGGCTATGAATATTATCGAAAAGAGTAAACAATTGTTGATTTATCTGCTGCTATTTCTTCTACCTTTAATCTCGTGTAGTGTAACACACACTGTTTCAGGTACTATTGCGGGTCTTGCCAATGACACTCTGTACATCTCTCTGGAAGCGAGCGACTCTTTAGGTAATCAGATTTACGACACTTTTATAACAGATACGATAGTAATGAAGAATAATCGTTTTGCATTTGACATCGAAAACGGGTTTTTCACTATGGTTAGAATAATTCCGGCAGTGGGCCCGGCAAAAATTCTCAAAAGTGGAATGTTTTCTGGATATGATTCCGATTATATAATCCTTTTTGTGGACAAGGGGGAAAAAGTCAAAATAGATGCAAATTACGATGGTAAGGTTGTGGAATATACTCTAAAAGGAACACCCCTTGCCGAAAAATATTCCGAATACCGTAACACACTGTTCGAACATCAGCGTAAGCGGGCTGATGCATTGAGGGAGATAGGTCGCTTACGATCTGCCGGAGAACCTCTTGTCAAGGGACAGGCAATGCTGAAAGTGGCAATGGACTCAATAAGACATATCATTGCGGGTTTTATAGATGATAACTTGAATTCTCCTCTTACCCCGTATATTCTTCTCTATAATAACATGAACGATTTTGATATTCTGATATCCTATAAAGATAAATTGAGAGCAGAGGCACTAAAACACCCTCTGGCAAAAGAGTATCTGAGTTATGTGAAGTATGCGGAGAACAGTGACGAATATAAACAAGAGGAGATGCGTAAAGAGAAGGCATTTCTTGAACTCAAGGGTAAACAGGCACCAGATTTTACGCTCAAGACAATTGATGGGAAAGATATTACCCTTTCTTCTTTTAAGGGCAAATACGTCGTTCTGGATTTCTGGGGAAGCTGGTGTGGGTGGTGTCTGGAGTCTATGCCTAAGTTGCTGGAATATCATAAAAAATATAGTCAGAACATAGTTATAGTTGCAATCGCCTGCTATGACAAAGAGAGTAAGTGGCGCAAGGCAGTCAGTGATTTTAAAATGGATGGGCTGATTAATGTTTTTGACGCTGATAATGTTGTTTCCAACTTGTACAATATCACGGGGTATCCGACACAAGTATTGATAACTCCGGAAGGTATCGCTGAACCATTCGCCGCGGATGAACTATATGAGCGGCTGGACCAGCTTTTTGGGAATAAGCATTAATTTTTCTTTATGGAATGGAACGATAATTTATATAATTGCCATGCAATCCATATTTTCCAAGATTGAACGAACCGATTCTTTAGGGAATGTTTTCTGGAAATCCAGGGAGCTATCTACTATTATGGGTTATTCTGAATACAGCAAATTCAAACGAATAATAGAGCTTGCTAAGCAAATGTGTAAAGAGAATGGCTACGAAATAGCCGATAACTTTACCCCCGTGGGCGAAATGGTCAAGCTGGGTTCAGGAGCTTCTCGTGAAGTGGAAAATCTGCGTCTTTCTCGTTACGCTTGTTTGCTAATTGCAACAAAAGCAGATGTAAGAAAAGAACAAGTAAAACAAGCGAGAGAATTCTTTTCAGGGAAGTTGGATAATGCTCAAGGGCTTGATATTCGAGAGAATGCAGATATTATTTTTTATTCAAATCCTGAAGGCAATCTACGGGTAGAACTCACTTTTGATGGTGAGACTTTTTGGACCACACAGAAAAGAATGGCAGAAATATTCAATGTTGAGGTGCCGACCATAAACTATCATTTAACAGAAATATTTAAGAGTGGGGAGTTGAATAAATATTCAGTTATTAGAAAAATTCGAATAACTGCAAGCGATGGAAAACAGTACGACACAAAATTTTATAATCTGGATGCAATAATTGCTGTGGGCTATCGTGTGAATTCGACAAAAGCTACTCAATTTCGTATATGGGCAACGCAGGTTCTTAGTGAATTTATCCGTAAGGGCTTTGTTATGGACGATGAACGTTTCAAGAAAGGAGATAAATGGAGTGATGATCATTTTGAACTTGTATTGGAGCGCATCCGTGATATAAGGACTTCGGAGCGAATGCTCTATCAAAAGATAACAGAGGGCAATATCAGGCCAAACTGCTGCTGAAATAATATATTCAAATGCAGATTCAGCAAAGACCAACATGGGGTTAACAACTTGGAAACTTGCCCCGAATGGAAAAGTTTTAAAATCGGATATAATCGTCGCAAAAAACTATTTATCTGAAACTCATATTAAAGAGTTAAATCAGATTGTATCTGCATATCTGGACCTTGCAGAGAATCGGGCAAAAAGAAAAATCACCACGACAATGGAAGATTGGGTAAAGTTTTTAGATAGTTTTCTGGAATTATCTTCATACCAAATTCTCCTTGATAAAGGGAAAATAAGTGCAGAACAAGCAAAGATAAAGGCATTCGAGGAGTACAATAAATTCAGAATAATACAGGACAGAGATTATCTCTCTGATTTTGACAGAGAACGGAAGCAGGTGGAAGAAAAACATAAATAGGACTGGACTTGCCGCTCAGATTTCCGTCGCCCGCTTTTGCGCAATATTGATCACATTATCGAACAGGAGATCGATGTTATTATCTGTCAGATATCTGATCCCAGCCTCTGTGGTGCCACCCTTACTGGCAATATTGTCGATAAGCCTGTCTATACTCAAACTCTCGCAATACTCCCGATAATAGTCAGTTGTTCCGGCTAAGAGCCCAATCAGCATTCTGTTTACATCATGTTCCAGAATTCCAATCTCCATTATTTTTGTTTTTTGGACATCCAGAAGCTTTAATAAAAATGCCGGACCGCTTCCAAAAATTGCTGTGAAAATATCGAAATCCTTTTCCGGCATCTCTATCAAAACGCCAAGTCCCTCCAATAATTCTCTGATATTGTTTCTATAAGGGTTTTCCACGTCGTTGGACGCATAAGCCGTGACAGAGCTTCCGAACTCTATTGCAAGATTTGTCATGATCCTTGTAATTGAGATATCGGAACCTATGCTTTCTGCAATAAAACCTATGCTTTTACCAGCTACGATAGAAATAATCAGTTTGTCCTTTAAATCTTCCTTTTTAAGAATACCCAAAACGCTGAGAATGTTCTGAGGTTTTATTCCCAGCCATATCACATCTGAATTGATTGTCAGTTCAGATATTGAACAGAATGCCCTTGACTCTTTGTGGGAATTTGTTTTTGAATAATAACCGAATGTGTTGTCATCACTGTTTTTCACAGCCTTGTGAATAGCCTGTATTACATTACCGTATCCTATAAATCCATGTCTCATAATGTTATACAATAAATTTTGTGAAAACAATTTTATTAGCTAAAGCGTCAGCAAAAAAATTGTCATATCCTCCGTTAACTATCCACATCTCAACTCCTCCATCCTTGCAAATCTGGGCTGCCTGAAATTTTGATATCATCCCCCCAGTGCCCTGATCCGATTTGTTACAATCTGCAAAATGAAGGACCTCATCAATATTGTACACCTTATCAATCAATTTGGCGTTTTTGTTGATTTTTGGATTAGAATCAAATAATCCGTCAATATCGGATGCAATTATAAGAAGGTCGGCCTCAATTGTAAGGGCAACCAATGCAGACAACTTGTCGTTGTCTCCTAGAATAATCTCTTCAACAGCTACAGTGTCATTTTCATTCACTATGGGTATGTAACCATATTCCAATAACTTATTAATAGTATTTCTGGTATTGTTTTTAGAGGTTTCGTTCTCAAAATCCCTGTAGGTCATAAGACATTGCGAAACATTCAATCCAAACCGACAAAAAATATCATCGTATATTCTTATCAGTTTAGGCTGACCGATTGCGGCCATAGCCTGTTTTGAATCGACTTTTTTATTATATCCGGATATCTCAACTACCTGTTTTGCAGCTGCAATTGCTCCGGAAGATACAATTACAACATCATATTTATCTTTGATTTTTTCTATCTGACTCGCAATATCTTCAATCTTGCCAAAGGATATCCTCTTTGTCCCGGAGGTAAGTGTAGAAGTCCCTATTTTTATAACTACTCTCTTTTTCATACTCTTCATTTTTATATTCATCACTGTTTCCTAATTCCTTACTTGTCCGTTTCCATAAATAAACCACTTATTTGTAACTAATTGATTTATACCTAGCGGACCACGGGAGTGCAACTTCTGGGTGCTGATAGCAATCTCGGCCCCTAACCCAAACTCTCCGCCATCGGTAAACCTAGTTGAAGCGTTATGGTAAACTGCAGCACAATCGGTTTGTAAAAGGAATTCATTTGCAGCATCGTTATCGGTTGTTATGATGGTAGCAGAGTGACCACCTGAATATGAGTTAATTACTGATACAGCATTCTCAAGGTCGGATATTATAGCGATGAATATTTTTTTAGAGAGAAACTCCTCTTTGAGTATTTCTGCAATCGTGATATCATCTGGTTCGGCGAGTGATATATCAATATCTGTCCTGTCTATAACCTCAATGTGTTCCTTTTTTAAGATATCTTTAAGTTTATCAATACAGGTTTGCAGATTTGGAAGATTTTTGTCAATCAACACCTTATCTAAAGCATTGCAGACGCCTATCCTTCTCTTTCCATCCACTATAACATCAATTGCTAAATCAAAATCACACTGAGAGTGAATATACAGGAAATTGTTCCCCCGACCGCTGGCAATAATTGGGATGGAGCTGTTGTTCTTTACATAATTGATTAGCTCTTCGCCTCCTCTTGGAATTATCAGGTCTATTTTCATCTCTTCACCACTAATGAGTTTCTGAGTTTGTTGCCTGTTGTAATCCAGATACCTGATGATTTCAGGATCCTGATTGCATATAGTTAACGCAATATTCCAAAGGTCCACAAGATATAGATTGGTGTGTCTGGCCTCCTTGCCACCCTTAAGCAAAACCTTGTTGCCGGCTTTGAAGGCGACAGCTGCAGCCTCTATTGTGACATCGGGTCTCGATTCATATATTAAAAGGACACATCCAAACGGCACTCTCTTGTTGACCACCTCCATGCCATTTGAATGCGTAAATGTGTATATATTTTCGTTTTCCGGGTCCTTTTCATCGGATATTGATGTAATAGAATCAATCATACTTCCGATTTTTCTTGGGTCAACTTTTAATCGTTCAATCAATGCTATATCCATCTTCTCCAGGGAGAGTAGATCTTTAGTATTATGGTCAATAATATTCTGGGCGTTTTTTTTAAGCAGACCTGCCAGGGTCTTGAGGACCCTGTTCTTATTTTCACTATTCATAATGTTTAAATGGTTGGATTAAACCGCCATTAATTAATGGCAGCTTAAATAATAAATAATAAATTTATTTGGTGGGGAATTCTATTGATGAACAAACTCCCCTTTAAGAAAGAGTAAGATAATTAACCCCGAAGGGGGATGGAGTATGGTTTTGGTTCACCAAGAACATTTAAACAAATTTGACTACAAATATAAAAACTTATTCTAAAAAATATCTCCCTGGATAGTTATTAGTTTATATCCAGAGAGATATTGTTTTGCACAGTGAGGAAGTGGTATTACTTTAACAACTCTTCCAATTTCCTCTCCAATGCTTCTCCTCGCAAACTTGTTGCTACAATTGTGCCATTTTCATCTAGCAAGAAATTAGCAGGAATTCCCGTAACTCCATACATCCTAACAATTTCGCTCTTCCATCCTTTTAAATCTGAAAGTTGGGTCCATGGCATCTTGTCATCTGCAACAGCTTTCCTCCAGGACTCTTTTTTATCATCCAGCGAAACTGCTACTACATCAAATCCTTTTGCGTGATATTTATTATATGCTTTCAACACATTTGGATTCTCTGCCCTGCATGGACCACACCACGAAGCCCAGAAATCGAGTAGAATATAATGTCCCTTCTTAAGGCAGGAACTCATTTTAACCTCTTTGCCATTAATATCCATTAACGTAAAGTCTTTAAATGATTTTCCGACCCCAACGGATTTTACCATCATATCATTCATCACATTTTTATCTACTATTGCCTTGAAAATTTGTCCAACATGAGAGCTCTTAATCTCATCACTCAGACTATTAAATAGATCGGGCCATAACTCTTCTGCACGCGCAAAAGGAAGGGGCGACTTTCCAAGCTCAAACAGACAAAATAAACTACTAATATCACTTGTGTTTGTTTTAACATAAGATTTAAGAAAATCTCTTTTATCTTCTGCAAGTTTCCTGTTTTCTGCCCTGTATTGTAAAAGTTTAGTGCGGATATCATCACTTAGGTCTTCTGGTTTTGGATTCTTGGACCAGTCGATATTTAATCCCATCATTTTAGTTTGGACATTACTCATAGGAGTGTCAAATTTTTCATCTAAGATTTTCCTAAGCGAAATTACACTTTGAAAAGATGGAGCATTATTGGTCACATCATACGAGGTTGCAGAGATATTCACATTGATATTAAAGTTGTTTTCTGCAAGTATATTACCATTCCCAGACCTCATCCCTAGAACCTTGCAATTCAGCTTGGCTGTTTTGTCTTCTATTCTAAGCTGTAATAAAACAGGACAATCGGTTAAATTAACATTGAATGAAAAACTCCCGTTAACAATATTGGTTGATTGAACTATTTTATTTTCACCATTTATGCCAACTAATTCAAGAAATATTTGCTGGTCAGGAATACCGCTTACATTTCCCGCAATATTAACAGATTTTGGCTGTGATGGTAAATTACCGGCAGCATTTTGCTCCATTTTTTTCAGTTGATCCAATAGTCTGTTTTTTATGGGTTCGTTAGCCATCTTAAGATTTTCAAACTCAGAAATTGCCTTTTTTTGGTATTTTATTCCCTCTTCTACCCGTCCAAGCTTGAATAGCAACCCCGCTTTTACCTCTGTCATTGTGAAGTTATCAAAATACTGGTAAGCAACATCAGCCCAGTTTAGAGCATCTGTCAGCAAATTCTTATCGGTCACTACTTTTAATGCAGATTGTGCAATATTGCGTAAACGAAAACCATAGTTTAAAGATTCCATTTTTGCCATCTTTCGCGCTAAACCAATCTCATCCTCTGTTCTATCTTTAAACATGCCGGACTTAACTTGCTGTTCAAACTTTATCAAAGAAACGGAGTCAGATTTTGCAATTAGTTTTTTATCGTAATTCAGTACCGATTTACTATATCGGGATAATACCTCAGATAGTTTTTTATCGTTTGAAGTAGCTGTGTAATACTTCATAAACGCTTCGTCGGCAATCCACTCCTTGTTTGTATTATCTGTATTAAATAAAACCAGAGCACTAATTATTTTTTGCAGAAGAACTTCGTCTCTTTTCTCAATAGCGCGTTCAATGTCGTTACTTGCCAGATAACCTAGAGTTCTGCTTAGGGTTTCTGTTTTGGGGTAACCAAGTTTTTTTGCAACCTCATCTTTATTATCTGTCAGAAATCCGAAAAATAAACCATCTATATTGATGTTTTTATTTTTCAGCAAAATTGTGAGAGTCTCTTTATTTAGTATTTCATCTTTTGAACATAGAGAGACATACATATCTGCAGCATCTGCACTACTGACGCCTCTCACCTGGCTTTTTTGCATATATTTCAACAGAAACTCCTTGTCTTTACTTTTGGCGTCATATTGACTTTTCAAAAGAGCAAATGGCTCAGGGTCACTAAACTCCCTAATAGCATTTTCTGCCTCCTTCAAAAATTTCTCTTCCGGCATCGATCCCATACTGCTATAGAAAAGTATTCCATCGCCATTTATAAAGAGATATGTAGGGAAACCTGTAACACCGTATTTTTTTGCGATTGCAACGCCTTCTCCCTTTTCTGCATCAATTTTATAGTTGATAAAATTTTTGTTGAACACATCACCAACACTCTTACTTGGGAATATATCTTTTGCCATAAGCTTGCAGGGGCCGCACCATGATGTATATACATCTATAAATACTAGTTTTTTTTCGGTTCTGGCCTTTTCCAGCACCTCTTTCCAGCTTCCGGTTTCAAATTTGATTCCATCCTGAGCAAAGGAGGAACATGGAATTAATGTTGCTGTAATCCAGCACAATAACGAAAATAAAATGGTTTTTCTCATAAATAACGTATTATTCATTATCGCTCATATTTGGATTTAATAGTAGAACCTTAGCAGGAATCTTCATTGTAAGCCTTTTGTTCTGTAATGTAAATGTTTCAGTTCCATAGGTTCTGGTGTTGTCAATATTATTGTATGTACCCTCCAGAGAAAGTCTTCTCATGTCAAACCATCTTAACCCAGTACCGGCAAATTCCCTGATTCTCTCCTCTAAAATAAATCTGATCATAGCATCTTTTGTAGTAACAGAAACAATAGCATCTGCCTCAGGCATCCTTTTTTTACGAAGAGTTTCAACATCTGCTTTAGCCCCGGTTAAATCGTTAGTTCTGGCTTTACACTCTGCCCTCATTAGATAGAGATCGGGAAGACTAGCACCCCAGTTAACTCCACCTGGAGAACATCTCTGATAACCCGGTAGAGTTGTAGACCCCATCATATAGTCTTTGTTGGAAAACAGTCGTCTTCTTAAGTCGGATGTTCCAAATTTGTTCATTACAGCATCTTTCACAAAAATATTACTATAGAAGTAGTTCATTACGATAGAGAGCTGTCTCATATATATAACTTCATAACTGTCGAACATAGTCGGATGTCCGGAAGCACCTCTGTTTGGTTGAGCAGGGTTGTACCATCCTGCAGGAGGAGCAGAGTTCATAAGAGTGTTGTAATCATAAAGTTCAACTTTGAAAGGGAGAGAGGCAACTGCAATTTCGGAGTTATTAAGAGCAGTTATTGCTTTGGTATAATCTCCCATATAAAAATATGTTCGTCCAAGAATAAACCATGCTGCCGAACGGCCAAGACGTACCCTCACCTTTGCCTGAGCAGGTAGATCCGGAATAGACTCTTCAATCTCCTTGACGATAAAATCATAAATCTCTTTTACAGTTCCACGGGTGAAATCTTTTGCTGTAATATCTGCCTTTGTAACGAGAGGAACACCAGGATCCTGAGCAGCGGTTGCACTATTATATGGTTTTGCAAACTGATTTACAAGGAGAAGATAATTAAAGGCCCTGTTAATTCTTGCCTCAGCCTGCACCTCTCTTTTTCGCGTGTCTGTGGCACCAGTACAATTCATTACACCATTTATTGCAAGATTGTAAACGTATATAGGAACATACATGGCTCCCCATTCGTTAGGGTCCTCATTCTCTTCGTAAATTTTGTCACTCCATTTATATGCATTTATTTCATACGGAGCCTTTGACCCAAAATATTGAGGTGTTGTAAAAACATCGTCCGACATAATTAATGGAGCACCGGCAGCACCTAAAATTAGAGTTCCTCCACTTTCCAGAGTTCTGAAATTTTGAAGATTGAGAAGCATAATGTTGTTTAAAAGGCCATTGTAATGGTCAATATTTTCTAAAATATCTTTTCCTTTTGGTTTAACATCCAGGAACTTCTCACAACTGCTGACTGATAACAGTAAAACAGCAGCTATTAATATTTGTGTTATGTTAATTTTTCTCATTGTTATTAATTTTAGCTGTTATAAAAGGGTGACTTTCAAACCAATCGTAATAAACGGAGGAGTCTTGTCTGTTCTGGTGCCTTGTCTTATATTATAAAATTCAGGATCAATATCAAACTTATTATTTTTCCAGATCATTATATTATTCACTTGCCCGTAAACGGAAAGGTTCTCCATATATATCTTAGAAATTATTTTTTTAGGTATTGAGTAAGATATTGTGAAATCTCTGATTTTAGCATAGGAGGCACTTATGATGTTTTGAACAGATTGGGTATATATTGGCAGATATCTTTGTGAATTGCTAGTACCCGTGTTGGCGATATATTTTGGTACGTCAGTAATGGCCTCATCGCCGGCTACTTTCCATCTGGAGCTAAAACTCTCCTTTAAATTTTCAGTCACTCTTCCTGTATAGAATGTGTTAACATCGTTTCTCATCATATGCCCAAGGTTGTATACTATAAGTGCTGAAAGAGTAAAACCATTCCACGAGAATTCATTTGTAATTCCACCATACCATTTAGGTTGGGTAACTCCTTTAAAAATAGGGTCATCAATCGACAACTGAGACGATAATGTTGCTTCATTTCCGTTTGCCTTACGTGCAACAGGATTACCATTTTGGTTAAGGCCAATATTATCAAATCCAAACAGTGAGTATGCCGGATATCCTTCAATAAACTGTTCGTACATCTTACTGCTGAAATCCAGAGCGGTATTACGTTTAATCTCAGTTAACCTGTTACTATTGTAAGAGAGAGTAAATCCGGTGTTCCAGATAAAGTTTTTGGTTGAGATATTTACACTGTTGATCATTACCTCAAACCCTTTATTGTCTATCTGTCCCAGGTTTCCATATGCATAGTACCAGCCGGTAGTTGGGTCAAGCGGCTGATAACCTAACAGATCTGTTGTTTTTTTCTGATATACATCTACTGAACCAGAAATTCTGTTTTTTAGCACAGCAAAGTCAATACCTATGTTGGTTGTTGAGGTTCTCTCCCATGAAAGACCAGCATTACCCGGAAGTGCAACAACATATCCAATCTCTGTAAAACGTGAATTGTTTGTTGGGAACAGAATATCGAAAGGACCCCCCGAACCTGGTCTCGGAGAGTTTCCTCCAAAGCCGTAGGTAACTCTCAAGTTTAAATTATCTATAAGATCGGATGTGCAAAACTTCTCTTTAGTAATGTTCCATGAAGCTCCAAAGCTCCATATTGGCTTAAACTGTGTACTCTTATTAGAGCCGAAGAGGTTAGACTGATCCATTCTTATGCTACCGTTAAAGGTATATCTCTTATCATAAGTGTAAGCTGCATTTGCATACAGAGAGAAGAACCTGGAATCATATTCACCGAATGTCTCTGCTTTCGAATTTAGGATACTTGTTGACGAGGTTCCCGAAATAATGATTGGAGAGGAGACTCCGGTTGTAGAGAGTGCTTTCTCGTCATAAGGGCTGTATGTTTGTGTTTGCATATCAAAACCTCTTCTGTATGTATCATGCATGACAGAAAGATCTCCCCTTACTTCTGTTCCTGCAAGAGATGTGATTTGGTGTTTTTCGGCTAAGGTTTTATCGAAAAGGAGTTGGTTCCTCACTGTCCACGATGTGTTATTTACACTGTTTGTTTGATAGTGGCCACCTGTTGTTGGCAGGTAATATGTTGGTAACGATGTTGGAGATGCGGGGGCAACTGTAAAACAGACAAGTTCATCTCTCACTTTATATGAGTTTTTGCTGTAATAAGCGTAGCCTTTATCAAATTCTTTCTGATACTGGAATTTTCCCTGATATTGTAGCCCCGGGAGAAGATTGATGCTCAGACCGGCATTTACTCTTGCAATTAAGCTGCTGCTGCTGTTTTGAGTGTAACTGTTCTCGAGCATAGGGAAATAATCCAGATTCAAAAGGCTCTTGTTTTCTGCATCCTTTCTGAATGGTTCGTATTTTTTTAAGTACGCCTGAGATAAAGCATTGCCACTATTATCGGAGAACATTGCATAAGGAAGATAATTGTTCAAAGTTGTGGGCAGATCAGGAACAAGATACTGCTCCCCTGTTTCATAAGAGATATTGGCAGTCAGGTCTAGTTTGATATTTTTTGTGAACTTGAAATCCTGACGTATGTTTATCTGATGTTTTGATGATGAGGATTTATTTGACTTATTATCTCCCGTATAAGCATAAGAAGCATAATATGTGTGATAATCGCTACCCCCGGAGAAACTTAAACTATGGTTTGATACCATGGCGTTTTGAGTAAAGTAATCTTCAATCTGCTCTCTGTTGTTCAATCTTTTAAGAGAGTCAATCCGGGAATCGGCAGTTGTTTGGTTTATCAATCCCCTGCTAAGATCGTAGAGAATTTTTTCATGAGGATAAATGACAGGATTACGTGCTGTGGAAGAGGATGCAATTACCGTGTTCCAGGGATAGTCTGTAACCGAAAATACCTCTTTTGCGGCATCAACCAGTTGGCTGCTTGTCATCATGTTCTGATAGCTGTAATCTGGTTTCCCTCTCAAAGAGACAAAACTGTTATAAGTAACTTTTGGTTTTCTTACCTGGGGCTTTCCCACTTTTGTTGTGATGTTGATAACTCCATTGGCGGCAGAGGCTCCCCATATGGAAGCTGCTGTAGCATCTTTTAAGAATGTTATACTTTCAACATCATTTGGGTTTACCAGCGACGAAACCACATCATAGTTTGAAGGGACTCCATCAATTACAACAAGAGGCGATTTTGCTGCATTAATTGAAGTAAGACCCCTCATCAGAAACTTCTCGGCACCTGCACTCATGTTTACGGACAGACCCGGAACGAGACCTTCCAGACGGTCTACTATATTCATGCTTGATGTCTTAGATTCTAGTGCCGTATTACGAATGACTGAAAACGAACCTGAACTCCTCTCTCGTGAGAGTGTCTGATATCCAGTAACTACAACGTTTTGCAACTGAACAAGATCCTCCTCCAGCTTGATAGTGTACTCAGTTCTGTTGTCAGCAACAAGGATAATGTTTTTCATGCCAATCATTGAGATATTTACAGCATCTCCTGCTCTTACAGTTTTAAGCTCAAACCTACCTTGCAGGTCGGTTGTTGCTACCTCTTTTGATTTAGCTGAAAACACAGTTACTCCCGGAAGGGGATCACCATTGGAGTCCTTTACAAATCCAATGAATCGATTATTGTCCTGTTGATTCTTCTCTACTGACGAGCTCTTTGGAGAGAGGAGAATCTGTTTTCCGGCGATCTTGTAGGCGACTTTGGTTTTTGAAAGAATTTCGTCCAGAACTTTCTCAATGGAGAGTCCGGAGGTGTTGATAGTAACCAATGAGTTGACATTGATTAGGTTGTCGTTGTAAACAAACCTGTAATCGGTCTGTTTCTGGACTTCCTTTAATACAGTCTTGAGGGGAACATCCTTAAATTTGAGTGTAATGTTTTGGCCATAAGATGTTTGTGAAAAAAACAAAAAACATGAAACCAAAACGAAACTGCAAATAAAAGATCTGCTTGTTAGTTTTGCATTTTTAAACATAGTATTTTTTTTAAGGTTTCATATTATACGCAGAAACCTCTCACTACCCCCGTTTTTTTGCTTATTCTTCGTATAATGTATAGGTCTTATCTTTAACCGTAAATTTTATATTTGATGTAACCTTCATATATTCAAGAACCTGGGCTATAGATTCTGATTGAAATTCTCCGGTAAGGTGGTTGGTTAGAACGGTAGAATCTTTAACAAGGATTTTTACACCAAACCAACGCTCCATCTTTTTTATGACTTCGTTCATAGGTGTGTTGTCAAAGACAAGCAGTCCGTTTTTCCAGCTGGTATTCAGATAAAGATTGGCCTTATTTTTTTCAGTTACAGCTACTCCTTTATTAACAGGGACAGTAATTTCTTCAAGCTTTTTGACCTCAAGTTCACTTTTATCAGACTCCTTAATGAGCCTGACTGTCCCGGAGACCATAGTAAGTTTGAGTACATTATCGTTTGAATATGATGAAAGGTTAAACTCTGTACCTGTTACCTTAACAGTATACCCCGATGCAGTTTTTATGTTCATCGGCCATTTCTCGTTGCTCTCCACAATAAAATATCCCTCACCGTAAAGTTCGAGGTCCCTGCTTCTGTTAGCGAACTTCTGGGGACACTTTATTGAGCTATTGCTGTTTAGCCAGACTTTACTGCCGTCGGGCAGGGTTATTAAACCCTTTACTCCCGGATTTACAGTGTATTGGAATGTGGTGCTATCCTGTTCCGGAGCAATATAGCTAAACGCAATTGCATTTTGTTCAAGCGTTTTTATTTTATTACTGAAGTGAATATACTGATATAATAAAATGCCAACAAGGGGGATTGACAGTATTGCTGCAATCTTGTATAAAAAAGTGTAGTTACGTCTTCTCCGTATATCGGACATCATGGAAGAGACCATCTTTTCGGGAGCAGCATTGTTTGGCATGCCAGACATGGTCCTGTCAATGTCCCTTCTTATGAAATCTTTCCTCTCCTCTGGACTCCCTTCCAGATGCTTGAACATCTTTTCTTTCTCGGAATCAGAAGCGGTACCCTTTAAATATTTATCTTTAATACTATTCATGTGTGCAAAGTACTTCTCAAATTATACAATTTTTAACGCAGTAACCCCATAAAAAATGGAAGAAACTGAATAAATCGTCCCAATTTCTTCTTGAATATCTTTAATGCGGCAGAGATGTTGTGTTCCACGGTTTTTACTGAAATACCCAGTTGATCCGATATCTCCTTGTAAGAGAGTCCGTTTTTACGACTCAGTACAAAAGAGTCCTTTATCTTAGCTGGTAATATATCATAAGTCTTATCTATGACATTCTGCATATCCAATGCATCTATACGTGAAGACATATAATCGTCACTCAAAACGGATATCTTGTATGCAATTTCTGACTTGTCGAGAGAATCGGTCAATTTGAAAGCACGATTTCTTAGAATGTTGATGATTCTGTTTCTGGCTATTGTGAATAGAAACGACTTTAAACTCTGGTCCAGATTGATTTTCTCCCGGTTCTCCCAAATAGTTATAAAAGAGTCATGGACAATATCTTCAATTATAGTATAATCAGTCATATACCTGGAGAGAAAATACTTTAGATTGCAGTATTCTGCCCTGTAGAAAATTTCAAAAGCCTTTTCGTTTCCTGCTTTAATAGCAGAAATTATCGAAAATTCAGCAGTTCCGGGTATGTTCGTTTCCACCCGACAAATATATCAAATTTTAGTTACAGTATGCCTAGCCCTATGCTTTCATGGCATATCTTTGAATATCAGGTAAATATGCCTAATGTTAATTATTGTTAAGGCATTGATTATAAGCACTTGGCCATAAAAGCATAGGGCTGAAACTTTATCCTGATAGAACTTAAGTATTCATTTATCAGATTTGAGTATCTCACTAAGGTTCAAATTGTCCCTTTGGAAAAATGAAGTATCACAAGAAAGGCTTCTGAAACGTTCTTGAAGATCAGCGATACGTCCTATCAACTCTTTATAAGAAAGTGATTCCCCGTAGATAAAACCCTCTTGCAACTTCTTGTAGTCTTCCTCTAGTGCTTCTGTCAATGATTCTGGAGGTAAAAAAGAAATGGTTGAAGGGTGATGGCTTTGATAATCCAGACCACTCCAAGCCGTAAATTTACTTCGATGCTCCACTATATCAGAATACAAAGATTCGTTGTTCATAACTTCGATAATAAAGTCCTTGTCCATCATCTTCTCAATATCATATAGATGTCTGGAAAGCCGTTCTACAACAGTACCTCCTCCGGCACGGTTAAATTCCTCATGAAGAAGAAATGTTTTCTCCAGAAATGTTTTCCCGGGTAAGACTGTAGGTACATAAAACGGAGGCTCTGTAAATGGTTCATCGGGATAGGCATCCTCGATCATAGACCTCATGCCCACAGGTTCAAATGGTTCCGTCAAAGAACGACAACTAACTTCAATCTTTACCTTTTCTGGAATATAGGGATTCTTTCTAGGTAATATAGAATCGTACTCAACGAAAAACTCTACAGGGTCTTTATCCGATTCTTTTGTCTCGGGAACCACTATTTTAAAATGGCCCATCATACCCAACAGATTTAAAGCTCCTTCTAATTCTATGGCGAGTGTTCTCTCTATAAATATCTTGGAGGCCTTTCTAAGCTTATTACGTTGCGTTCCATTTAACTCCTTCTCGAATCCCAAAACTGTCCGGTCAATGGACAAGTCGCAATCTTCAGAGAACCTTTTTATCAAGTCCCAACCTTTACTGAGACTTGTACCCCCTTTAAATACAATTCCTTTGCTGCACGATAAACTAAAAATGGCTTTCAAGACCATACTTACCCAGAAATCTTTTTCTATAGCATTATCGTCGATGCCTTTCTCTTCTGCAATATTGGCAAGAATTGTCTGCCGTTCTTCTAATGAAAGCAGTACCCAACTATTCAGTCTTTCTGTTCCACTGCTCATTTAATATCTAATTTTTTACGTATCCATTGAGGTGCAAAGAGGAAATCCTGCCTAATCAAATCCTGATTATCTTCTTTTTCAAGTATCCTTTTGATTTTAAGGATAACATCGTCATTGATGTTTTCTTCACCAATTTCTTTCATAGCCGAAACTACTAAAGAGAACAATTCACTCTGATATGCGAAATTTTTTGGGACGCTTTTCTTAAAAATGATTCTACGCTTGCCCACAGTGACCGTCCGAGGGGTTCCATTTGTCAGATATATAGCATTCATCGGTACTTGCGTTGATAACCCCAAGATGTTCAAAGCCGTTAATCCGGATGGTACGATACGAGCTTTGTCTTTTTCTGCAATAGCTTTGGCTATCACGTCAATTGATGGTCGGTGTATCCCATACTGGTTTCGATTAGGATACAAATATACACCTTGAGAGAGACGTACCAGAAAATCTTCTTTTTCTAGTCTGGACAATACACGAGTAACTAATGCATCGTTGTTTAAATCTGCAAAATCGCCCACAACATAAAGCCGCCCTTCTCCACTTTGTACGATGCGATTTCTAATTTCTTTAGATAAAATTGGTGCCATATTAGTATCTCATAAGTTTTGTCCGAAATTAATGCTTTATTTCGGACAAAACAAGATACGTCCACAATTTTCGCTCATATTCAGCCCTATGCTTTCATGGCATGTCTTTGGTTATCAAACCAATACACTTAATGCGAATTGATATTAAATCATTGATTATCAGCATTTGGCCATGAAAGCATAGGGCTGAAATTCGCATCGGCGTGGCGCGATAAGTGGTAACTCATACATTATTAGGCTAGTAGTCCAGATAATTATATCGATGAAATTTTGTATTAATCTGTATTATACATAGTTATTACTTATCGTGCCACGCGGCATCTCTCTATTTGACCACCTTCACATACTTTTCGCCGTTCATCACCAGGTCCTTTCCCTCTAAGCGGTATTCTATAACGGCAGGAAACGAGTTGTTGATGAATATCCACATACGGCCATCTCTCAGCTCATATGAATTATATCCAGGTCCGTCAGGAACCCATTGGCTGGTAGAGGTTTTCATTGCCTTGCTATAAGTCCAGTCCTTATTCAATACAACCCTTGTGGTGTAGGTAACGCCTTCGTGCTTGAAATACTTTTCCCATATTCCCACAAGACCTTCGGTAACATTTGATTTGTCTGCGGCCTTGTCGTAGCTTTTGGCAGGGTTGGCTCCCTTAGCAAGCAACAGGTCAACCGATTTTGCGCGATTGTATCGCTTTGCCCAATATAAAGCAGTATGTCCCTCTTTGTCCTCAACCTCTAGCTTTGCCCCTTTTTTTACAAGCATTTCAAGAATATCTGTGTATGTGCCATATTTGTTTCCTAACGCATTCACTCCGCCTGCGGCATGCATCAGGGCGGTTTTACCCCATTTGTCCTGCAACTCAATGTCGGCACCTTTGCTTAACAGTAATTTCACTGCATCCACAGAACCACCAACAACAGGCATCACACCCAATACAACCTTAAGTAAACCGCCCTTGACGGCAAACATCAGAACGCTTTCACCGTTCTTGTTCTGCATATTTATATTTGCACCTTTGGCAATCAGTGTTTTAAAAGGGCCTATTTTTTGTACTGAATAAATCAATGGAGTATTTCCATTGCCATCCTGTGCATCTATCTTTGCACCTTTTTCAATAAGCAGGTTGAGTATCTTGTCGCAGTTTTTTTCATTAGGATCGGCAACCATGTAGTTGCTCACTGCTTTATGTAAAGGGGTGTAATCAAATTTGTTTCTGGCATTTACATTGGCCCCGCGGGAAACGAGCATCTCAACCATTTCAAGCATAGAGGTCTCCATAAGAGGAGTATATCCGCCAAGATCATCGTTCCCCTCAATATTCGCCCCCTCGTCCAGTAGGTATTTTGCCATCTCCAGCTGATTGGATATTACCGCCCAGTGCAATGCACTATATATCATTTCGCTCTTCACACCAAGGCTGACGGCCCTTGCCATCAGTAATTTTGCTGCCTCTATGTTCCCTTTCATTGCAGCATAGTCCATTGCATTTGGCGAAACTTTATAGGTCGATTGTCGGATTAGGATATTCGCTCCTTTATCTATAAGCATCTTTACAACATCGGTATATTTTCCGGCAGAAAGCATCAAAGCGGTCTCTCCTCCCTTTGTCTGAAGGTCAAGCTTTGCCCCTTTGTCAATAAGAATCTTTGAAATTTCAGTATTATGCACCCCCAGCATTAAAGCTGTATAACCCAGCTTGTTCTGGATGTCAATCTTTGCCCCCTTGTCAATAAGAAGCTTTGCAGACTCTGTGTAAGTAAAATTGGGAGCTCCCACAGCAAACATAAGCGCAGTATATCCACCGCTTTCGTGAAGCTTTCCATCCCACATTAGCTTGTCGTCCTGCAAATCAAGCAAGGCTCCCTTATCAATAAGCAGTTTAACAATTTCCGGAAACTCAATATGTTTCATAAGAACCTGATATTTCCAAGAAAGTTCGGGCATCGACTCTATGTTCCACTCATTGAGTTTTATGCCTTTGGCGTTAATCAACAACTTTGTCATCTCAGGAAACTTACCTGTAGGAGACAATGCTAAAATACTCTCTTTTCTCAGTTTTGTGTTGGGATTCACCCCTTTTGCCAGCAAGGCCTTTACTTCATCAATTTTTCCATTAGTTACACTGGATACGATATCCTGACAAAAAAGGCTGTTATTGCTGCTCAGCATGAGTATGGCCGATAAGATGATTCCGGCAAAAAGAGTTTTCTTCATATGTTAATTTATAATAGTCCGAGAGTTTTGCTACGTGCAAGCATGCATGCACCCATTATGCCACACTTGTCGCCTAGTTTGGAAATCTTGACTTTTGTGTCCTTGCTCACCAGAATTAGCGAATACTTGTTGATCGCACTCTTTATCGGGAGCAGTATATAGTCTTTGGCGCTCGACAGGGTGCCGCCAATAACGATAAGTTCAGGGTTGAAAAGGTTTATCAGACCGGAAATTGCTTTTCCCAGCTCATTACCTACAGATTCCATTATCTCAATTGCCAGTACATCTTCCTTAAGCACTGCATCCATAATGTCTTCCAGAGAGATCGGTTCCCCGCGGCCGTATTTGTTTGAGAGCATAGAGACTCTTCCCTCTTTGAGGCTCTCCATGAATATGCGGTGCACTGCAGATCCAGAGGCTCCGGTCTCGAGGCATCCACGTTTGCCGCACCTGCAGATTATCTCATTGTCGAAGAAAGGAAAGTGTCCGTATTCACCGGAGAATCCCGATTTGCCATAGTACAGCTTGCCGTCGATAATGATTCCTATTCCTAATCCCCAGCTGGCATTTATGAATAGCATGTTCTTAGGACTGTTGTTTTCGCCAAGCATATACTCCCCATAGGTCATGGAGCGGGAGTCGTTCTCTATGAATACACTGCAGTCAATTCTCTCCTCAATCAACATAGAAAGCGGCTTTTCGTCGAGATAGTAAAAGCTGTAGCTGTAGCCCGATTCTGAGTTTACGCGTCCAGAGATGTTAACTCCTACAGCAAGAATTTTCTCTTTAGGTATAGAAAGCTTTGATACATATGATTTTATAAGCGAGCAAAGCTTGTCAAGTGACTGCATGGTATTCTCAAGAATGAATGTTTTATCCTCATGCTCTATCAGTTGCCCCTTGAATGTTATCAGACCAAGGGAGAGACTGTCTTTTTTGATATCCACCCCTACAAAGTAGCCGGCCTCAGGGTTAAGTCCGTACATATTGGGTCTGCGGCCCCCGCTTGTGCCTTGTTTTCCAAAGTCTATTACAAATCCTTCGGTTATAAGTTCCCCTATAAGTTTTGTGATTGTGGGGGCACTAATATTGACCTCCTTGCTAAGATCTGTAATGCTGAAGTTCCCATTTACAACAAAGAGCCTTATGAGCTCCTTCTTTAAGGAGGCACTCTTGTTTCCGTCGCAGGATTGTTGTAAAAATGAGGTATTCATGGTTGAAAATGATTTATTTTCCTAACAAATGTATTATAAATTATTGGTTTTCGAAACCCTTGTCGGCATTCACAAGCTTGTCGTACCAGTTGAATTTTAAAATTGTCATTGTTACTGCAATCACAGCAAGTGTTATCCAGATTGCGTTGGTTTTATGTATAATGATATAGATAGGCAGCACAACAAGCGACATCTGCCATACGATTCCTACAACTACGTTTGTCATATCCCTTCCGAAATCTTTATTTGCCTCAAATTCAGGGTGCTCTTTAACCACTTTTTCGTAAATAGGTTTCCAGAATCCCCATGGACGTACATTTTTGTAGAACTTCATCAGAATTTCATCGGTGTCGGGTTTGGTAAAAAGACTCCCCGCAAAACATCCGATAAATGAGAAGCCTAGTATGATTGGGAAGAAGTAGATGTCAGTAAAATCAGGAAAAACAACCAGCTTAACGGTAGAGGCAATCAACCCTGCAAGCATTCCCCAGAAGTATCCGTAACCGTTGAATCTCCACCATATCCATTTAAGGACGTTGGCGGCTGCATAGCCTCCGTAGAGAGAAGATGTTATCCAGAGAGTAAGGGAGTTAAGTGATTTTGCATAAAATCCGAAGGCAACACCTATCACTACAAGAACTATTGATGCAAGATAGCTGAAGCGTACGTATGTCTTGGGAGCAGCATCGGGCTTGATGTATTTTTTATAGAGGTCATTAACTATATATGCAGGTGCCGAGTTGACAAATGCCGCTAGTGTCCCTACAAATGCTGCAAGAAGACCAGCAAGAAGCAACCCTTTGAGTCCGATAGGAACAAAGCGGGTTATCGCAACCGGTAATATGGTTTCAAAGTCCATTGCAGATCCAAGGCCGGCCAGCTCCGGAGACAAATAGACCAATGATAAAGCTGCCAGACCTGCAACCATCAGGTATCTAGGAGCAAAAAGCAAAAGAATTGTAAGCCCGCTCATTTTGGCTGCTTCCGATGGTTTCTTTGTCGAAAGTATACGCTGCATGTCGTAGCTGGGAACCGGCCCGGCCAGACTGGCGAATATGCCTTTGAATACCATCATCAGAACCAGTGCGCCAAACAGGTCATACCCATCTGTCGATATCTTGTCGTTGAGGGCAGGCATGAGTCCGTCCCAGTTCATGTTAAGGTGCCATCCAAAAAAGAGGTTGTCCCAGCCGTCAGGGGTAAGTGCAGCTATCTGTTCTCCGGTAACGGATGTATAGGCAATGTAACCAACAATTAGACAAGAAATTGTCATTATTATAAATTGAAAGATATCTGCCGCAACAACACTCATCATTCCACCTGTCAATGTGTAAAGTGTTGTTATTCCTATTATAATAAGAGCATAGGACTGAGCAGAGGTAAGAGTCATGAAACCTAAATCGGCTGTGAGGTCCCAAGGGAGAATCTGTATTGCAAACTTGCCAATACCTTCGAAGAAGTAGGCCATGAAACCAATAACACTAATTATTGCAAAGCATATAACAACTATATGAGAGAGCTTGCCGCCTCTTCCCCCGAATCGGGTGAGTATCCACTCTGCACCAGTCATTACATTTGAACGACGCATCCATATTGCAAGGAAGACCATAACGAAAACCTGGTTCCACACCGGCCACAGCCACGGTAACCAGACACTTTTAATTCCATACACGAACAATATGGCCACTGTCCACATTGTTCCTGATATGTCGAACATGCCTGAGGCGTTGGAGAGGCCAAGAAAGTACCATTTGATTTTTTTTCCTCCAAGAAAATAGGAGTCAAGGTTTTTTGAAGCTCTCTTGGACAAGAAAAAGCCTATAGCCAGAATTGTCACGATATAGCAACAGATTACCAGAATGTCTATCCACGAAAGGCTCATAGAGTTTAAGTTTAATTAGTGTATAACCTCGCAAAAATAATAAAATTTTCTAACGATGCAAAAATGGCAATAAAATTTAAGAACACAACCATCGTTATTAAAAATATTTAATAATAGTTGTGTTTATAAAAAATATATTTATTATGTTTGTAGGAAATTAATCAATAAAACTCAAGACATAATTATGAAGCGATTCTTACTCCTGATTACTCTCTTTTTTATTGTCAGTATTTCATTTGGACAGGTAAAGCCAAAATATATGTGGTTCGACTGTGAGGCAAACTACGAAAGACTGAGCAGCAAAGATTCAATCGCATTTTATCTTAACAAGGTAAAAAGCATAGGTTTTACAGATGTAGTTGTAGATGTCAAGTCAATTATGGGAGAGGTTCTATATAAGAGCAAGATTGCTCCATATATGGGGGAGTGGGAGGGCCACTACAGGAGCGAGGATTTTGACATGCTCAGGATTTTCATTGAACAGGGGCACAAGTTGGGGTTGAAGGTTCATGCATCACTGAATGTATTTGCCGGGGGACACAACTTCTTCAACAGAGGAATAATCTACAAGCAGCATCCCGAATGGCAGTCGCAGGTTTACTGGCAGGGAAAGATAATGCCAATTGGAGAGATGAAGTGGAACTACAACGGTATGATGAACCCGGCAAACCCTGAGGTACGCAAGTATCAGCTCGAAATTCTAAAGGAGTGTGTGACAAAATACAAAAATCTTGACGGTTTGATACTGGACAGAATGAGGTTCGATAATATAACTTCTGATTTCAGCCCTCAGTCAAAGGTTCAGTTTGAAGAGTATTCGGGATTGAAGCTCGAGAAATATCCCGATGACATTCTTTATTGGGAAACTGTTAATGGCAAAATGGAGTGGAAGTTGGGAAAACACTTTAACAAATGGGCAGAGTGGCGCGCCATGATAATAAAATCGTTTGCTGAGGATGTTCACAGGGAATTGAAAAAGATAAACAGTAAGTTGGCACTAGGAGACTATACAGGTGGCTGGTATCCGACTTATTATCATGTAGGTGTGAACTGGGCAAGCAAGACCTATGATCCGTCCAAGGAGTTCAAATGGGCCACCCCTGAGTACAAGAACAGCGGCTATGCAGAACTTCTGGACATATATATGACCGGTCTCTATTACACAAACGTGACCAAGGACGATGTTGACAAAGCAAACGGAGTTGTTGGAAAAAGGACAGAGGCAGGTATGGACAACAGCAGGTCGTACTGGTACTCTGTTGAGGGAGGAGCGGCATTGGTCAAGGAGATAACAGCCGGAGTGGTTCCTGTAACCGGCTCTCTCTATGTGGAACAGTATGAGGGGAACGAAGAGTTGTTTAAAAAGGCAGTGAGACAGGCTCTTATAAGTTCAGACGGTCTTATGATTTTCGACATTAGCCATATCATAAAAAGGAACTGGTGGAACATCCTTGATGAAGGCATAAACAAAACTAACTAACTATATTAACTATTAACTTACCTTAAATCTTTATGAAAAGGTTAATTTCTTCTCTGATTTTTTTATTTGTCTGCGTCGGTATGATATCGGCTCAGACAACCTTAAGAGGGAGAGTGACCGATAACACTGGCAATCCTTTGCCCGGAGTATCGGTTGTAATTCAAGGTGCATCTGTACAGACATTTACCGAATCTGACGGTTCGTATACTCTGGCAGTCTCTGCGGCAAACATGAAGGATGCCGTTATCGAATTTATCTATATGGGTTTCAAGACAGAACGGATTCCACTGGCAGGTAAATCTACTATTAACATTATGTTGGCAGAAGATGCAGCAAAGCTCGATGAGATAATTGTTGTCGGTTACGGAACACAAAAAAGGGCCAGTGTAACCGGCTCTGTTTCGCAAATCAGCGGCAAGGAACTTCTGAAGGCTCCTGTAGGCAACATTACCAATCTACTTGGTGGAAGGATCACAGGTGTAACCTCGCTTCAACAGTCCGGACAACCCGGAGCAGATGCGGCAAGCATTATTGTCCGTGGTTCAGGCGCAAAATACATTGTCGACGGTGTTCAAAGGAGTCTGGCAGAACTTGACCCTAACGAAATCGAGACAATATCTGTTTTGAAGGATGCCGCATCGGCAGCCGTTTACGGACTTGATGCAAATGCTGTAATTATCATAACAACCAAGAGGGGAGGAAGTAAAGATTCTAAAATCTCATACTCAGGAACTTATGGTATAAGTTCCAATGCAGTTATGCTGCAATTGCTTGACGGACCTGGTTATGCATACTGGTACAATAAAGCCAGGGTAATGGATGGCGACACTCCTGTGTTCACCTCAAGTCATATTGCCATGATGCAGAACAACGACCCCGCAGACGGATGGGGAAATACAAACTGGTACAAGGAGACTTTTGGAGTTGGTACAAGTATGTCCCACAATGTAAACTCAAGTGGCGGAAATGAGAGGATCAAATATTTTACATCGCTTGGTATTTATGACCAGTCGGGTAACGTAAGAGGATTCGATTACAAAAGGTATAACGTAAGGTCTAACATCGATGCTAAAATCGCAAAGAACCTGAACCTTACATTTGACTTGTCTGCCCGTATGGAAGACAGGCTAACCCCTGGATACGGTTCCAATCCCGATGACTGGAACAATATTCCTCAGCAGGCAATGAGGGCGCATCCTTATGTTCCTATGTATATAGATGGTATTCCTGTATCTACAAGAACAGCAAGTTCTTACGTAAGCCCAATAGCAGCTTCGGACCTTACAGGATACAAGAAATCAAAGACTACAACACTACAGTCGAACTTCACGCTTAAATATGATGTTCCCGGAATCAAAGGGCTTAATGTTAAGTTCCTTGGAGCCTATGACTTGTCTTACTATACCTCAAAAGGTTTCTCGACACCATATCAGACTTATGTAGCAACAGCTCCTACAGCAGCTACAACCAACATAGCATATTCACTGGTTACAGATGCAAGAGGCACAACAGCCAGCCTTGTAGAAGGTCTCTCCCTAAACACCAACATCACCACCAATACAAGTATCAATTATGCCAACACCTTTGGAAACCACAATGTTTCTGCATTGGTTCTTGCTGAAACTTATAAAGGTGCAGGCAACAATTTTGGAGCTTATGGTTACGGATTCGACTTCTATGAGCTTGATGAACTTAATTATGCCAACATAGCTGAAAAGAACAACATTTCAGGCGGAAGCAGCGAATCCAGGAAAGCCGGTTTTCTTGCCCGTGTGAACTACGATTATAAAGACAAGTATCTTGTTGAGGCATCTTGCAGATATGACGGAAGCTATCTTTTTGGCGGAATGGTTCCGGGTAAAAGATGGAGCCCGTTCCCTGCAGCATCAATCGGATGGAGAATCTCAAATGAAGAGTGGTTCCACAAAGCACTTCCATTCGTAAGCAATCTTAAACTGAGAGCCAGTGTCGGCCTTACAGGAACATCTGGAATCTCTCCTTATCAATTCCTTAACACTCTTTCTATTCTTGAAAAAGCAGCAATCATTGGTGGTACAACAGTGAACGGACTTATTACCTCCAGCCCTGCAAATATCAACCTTACATGGTCAAAATCACTGCAATACAACGCAGGTTTTGAGGCCACTCTATGGGATGGTATGTTAAATGCAGAGTTTGACGTGTTCTACAAGTATATGTATGATATCCTTAGTTCAGTATCTGCAACCTACCCGGACTCTTTCGGAGGTTTCTACTACTCTCTGGCGAATAACAACAAGCAGGATTACAAAGGTTTCGAGTTATCTCTAAGCCATTCAGCAAAGATTGGTGATTTTAAATACACAATTGGCGCAAACGGAAGTTATACAAAACGCAGATGGTTAAGATATTCAGATTCTGAAAACACTCCTGACCACCTTAAGCTTACCGGAAAAGAGGTAGGGGCACAAGTAGGTTTCATTGCTTTAGGACTGTTCCAGAGCGAGGCAGAGATTGCCAACTCGGCACTTATCCCGGGTAAGCCGGTTAAAGTGGGAGATATAAAATATCTTGACAGAAACGGCGATGGAAAGATCACTTACGAGCAAGACCGTGGCTACACAGGAAAATCTGCTTATCCTAAGTTTATTGCTGGTATGACATTCAACGGCGAATGGAGAGGCATAGACCTGTCACTTCTTGTACAGGCAGGCTTCGGAAGGGATGTGGCTTTGACAGGAGTTTACTCAAGTGGTATCATGGACAACACATCTATGACCCGTCCCTTCTACCATGGTGGAAACACACCGCAATATCTTGTAGAGAATTCGTGGAGAGAGGACAACACAAATGCAGAATTTCCTCGTCTTTCACTTGTCCCTGCAAGCAGCAACAACGCATTCTCATCTACTTACTGGTACAGAAGTGGCGACTACGTTAGATTAAAGAGCACTCAGATTGGTTACTCTCTACCTGCAAGTTTGGTTAAAAAAGCAGGTTTGGAGAAAATCAGGATATACGCAGAAGGTCAGAACCTGCTTACAATAAGCAAGCTGACAAAATACAACATAGACCCGGAACAGCCAGGAGTTTCCAACGGATACTATCCTCAACAAAGGGTGATTTCACTTGGTATCAATTTAACTTTCTAATTGATTGATAATTATGAAAAAATATATTACAAAATCAATATTGATGCTTGCGGTTATAGTTTTGGCAACTTCTTGTGACAAGTTTCTCGAAACAACACCTACGAGCAGTATTTCCGACAAAATTGTCTGGAAAGACATTAAAAGCGTAGAACTTTACGTTAATGGATTCTATCCATATCTGGACCGATACGGAAGCTTCGGGGACGAGCAGTTCTCGGGCAGCCTTACTGAGGGACTTACAGAGACATTGAAATATGGCTCGTATGCTCCCGGCACAATGGCAGGAGATGCAAACAATTACGCCATGATTCCTGAAGTGCTCACTCCAACAGGAAATCTCCTTGGAACATGGTCCGATACCTATACAAGAATAAGACGTGTAAACGAATTTCTTGTATCACTTGAAAAATTCTCTCAACTCACAGCTGAGCAAAACAAGAAGCTGGAGGGACAAGTAAGGTTTTTCCGTGCATTTCTTTACTTCCAGCTTGCTAAAAGACATGGAGGGGTTATCCTTTATGAAGACATGAACCTTGAGAAGAACAAGGCAAGAAGCACAGCAGCAGAAACATGGAACCTAATAGAAAAGGATCTGGATTATGCAGCATCAGTACTGCCAAAGGCATGGCCCGCTGAGAGTTCGGGAAGAATCACCAAAGGAGCAGCGTTTGCATTAAAATCAAGAGCAATGCTATATGCAGAGAGATGGCAGAGTGCAGCAAGTGCAGCAGACTCAGTTCTTGCCACAGGTCTCTATGCGCTTGTAAGTGATTATAAAAATGCATGGAAAGGCGATAACAGTGAGTCTATCCTTCAGTACAAGTATATCACTACCGGCCCTAACCACACATTCGACAGAAACTATGCTCCATACGGAGATATAGAAAATGAGGGTGGTAAAGGATCTCCTACACAAGAGATGGTTGAAGCCTATGAAAAGGCCGACGGTACTAAAATTGACTGGACACCATGGCATGGCACAACAACTGCAACTCCTCCTTACAGTCAGCTGGAGCCTCGTTTTCAGGCAACAGTAATATACAACGGCTCAACTTGGAAAGGACACACAATGCAAAACAGCGTTGGCGGCAACTGGGGCAGGTTCATGGGTTACAGAGAGGATGTTTATGCCAAAGGCAGAACAACAACCGGTTACTATCTTAAGAAGCTGATGAACGAAACTCATACCGACCTGCTTACCTACAAGAGTACACAGACATGGGTAGAGATTAGACTTGCAGAGGTTTACCTTAACAGGGCAGAGGCTTACTACCGTCTAAGCAAAGAGGGACTTGCTCTTGCCGATATAAACACAGTAAGGGCACGTCCGGGCGTAAACCTGCCTGCTAAACAAGGGCTCACAGGTACTGCCCTCTTTAATGCGATACGTCAGGAGAGAAAGATAGAACTCTCTTATGAGGGTCATCTTTACTGGGATATGCGCCGTTGGAAACTTGCACATGTAGAATATAACAACTACAGGGTGCATGGCTTGAAAATCTCTCCTGCGGGAGCTGGTTATACCTACGAATATGTAGACTGCGACTTACAAGACCGTAAGTTCCTTCAGAAAACATATGTCTTACCTGTTCCTTACAGCGAACTGGCGAATAATTCTGCTATAGAGCAATATGATGAATGGAAATAATTATTGGAATATATGAGAACTAAAATATATTTGTTATTTATCCTGGGGCTGCTGGTAACTGTAAGCAGTTGCCAGAAACCAGACGAGCTGTTACCATCTGTTTCACGTAATGGTATAAACAGCATAACAGCAACATTCGAAGATGGTACCGGTTCATTTATCGGATACTCTTCGGAGACAAGCGATGAGATTATAATTCCGGTTCCTTACTACTTTCCGGAAAGCAGCGACAACATCACACCTGCGGCCAGCCTTAAGAAAATGAGGGTTGTTGCAAATCTTGACGATAACGTGACTATTACTCCAGCAATTCTTTATATGGACCTGTCACAGAATAATCTTATAACTGTAACGGACCAGCTGAAAAAGCAGAAGACATATAAAATCAAGGGTGAAATCAGAAAGAGCAACGCCTGTTCAATAGAGGAGTTCAGGATACCTTCTCTTGGCCTTACAGGAATTGTAAACGAAGATACCAGAACGATTGCCTTGATTGCAGTAGGAACAATCCAGCCTGCAAATGCAAGTTACCGTCTCTCTTATCACGCAACAATTTCTCCTGACCCTGCAGTTACACAACTGAACTACAATTCAGATGTTACGCTTACAGTAACTGCTAATGACGGAGTCACAAAGAAGGTTTATACTGTAAAGAAACAGATTCCTAACAAAACTCCATTCGGGATGAGAGCCGGCAGCCAGAATTTACTTTGGGGAACTACTACTCTCAACACTAATCCTGCTGTTACAAAGGGTGCAAACGTAAACTATACGCTTGCTGTTCTTGGAGACAATCTTCTACTTTCTACAGGTAACACAAACATCAATTACATAAACAAGTCTACCGGTACATTCATAGACAAAATCAATATGAATGGAGTAGACCTGACTGGTGGAGCGATAACCAGCGACAAGGGCGGAAACGTTATCATGTGTAACTCTGTTGCCAAGAATGGTGTTCTTAAACTCTATAAGCTGACTTCAGTTACATCTTCTCCACAGGAGATTTTGAGCTGGACCTACAATATTGGTTTAGGCGCAAGAATTGGTTCAAAAATTTCTGTTTCAGGAGATATTAAGGGCGATGCAATAATAATAATAAATGACTGGTTCTGGACAAGTCCGGCAGCATGTCGCGAATTTATCCGAATCAAGGTTACAGGTGGTGTATTGGGAGCCCCAGAGGCCGTTACACTTACAGGAGTTCTGGCATGGAACGGAGGTAACGTAGATTTAGTGTACTCATCTTCTGACATTACATCTGACCTGTTTGTTACAAGCTACAGCGGAAACAGCCTTGAGGTTGTGAACGGAGCCACAAATGCACAGAAAGGTATTGTTACCAAAGGAGCAAATGATGCAAACAGCAACTTCTCATGTGTAGACTTTGCAAAGTTCAACAAGGCATCTTATGTTGTAGTATACGGTGGGGCTCACTTCACATACAGTGCAACAAGGGCGATGCTTTTGGATGTAAGCACACTTGCCAGCTTCAGCGGTACATTTGACAACACTTCGTCAAAAATATTCACAAGTCCTACATTCTATGCAAGTTCACTGAGCGGAACAGCTTATTCTGACGTTCTGCTTAATGTATCTGATGACGGATTCATGATGAACCTCTATTTTGTAGGTTCAAACAACGGAGTATTGCAGGCATATCAGTTTGACTGTATAGATAAATAATTTTATTAAATTTACAGGTATCCCTCAGAAAGGGATACCTGTATAATTATTAAGGATCTTCATGAGAAACAAAATAATAGCATTTTTGATTCCTTTTGCATTCCTGGGATGTTCTTTTTCTACATTCTCCTGCAGCAAGGCACCGGTAACTCCCCCCTGGGAATGGCCGGACGGGACAGATAAGATAGAAAAACCTCGCTTTATATGGATAGATGCCGCAGCTAACTTCCCCGATTTTGCAAACAGCAAGGACAATATTATAAGGGACCTTACACTTGCAAAAAATGCAGGATTCACCGATGTTGTTGTTGATATCAGGCCAACAACAGGAGATGTGCTTTTTACGACCTCCAAGGTAGATCAGGTTAAATGGCTGGGAGCTTGGTTATCATCTGGTTATACAAAAGTCGAAAGAACTGCCACTTGGGATTACCTTCAGGCATTCATAGACGAAGGGCATAAGCTGGGGTTAAAAGTACATGCAGGATTCAACACAATGGTTGGGGGAAACACAACCTCACTCGGTTCAGAAGGGATTCTTTTCCGTGATGCTGCAAAGCGGTCATGGGCAACCCAACTAAACCAGACAGGAGGAATTGTCAGCATTATGGATGCTGGCAAGAGTGCAAAATTCTTCAACCCTGTTCTTCCTGAGGTTCAGGAGTACCTTTGTTTGATACTGGAAGATCTTGCAAAATACAGCACACTTGATGGAATTGTACTTGACAGATGCCGGTTTGACGGTTTTGAAAGTGATTTCTCAACATTCACAAAGCAGAAGTTCGAAGAGTTCACCGGTCTTCAGGTTAACAATTTTCCAAATTCGGTGCTACCTCCGGGAACACAGGTTGGAGCCCTTCCATCGCCATACCCCACTTTTATGAAATCATGGTTGGAATTCAGGGTAAAGGTTATACACGATTTTATGGTAAAAGCCAAAGCCAGAGTTAAGGCCGTAAACCCGAACATCAAGTTCGGAGTATACGTAGGAGCATGGTACTCTTCATATTATGATGTAGGGGTAAACTGGGCAAGTCCAAATTACAACACCTCTTCATATTATGGCTGGGCTAGTCCGAATTACAAGAATTACGGCTATGCCGACCATATGGATATGATGTTGATTGGTGCCTACGCAGCAGCAAACAAGGTTTACGGAAGCGGTGAGTGGACAATGCAGGGCTTCTGCCTGAAAGCGAAGGACATAATAAAAGGCGCAGCACCGGTTTATGGTGGACCGGATGTAGGAAACTGGACGGTTCCTGCCGGAACAGATGTGAATTTATCAGTTACCCAATCGGTTGATGCATGCATAAATGCAGCTGACGGATACTTTCTGTTCGACATGATTCACCTTAAAAAGGCAAACCAATGGCAATATGTTAAGACAGGCATAGACAGCTATCTGAATTCAATCAAGAAATAGTCATGAAAAAATTATTTTGTCTGCTTTGTGTAACTATACTGGCCCTTTCGTTCACTGTTGCAACAGCCCAGGAGACAAAGAAAGAGTCTAAATTCGGGGGATTGTATTACGAAACCCGCAGAACCGCACACAATCAGGAGGGTCTGCCTGAGGGTTCTGTTGTCTTTATGGGTAACAGTATAACCGAACAGGGTTGGTGGAACATGCTCTTTAAGGTAAAGAACATAGTGAACAGGGGAATAGGTGGTGACAACACATACGGAATGGTTGACCGGATGCCTGAGATACTTGCCTCAAGGCCCCAAAAGGTCTTTCTGATGGCAGGAATAAATGATATCTCCCTTGGTTTTCCGCAGGATACTATTGTCAGCAATATCAGAAAGATGGTGAAAATGTCAAGGAAGATGGCGCCCTCATGTAAGTTTTACGTGCAGAGTGTCCTCCCTTTGAATGAGAACCGTCTGGCTTTTCCGCTCGTAAAGGGTAAGAATCCTGTTGTGAGAGATCTGAACAGCAGGTTGAAAACGATGTGTGAAGAGGAGGGAATTATGTTTCTGGATATTGCCTCGCTGTTGTCCGACCCAAATGGAGATCTCAGGATCGAACTTACAAAGGACGGGCTGCATATTCATTCGCAGGCATATGTTATCTGGGCAGATTATCTTAAAAGGTCCGGATTGTTGAAATAATATAAAGATATGAGAATAAAAGGAACATTTCTGGACGAGATAAGTCACGACATTCCTCACCAGAACTGGAGCGAGAAGGAGTGGGACACAGACTTTGGCCACATGAAAAGGGCCGGGATAGATACAGTAATTCTTATAAGAAGCGGATATCGCCGCTGGCAGACATTTCCATCGGCAGTTTTGACTGCTGAGGAGGGTTGTTATGCTCCACCGGTAGATCTTGTAGACATGTATCTCAGGTTGAGCGATAAATGGAAAATGAACTTCTATTTCGGGTTATACGACTCGGGTAAATACTGGGAGCAGGGCGATTATGAGAAGGAGATATCCATAAACAAAAAGGTGATTGACGAAGTCTGGAATAAGTATGGACACCATGAATCATTTGCCGGATGGTACATCTCTCAGGAGTGCAGCCGCAAGACAGGTAAGATAATAGACATCTATGCTAGTCTTGGCCTCTATTGCAAGAGGGTTTCAGGCGGGTTGCCTACAATGATATCGCCATATATAGACGGAGCCAAAAATATTAGCCAGTACACATCACAGACGACAAAGGGCAACTCAGTAACACTTGAGGACCATGAAGCGGAGTGGGACGAAATCTTTGCCGGAATCAAAGGGGCGGTAGACATTGTGGCATTTCAGGATGGCCATGTAGGGTATGACGAACTGGTTAACTTCCTTACAATAAATAAAAAACTGGCAGACAAACATGGTCTGGAGTGTTGGACAAATTCCGAGACCTTCGACCGTGACATGCCAATCAAATTTTTACCAATAAAATGGGAGAAGCTGCTTCTCAAAATGAATCTTGCACAAAAGGCAGGAATAGAGAACGCAGTGACATTCGAATTTTCCCATTTCATGAGTCCCCAGTCGGCATACCTGCAGGCCGGACATCTTTACAACAGGTATATTGAATATTTAGAATCTCTTGAAAAACAAACGAATCAATTATGAAATTTCAGCAACTTGCTCATCAGTACAAGGATGAGCTGCTTAATAATATTTTGCCCTTTTGGTTGAACAATTCTCAGGACGAGGAGTACGGAGGCTATTTTACCTGTCTGGACAGGGAGGGAAAGGTTTACGATACAGATAAGTTCATCTGGCTGCAGGGGCGGGAGGTCTGGCTCTTCTCCATGCTTTACAACAAGCTCGAAAAAAGAAAGGAGTGGCTGGAGATAGCAGTACAGGGGGCAGAGTTTTTAAAGAAATACGGTCACGACGGAAATTACAACTGGTATTTTTCTGTTACCCGTGAGGGGAAACCACTCATACAACCATATAATATATTTTCATACACATTTGCATCAATGGCTTTTGCAGAACTTAGCATAGCCACAGACAATGATGAGTATGCTCAGATAGCAAAGAAGACATTCTGCAGAATAATAGAAAAGCAGGATAATTCCAAGGGAATCTGGAACAAGGCATACCCTGGAACACGCGACCTTAAAGGATTTTCTCTTCCAATGATATTGTGCAACCTTTCGCTGGAAATAGAGCACCTGATAGACAAATCTCTTTTGGACAGCACAATAGAAAAGTGTTTGAACGAGGTAATGAATGTCTTCTACAGAGAAGATTTGGGGTTGATTATGGAGAATGTAACCCTTGACGGCAAATTCTCCGACTCTTTTGAAGGAAGGCTCATAAATCCAGGCCACTCGCTGGAATCTATGTGGTTCATAATGGATCTTGGGGTAAAGCTTGGTAGGAAGGATATTATAGAGAAGGCTGTAAAGATTGCCTTAAGGACAATTGAGTTCGGATGGGACAAACAGTATGGGGGGATTTTCTACTTCATGGATATTCATGACCATCCCACCCAGCAGCTTGAGTGGGACCAGAAGCTATGGTGGGTTCACATAGAGACACTTATCACCCTTATAAAGGGTTATCAGCTTACAGGGTCGCAAGAGTGTCTTGAGTGGTTCGAAAAGGTGCATGACTACACCTGGGAACACTTCAAGGACAAGGAACATCCCGAATGGTTCGGCTACCTTAACAGGAGAGGAGAGGTTCTTCTCGACCTTAAAGGTGGCAAGTGGAAAGGTTGTTTCCATATTCCACGCGGACTCTATCAGATAAACAAAGTATTGGAACAATGTAAATAGCAGGATAATGAAAAAGGCAATCACCCTTCTTGCATTTCTGGTTTTTTACCTCTCTTCATGGGGAACCGGGGTTATAAACATAAAAGGTAGTGTAACCTGTGAAGAGAGGCCGTTGTCCGGAGTGGTAGTAACAGACGGAGTTAATTTCTCTGTTACTGACAAAAAAGGGAGATACAGCATAAATGGCCCGGCAGGGAGCCGTTTTGTATATATCTCCACACCAGCCGGATACAGCGCTCCCCTCAAAGATGGAGTGATTAACTTTTTCATTAAAATTGACGATACAAAAAAAACATACGACTTCACTCTTACAAAGAAGAGTCAGGACGATAACAAGCATGCTTTCATAGCAATAGCCGACCCGCAGATATGGTCCAAAAAGGAGTTTACCCTTCTGGAGAGTGCCGCAGCCGATATCAGATCCACAATAAAAGGGTATCCCGAATCAATCCCTTTTCACGGAATATGTTGCGGCGACATCGTCTCAAATGACCACTCGTTTTATCCTCTCTACACAGAAACCATAAACAAATCCGGAATTCCCTTTTACAACACCATGGGAAATCACGATATGGTCAATTACGGAAGGTCCTTCGAGACAAGTCAGGGAAAATATGAAGAGACATTCGGCCCTTCTTACTACTCATATAACGTAGGGAAGGTCCATTACGTGGTACTTAACGACAATTTTTACATCGGGCGCGACTACTTCTATATCGGATACCTTGAGGAGAAGCAGCTTTCGTGGCTGGAGAGGGACCTTGCACTTGTAAAGAGCGGTTCAACGGTTGTTGTTGCCTTGCATATTCCCTCATCATGCGAACCAAAGGATCGCAAGCAGTTCAGCCTTGAGAGGGCAGGGGGAACGATGACGAATCACAGGGGGCTGTACAAGATTCTTGAACCATTCAACGCGCACATAATTTCAGGACATACACATACTGCATATAATCAGCAGATTGCTCCAAGGCTATACGAACATGTCACCCCTGCCCTCTCAGGTGCATGGTGGCAGGGAGAGCTCTGTACCGACGGAACCCCAAGGGGCTATGGTGTCTATGAGGTTAATGGCGACAGCATCAGCTGGTACTACAAATCGACCGGCTACCCAAAGGATTATCAGATTAAAACCTACAACGGAGAAGATTATCCTGAGTTTAAGGGATATATAGTGGCCAACATCTGGAACAGCGACCCCTCATGGAGGGTCGAGTTATACGAAGATGGCAGGAACATGGGGCCCATGGAGCGGTTTGAGGCATACGACCCGGCTGCAAGACAACTCTATTCAAATACTGACAAGCTAGACCATAAATGGATCTACCCATCTGTGTCGGACCATTTCTACAAGGTAAAGCCTTCAGGAACTGCCGGAAAAACTGAGATTGTTGCAACTGACCGTTTCGGGAACCGCTATACCCGGGAGGTGAAAAGCGAGTATGATGTTGTGGTTATAGGGGGAGGCAACAGTGGAACGGCAGCGGGTATTCAGGCGGCTCGTTCGGGAGTGAGGACCCTTATTACAGAAGAGTTTGACTGGTTGGGTGGTATGATAACCGCTGCCGGGGTGAGCGCATTTGACGGAAATTTCAAGCTTAAGGGTGGCTTCTGGGGAGAGTTCAGAGATTCACTGAGCAGTTACTACGGAGGAGATGGGGCGCTTAAGACTGGTTGGGTGAGCAACATCCTCTTTGAACCATCTGTTGGCAACAAGATTTTCAAGAAAATTGCTCAGAGGGAGAGGAACCTGAATGTATGGTACAGAAGCGTTCCTGTAAGCTTTAAAAGAGAGAATGACAAATGGGAAATAGTGATAAACAGCGATGGCCGCTTAAAGAGAGTTCACGCAAAGGTTCTGATAGATGCCACAGAGTTGGGCGATGTTGCAAAGGAGCTGGGTGTAAGATATGATATCGGTATGGATTCACGCCATTTAACCGGCGAGGATATTGCCCCTGCAGAGGAGAATGATATAATTCAGGATCTTACATACGTAATGATACTTAAGGAGTATGACCGCGACATGACCATTGCCAGACCAGAGGGATACAACCCTGCACTCTTTTATTGCAGTTGTATAAGTGACAAGTGCAAGCATCCAAAGGAGAAGCAGAGGCTCTGGAGTAAGGATATGATGATAACATACGGAAAGCTTCCGAACAAAAAGTACATGATAAACTGGCCGATAGAGGGTAACGACTACTATGTTAATGTTTTGGAAATGGGTCCAAAACAGAGAGAAGAGGCACTCCAAAAGGCAAAGAACCACTCATTGTCTTTCTTATACTATATGCAGACAGAGTTGGGGTTAAAAAACCTCGGGCTGGCCGATGATGAATACCCCACCGCAGACAAACTTCCGTTTATACCATACCACAGAGAGTCGCGTCGTATTGAAGGAGTTGTACGCTTTTCTGTAAAGAATGTGTCGGACCCGTACGGACAAAAGCAGAAGCTTTACCGTACCTCAGTTGCAGTAGGCGACTACCCGGTTGACCATCACCATACAAGATATTCAGGATGGGCAGAGCTGCCCGACCTTCACTTTCACCCCGTACCATCTTACGGCCTCCCTCTTGGTGTAATGATTCCAAAAGAGGTTAAAGGTCTTATAGTTGCAGAAAAATCAATATCTGTAACAAATCTGGTAAACGGCTCTACGAGGCTCCAGCCTGTTGTCATGCAGATAGGATTTGCTGCCGGGTCGCTTGCAGCCATTGCAGTTAAGGAGGGCAAGGATGTGTCTGAAATCTCAATAAGGGATGTACAAAAAAGTGTTCTCAACTCGGGAGGTTATCTGTTGCCATATCTTGACCTGCCATCTTCACACAAGCACTTTAAGGCACTTCAGAGAATAGGGGTTACAGGTATCATCAAGGGAGTTGGAATGAACAAGGGATGGGAAAACCAGACATGGTTCAGGGCCGACTCACTAATAAGCGACATGGAACTTTCACAGGGGCTCAATGAGGTTTATCCAGAAAAGAAATTTGAAAACGCTTCTGAACAGAAGACAACTGTAAAATCTTTAAGCAAAATGCTTTCCACAATTGCAGGCAACATAACTCCATCGGAAATGGAGCAGAAGATAAATGGCGAATGGGCCAAACTAGAACTTGGTATATTTGACACAAACAGACCTCTCACAAGAGGAGAGTGTGCAGTCATTATAGACAAGTTTGCAGATCCTTTCAACAATGCCGAAGTTGATATTTTTGGCAACTATATCAAAATGAAGAATTAATTATCGTTTATATGACTAAAAAGACAATATACCTGCTGTTGCTGGTTCTCTCTGTAAACAGCCTGTGGGCACAGACAAAGACAACCGTTTTTCGTGCAGATGACAAGAATATAAGCTATGTCGGCCGCATCCAGAAATCAGAAGCAGGTGCAGTGAGCTTTGACTGGAGCGGAACCTACTTTACCGTAAAATTTACCGGCAGCTATTGCGCCATTAGAGTTTCTGACACAAGGAAGAACTACTTCAATGTTTTTATAGACGACAAACTTACAGGGGTAGTGACCACCTTTGGAAAGGATTCGCTGGTAGTACTGGCAAAAGGGCTCAAAAATACCCCTCATACACTGCTTTTGCAAAAGAGGAGCGAGGGGGAACAGGGCAAAACCACCATTCACAGCTTTGAGCTGTCAACAAAAGGGAATCTTTTACCGGCCAATGCCACAAAAGAGAGGCACATAGAATTTATAGGAAACTCAATTACATGCGGCTATGGCACCGAGGGGCTCTCCAAGACTGAACCATTCAAGGCTGAGACTGAGAACTGTAACTTAGCATTCAGCTGTATAGTTTCCAGATATTTCGACGCAGATTACACCTTAATAGCCCACTCCGGACGAGGAGCAGCGCGTAATTACGGCGATACCGCAAGAGTTTCCAAATATTCCATGAAGGACCTAATGATGAATACATTTGACGAATTCAGAGATCAGAAGTGGAACTTCAGCGACTACACACCCGACGTGGTTGTGATTAATCTCGGCTCCAACGACTTTTCCACAAAGCCTCATCCGCTCAAAGATGAGTTTCTGAAGGCATACGACCAGATAATTGGTCAGATAAGAGCAAAGTATGGCGACATACCTGTTCTTTGTGTTGCCCCGCCAAAGGGCCCCGCTTTTGAATACATACAGTCATTCTGCCAGGCAAAGGGCGATAAGAACCTCCACTTCGCCGCCTATCTGCAGGGAGTCTACAACAACGACTCCGACCAGGGCTCGTCCGGACACCCAAACTACGAGGGTCAGAAGAAGATAGCCATGAACCTTATCCCATACATTTCAACAATCACAGGCTGGCAACTTTCCGGAAAAATCGTGAAATAAACTGCCAGTTGTTTTAACAAATAGTTGTTTATTAGCTTATTACAAACTTTGTTTTTGTGTAAGCCCCTGGAAAATCATTCCGTATATCATTCATATTCTACAAATTGTAAAAACAACTGGCAGTTCCGTCAGATTTATTTGATATATTTATCTTGAAATTTAATATTCAGGAAATTATGAGAAAAATTGTCTTTATTCTCACTCTTCTTCTTATAGTGTATTCATGCAAGAATGAGAACTCATTTAGTGGATATTCTATCGAGAGCTTAATTTCGACTGCAAAGGAGATAACAAATGAAGGGGTAAATGCCGAGATTAAGCATATCCAACTTGAGACATCAGAAAAGTCTCTGATTGCTGATATTATGGATCTTGTAATTACAGACGATTACATATTTATTTTGTCATCAACACCAAAAGTCCTTCAGTTTACCAGAGAAGGAAAATTCATCAAGCAGATATCGATGTTAGGAAACGGACCCGGAGAGCATCTGAAGGTTAGTAGCATTTTCGTCAATGAAAGGAGGCGAAGCATCTATATGTCAGAATTATTCGGAAGGATCCTGGAATTTGATTTTAATGGCACATATAAGGGGATGCGCAAGGTCGGAGACTCAATGAGTAAGTTTATTTGTGATGCAGATGATAATTTGCTTGAAAGTATTCAGGTCATTTCCGGTAACGAGCCGGTCAAGATATATGTCACAAATATAGAAGGAGATACCTTAGCTAGGTTTGAAAACCATGTAAAATATGAATTTACCCAAAGTTCTATTGCCACATCCTACGCCGATTATAAATCGATGTTCCAACTCGGTGACCAGATAGTCTATCATCAACTTTCTACCGATACAGTCTTTACATATGATCATCGTACAGGCAAACTGGAGCCCAGATACTGGTTTCATAATCCTAATGGACCGGATGTCTACGATTTTACCCATTTTATGGAAAGGGCTAAGGAGCTTACCCTTATTTATGATATTGCCGAAGACAATAATTTTATCTACGCCACTATAATAACAAAAGGCTGGAAGAAAAATCTTTACTTGATAGATAAAACTAATGGAAAATACTATTTGCTCAAGTTGAAAATTGATGATAACCCAGAAAAACTATTCTTTCCAAAATGGCAGCAGGACCAGTATTTGATAGATTTTGTAAACAAGCAGGATACAAATCCGGAACTGGTGATAGTTAAAGTTATAGGAGTTCCTTAATAGGCGAAGAATTGATTATGCGTATATTTGCAAGTATAATAATGTTTTATAGAAGGCTGATTATTCCATCAGCAGTGTTTTCCATACTGATAGGACTTGCCGGAACAACGGTTACCGGCTCCTTTTCTTTAAAGTACACCGGACTTGCCTATCTGTTTATCTGTCCGATGGTCCATTACTTTGTATATGAGCTCATCTACGCCAAAGAGTACTATTTCTACTACAACCTGGGATTGAGCAGGGGATCTTTATGGGCGTCAACTCTTATAATCAGTGGTATTATCAGTTTAATATTGATCCTGTTATGAGCAAACTGCATGCAGACAGCATAATGAAAAGCTACGGGACCAAACAGGTGTTGACGGATATTTTTATCTCTTGTAATACAGGTGAAATAGTAGGGTTACTTGGAAGAAATGGTTCTGGCAAATCAACACTGTTAAAAATTATATTTGGCTCACTTAACGCCGATACAAAATTTGTTAAGGTCGGCAGTAAAATAATAGATGGACTATTTGATAATCGCAACCTGATCCATTATTTACCGCAAGATGGATTCCTGCCAAACCACATAAAGATAAAAACCATTATCAACTTGTTCTGTAAAAAAGACAATGCTGCAATAATTGCAGAGAATCCTCTGATCAAGCCGCTAATCAACAAAAAGAGCAAACTGTTGTCAGGCGGAGAAAAGAGACTCCTGGAGATATTCCTCATTATTTATTCGAGGGCAAAACATGTACTGATAGACGAGCCATTCAATGGTATTGCCCCGTTCTATAAAGATGAGATAAAGAGACTTATAAAGGAACAATCAAAGAATAAGGGCTTTATTATAACCGACCATGATTACAGAAATATTCTGGATATAGCTTCACGGATACTGGTATTACACGATGGCGCAATACATGAAATCCATAGCAAGGAGGAACTTAGTTATTGGGGATATTTACCTCAGATTTTGCCATAAATTTAAAGTCAATTAATAATATCAAAACCATTTTTATGAGAAGTGTAATTTTTGCAATCTTTTTACTATCACTGTTAAGTTGTCAGAAAAAGAATGAATCAATAGTTATTGACTTAAATAGAAACGATAAGGTGTCAATATTTGATCTTGTAGATTCAATTTCTGTAATAAAATTGGAGACAAAACCCGAATGTTTCATAAAATTTATGAAACAAATTATTTCTCATAAAAACAGATTTTACATTTTTGACAGGATGCTTTATACCGTATTTTGCTTTGATGAAAGTGGCAGATTCCTGTTCAAGATAAACAAACTGGGGCGAGGCCCCGATGAGTACGTAAATTGTGGGTTTATAAATATTGATAAATTCAATGATAAGATAATGATGCTGGTTCCTTGGGGGTATATTCTATATTTCGATTTGGACGGCAATTTCATCTCTAAAGTAAGATTGCCGGAAGAGATAAGAAATTATAACGAAGTTCATTCAATTAACAACGATGTTTTACTATTCTTATCAATAAATGAGTATAGGGCAGCTTATTATTCACTCTCAGGAAATAAGATACTTAAGAGATTTCTTAAAGTTACGCCTGAGCAAAGAACCCTCTTTCTTCCTATTAGTAAAACATACAACTTCGATGGCTCAATATTCTTTAACGATGATCTTAATAATACTGTTATCAATTTAACTGACACTACTAATCTGGTGAAGTATTCCTGGGACTTTGGGGAAAATAACATTACAGAAGAACAAATGAAGGGATTTGAATCCTATCAGAAAGAACAGTACGGACAGGGAAGAGGAGTTAATTTGGATGAGGTGTTGACAAGTAAAAAATACATGAAACATCATCCCGGGTTGAGTATTGAGTCAAAAACGTATAGGGGAATAGAAATAAGATATAACGGTTCTAGCAAACAAGTTTTTTATAATAAAGAGAATAAGGAATGCAAGGTCATTAAAGAGACTATCGAGGGCGTCACACCATATATGTATTTAATATACGACAATTCGATAGTAAATGTTTATTCAGATAAAAATGCTGCTGCTTTTGATAAAATATTGACAGAGAATCAAAAAAAGATTGTTGAATCACACAAATCCGATTCAGACAATCCATTATTGGTGATATATCATTTAAAATAACAATACACGAGTTGAAGTTTCAAAGAGCTCAAGAAGGTATGTGTCGGCAAGATTTGCCTCCATATGGTTTTATATTCAGCTGCAGATTAGACATCTACTAACACCTTTGGCAGAGCAATTAGTAAATGTCAGATTAGCAAACGAATGCGTATTGCTCACATTTCCAGTGAAATGCTAACCCCCCTAGCAGAGTCTCTGCCAGAGGGGTCAGTATATGCATGTTTTACACATACTTGCGAAATGGTCTGAAAATCAAACAAGTATACAATTGGTTGATTATCTGATAACTACTAAGAGCTTTGGCAGAGCTGTCGATCAGAAAGCCGATTTCAACCGCTCCATCCCCTCTCTTACAACCGAAAGAGGTGCCCCGATGTTCATTCGACGGAAACCTATTCCCTCTGTTCCAAACTGTGCGCCATCGTTAAGCCCCAGCTTTGCAACCTTTATCAGCCTTTCGCTTACCTCATCGTGAGTGTATCCAGTGGCTCTGAAATCGAGCCAGAGCAGAAAGGAGCTCTGGGGTTTGACCATCTTTACAGCCGGTAGCTCTTTATTTAGGAAATCATATACATAATTGACATTTCCCTCAAGATACTTTATAAGATGACTCAGCCAATCCTCGCCACCCTTGTAAGCAGCTTCCATGGTGATGTGTCCGAAAATGTTGCCAAGATCGAGATGAAGGGAGGTAAGCTCCTTGTTGAATGCCCCCAATAGCTCCCTGGATGACGATACTATTACCGAGTTAAGCATACCGGCAATGTTGAATGTCTTGCTTGGGGCCATACCAGTAATGGTTATCTGAGCAATCTCCTCTGAGACCGATGCCAGAACCGTATGTTTGTTCCCGAACAGGGCAAGGTCGGAATGTATCTCGTCTGAAAAGATCTTGACTCCGTATTTGCAGCACAAATCTCCCATTTGTTTAAGTTCTTCCCGGCTCCATGCTCTGCCCAGCGGATTGTGAGAGTTGCAGAGGATGAATAACTTGACGCCACTCTTTAACTTCGCCTCAAAATCATCCCAGTCCACATAGTACTGGCCATCCTTCTGGTAAAGAGGGGAGCATAACAGTTCCCTTTTCTGCTCCTTAACAATAGAATGGAACGGAGGATACACCGGAGTCTGTATTAAAACCTTGTCACCTTTTTCTGTAAATGCCCGTATTGCTATTGGTAGGGCGGCAACTATTCCGGGGCTGGATGTTATCCACTCAATCTTTACATCCCAGTTGTGCATTTTAGCAACCCAGCTTATAAAAGCCTCTTTGGAGCTCTCCGACCGGAATGTATAGCCAAAGACCCCATGTTCACTGAGCCTTCTGGCTGCTTCAGTTACCGCAGGAGGTGACTGAAAATCCATATCGGCAACCCACATAGGAAGGAGATCTTCAGTGCCAAACACCTCCTTGCGCAAATCATACTTCACACAGGAGGTGCCTTGCCTGTCGATAATCTTGTCGAAATTGTACATCTATGGTGCAGTTTTCTCTTAACGAACCTTTACAGCAGTACCTGCTGCAGTGACCATAAGCATAGATGATCCTATTGTTTCGTAGTCCAGATCAATTCCTATTATGGCGTTGGCTCCCATAGCCATGGCCTGATTGGTCATCTCCCTGATGGCCTCCTCTTTTGCCTCCTTAAGAACTCTCTCGTACGAACCTGAACGGCCACCTACTATATCTGTAATTCCGGCAAAGAAGTCTTTTACTATATTGGCTCCAATGATTGTTTCTCCTGAGACTAAACCTAAATATTGGTCGATATCTCTTCCCTGAAGGGTTGATGTTGTTGTTAGTAACATGGTAATGTGCTAATTTGCTAATGGGTTAATTTGCTAATGGGTTAATTTGCTAATATGCTAATGGGGTGATTATTTGGTGTAGAGGTAGATGAGGTTTATGATAACTTCGGTGGCCTTCTCCATGCTCTCTACAGGAACGTATTCAAACTTGCCGTGGAAGTTGTGTCCACCGGCAAAAATATTGGGGCAAGGCAGACCCATGAATGAGAGTCTCGCTCCGTCGGTACCACCCCGGATTGGCTTGATAAGAGGAACAATCGAAGACATCTCCATTGCCTTAATGGCCTTCTCTACAATATGGTAGTGAGGCTCCACCTCTTTACGCATGTTGTAGTACTGGTCCTTTAATTCAAGACGGAAGGTCCCCTCTCCGTACTTCATATTCATGAAGGTTATGCACTCCTCTATAAGGGTCTTTTTATCTTCGAACTTAGACATGTTATGATCTCTTATAATGTACTGAATCATAGCCTGTTCTACCGTACCGTCAAATCTTATTATGTGGAAGAAACCTTCGTAGTCCTGAGTGAATTCGGGGCGTTGCTCAACCGGAAGCAATGAGTTGAACTCGCTTGCCAGAATAATGGCATTCACCATCTTATTCTTTGAATATCCCGGATGGATGTTACGACCCTGTATGTAAATCTTTGCAGAAGCGGCGTTGAAGTTCTCATATTCGAGCTCTCCAATCTGTCCGCCATCAAGAGTATAAGCGTAGTCGGCACCAAACTTCTTAACATCGAACTTGTCCACTCCGCGACCAATCTCTTCGTCGGGCGTGAAGCCTATCTTAATCTCCCCATGCAGGAATTCAGGGTGTGTCATTATGTACTCAACAGACGTCATAATCTCTGCAATTCCCGCTTTGTCGTCTGCTCCAAGAAGCGTGTTCCCGTCTGTTGTAATAATGGTCTGTCCCTTATAGTCAGGAAGTTCTGGGAAGTCGGAAATTTTGAGAACAAGGTTCTTCTCCTTGTTTATAACTATGTCGCCACCGTCGTAATTCTTTACAATCTGTGGTTTTATGTTTTCTCCGGATGCATCAGGGGCACTGTCCACGTGGGCAATGAACCCAATCTTAGGCACCTTAGTTCCGGCAGGCAGGTTAGATGGTACAGTTGCCATTACATATCCAAATTCATCCAGAGCAGCATTGCTGACTCCCATCGCCAGCAACTCTTTTACAAGTAACCGCGACAGAACAAGCTGCTTCTTGGTGCTTGGCTGACTCTCCGAATCCGGGTCAGATGCAGTGTCAATTGAAATATATCTTAAAAATTTATCTAATACAGATTCCATTTTTTCTTCTTTTATGTGATGGTTAATATCCTGCTTCTAATTCTCAGCCTTGGCCCTTAAGCTGTCCCAGATGAGATAACCGATAATTACAATATACATGCCTAAAGCAAGCAAAACGGCAGGAGAGGACTCCATCCATTCAGGACTTGTAAGGTTGACTCCTCCGAATCTGATCAATGCACTTACTACACCCATCAATGCACCACCGGCAATAAATCCGGAAGCCAGAAGTGTTCCTCTCTCCTTGCGTGCTGTATTGAGAGACTCATCCTTGCTGCGGGTAGAGACGAACCATGCGATTGCACCACCAACCAGTAACGGAAGGTTAAGCTCAAGAGGAATGAACATACCAAGAGAGAATGCCAATGCAGGAACTCCGAAAAGTGTGAGGAATATAGATATTACGGCACCGATTCCGTAAAGCAGCCAAGGTGCACCGCCACCGGACATAAGTGGTTCAATTACAGCAGCCATTGCATTTGCCTGAGGAGCTACAAGAGCATGTTCCCCAACGAATCCGTATGTCTTGTTCAGAATTATCATAACACCGCCAACTGTTGCAGCAGCCACAAGGGTTCCCAGGAACTTCCATGACTGTTGTTTTGCAGGGGTCGAACCAAGCCAGTAACCTATCTTGAGGTCTGTAATAAAAGCTCCGGACATAGAAAGTGCAGTGCAGACCACACTTCCTATAATCAAAGCTGCTGTCATACCTGCTGTACCTTTAAGACCGCTGGCTACCATAACAACCGATGCAAGTATAAGTGTCATAAGGGTCATTCCGCTTACAGGGTTTGTCCCTACAATTGCGATTGCATTTGCGGCCACGGTTGTAAACAGAAATGCGATTACTCCCACTACAACAAGTGCTATAATTGCGTGATAAAGATTGTTCACCACTCCAAAGTAGAAGAACACAAAGGTTGCCGCCATCGCCACTAAAATACCTATAGCAATGATTTTCATAGGTATATCTCTCTGAGTTCTCAATGTAGATTTGTTAGGATCGGTATTTCCTTTAAGTTCCTTTGCTGCAAGACCAAAGGCAGATTTGATAATTCCGGCAGAGCGGATAATTCCAATCACACCTGCTGTAGCGATACCACCAATACCTATATGTCTGGCATATGTTCTGAATATCATTTCCGGTGACATGCTTCCTATTGTCTGAGCCAGACCTGTATTCATAAGGTCAATAACCTGTGCACCAAAGATAAGATTCATCAGAGGAATGATTACAAACCATACAAGCATAGAGCCACAGGCAATAATAAATGCATATTTCAACCCAACAATGTATCCAAGACCCAGAACCGCAGCTCCGACATTTATCTTGACAACCATTTTGGCTTTCTCTGCAATGACCTCACCATAAGGAAGTACCCTTGTTGTGAAGACCTCCGACCACCATCCGAATGTAGATACAATAAAGTCATATAAACCTCCAATAAGACCGCTTACGAGCAGAAGCTTAGCTCCTGTGCCACCGGTCTCTCCGCTTACCAGGACCTGGGTTGTTGCTGTAGCCTCAGGGAAAGGATACTTCCCGTGCATATCGGAAACAAAATATTTTCTGAATGGAATGAGAAACAAGATACCTAAAACACCTCCGAGCAGAGAGCTCATGAACACCTTTGCAAAGTCTACTGTAAGCTCAGGATACTTTGCCTGAAGGATATAAAGTGCAGGCAGAGTGAAGATTGCTCCTGCAACGATTGCTCCGGAACATGCTCCAATAGACTGGATGATTACATTCTCTCCAAGTGCGTTTTTCCTTTTAAGTGCGCCTGACACTCCAACGGCGATTATCGCTATCGGAATTGCTGCTTCAAACACCTGTCCAACCTTCAATCCAAGATAAGCTGCCGCGGCAGAAAAAATAATTGTCATAAGTACCCCCATTGATACCGACCAGACACTAACCTCCGGGTAGTTTTTTGAGGGTGACATAATGGGCTTGTACTCTTCGCCTTGCTTCAGTTCGCGATACGCATTTTCCGGTAAACCTTTTGGTTTGCTGTTCTCTGTTTCCATGTTTTTTTTGGTTTAATATTCAAAGGTATGAATTTTCTAAATAATTATTTTACCTTTGCCGCTACAATGAATCAAACAAACTGCAATATCAACTTCAACCGTAAACACAGACACGTCCGACGATGCGTCTGAGAAGGCAGTTTTTTTCTGATCTTTCTTAGATCAATTTCACGCAGGTAGTGTACCCCTGCAAAAATCAATCACATACTAACAATTTTACTGTTTATTAAAAATGGATGTAACCATTTGTGTGGCTAATATTAGTCATGTAAAGTATGCAGAGCGTATCTGCGAACTGGTATATATTTCGGCACAGGAGAGAGGCACCGGAATTGCGACAAGGTCTCCTGAATACATTGCTGAGAAGATGATTGCCGGCAAGGCGGTCATTGCTCTGGATGGCGACGAGGTAGCCGGCTTTTCATATATTGAGACCTGGAGCCACAGCAAGTTTGTGGCAAACTCAGGTTTGATAATTGCCCACGATTACCGACATTCGGGGCTGGCAAGAAGGGTAAAAGCTAAGATATTCGAGCATTCCAGAAAACTATATCCCGATGCTAAAATCTTCAGCATCACAACTGGTCTGGCTGTAATGAAGCTTAATACCGAACTCGGTTTTAAGCCTGTTACGTTTTCTGAACTGACAGACGACAAGGATTTCTGGAAGGGTTGCGAAGGATGTAAGAACTTTGACATACTCCAAAGAAACAACCATAAAATGTGCCTATGCACAGGTTTGCTGTATGATCCGGCAGAGGTAGCAAAAGAGAAGAATCTTCTAAGCAGGTCGAACCCTATTCTTGCTACTGTTGGGAAAATCAATTCAATAATATCGTTTAAAAAATAGTGTATAAGAGATGAAAAAGAAAGTAGTATTGGCATTCAGCGGAGGCTTGGACACATCATTCTGTGTTCCGTATTTGAAAATTGAAAAGGATCTCGAAGTACATACTGTTGTTGTAAACACAGGCGGCTTTACAGCAGAAGAGGAGAAGAAGATAGAGGAAAGGGCACTTACACTGGGTGCTGCCTCACACACTTGTATCAATGCAGTTGAGGAGTATTATAAGAAGGGGATCAAGTATCTTCTTTTCGGAAACATACTCAAGAACTCTACATATCCACTTTCAGTAAGTTCAGAAAGGATCTTTCAGGCGCTTGAGGTTCTTAAAGTTGTAAAGGAGCTAAATGCAGAATTCGTTGCGCACGGCAGCACCGGTGCCGGGAACGACCAGGTACGGTTTGACCTTGTTTTTGAAGTTATGGCACCCGAAGTGGGCGTTATTGCCCCAATAAGGGAACTTGCTCTCTCTAGGAAAGATGAGATAGATTATCTGAACAAACACGGCTTCGACTTCTCATGGGAGAAGGCTAAGTATTCTATAAATCAGGGTATTTGGGGAACCAGCATAGGAGGTGTGGAGACACTGAGCTCCTCGGGGGTACTTCCGGAAGAGGCCTATCCCTCTAAAGTGACCAAAACAAATCCCGAAAGAGTTAAAATAGGTTTTGAAAAGGGCGAACCATGTTCACTCAATGGCGAGAAGATGGATCCTGTGTCACTTATTCACAAGCTTAATGCAATTGCATCGGCCTTTGGAGCAGGCAGAGATATCCATGTGGGAGATACCATTATAGGAATAAAGGGGAGAGTGGGCTTTGAGGCATCAGCTCCGCTTATTTTGGTAAAGGCACATCATCTTCTTGAAAAACACACTCTTACAAAGGGACAGCTCTACTGGAAGGAGCAGCTTGCCGGATGGTACGGACAACTTATGCACGAGGCTCAGTATCTCGATCCACTGATGAGAAATATCGAGGTCTTTTTAGATGACACACAGACATCGGTTTGCGGTGTGGTTGAGGTGGAACTTCGGCCATATCATTTTGCGGTCTTAGGTTGCGAAAGCCCTTACGATCTTATGAACTCTAAGTTCGGAGATTATGGTGAGGCTAATAAATCTTTCACCGGACAAGATGTGATTGGCTTTACCAAGGTTTTGGCTAATCCGTTGAAAATTTACTATTCTGTACATAAAAATGATTAAGGTTGCGGTGGCCGGAGGGACGGGCTATACTGCCGGAGAACTCCTCAGAATTCTGATAAATCATCCTCATACCGAGGTCGTGTCGGTCTACAGCACCAGTTCTGTGGGAGCATTGGTATCCTCGGCGCACAGAGATCTTTTGGGAGATACAGATCTTAGATTTTCCGGCAACACAGAGTTCGAAAATGTCAAGAGTAGTCTTGATGTGCTTTTTCTGTGCCTCGGACACGGTCTTTCAAAAAAGTTTCTGGACGATTTCAAGATTTCGGCCAAATGCAAAGTGATTGACCTTGGAAACGACTTTCGTCTTGAGAGCAGGTACAACCATTCGGAATTTGTATATGGTCTTAGCGAGTTCAACAAGAAAGAGATAGAATCGGCAAATCAGATAGCAAATCCCGGGTGCTTTGCAACAGCTATCCTGCTGGGGCTTTCACCACTGGCATTGAAAGGAGCTCTTACAGATGACATTCATATTCATGCCCTTACAGGTTCCACCGGAGCAGGAAAGTCGCCATCTGAGAGCACCCATTTCAGTTACAGGAGCTCTAATATATCGGTATACAAACCCTTTACACATCAGCATATTGGGGAGATCGAAAAGACTCTTGCATATATGATGGGCTCCAAGGCCCCCGTAATTAATTTTGTTCCTATGAGGGGTGACTTTGCAAGGGGGATATTTGCCAGCATATATACAAAATGTTCAGACGACACATCGCTTGAGGATATGCGGGAATACTTCAGACAAACATACAGCAACTCTCCTTTTGTATTTGTATCTGACGAGAGTATATCTCTTAAAGAGGTTGTTAACACAAACAAGGCACTGTTACATATCGAAAAGCACAACGGTTACTGGCATTTAACAGTTATTATAGATAATTTAATCAAAGGCGCTTCAGGTCAGGCTGTCCAGAACATGAATATCATGTGCGGTTTTGAGGAGAATTGCGGACTTAAGCTTAAAGGGAACGCTTTCTAAAAATTTACATGAAAATTAACAAAGTAATTCAATGAAGAATTTTGAAGTATATAAACTCTGGCCCATTGAGCCTGTAAAAGCCAAAGGGTGTAAAGTTTGGGACAAGAATGGCACAGAGTATCTCGACCTTTACGGTGGCCATGCAGTTATCTCAATAGGACACGGACATCCGGTTTATAATGATATGATAAAAGAACAACTTGAGAAGATATGTTTCTACTCAAACTCGGTTCAAAATTCTCTGCAGGAGGAACTGGCAGAGAGGCTCGGAAGGGTGAGCGGTTATCCCGACTACTCCCTGTTCCTTTGTAATTCAGGGGCCGAGGCAAACGAAAATGCACTCAAACTTGCATCGTTCAGTAACGGAAAGAAGAGGGTCATAGCATTCGAAGGAGCATTTCATGGAAGGACCTCCGGTGCGGTTGCAGTAACAGATAACAAGAACATTGTAAGCCCGTTCAACTCAGGACACGAGGTTACGTTTGTTCCTCTTAATAACCTGGACGCTGTTGAGAAGGAGCTTGCGAAAGATGATTGCGCAGCAGTAATAATAGAAGGAATTCAGGGAGTTGCGGGTATATATATGCCAACTGATAAGTTTCTGCAAGGATTAAGGGAACTGACAATCAAGTACGGTGTTGCTCTTATCCTGGACGAGGTCCAATCCGGTTACTGCCGTTCTGGAAAATTCTTTGCACACCAACACTCAGGAATAAAGCCCGATATTATTACCACTGCAAAAGGAATGGGGAACGGATTTCCTATTGGCGGGGTACTTATATCTCCATCATTCAAACCAAAACAGGGTATGCTCGGGACAACATTTGGAGGAAATCACCTGGCTTGCACAGCTGCAATAGCTGTACTTAAGGTAATTGAAGAAGAGTCCCTCATCAATAAAGCAGCAGAATTTGGAGAGTACATAATCTCTGAATTGAACAAGATTAAGTCCGGTACAGGTTCAAAAGCAATTGCAGATATCAGGGGTATTGGCCTTATGATTGGTATAGAGATGGAAAGCGATTTTATAAAAGTCAGGGATAAACTGTTGTTTGAGGACAAGATTTTTACCGGAGGGGCAAAATCAAATATTATAAGACTTTTACCTCCTTTGACAATCACCAGGGGAGAGATTGACCATTTTTTAACATGCTTTAAAAAATCAATTTAACTACCGATGAAAAAATTTACGTGTGTACAAGATGCAGGTCCTTTGGACATAGCACTTGCAATGGCCGCGGAGGTAAAGGCAAATCCTTTTGCCGACAGCCATCTGGGGAAAAACAAGACCCTGCTGATGATATTCTTCGATTCAAGCCTGAGGACAAGACTAAGTACTCAAAAGGCTGCTATGAATCTGGGTATGAATGTTATTGTGCTGGATATCAATCAGGGTGCATGGAAGCTTGAAACAGAGAAGGGTGTGATTATGGACGGAGACAAATCTGAACATATTCTTGAGGCAATTCCTGTGATGGCTTCATACTGCAACATTATAGGCGTCCGCTCATTTGCAAGATTCGAGAGCAAGGCAAACGATTACAATGAGGTAATACTTAGTCAGTTTATCAAATATTCAGGAAAGCCTGTATTTAGCATGGAGGCGGCCACCCGCCATCCGCTTCAGAGCTTTGCCGACCTTATCACTATAGAAGAGTATAAAACTGTTGCAAGACCAAAGGTTCTCCTTACATGGGCACCCCATCCAAAGGCTCTTCCGCAGGCAGTTCCCAACTCTTTTGCAGAGTGGATGAATGAAACAGATTACGAATTCGTGATTACTCATCCAAAAGGGTATGAACTTTCTCCCGATTTTGTAAAGAATGCAAAGGTGGAGTATGATATAGAAGCCGCCTATAAGGGAGCAGATTTCGTATATGCAAAGAACTGGTCGGTATTCAGTGATCCCAATTATGGTCAGATATTGAACATCGACAGAAGCTGGATGGTCGATTCCAGGAAGATGCAACTCACCAACAATGCCAAATTCATGCACTGTCTTCCGGTGAGAAGGAACATGATTGTGAGCGATGAGGTTATCGATGGTCCTGACTCAATAGTGGTACAAGAGGCTGCAAACAGGGTAGTTTCTGCACAGGTTGTGTTGAGAGAGATGTTAAAGACACTTTAATATAACGTATTTATATAAAAGATTATGAAGGAGTTGACTGTTATAAAAATTGGTGGGAACATAGTTGACCAGCCTGCGGCACTTGAAGAGTTTCTTAAGGCCTTCAGTAAGTATCCTGCACCAAAAATCCTGATTCATGGTGGAGGGGTAATGGCAAGTGAGCTTTCAGCTAAAATGGGTATAGAGGTAAAGATGCAAAATGGCAGAAGAGTAACCGATCTGGATACGCTCAAATTGGTCACTATGGTTTATGCGGGTTGGATAAATAAAAGCATTGTGGCCATATTGCAAAAGCTTGGGTGTAACGCAATAGGACTTTCAGGTGCCGATGGAGATCTTGTACCTGCAACAAGAAGATCACCTGAGCCGGTTGATTTTGGCTATGTGGGTGATGTGAATCCAGTAGACATCAACTCTTCACTGCTTGAGAGTCTGCTGGGAAGAGGAATAACTCCAGTGTTTTGTGCAATTACACACGACAGGAACGGTTCCCTGTTAAATACCAATGCCGACACTATGGCATCAAGTCTGGCAATTGCCCTTTCAAGTGATTTCTATACAAGGCTCATCTATTGCTTCGAAAAAGAGGGGGTACTTTACGACCAGGAGAATCCGGATTCGGTTGTACCACTAATTACAAGGGCCAACTATCAGACAATGAAAGATAACGGAGCAATTACCGGTGGAATGCTACCTAAGCTTGATAACGCATTTGCAGCAATTGAGAGCGGAGTATCTGAGGTTTGCATCAAGCATGCATCAAATCTGGGCAACAACAAAGGGACAGTTTTAAGGTAAAGGTTAATGAAGATAGAAGAGAAATATTTTTCTGATGCAGAGGCACTTCTTCACAAGTTGGTACGAATTGTATCATATTCGGGAGAGGAGAACATGGCAGCTCAGTTTGTTTTCAATTATCTGTCAGATAAGGGGACAGACTGTGTAAAAGTAAAAAACAATGTAATTGCATATTCGAGGGATTTCAAACCTTCCAGACCAACCCTTATGCTCAACTCTCATCTGGATACGGTAAAAGCAGGAAGCGGCTATACTTTTGACCCGCTTAACCCTCCGCTTTCCGATGACAGAATATTGGGTCTGGGCAGCAATGATGCCGGTGGGTCAGTTGTTTCAATGATTGAGACCTTTCTCTATTTCAACAACCACCCTGTTTCCTTCAACATCCTTCTCGTTCTCTCTGCGGAGGAGGAGAATTCCGGAAAAAACGGAATGGATATTGTGTTGAAGAAAACTCCTGAAATAGCCTGTGCAATTGTAGGCGAGCCTACAGGTATGCGCGTTGCCGTTGCCGAGAGGGGTCTTCTGGTTGTTGATGCGATAGCCAGAGGGAAAAGCGGCCATGCGGCCAGAGGAGAAGGAGAGAATGCCATTTATACAGCAATAGAAGACATAAACTGGATAAGAGGTTATAAGTTCCCTCTTATATCAGATTTAATGGGAGAGGTAAGGGCCACAGTAACACAGATAGAGGCAGGAGTTCAGCACAATGTTGTTCCTGACGCCTGTAAATTTGTAATAGATATCAGACCTACGGACCAATATACAAATCCGCAGATTATGGAGATTTTGAAATCACACATGAAATGTGACCTTAAGGCAAGATCTCTTACAAATAAAAGTTCTTCAATACATGCCGGCCATCCTTTAGTCAAAACGGCAGATCTTCTGGAGATAGAGAAATATGTCTCTCCAACAACATCGGACTGGATGCGTCTGTCATTACCGGCAATAAAAATGGGCCCGGGCGAATCTTCAAGGTCACACAGGTCAGATGAGTATATTTTCAAAAGTGAGGTCAGACAAGGGGTAGAGGGATACATAAATTTTGTCAAAAAACTTGAGTTATAGATTATGAGCAAATTATGGGAAAAGGGAGTAGAAGCAAATAAGCTGGTAGATGATTTTACCGTGGGCCGCGACAGGGAGCTGGACATAAGAATGGCAAAGTACGACATTCTTGGTTCGGTGGCCCATATAACCATGCTGGAGAGCATAGGACTTATAACATCGGAAGAGTTTACTTTACTAAAAAACGAACTGTCAGTTTTGCTGAAAGAGGCAGAGAAGGGCAATTTTTCAATAGATGATGACGTTGAGGATATTCATTCTCAGGTAGAACTATGCCTCACTAAGGTTCTCGGAGAGACAGGCAAGAGGATTCACTCGGGCAGGTCGAGAAATGACCAGGTGCTTGTAGATATAAAGCTCTTTTTGCGCGATGAGATACTGGTTTTCAAGGAGGAGATTATCTCTCTATTCGATCTTCTGCAGAATCTAAGCGAGGAGTACAAAGATGTCCTTATGCCTGGATATACTCACGGACAGATAGCCATGCCCTCATCATTCGGATTATGGTTCGGAGCGTATGCAGAGACCCTGATTGATGATATATATTCACTGACAGCAGCATGGAACGTAGTAAATCAAAACCCTTTAGGTTCGGCAGCCGGTTATGGTAGCTCTTTTCCTCTCGACAGAGATATGACCACCACTCTTCTGGAATTTAAAAGCATGAACTACAATTCTATCTCTGCGCAGTTAAGCAGAGGCAAGTCCGAAAAGGTTGTCGCTAATGCACTCTCTTCGCTGGCATCTACACTCAACAAGCTAGCATCCGACTGTACGATGTACATGTGCGGCAACTTTGGATTCATCTCTTTCCCGGATGAGCTTACAACTGGTTCCAGCATAATGCCTCATAAGAAAAACCCAGATGTGTGGGAGTTGATAAGGGCAAATTGTAACCGTATCCAGAACACTCCAAATGAGATATCACTGCTCTGCACCAACCTCCCTCACGGGTATCACAGGGATTTTCAGCTGCTAAAGGACATTCTTTTCCCAACAATTGAGAGGATGCACAACTCAGTTCATATGACTATGCTAATGTTATCCAATATCAGAATCAACAAAAACATACTGGATGATTCAAAATATGACTATCTTTTTACAGTAGAAGAGGTTAACAAGCTTGTTCTGGACGGGGTCCCTTTCCGTGATGCATACAAGAGGGTAGGGAAAGAGGTGATGGAGGGTAGGTTCATTGCAAAAAAAGAGGTTGCCCACACTCACAAGGGGAGTATAGGCTACCTGTGTACTTCTGAAATCAAGGCCAAAATGGATTCGGCCCTTAATCAGTTAAAATAGTATCAGTTGAAGTAGGCGTAATTTCCAAAAAGAAGGAAAGCAGCCAGCAATGTTATAAGAATATTGAAGGTCTGGGCAATAAGAAATGTATATATGTAGTTCTTGTTGTCCTTATTAAAAATTTTCTTGAAATCGGTTTCCAGACCAATCGAGACAAAAGCAATTGAAAACAGCGTTTCGCGAAGCCCCTTTGCAACCTTGCCGAGATCCTTTGCATAATTCGGTTCAAACATGAAACTGAAAACGAGTGATGCCAGTATGAATCCAAGAACAAACTTAGGGAACCTCTCCCACAAGACACTTGCAGATGGCTTGATATCCTTGTTTGTTCCTCTGTATGACCAGTAAATTGAAATTGCAAATGCAGCAACACCAAGCAGTACATTTTGCGAAGACTTGATTATAACGCTGTATTTCTCTGCAACATCTCCCAAAAACTTGCCCGATGCCACAACCGCCCCTGTTGTGTCAATTGTGCCACCAAGCCATGCTCCGGCAACCTCCGGACTAAGGCCCAGCAATTTTGCCAGAAATGGCATCAGATACATCATTGGAACAGCAACAACAAGTACTATCGATATAACAAAAGACAACTTCTTGCTATCCCCCTTTATTGCGCCGCATGTAGCAATTGCAGCAGATACCCCGCAAATCGAAACCGCACTCGACAACATGACGGCCATCTCCTTATCTACACCAAATTTTTTTGCCACCCAATACGAGAAATACCATACAGAAATTACAACAATAACGGCCTGAACCATTCAAACACCGTTGGCCTTCATAATTTCGCCGAATAGTATTGATGTACCAAGGAGAACGAGACCTGCTTTAATATAGTACTCGCTTCTTACCGCAGGCTCCAGCCATTTAGGAAGGCCAACGGTGTTTCTGATAAGCAGACCAATTGCCACCGAAAAGAAGACCGCTTCAAATCCGGTTGTCTTAATAAATGATATTCCGCTTAAATATTGGGCTAAAAGAGAGATCAAGAACAGAAGTGTGTATGAAATAGCAAATCCTTTAAGACTGCTTCCCAATATCCTGAGACCTATTGCTCCCAGTATTCCTACAGAAGCAAAGATCACATATATGTTCGACATGAATTTTGGGAAAATGATTACGCCAATAACCAGTATCGCACCTAATATGGTTGCTATCCAGTCCTCGTTCTTAAACTGTGCAAGAAATTTTGTGTTCATAAGAGAAGTTATTCGTGATTAAAGTTAATTAATCACAAATATAAATCTAAAATCGAAATAGTAAAATGTTTTACTACTTTTCTATAACGTTAGCCTGCTACCAGATTCCGCCTTGACTGCTTTTTTCCATCTCTCGGAATATCCCGGAAATTCAGGAGCCGGCGGAATGTCCGGAGAGAACCCGTTATTTACAAAAGAACCGTCCTGATTTTGTTTTTTTGTATTGCCGTCAATGAACTTTACAAGCAGATAACGATCAAGATTTTTCCACATTTCAAACAGGTCGTTTGCTTTGACTACAGAAAAATTTGTTAGGAAATCTCCAACAGATCCAGAGTTACCGGAATTTCTTGTCAGCATCTCTTTTGCCCTCTTGTCTGTTTCGGCCACCTCTGCAAACATTGTATTCTCATGTTTGTCTATTATCGACCGGACCTCTGCCCCGATATGGTTGTATCTGAGATACGCAAACTGTGCTATCCTGTTTGCCATCCAGAACATAGATGTCTCGGAATATTTTATCATTGAGCCATTACCCAATGCATAATGGCTTGATATGCTCTTAGAGGAGGTGTATACAGGTGTAAGTGGTGAAGTTCCTGCATCATCGACACCGAACCAGAAGATTCCTCCAATCGCCTTAGGCATCCATGAACGACACTCTCCAACAAACCAGAAACCAGTCTGCTGAGTTGCAATGGCTCTTTCGTTTATATATTTCTTTCCATCCACTTCGTATGACATAGGGCGCCATCTGTATGGCAGCACGTTACCACCGGCACCTATATCCTGGGTCATATCCATAGGAGTTCCTTCATAATGGTCCCTCATCATATCAGCTACATCCTTCACAGAAAGTTTTGTCTTAACCTTAAAATAAAGAGGCATTCTGTTACTCATATTTTTACCCATTGCGTAATCAAGATATTTACTCATATCTTCCAGCGCAAAGCGGTTAAAAAAGCTCCACACCCGCGCATCGCATCCCCTTACTGTCTCTCCTCCGGCAGGACCGTATGTTTCGGCAAAGCTGAAATCTTTGTCCTCTCCTTTGAACAGCCCCTGCTCTCGTGCCTGAGATATAAGGTCTGGTGCATAGAGACAATTTTCAGGGTCATTTAGCGGAAAGGTGGTAATTCTTGCCTGATTTGCGTGTCCCGATACAGTTCCGTCGGGAAGCCTTACGGCCACCCATAAAGCTCCTTTGTTTCTGTTGATTCCCTCAACTTTTCTTGGAACCTTGCCAATAATCTCAACGAACCACACCTCGTTGGGGTCAGCAATTGAGATAGATTCACCACTTGATGCGTAACCATATTCGGCAACCAGGTCTGTAATAACTTTTATCGCCTCCCTTGCAGTCTTTGCTCTCTGTAAAGCTATGTACATAAGCGAACCATAGTCAAGTATAGCATCTGGGTCAAGTTGCGATTCAAGTCCTCCCCAGGTGGTTTCGCCTATTACAACCTGATACTCATTCATATTGCCAATGACATTGTATGTCTGTTCTGCCTGCGGTATCTCTCCCAGGTACCGTCCTTTGCCCCATTCGTAGATCTTCATCATGGTCCCTTTCGGATACTTTTGTGCGGGATAGTGAACAAGTACCCCGTAGCGTGTATGAGAATCGGCGGAATAACTTACCATGCACGACCCATTTTGGGACGCACCCTTGGTTATCAATAAATTTGTACATGCTTCCCCTTTCTGAATATTAAGGGAAAAAATCAGCAGACAGGATAAAATAAGTCTCTTCATATTTTGTCAATTTTTTTAGCCAAGATAGTGAATTTGTCATTACTGAGTAATTAGTTTTAAAATATCCCAAAAAAATTTGGAGATTAAAAAAAAGTCCATACCTTTGCAGCCCGTTTGAGAAAAAAACGGACAGTTCTTTGAAGTTTTGAGAGAGATAAAGAGGTAAAGAATATGAGGTAGATATAATGGTTTATAATTTATTATAAGCATGAAAATCATCTCGAGCGAAAAAAAATAGATTGGGTCTGTTAATTGAAAGATTAAGGGACTACAATTTCAATACGTTTTAAGAAGTTACTTAAGGGCGAACGGAGGATGCCTAGGCTTCTATGGGCGAAGAAAGACGTGGTAAGCTGCGAAAAGCTGCGGGGATTTGCAAACGAGATTTGATCCGCAGATGTCTGAATGGGGGAACCCGGCAGGTTGAAGGCCTGTCACATGTTTACATGAGCCAACGCAGGGAACTGAAACATCTTAGTACCTGCAGGAAAAGAAAGAAATATCGATTCTCTGAGTAGTGGCGAGCGAAAGGGGAATAGCCCAAACCGGAGTTGTTCAGGCAATTTCGGGGTTGTAGGACTGCGACACTTTATCTTAGTAAGAAGTGGAACCAATTGGAAAATTGGGTCGGAGAGGGTGATAATCCCGTACACGCAACGACTAAGATAGACAGCAGTATCCTGAGTAAGGCGGGACACGAGGAATCCTGTCTGAAGCTGCGGGGACCATCCCGCAAGGCTAAATACCAATAGAAGACCGATAGTGAACCAGTACTGTGAAGGAAAGGTGAAAAGTACCCCGAACAGGGGGGTGAAATAGAACCTGAAACCGT
>Ga0209417_1000748_pt1 | contig 69243 bp, 59 predicted proteins | sample RifGroF2_FD_184002 | JGI IMG/M metagenome (GOLD analysis project Ga0209417, IMG submission 184002) | Groundwater microbial communities from Rifle, Colorado, USA - Groundwater F2 (SPAdes) (version 2) | ecosystem: Environmental > Aquatic > Deep subsurface > Groundwater | place: Rifle, Colorado... | reverse complement strand
ATATAATGCCCTGACGCGTGATGCTGATCTCGGATATTCTTTTCTTGAAGAATTCCAGGATAAGCTTCTTTTCGGAACTGATATAGCCTCTCCCAAAAATGATCACAGGCATGCTGAATTTCTGAGAAATGTTTTGAAAAACAAGAAAATATCCGAAGCCGCTTTTGAAAAAATAAGCTGGCGGAATACAAGTAGAATCCTCGAATTATAGGTAACGAACAGGAGAAATAACTATGTATTTTATCCGCAAACAGATTGAGGAGCTGGAAAAAATAGACGCTCCGCTTACAAGGGAAAAAGATTTTGATTCCTTCTGGGCAAAAGCTGGAAAAAAAGTGGAAAAACATGATCTGAAACTTAAAACAAAACTAATCAATTATCCGCTTGATGGTGTAAAGGTCTATGACTCTGTTTTTCACGGTCTCGACGATACTCCCGTTGAAACATGGGTATTGATACCGGACAAGCCGAAAGGAAAGCCTTGTCCGGCAGTGGTCAGTTTTCACGGAGGCAACGGAAGCCGTGAATATCCTTTCGCCCATCTTCGCTGGCTCATGGCCGGGTTCGCGGTAATTGTGATGGATTTCCGTCAGCAGGGCGGACATACAGGGTCGAACACGGCCATGGACCGTTTCGGAAAATCATTTTCAGTGCTGAACATTGAGAAGTACGATTCTTATTATCTGTATCATGCCTGGACGGATGCGTTGCTGTCAGTTAAAATTTCCGAATGTATGGATGAAATTGATTCTGAAAGAGTCGTTGTTTTCGGTGCCAGTCAGGGAGGCGGTACCGCGCTGGCAATGGCTGCGCTCAACCGGAAAATAGCTCTCTGTCTTTCCATGGTTCCTAGTTACTGCTGGTGGGAAAGGCGTATTTTTATCGGAAGCGCATGCGCCGGAGACCTTGCCGCGTTTATCGGACGTTATCCTGAAAAAGCGGAGATGGTTTTCAATACCATGAGCTATTACGACGTTATTAATTTTGTCGATAAAATAAAATGTCCTGTAATGGTTTCCTGCGGACTGAAGGATGAAGCAACACCGCCGGATTGTGTATATGCCGCGTACAATAAAATCAAATCGGAAAAATACATCCGGAATTATCCATTCGGCGGACATACTATGGAACCCCTGGAAACAGAAAAACAGCTTCGCTTCATCCGTGAGCGCCTTTTGTCCAAAAAATAATATACAAGCTTGGTTTTGAAAGAATTTTAAGTATCATTACTGAAATGGAGACGAAAAATGATTTCTTATTCGCGCGTTGAAACGGCGATGTATGAGGCCATGAAGACGGCGGCGCTTAAAATGCCTCCGGATGTTTTGGATGTCCTTCAAAAGGCCATGAAAGAGGAAAGCGATCCTCTTGCAAAAATGCATCTGGAATTAAGCCTTCAAAACGCGATGTTTGCTTCAGAGGGAAAGGGACTGATTTGCGGCGATACCGGCTTTCCGCTTTTTTTTGTTAAAGCCGGAAACAGGACTGAAGTAGAAGGAGGCTTCGGACGTTTATGGGATGCCGCGCGCGCCGCCGTAGCGAAAGCCACGGCTGAAAGTTTCCTGAGGCCTACAATGGTTGACCCTCTTACACGTTCAAATCCCGGAAACAATATTTTTCGTGGAATGCCCAAAGTAGAACTTTCTTTTGAAGGCGAGGGGAACAGTCTTGAAATAATCGCCGCGCCAAAAGGCGGAGGCTCTGAAATTTTCGGTACCTTTTACAAAATGCTTTTCCCGTCCGACGGCAAAACGGGAATCATGAAGTTTATCATCGAGTGCATAAAAGACGGATGCTACGCCGGTAAAATATGCCCTCCGGCGATTGTCGGAGTCGGAATAGGAGGCACTGCCGACCTTTGCATGAAACTGGCGAAGGAAGCCGCCCTCCTGCGCACTGTTGGAACTCATAGCAGTATTCCTGAAATAGCTGAAATGGAAACAAAACTGCTTTCCGCGATAAGGGAAAGCGGAATAGGCCCCATGGGATCAAAAGGCATCAACGCCGTTATGGCGTTGAACATTGAAACCGCCGCCACACATACCGCCGCGCTTCCCGTGGCAGTCAACGCCCAGTGCCTTGTAGGAAGGCGCTGGAAAGCGATAATCAGTGGAGATGATTCTAAAATTACTTATACGGGAACTCTCTGATTATGGATGAACTTAAAAAACAAATTTGCAGAAACGTTGATGATAATCGTGCTATGATTCTTGAATTGGCGGAGGAAATATGGAATAACCCTGAAACAGGTTATCAGGAATTTGAGACGGCGCTCCTCGTGAAAAAGTTCTTTGAGAAACTGAATTTGCCGTTTGCCGGAAATATCGCGGTAACAGGCTCCAAGGCTGTGCTTGATACGGGAAAGCCCGGCCCGTCAATAGCGCTGTTGGGTGAATTGGATGCGTTATATCTGCCAAGCCATGAAGCCGCGGACAAGAAAAGCGGCGCTGTTCATGTCTGCGGTCATCATCTGCAAATAGCTTCACTGCTGGGAGCGGCGGCAGGACTCGCGGAAACTAAGATAAAAGATGAACTTTGCGGAAAAATTATTTTCATAACAGTTCCCTCTGAAGAATTCGGGATGGATGAAAGCCGCACTGCTTTGAAACGGGACGGTAAAATAGAATTTTTCGGCGGCAAACAGGAGATGATTTCCCGCGGCATATTTGATGACATTGATGTGGCAATAATGGTGCATTCCGGCAATGAATACCATTACCCCGTGAGTTACAATGGGTTTGTCGCTAAAAAAATCGTTTTCAAAGGCAAAGCCGCGCATGCAGGAGTATCTCCGGAATCTGGAATTAACGCTCTCTACGCGGCTAATATGGCACTGAACGCAATTAACGCTCAAAGGGAAACTTTTTGTGATGAAGACAGTGTACGGGTTCATGGAATTATCATTAATGGCGGGGATGCCGTCAATATTATTCCTGATACAATCGAAATGGAAGTACAGATAAGGGCCCGGACTATTTCCGCGATAAGGGATGCCGCTGCCAAAGTTGACCGTTCAGCCCGTGCCGGGGCCATGGCAATGGGCGCTGCCATTGAAATTGAAACCGTACCAGGATATATGCCGTTGCGGAACAACGACACGATTGCCGGAATTTATGAGAAGAACCTGAAAATGCTGCATTCTGAAGCCTGCCTGAAAAAGACAGGACATCGCGCGTCATCTACGGACATGGGAGATTTGAGTTGTATCATTCCGGTACTGCATGCCTACTCATGCGGCGTTGAAGGTAAATTCCACTCGTGTGATTTCCATGTCGTTGATATGTCGAAAGCCTGTATCGAACCGGCAAAACTTATGGCAATGACAGCTGTTGACCTCTTAAAAATTGGTAAGATTTCCAGTGACTATCAACTGATGAACAGGGAGGAATATCTTGAAAATATCAGAAATTTCGCCGTCAAACAGAATTTTAATTATCAGGAGTAAATCATGATTATTGAACGTATAGACATCTTCCACGTATGCAACCCATGCCGGATATCCTATAAAACATCATTCGGCGTAAATAATGCTTTTGATTCATTATTAGTAAAATTTATTTCCGGCGAATATACCGGATGGGGAGAGGCGGCGGCAGGTGGCTTTCCCGGTTTTTCCCCGGAATATGCGGAAGTCTCCTTTATTACAGGACGAAAATTTCTAGTTCCGTTGATACTTGGAAAAGATATCGGCAGTGGAGATGAATTGCAGAATATTTTCAGTATATACCGCGGAAATCAGTTTGCCAAAGCGGCATTCGATATGGCATGGTGGAATCTTTATTCTCAGATGAAAGGAAAACCCTTATATAAAGTTATTGGCGGTATTCGTGATGAAGTGTCCGCGGGCACGGCAATCGGTGTTCTTGACAGCCTTGATAAACTTATGGAACAAATCGATAAACTCGTAAAAAGCGGTTTTCCACGGATAAAACTTAAATATTCCCCAGGGTGGGAACTTGAAATGATTGCCGCGGTGCGTTCATGTTTTCCAAATCTTATAATGCATATCGACTGCAATGCCGCATATACGCTCGCTGATATGGATATGTTTAAAAAACTCGATAAATATAACCTGGCTATGATTGAACAGCCGTTATCTCATGACGACCTGATTGATCACGCCGAACTCCAGAGCAAAATCTCAACGCCGATATGCCTGGATGAGAGCATAACGTCGCCTGAAAAGGCCCGGAAAGCAGTCGGGATTGGCGCTTGTAAATTTGTAAACATCAAACACGGTAGAATCGGCGGAATAACAAACGCTCTGAAAATTAATAAAATATGTGCCGATGGCGGTGTTTCATGCTGGATCGGCGGCATGGGCGAATCTTCCCTCGGCGTCAACACCGGAATCAGTCTTGCCACATTACCAAATATCATCTACCCGTCAGACATAACCCCTTCGGAAAAATTCTATGAGAAAGACTTATGCGCACCGATAACCGATAATCCGCATCCCGGAATATTCCGTCCAAGGCAGATACCGGGAATAGGTTCTGTCCCTGACCCTGAACAACTGGCTAAAGTGAGCCTTAATAAATTTTCAACATCAGCCGATAAGAGGAATATATGAGTTTTATAAAATGTCTGCAACTGCCGTTGCGCAAAGAAGAGGCGGCTTCTCTGAAACTCGGTGAAATCGTCAATGTCAGCGGAAAGATATTTACGGGACGAAGCCGCTTTCATATCAGAGCTATCGAAAGCAATATACTGCCGCCTATTGATTTTGCTTCGGTCAACTGCTTTTTTCACGTCGGCCCTGTAATGAAAAAAGATGGTGAAGAGTGGAAGATAGTCAGCATAGAGCCGACATCAAGCATACGCTTCGAACGCTACGGCGCCGATGTGATACGCAAATTGAATCTGAGAACAATAATAGGCAAGACCACCATGGGACGGAGGACGGCTGAGGCCCTCCGCGAAACAGGAGGCGTTTACCTCAGCAAAATCGGGCTCTGCGGAAATATGCTCGGAACACAGGTGAAGAAAGTGCATGACGTTTTTTTCCTCGAAGAACTCGGCAAAACGGAAGCCTGCTGGGTAATGGAGGTTGAAAACTTCGGTCCTTTTTTTGTCGCGATAGATTCAAACGGAAGGAGTTATTTCGAGGACATGAACGCCGAGGTGTCCGACAGAATGAAAAAGGTAAATGAAATGCTCGGCATACCTTCTGAATACGCGTATACTAAAGTCAATCCCGATTAAAAACATGGAGACCCTTATGGATAATTTAAAATTTCTCTCGATATGCGGTATGCTCGGTTACGGGTATCCGCTGGAAAGTCTGTGTCGCGGCATTGATGAAAAAATCGATTTCATAGGGGCCGATAACGGTTCTACCGACCCGGGCCCTTATTATCTCGGCAGCGGTAAAGGCTTTGTAAAAAATATACAGTTGGAGAGGGATTTGGAACCCGCGCTCGTAGAGGCGAGAAAGAACAATATCCCTCTGATAATCGGCAGCGCGGGAGGCTCGGGGGCAAAAGCGCACGTTGATAATTTTCTGAAAATACTTTTTAAAATCGCCGAAAAAAACAATCTGCATTTTAAGCTTGCCGTAATACATTCGGATATTGAAAAAACTACGGCACTTAATGCTCTCGCGGCAGGAAAAATAAGCCCCTGCGGACATTCGAGAACTCTAAAGGCGGAAGACGTTAATGCATGTACGAACATTGTCGCTCAGATGGGAACGGAACCCATTATCGCCGCGCTTAAAAATGGAGCAGATGTCGTGATAGCCGGACGCGCGTGCGATACCGCTATTTTCGCCGCGCTTCCTATTATGCGCGGTTTTGATCCGGGGCTCGCGCTTCATGCCGCGAAAATAGCCGAATGCGGCGCAATGTGTTCAGTTCCTGTCGGGGCGAATGATTCCCTTATCGTCAGAATGGAAAAGGACAGTTTTACTGTCACCCCCGCGAATCCTGAAAAGAAGTGCACTCCTGAAACGGTCGCCGCGCACTCGCTTTATGAACAGCCTAATCCGGAATGTTTTTTCGAACCGGAGGGAAAAATCGATATGAGCGAATCTGTTTTTGAACAGATAGACGAACGTTCCGTAAAAGTATCCGGCACGAAACTTGTCCCGTCCGCAAAGGAGACAATCAAACTTGAAGGCGCGGCATTCAGGGGTTTCAGGTCAATAACGATCGCGGGCATGAGCGATCCCGTGGCGATGGCCAATCTGGAAGTGATTGAAAGTTCGGTGAGAAAAGCTGTTTCTGAAAATCTGAAAGATATAATTGCTTCTGAAAATTATACTTTGCGTTTCCTGAAATACGGCATAAACGGAGTGAGAGGAATTGCCGATAAATCTCTGCCATTGCTGACAGAAACCGGATTGCTGATAGAGGCGATAGCGCCAACACAGGAACTTGCGGACACTGTCATAAGCCTGGCGCGTTCGACGGCGCTGCATCAGTCGTTTCCGGGAAGAAAGGCGACTGCCGGAAATCTGGCGTTTCCATTTTCGCCTTCGGACTTTCAGGGCGGAGAAGTTTATGAGTTCTCCATCTATCATCTGATGGAAGTCGAAGACATGGCGGAATTTTTCCCGATAACTTACAAGGAGCTCTGAAAATGAGACTGTATGACATAGCGAAAATAGTAAGAAGCAAAAATGCCGGGCCTTTCAATCTGACTGTCGATCTGATATTTGAAGACGCAAAAAAATATGAAACAGTTTTGAAGGCCGCTTCCTTCAATCCTTTTGCCATTGCCGGACTTTATGGCGTAGATGCCGATGACGTCAGAATATATCCATTCAAGCGCATACTTGCTATAAAAGTAACTATGCCGCGTCCGATAAGTTCCGGAGCGCCCGGCGACACCGATGTTTACGGCAGCCAGCAGCATTTCCCGCTGGCAGAAATGGAAATCGTTTGATATTTCCGTTTTGCATGGGATATTTAAACCTATGAAAATAGGATATCCATGCATAAACAGAAGCATCGGCTGTACGGCCAATTCCACTTTCAGGCTCGCGTCCTACTCCGAAGAAAGAATCGCCACCGTCGTTAAAAACAATCTTTCATGCCTGCGGAAAATACTTGACTTCAATCTCGAAAAAGGATTCCTGTTTTTCAGAATGAGTTCCGATATCGTTCCTTTCGCCTCGCATCCTGTATGTAAATTCAAATGGGCTTCCGTTTTCAAGAAAGAGTTGCTGGAAATGGGAGATTTCATAAAGAAAAATTCCATGCGCATATCAATGCATCCCGACCAGTTCGTGCTGTTGAATTCCCATGATAAAGATATTGTCAGCAGAAGCGTAGACGAACTGAAATGGCATTGCCGTTTTCTTGATTCTATGAGACTTGACGGCTCGGCAAAAGTCCAGATTCATGTGGGCGGAGCTTACGGAAACAAGACAGAGGCCATCAAAAGGTTCATAAAGATTTATAAACAGCTTCCCAAACTTATTTCAAAGCGCCTTGTGATTGAAAATGACGATAGGCTTTTCAATCTTTCCGATTGTCTTTCGATACATGAGGAAACGGGGATACCGATTATTTTCGACAACTTTCACCACGCCTGTAACGGTAACGGTACCTCATGTTCAGACGCCCTGAAACGCGCCGCTTCCACATGGCGGGAAAAAGACGGCGCCCTCATGACGGATTACAGTTCACAGGAACCCGGAGAAAGAAAAGGCAAACACGCGGAGCATATAGACATCAAGGATTTTTCAGAATATCTGCGCCTGAATTCCAGCATTGACTTCGACATAATGCTCGAAATAAAAGACAAGGAAAAAAGTGCGGCAAAAGCCCTTGCTGCCGCAAATAAAAAATTATGAATATAAAAATACTACTCATCACTATATTTTTTGCAACAGCATTGTTCTGCCAGTCATGCAGGAGTGTACCGGAAATTCACAAAGCCGCGCAAACAGGGAACGAAAAGAAAGTTATAGAGATGATTAAAAATGATCCGGATATTGTAAACAGCAGAGATAAATGGGGATGTACTCCACTGATGTACGCCGCTGGTTATGCACAAGTTAATATAGTCAAACTGTTTATAGACGCAGGTGCTGATATTGACAGCAAAGGAACAAAGGGAAACACTGTTTGGATGTCTGTAAGGGGAAATATTTATTACTGTAAAAATCTTGAAGAAGAAATTGCCAGTTTACAGAAACAGAAGTATCCCCAGGCCAATATTGACGCTTTCCGAAAAATCCACAGCCCTGAAAATCAGAAAAAGTGGGAAGAAATTCTCGCTATTCTGATTGAAGCTAAAGAGAAAAACAAATGAAAACGCACGGAAAACCGTGCATTTTTCTGTCACAAAAGTTACTCTGCCTTAATAAGAACTTTATCTTTCAGCTTCCTGTATTCTTCAGGTTTATATTTATAGATTGAATTAACGTAATCAATTACTTTTTCAGGTGTTGCGCCTCTGATTGGAAAGCCCTGAACATGTCCGTCAAGAAAAAGGACATTGATGTAATCTTTATGATTGCCGGGTTTGTCGAAGGCAATAGGCATATCGGGGGAATCTTTTTCCGTCAATCCGCCGAGATATATGTAACTTACAGTTGTCTCCGTCAGAGGAGTGCCGGGCTTTCCGGCCTGTAGACTCGAAGATGGGCACACATAGACTTTAGTGTCTGTCAGATAATCATTTTTTCTGAGTACCTCAAGACCTGCGGCACCGTTTGCTTCCGGGAACTTATCGTCATAATCCATTGAATACTGTTTGAGGGCCAGCCCTATCTGTTTCAAATTGCTTGCACAGGAAATGCGCTTTGCTTTTTCTCTGGCGCTGTTGAGGGCCGGAAGCATCATGCCTGCCGCTATTGCCATCGGCGCTATGGAAACCTGCGTTACAAACGCCGTTCCTATATTCATGCTGGAATTAGCGGTAACTTCAAAACCTTCGTCAGTGTTCCGGCATACGGAAAACAGGAAAGTTTTCTTCTGAAAGATGTTCATAATTTTTGCGAAGGGATTATTTTCATTCTCCGCTATTTTCGTTTGAATATCCTGAATAGTTTCCGAAAATTTCGAGCTTACGTATTTATATGCGTTGCCGGTATCGGGGATATTGACGGCGAGCTTCTTGAACTCTTCTGTCGCGACAAGGCCGTTTCCGTTTTTCTTCGCGGAAATAATGCTGTCTATGATATCTTCATTAGAGGCGAGTATCAACATATTTTCGGTTCTTGCCATCATGGGCTGAAACCTTACGGGGAGGGGAAGGCCGAATATTATCTGGACTTTCTGAACTTCTTTATTGCCGTCATTCTTTGGCATGGAAGGTATTTTTTTCTTCAGCAGATCAAAAAGGTTATTGTCCTTGACATATACTACAAGGGCCAGTGAGGGCTCGGGTATTTCGATGGGGACTTTCCCCGGTATGATGGTTTTTTTAGTGTTGTCAAGTGTGAGGATAAAGCCGGAATTATTTTCCAGAGACGCGAGAAGGACAGAGAGGTCAATACCGTTTTTTTCTTTCAGTTCATTTTCAAATTTACTGAAAGCATCCTTCATTTGAGGAATATTCGATTTATTGACTTCCGCCTTGAGCCAGCTCCAGAAGATGCCCAGGTCCGTTTCGCCGAAACCAGCGAAGACGGTATTTGCAGGAAGAAGTTTGAGAGAATCAAGCTTATGGGGTTCTTTGCCGAAAAGTTTCCATATCAGTCCCTTGTCTTCGTTTTTCCTGTGGAAGAAAATCATTTTTCCTCTGTTAAAATCATTTTTCCCATCATATATGGAACTTACGCCGATGCCTTTGAGTTCGGAAAGGCCGCTTCCTTTTATAAGACTGGAGGCGAAATCAAAGCCTGACATGGCAGTACTTAAATTTTCATCAGACATATCGGGAAAGCTCTGCTTATTGACCAGCCCTTTTATTTCATTTAACTTTTTCAGCAGGTTTTCAGAAGCCTTGTCAGTACTCATGTAAAAGTAAAATTCGCCGTCGGCGTCCAGCTTGGAAGTTACCTCCTTGAATGAAGTATTCTGCGCGTTTGACGCGGAAGAAAGTAAGAGACTGCAGGATAAAAACGCCGCCGCACACAGTGAAAACAATTTGTTTCCGAACATAAAACCACCTCTGTTTCAGTTATAAAAGTTTTATATGCACTGCGATACTATAACACCTCAGAGGGCGCATTTCTTTTTCTCCATGAAAATAAATTCTCAATCTTCATGGATTTTGTCATATTCGGCGTTGATTTCTGTGAGTTTTTCGGCGACTTCTTCCCATTTTGCGGTGGCTTCGGCGATGTTTTTTTCAAGTTCGGCGGACTCTTTATTAAGAGACGCGAAATCAATATTTTCCTGAGCGGAAGAAAAAATGTCCACTATTTTCTTTTTTTCCGTTTCAAATTTTTCAATTCCGCGTTCGATGTCGGCAAGTTCTTTTTCAGCGGCGCGTTTGATTTTGATAAGCTGTTGTCTTCCGGCGGCCCTTTCCTTGCGGCGGGCTTTGGAATTGTCCGCATTGACCGCGGAAGGCGCGAAGGTGGTATTTTTTTCGATGCTTCCAGTTTTTTCCCTGTAATAGTCATAGCCGCCCTGATATTTTTTAATACCGGAATCTTCAAGGGCTATTATCGTGTCGGCCGAATTGCGTATGAATTCTATGTCGTGGCTGACGATACAGACGGACCCGTCATAATTTCTGATGGCCTCCTGAAGAGTTTCGAGGGCGGAAATATCCAGATGAGTCGTCGGTTCGTCAAGTATCAGAAAATTAGGAGGATTGATGAAAATTGCCGCGAACGCAAGACGTATTTTTTCGCCGCCGCTGAGAACGGAACACTGCTTATCGACGCTTTCCCCGGAAAAGCCGAAGCTTCCCAGCAGGGTACGCACGGCCTGAGAGGGACGGTCAGCCGGAGCGGCTTTCTTGACTATTTCAAAAACAGTTTGTCCCGGACTGAAAATTTCACCGAAGTCCTGTGCCTGATAACCGATGATTACCTTATGCCCGAGTGCCCTGGCCCCTTCACTGAGAGGAAGCCTTCCGGCAAGCGCTCTGAGGAGAGTTGTTTTGCCTCTGCCGTTGTAACCGACAAGCCGATTTTTCTGTTTTTTTTCCACGCGCAGGTCAAGGTTTCTGAATATCCATTTGTTGCCGTCATAGGAGAAAGAAGCATTTTCAAGCCTGATTATTTCATGTCCGCAATGTGGCGCGGGGGGGATTCTTATCTGTCCGCTATAATTCAGTTTGTCGGGGAGATTTATCTCCTCCATTTTTTCGACAGTCTTAATCCAGCTCTGTACCTGGGAAGCCTTGCTGCTTTTGGCGCGGAAACGTTCAATGGAACGCTGAAGTTGTTCCTTTTTCTTGTCCTGATTTTCCTTTGCGGCTTGGAGTTGAGCTATTCGGTTGGTCCGTTCTCTGGCATAATAGTCGTAATCTCCGGGGTAACGCGTTGTTTTGCCGGAATTGACTTCGATGGTTATTCCGGTCAGAGTTTTCAGGAGATATCTGTCATGGGAAATAAGCAGGAGAGTGCCTTCATAACTTCTGAGGAAGCGGTAAAGCCATTCGACCGCGGGAATGTCAAGATAATTTGAAGGCTCGTCAAGCAGCAGTATATCGGGATTTGATATAAGTATCCTGGCGAGATTTGCGCGCATCTGCCAACCGCCGCTGAAAGATGTCAGCGGCATGGAAAACGTGTTTTCGCTGAAACCAAGTCCGCTCAAGGCTTTTTCCGCTTCGTTTCTGAGCCTGTAAGCTCCCAACGCTTCGAAACTGCTCTGAAGCACTCCAAGACGCTGAAGTTTCTGCTGCTTATCCGGGATGGCGGAATTCAGCGCGAGTTCCTTTTCCAGAGAATGGATATCATCGCTTATTTTTTTAAGTTCGGGGATAGCATCACTTGTGTAATCAAGGAGCGAAAGGTTTTTGTCGAAATCCCTGAGGTTCTGGCGCAGATAAGCCATTCTCATATTACCGGGAATAACTACGTCTCCCCTGTCGGCGTGGGCCTCTCCTGTTATTATCGCGAAGATGGTACTTTTCCCGGCGCCGTTCGGGCCGACGATTCCAACGTGTTCATTTTTATTTATACGGAAAGAGGCGTCAACAAGCAAGTCCTGTACGCCGTAACTTTTATAAACATTTTTGAAATCTATCATTGGGACGGAGTCCCTCTTATTATTTTCGCTCAGCTGCGCTTGCGAAAGGATGCCTGTAGAGTTTCTGCACGAGCGTTGCTTATCAGTCCTCGGTTTCGGCGGCGGCTTTGTTTCTCATGCGCTTGCGTTCAAGTTCAGTCAGATATCTTTTCCGCATCCTTATGTTCAGGGGAGTAGCTTCCACGAGTTCGTCATTGGCTATGTATTCAAGGGTTTCCTCAAGGTTAAGCTTCTGTGCGGGAGCGATTTTCAATGCTTTGTCAGAGCCGGAGGCACGCATGTTCGTGAGTTTTTTGCTTTTCTGGAGGTTTACCACGAGATCGCCTTCCTTGCAGTTTTCACCGACAATCATTCCCTCATAAGTCATATCATTGGGGTCTATGAAAAAAGTACCTCTGAGCTGCAGAGCGTCGATCGCGTAAGCCATGGCCTTGCCTCCTTCCATGCTTATCATCACGCCGTTTGTCCGGTGAGGAATTTCGCCTTTGAACGGGGCATAATGGGTGAACCTGTGAGAGACTATGGCTTCTCCGGCTGTAGCTGTCATTATTTTGCCTCTGAGTCCGATAATGCCTCTCGTAGGGATGTTAAATTCAAGAAGCTGGCGAATGCCGCGCTGTTCCATTTTTATCATTTCTCCGCGTCTCTGGCCTGCTGTTTCTATGACCTTGCCGGCGGATTCTTCTGGTACATCAACGCTCAGTATTTCTATGGGTTCATTTTTAACACCGTCAATTTCTTTGAATATGACATGCGGTTGCGAAACTGTAAGCTCATAACCTTCACGACGCATGTTTTCGACCAGGATTGAAAGGTGCAACACACCGCGTCCGCTGACCTTGAAAGTATCGGTGGTGACTTCCTCCGCCTTGAGCGCTACATCTCTTTCCTGTTCTTTCATAAGTCTTTCCCTGATATGTCTGCTGCTTATGAATTTGCCTTCCTTGCCGAAGAGAGGGGAGTCATTGACCCTGAAAAACATTGATACGGTAGGTTCATCTATTGATATGGGAGGAAGCGCTTCGGGTGATGCCGCATCAGCTATGGTATCGCCGATATCTATATCTCCAATTCCGACAATGGCACAGAGATCGCCGCATTTGAGGGTTTTTACTTCTTTTCTTTCGAGGCCTTCAAAGGTGAAAATCTGTTTGAGCTGGGCCGAATGAGAACCACCGCTTCGTTTCAATACAGTAAGAGGCTTGCTGATATCGAGGGTGCCTCTATAAACCCGGCCTATTCCTATGCGCCCGACGTAATCCGAATAATCAAGTGTTGTTACCTGCATCTGTACCGGGCCCTGCTTTACGTTCGGCCCAGGAATGTATTTTATTACGGCATCCAGCAGGGGAAGAATTGAATCTCTTGGTCCGTCAAGTTCCGTTGAGGCCCAGCCATCCCTTCCGCTCGAATAGAGCAATGGAAAGTCCATCTGTTCTTCCGATGCGTTGAGTTCCGCGAAAAGATCGAAAACAAGATTATGCACTTCATGCGGACGAGCATCGGGTTTGTCTATTTTATTTATAAGCACTATGGGTTTCAGATTCAGTCTCAATGCCTTGTCGAGTACGAAACGGGTTTGCGGCATAGGGCCTTCAGCGGCGTCAACCAGCAGCAAAACGCCGTCCGCAAGGTTCAGAACCCTCTCCACCTGTCCGCCAAAGTCGCTGTGTCCGGGGGTGTCGATTATATTTATCTTGTGTTCCTTGTAGCGGATGCTTATGTTTTTGGCAAGTATTGTTATGCCGCGTTCTCTTTCAATGTCATTGCTGTCAAGGAAGCAATCGCGAACTTCCTGGTTGTTCCTGAACAGTTTTGTCTGTCTGAGTATGTTGTCCACCAGAGTAGTTTTGCCGTGGTCAACATGAGCTATTATAGCTATATTTCTAATTTTGTTCATAAATCCGGTTTCTGACTGTGTTTTAATTGTTTAACCAATAAGCGAAAAGCGCATACTATAGCATATTTTCAAAGATAGTACACCAAAGAGTCCATTATTTTCAATGGATTTTTATTTCCGGGGCAAAATAATGTTTTGAACTCAGAGGGAGCCTTTTGTGGAGAGAACGCCTTCTATTCTTGAATCGCGCGATACCGCCTGTTCAAGAGCTTTCGCAAAAGACTTGAAAACAGCTTCAAAAACATGATGAGTTTCCTCGCCTTTCATAAGCTGTATGTGCAGGTTCATCCCGCTTTTAACGGACAATGCCCTGAAAAATTCCTTGAAAAGCGCGGTATCAATGTCCTTTATCCTGTTTTCGGGAGGAAGAAGGTCATATACCAGATAAGGGCGTCCCGATAAATCCAGCGCCGTAAGCGCGAGGGCTTCGTCCATCGGCAGTATCGCATGTCCGTAGCGCCTGATGCCCTTTTTATCGCCAAGCGCCTTTGAAAGGGCTTCTCCGAGAGTTATGCCGAGGTCTTCCATAGTGTGGTGATAGTCTATTTCTATGTCTCCTTTGGCTTTTACGTCCAAATCAAAAAAGCCGTGTTTGGCAAAAAGCCCGAGCATGTGGTCCATAAAAGGTATTTCCGTAGATACGGAACTCTGTCCGCTTCCATCAAGATTTATTTTAACGGTAATATCGGTTTCTTTTGTTTTTCTCACGAACTCAGCAATTCTTTTTGACATCACGCCTCCTTAATCAGGGCTTTAGATAGAAGAATGTATATTGAAATTACGTAATTTCAAAAATTATCCGCATAAAGTCAGAAAAAGGATTTATATAAATATAGATATGCCGCTGAGCTATTTCGGGATTATGTCCACTATACGTTTCGGCAGATCCTGTATTATTTTTTGGAATACTTCCCCCATCTTTGAAACTGCCGCAAATATGTTTCTGACAGCGCTCATGATGCCATTAAGGAATACTCCGCCTCCGGCTGCCGCCGCCAGTTCTTCATCGCTCAGTTCACCTGATAAGGATGCGGCGGTTTTGTGCATTATCATCGCCAAGTCCCCGATTGAACACGCAAAGCCTTCGGCATTGGCGAAAGTAGCCATTTCGGCCAAAAGGTCTTTTGAGTTATCCTGATGGGCGTTGGTCATGAAATCTTCAAACTTTTTTCTGAATTCAGGAACTTTTTCGAGTTTTTCCAGAAAATTTTTAATACCGTCTAGATTTTTTAATTCCGCACTCATGTTTCATTCTTTCCATGTTTTTCTATTTATAATATCTGCATGGGATGCGTAAATGTCACACGGACTTTGTTCTTTTTCGCAATATTGTTGCGGAGAGGTTCCGAGAAATTCTTTCTAGGCTATGCTTGGATAATCATTTTACTGAATGTGACCGTCCAGAAGTTTAAGACGGCTACGATGAATTGTAGCTTTCGCAAGAATTGGGAGTTCTATTTAGGAAAGTTCAATTTTTTTTTTATTACTATTGACAAATCATTTTTTAAACGGTATAATATAAATGTATACATTTAAGTATTAAGGTGGTTTTTTATGATACCCAAGTATGATATGGCAAGACATCGGATATTGACAATTATTGCTGAAAATAATTATGGAATAGGGACAAAGCTTCCCGATGAAAATGTTCTTTCTTTAAAAACAGGTTTTAGTGGAATAACTGTCAGGAGAGCAATGAAAGAATTGGAAAACTCAGGAATAATCAGCCGTATTCGAGGGCGTGGCAGTTTTGTAAAGCAACGATTGGAACTTGAACATGACATAAAAAAAGATAATCTCCTCTTTATTCAGGTAAACAGTGTAAATCCAGAAGCAAATAATTATGCTCTATTTGAAATGTGGAATATTTGTCGGATGAAAGGCTATAAACTGTCAGTATTGAATGCAATAACACCAGGAACAGAAAGTACATCTTTAATTTCAAATTCATCAGGAGTTATCGTAACAGGAAGAATTACGGACGAATGGATTGTATATCTTGACAGTACAGCAATACCTTATGTAGTCATGGGGGAATATCAAAGTAAACGTGAAATCGATTCGATGCGTTATGACTGGAAACTTGCAATACGAGGAGTTTTAATGGAAATGATTGATAAGGGATGTCGTAAAATAGCATTCTTCAATGGGGCTGAAAGATATCTCCCTTCGCAATGTCTTTATGAAGAGTATTGTAATATCCTCTCAGAAAACGAAATAACACTGGATGACAGGCTTGTCCTATGGAATGCAACGGGTGAATACAGAGATAAAATTGCCGATTTTTTCAATTCGGGAACAGATTTTGATGGAATACTAATGGAATGGGGCAATTATCCTTTTGCATTAACGCTTCTTCTCAGAAATATTGCTTGGCACAATATAATGCTTGGGGTTGTTTGCAATAAGAAAATCAACATGAAAATTGAGGATAATGTTTTTACTGCTTGTTTTGATGATAATCCGATAAGTAAATGCATAGAGATGCTTCTTAAAAAAATATCAGGTGAAATGGCTGAGAAAAGAACCTACTACCAAAAACCGGTTTTTAATTTCAAGAGAAATTTAAAATGAAAAAGAAAATATTTTTTACGCTTACAGAATTATTAATAGTTATAGCGATAATAACAATTCTAGCGTCCCTTCTTATGCCTGCCTTGAAAAATGTCAGAGCTTCAGGGGCTAGGATACATTGTCTTAACAATTTGAAGCAACAGGGCCTTCTTATTAATTCATATATCAATGACAATAATGATTACTTTATTCCTTACATTGTGTATTACCTTAAATTGGATGGAAGTGGCAGTACTGGTTGGTCATGGCCCAAGTTTCTCAATGCATATTATCAAGCACCCTCTTCTATTTTCGATTGTCCTTCTTTCAAAAATGCCAGACAAAATAATATGGATCACTATGGCATTAACTACCAGCACCTTGCGTCATCATATCGCTATAATGGTGGTGCCTACACTATGCCGCCGGATTCCGCAAAAATTATTGTGGTACGTACACCGTCCAAGACAATATCCTCAATTGATACGACCGCAAATCCCGAGTCTCTTGTGGATGGAAAAGTTACGGGAGATTATAGATGCCGTGATAATTCAGCTCCGGCCTCTTTCCCCTATGCCAGGCACTTCAAAACATCCGATGGAGGAACTGTCAATATAGGATGGGTAGACAGTCATGTCTCCTCCATTAAGATATCTGGCAATCCGGGAATTTATATTTCATATCAGGATGAATTGGGCACAATGGTGGGAGCGTCTTCCGTAGATGATGAAGAAGTTTTAAAATATTGGAACAGATATTAAAATCCAGAAAGGGAAAAATATCATGAGAATTATGTTTTCCATGATGACGGCCTGTATTGGTTTTTGCAACATGAACGCGATTGGCGGGAATGAAACAATAATTGTTAAATCTGAAAATCGTATTTTATCAGAGAAAAACTGCACAATTGAATTTTCTCTTGATAACTTAAAGATTGAAGAAGAATCTGTGATTTTTTCAGCAAAAGTACGGGCTGATGACAAGGGGTTCGGCAAGTTGGAATATGACATGAAAGTTTTTGTAAATGATGAAATTTTGCGTCCTAATCAATTACATGCGACTCGCCTGCTTAATCGTGATTTGCTGATTAAAACTTTCTCTGCCGAAAAAAATCCTCCGGAACATGGCAGTCCGGGATATATGATAAAATCTCTATTTAGGGAAAAAGTGGGTGGAGGCACAAAAAAAGAGGCGGAGAAAACTTCAGAATGCAAGGAAGGGGTATGGCTTGTGAGGCATTCTAAGGATTTTGTGCCGCAGAGAAAAGATTTTCAGACAAATGGCAAGGATTTCGATTATAAATGGGACATTACTGACATGCTTAAAAAAGGAATAAACAAAATAACAGTCAAAAATGTCAATCCTGATAAAGATGCATGCTTGGAAATAAAAACTGAAATATCCCTGCTGAAGCGGAAATCTATGTTGCCTGCGCTTAAAGAAGCTCAAAATAAAGTTTTCCCTTCATTTACGCCTATCATCGGGAATGTGGATTTTAAATTTCTTGAGGATGGGAAGATAGAATGGAACTCTGGTTCTAATACCCTCTTGTCCGATCTACAAATTAAAATTTTGAAAAATGGCATAAAAACTTCATTGGAGTTGAAACCTGAAAAGAGTACCAGTAATGCCTTTTCATATAATGCGGAAAACATCAGACTTGTGCGTTCAGTTGACGAAAGTAAGGGAAGTAACACTTTTATCTTAAAAGATACCATAACATCTATATCAAGCAACTCCTTAATCTTCAGAGTTGACAATATACAACAATATTTGTTTCCTATTTCTGATATAAAAGTTGCCGGCTTGTCATACCCCAGTTGGTTATGTAGGCAACGAACTTTTGAATCTCCTGAATGGAAACATAAGATGCTTTGGAGAAGATTTTCTTCCAATCCAACCCTTTTTATTAAGAGTGCTTTTTCATCAGGCGGTATTGGTTTTTTCCTACTTGATTCAGATAGTCGCAATCATCATACATTTAATCTGTGTATCCCTGAAAATAGAGAGGTAGGCTGGGAAGCCGGATGGTATGAACTTAAACCTGGTGAGAAGATGGAGCTTTGCTGGGAAATTAGTTTCATAGGGAATGGAGATTATTTTTCGTTTATCAATAAGATCAGAGATGAACTTGGTTTGAATAATGTTACAATAGAGGGTTCTTTTGATTTTGTGAGCCTCCATGATATTGCCGAAAATATGACAGATGATGAAATTCTGAATGCTATTAAAAAACACAATGTAAAATATCTTATAACATGGGGAGGATATCTTTGGCCTGATCCCAATAAAAATCCACCACCTTATGATTTAATATTTGGTACAACGATCATGTACCCGAAATATGCCGGATATCTGGAAGAAATCGGAAAAGCTGTTGCAAGGATGAAGAAGCTGGCTCCGTCAGTAAAGGTGTTGCCCTATTTCCATCTTACTCTGTTCGGCACTCCCGAAGCGGACGATATTAAGAAATATTCGAGCGAAATCTGTAAAAATCCGGATGGAACAATAAATGGTAGGACTTGGGGAGTAAAAAACACCAATAGTAATCGCAATAAAAATACATGCAGCGTTTCTATGATCCCCAAGAAAGATGCTTCCTATGGCAGGGAGCTTATGCGAACCTTGAATTATTATATTGATAAACTTAAGGTTGATGGTTTCTTCTTTGATGAATTTTCAGGAGAATTGTATGATTTCAACGATATAAACAACGGAAATAATGAATGCAATTATGTGGAGATTACCTCGGATGGGAAGATATATAGGATACGAAGTATCGGCGTTCATGCAAATGATTTTGTCTATGGAGTGTTACAGAAGATGAAGGAAAAGAAATTATCTGTGTTCGGAAATGGCGGCAACCTTGATTTGCGTCTTCGCGGAATTAACAATTGTCCTGTTTTTTCAGAAGCCCGATTGAGCTTATATCAACCAGCTTATTCAGTGCATTTGGACACCCCGATCGCATTATGGTATCGCCCCAATGTGCAAACAGTCAGAATGATTCTTGATGAGGGTCTTATTCCCGGCGGAACTGCACTGAATTGGACACAGAATCTTACTGCTCATATTTATCCGATTACCCCACAACAAATCGGAAAAGGTTTTGTAATAGGCAAGGAAGTTATTGTTTCCGCAGTTAAAACTGAAATTCCAGATAATTTTGCCAACGAAAATCTTGAAGAATATAGTTATATGCCGGATGGTACAATGAAAGAAGGCAGAATAAATTATATGAAGTCAGAAAAGCTCAAAGTTCCAGATAATGGATTTGTCATTTTACGAAAAGATTTAAAGTAAAAACAAGTCGAATGCTGTTATTCAATTTAAAAAGCGGAATTTCTGATAGCTTTGACTTTCAGCGACGCCAGATTGCGGCGTTTTTCAATGCCGTTTTCCATGGAATTTTCAGAGACATAATACGTCAGCAGTGTTTTGTCCTCAAAAAACAATATGCTCGTATAACAGTAATTATGGCTTGTATCTTCGATATTGCCGAGAACACTCCAGTTTTCGCCCTCGTCACCGCTTACGGCAATTGAAAGCGGCGTGCGCCAGTTCCACCAGTTATCTTCGGCAAAACTATAAGCGCCGTGATCATTGTAAACGCAAATAAGTTTGGAAGTGCCGGGAACGCGTTTTATCGACTGAGGCCCGCATGGTGAGACTATCTGGCTGACGGGGCTGAATTCAGACCAGCTTTCGCCTCCGTCCTCTGAAACGGCCTTGTACATATAACCGCCGTATGTCCTGGCCCACATCATTATCCTGCCGTCGGCAAGTTCAATAACTCCCGGCTCCTGTGAACATACTCCTCTCTGCAGAATTTCTTTCCATATTTCCTCTTTGCCATTCGCAATCTTACGCGGCTTCATGACATTTTCATTTTTTATCGAAATGAATTTGCCGCTTTTTTCCCAGGAACTTCCGTCGTCGTCCGAGTAAAAAACACCGCAAGCCCCCTTTAAATCATATTTTTCTTCACGGTATTCATGAAGACAGGCGGGAACTAAAAGGCGGCCTCCTTTCGTCTGGACAAGACGGTCATTGTTGACGACGTAATATTTGCCGCGCTCCGTTATGGCGAAAGGTTTTGACCAGCTTTTTCCTTCGTCATTGCTGAAACATATATAAGGAATGCAGTCATTTTTTGCGAACTTATGTGCATATAAAAAAGCAATCCTGCCGTCATGCAACCTCAGAAAACTTGTTGACATCACATTGAGTGCGTCAGGGCTTTTCTCTATCATATTTGCGGGCCCCGACCATGTAATGCCGCCATCTTTTGAGATTCTTGATACGATAATGGCAGAATCATGGTCTGCTTTGCCGGAAAACTGCGAATAAGCCAACATAATGGAACCGTCTTTCAACAATACTGCGGAGCCTTCCCCGGCCCTTGGTATTTCCTGATTTGATTCCACAATTAAACCTTCATGTACAGTGTAATCCTTAAAATCCACAACTTTGTTTTTCATAACTTAAGAATCTCCTGTTTTGTTATTATAAACTATTGTTTTCTGGTTTCATACCACACTTTATGTTGTGAATGAATCCAATGCAGGATAAGCTCTGCCGTTCCGGATTCATCGCCGTCTTTACGCTCTATAAATCCAATATCTTTGCCGATAATTATCTGTCGCGCCAAATTTTCACGGTCGAGTTCAACGGCAGACAAGTGCGGATTTATTACGGATGGCAAAACCGCAACTATGTCCCATTCCGCTTTACCTAATGGAATACTCCAGTTTAATATCCAGTTATATGAACGGATAAAATTTTCATCATTTTTCCCCTGTATTTCAGCAGGAACAGCAATTGCCACTAAATCAGGTTTTTTCCCGCGAATATCTTTACTCCACAGTTCAAGCTCGTTTAATTGCCCGCACGGCCATAATGTTACATTTATAACTGCATCAGGGTAAAGCTTTTTCAAGGCTGCGGGGATAATAGTATCGCAGGGAGGCATCGCAATAAAGTTTATGCTTTGTTTGCGGCTGAGTTTTTCAAATGTAAAACTCATGCCTGGAGACGGAGGCGGAACACCGTTCAGATTAATTTTCTTCCCTGAAATTGTCCCGGCAATCACTTCCGCAAAAAGACGATGCCCATTCATATTCGGGTGAATAGTCTCGCTCATCAATAGTTTCCATGCACCCGGATTTGTTGTGCGCAGGTCTTCACAGGCATGATAACAGTCTGCCAGAGGAACGGACATTTCCATAGCCACAGTATGTATAACTTCAGCATAAGTTCCGAGAGTTTTTGAACGCCGGACATCCTCCGGGTAGATGGAATTCTGCGTACAGAGTACGACTGCTGAACCGGCATCAAAACATTTCTGTACAATTTTTTTCAGATTATCATGAAAAACTTGAGGAGTATTCTTGGCACAGTCGTTCATGCCAAACATGACAACAACCAATTGCGGTTTAAGGGCCAACACATCCCGATCAATCCTCTTCAGACCTTTTTCCGTGGTATTGCCGCTTATGCCCGCATTGTATAATTCAAGTTTTGCATTAGGATATAGTTTATTCAAGGCAATCCTGAGCATATCGCCCCAGGCGCGCTTTCCGCCTGTGTGGTAATACACTCCAGTGATGCTGTCCCCAAAGCATACAATTTTGAGATTCTTTTCTCCTTTATCCAAAGCTCCTCTCAAATCATTCATTAAGATTTTGCCTGTTTCCTTTTCCGCAGCGTTTATTTGAATAATTGCACTTAAATATCCTATTAAGAGGAATACAGCCAATTTTTCTCCTGTCAACATAATATGTTTCCCTGTTATTAAGGCGCTAGAAGACATTTTTTCTTTGCTTTTTCAGCGTCTTTTTAATTTTTGAAAATTGAACACCTGCATCTTGGCTCCTTCCGGGATATCAGGTCATAAACAGGATAAAATCCGGCCTTCCTGATAAGAGGTATACACCATCCGGGACAATGGTCACAATAGCGTTCCATAGGCGAAGCGTCATTATCGAGGACTTTACTCAAACTCGGGCATTTGTGCATTTCAAATTCGATATGGTCATCAAACTCCCTTATGGTCATATCGCAGTTTTCTTCTTCCTTTATATGCGTCCAGTATTCGACCATGCCTTTAAGCCCTTTGGTTTTAAACAACTCAAGGCAGTGTATTTCCTGATGGCGGCTTATTTCGAGCCAGTAATCGCGAAGGTCCTTTTCCCCTCGTTTTTCGAGGAACTTGAAAACTTCATTATAAAAACGCACGAAATGATCGCTCGGTATCATGATTTGCGTCTCCTTAAAGCCTGTGTACAGGAGTATTCACCAGTCTTAACAGTTTCTATTTCGTATGGAGTACCATCAGTAATTCCTTTGTTCACATATGTGGTTTGGGAACAGAATTCGGGAGATACTTTCAGTCCCAGTTTCTTGACATGTTCCACGGCGGGACATTTTCTGACATGAAGGACAATCTTTCCGTTTTCCTCTTTTATTTCATAGTCCCCTTTTTCGCGGTCGAAAAAATATTTCCAGTAATTCAGCAGTTCACTGGTATCGCCTTTCTGCAAATGCTCTCTGATATCTTTATAAACATCGCGCCCTGTGGCGAAGAAAATTTCATGAAGGGCATCCGCGCCGTATTTTCCGGCTATGTATTCGACTGTCGTATTGACCGCGCCATGAAAATCCAGATGTACCTGTCCTGTTTCCTTATATCTCATAAGCTTACCTCAATGAAAAATGTCTTTGTATTCGGCAAGACATTTTTCTATTTCATTTTTGCGTTGCGGTGTGAGAACGTTTTCACCCTGAATCAGAGTTTTATGTGTGGAAAAAATACCAAGTTTTTCCAGCGCGTATTTCTGGCCTATCCACACATTGGAAAGATCTTTTCCATAAATGCCCCAGAATACCCTTACGAGGTCTTCCTGTATTTCCATGGCTTTCGGATAATCTCTGGCATCCACCGCCGCCGCTATTGCTTTCAAAGGCTTTGAAGCAAGCGTACCCAACCCGACCAAAGCTCCTTCACATCCCATCATCAGGGCTTCGTCAACAGCCCACTCGTCGCCTTCAAAGAGTTTGAAGTCGTGTTTCTTTTTGAGCATCAGCAGTTCTTTTCTTGTTCGCATTTGGCCGGATGAATTTTTGATGCCTATGATTTTAGGGTGCGAAAGTATTCTGTCAAACTCATCATAACTTAAACACCTGCCGATGACTCCAGGGAGATAATAGAAATAAACTGAACGATCTGATTTATCGGCGACCTCAAAGATGAAATCAATAGGGTCGATAAAACTCAGTGGCTTCGGAGGAATCGTGATGACAAAACTTTTTACGGGATATTCTGAAAGTTTCTTCATGTTTTCCAGAGTTCCTGTAAGACTCGTGGAACTCAGTGCCGCCAAGATATCTGCTTTATCTCCGATAATCCGGCAGGCCTCACTTATCAGTTTTTCTTTAACTTCGTCAGTGAACTGCGACCATTCTCCCATTGAACCCAGGAAAAAAAATCCGTCAAGACTATGTTTTAAATTTCTTTCAATCATCCGTTCAAGAGAACTTATGTCAATGTCTCCATTTTCGGTAAGCGGTGTTATAATGGCTGAATATATTTTTTTCATTCTCATTCCTTATTTGATTTTATTTTGCAGGAATCCTTTTCAATTATTTTTGTCTTGCGTAAAATCCCGCGGGGTTCCAAGTTGGGATTCTTAATTACGTCACATAAAAGCTCAACAGCCATCTTCCCGCCTTCTTCTGAAAAAACCCTCACTGCCGTGAGATTCGGGACTGTATTCATGGAAAGCGCTGTATCGCCGTAAGCCATTACGGAAATGTCTTCAGGTATCTTCAAACCTTTTTTATTCAACAATTGAAAGACAGGCATAACGCTGTCCCAGTCGAGCAGCAAAAGAGCAGTAGGCCGTTGAGCGGAGGAAAGCAGTTTATCCAATGAGCTGAAGTCCTTTTCTCTGGGAAAAGCATTTATTTTTTTTATATTTTTCCCCGAATCGTCAAAGGCTTTATGAATTCCTTTAAGTAAGGCTTTGTGTATTACGTAAGAGTCAGCACTGGAACCTACCAGAGTTATATTTTCATGATTTAATTCTGTAAAATATTGTGCCACATTATAACCTGTACTGAAATAGTCAGCCATGAGAAAATTAACGCCTTTTCCTTCATAAGCCCCCATCATTACAGTCGGAATTCCTGATTCCTTTAATTTTTCGATATCTTTATTGCTGAAGATACCGAAAGCAATAATACCTTCAACCTGTGCTTTTAGCATGGTATCAACCGCTTTATGGGCGAGATATATCATATACCCCCTGTCGGAAGCGGCTTTGTGGATACCGGAAAGTACTTTTCCTACAGCGGTGCTTTCTATCGCGGCTTCTCCTGAAAGAACTCCTATATTACATGTTTCCACTATTCTCGGACGGCACGGTTTTTCAGGTATCCTGATTACGAAAGTTCCGGCGCCGGCCTCTCTTGCCAGATAACCTTCCTCTTCCAGGCCGCTGAGCGCCTTTCTGGCAGTGAGATGTGAGACTTTCAGCATTTCCGCTATTTTCATCTCAGAATAAAACTTGTTTCCCTTTTCAAACTTTCCGATGGAAAGCTGTTCCAGAAGAAAACTTCTTATCTTCTGATATTTGGGCAAGTCATAATGTTTTTTGTTCATTCTCATATTTTCCATTGTGCTATACTACTATATAGTTATATAGTACTTTTGACCGTTTGTCAATAGAGAATCATGAAAAAAAAGGAAAATCTCTATGCTCTTTCCTGTCCTCTGAGGGAAAAAGGGCGCCATTGCAAAAAAAAGGCCCCGTCTCCTTTCGCAAGCAGAGCGAAAACAATAAAAGTGCCTTCGGCACCGTCACCCTTTTTCGACGGCCAGGGGGGTGAGTTTGTAAATTATTTTTACGAGGTCTTTTTGTTCGGACATGACTTTTTCAATTTTTTTATAGGCCATAGGGGCTTCGTCGATAAATCTTTTTTCGCATGGGAAGACGATATCGCCCATGGCCTTTTGAAACTGTTTAAGACTGAAAGCCTTTTTAGCGGCGCCTCTGGACATGACACGCCCGGCCCCGTGGCTTGAGCTTTTGAAAGAGTCTTCACAGCCTCTGCCTTCCACGATGTAACTGCAAGTACCCATGCTTCCGGGGATGATACCCATAATGCCTTTATCAGCGTTTATCGCGCCTTTTCTGTGCACCCATACTTTTCTGCCGAAATGTTCTTCAAGAGACGCGTAATTGTGGTGGATATTTATCTTTGAAACGACGTTTAGATTTTTTTTGGTGATATCGTTGAAGGCTTCAAGAATGCGTTTCATCATGCATTCCCTGTTCATGTAGGAAAAATCCACGCAGAAATTCATAAGGGCCAGGTATGTTTCAAATTCTTTTGTTCCCTCGGGGAGAAAAGCCAAATCTTTGCTCGGGAGTTTTACGGAATACTTCGCGTTTAAGTCCCTGGCTTTCTGATTATACTTCTCGCAAACCTGTTTTCCTATATTTCTGCTGCCGCTGTGTATCATGGCCCATACAATACCGTTTTCATCGGACTGAATTTCGATGAAATGATTTCCGCCGCCAAGAGTGGCCAATTGTCCGGATACGATTTCCGGGGATATCAGTTTCAGGTCTTCAGCGTCCTTTATTTTGTCGCGATGCTTATTATTAATATTTTTTGCCTCGTATTTATAAAGGCTTGAATCTTTCTGATGTGAAAATCCCATAGGTATAAGTTTTTGTATTCTGGACATAATTGACTGGAGCTGTTCTCTCTGAAGTTCATTTACTGAAATATCGAGTTTAACAGCCATCATGCCGCACGCGATATCAACGCCGACCATGTTCGGTGAAACGGCTTCCTCAAGGGCCGTGACGCCTCCGATGGGGAGTCCGAAGCCCTGATGCGTATCCGGCATGAGCGCTATATGACTGAAAACCGCAGGATGCCTGCTGGCGTTTATAGCCTGTTCCAGTGCGGAAAACTCCGGCTCCTCGCACCATGACTTAACTGGGACTCTCTGTTTTTCGGAACTGAAAATTGTCTTCATGAAATCTCTCTTACCTTTTTAAGGTAACTTACGATTTAGCCAAATTCATACACTAATTTAAAAATTTGCAGAAATTTAAACTTACGGTAGAGTATCCCTGACAACAGGGGTATTTATGATTAAGGCTGTGATATTTGATTTGGATGGGGTTTTGGCGGATACCGCTGAATGTCATTACAAGGCATGGCTGGAAATTGCCGGGAAGCTCGGCATAAAATTCGACAGGGAGAAAAATCATCTGCTCAGAGGGGTTTCAAGGCGTGAATCAATACTTATATTGATTGAAGGACAGATAGAGCTTACCGAAGATGAAATTCTGCGGTTCATGGACAAAAAAAATAATATTTACGTAAAACTCGTTGAAAAAACAGGTAAGAAACTGCTTCTGCCTGGCGCAATTGAATTTTTGAGGAAGCTTAAAGAAGCAGGAATGAAACTCGGACTGGCTTCAAGCAGCAGAAATGCCCGGAAAATATTAAAGCTCACAGGACTTGATAAAGGTTTTTTTGATGTTGTGGTTGATGGAAATGATATTAAAAACACCAAACCTGACCCTGAAATTTTTCTGACAGCCGCGGAAAAACTCAATGTCGGTCCTTCCGAATGCCTTGTAGTGGAAGACGCTCCCGCAGGGATTGAGGCCGCGAAAAGAGCGGGAATGGCGACGTTTGGAATAGGCGCGGCAGAGCTTGGGGAATGCGATACAAGGGCCCTTTCCATAGCCGAAACTGACCCCGGCAAGCTTATAGGCCTTATTTTTCCCTGATTTGCTTAGTTGCCGGCTTTGGCTTTGAGTTTCTGGATTTCGTCTTCGAGTTCTTTTATTCTGCCGCTGAGTTTCTTGACTTTTTTAGGAAGTGAAAGCCTTTCGATGAATTCTCTCGGAGACTCTGCCGGAGTGCCTACAACTTCAGCTCCCGGAGGAACGCTTTTGACTACGCCTGAAGTGCCGGCGACTTTAGCTCCGTCGCCGATTGTGATATGTCCGTTTATTCCGGCCTGCGCGGCAATTATCGCGCCTCTGCCTATTTCGGTGCTTCCGGCAACACCGCACTGTCCGATGAGAAGAGAAAATTCGCCGATAACTACGTTATGCGCGATATGTACGATGTTATCGAGTTTTACACCGCGCTTGAGCCATGTTTTGCCGAATCTGGCCCTGTCTATGGAGCAATTAGCGCCTATTTCGACATCATCATCAATCTGAACTATTCCCATTTGTGGTATTTTGATTATTCCCTGAGGGCCTGGTGCAAAGCCGTAACCGTCGCTCCCGATTGAAGTGCCGGGATGTATGATTATCCTGTTGCCGAGAACACATCTTTCGCGGATTGAAACATTCGCGTATATGAGGCAGTTCTCACCGACTTTTGTAAAATGTCCGATATATGTGCCGGCGCCTATAACGGTATTATTTCCGATTTCAGCGCCTTCATCTATTACGGCGTTGGGGCCGATGTGAACGCCTGTGCCTATTTTAGCGGATGGATCTATAACTGCCGAAGGATGTATGCCGGGTTTGAATTTTATCGGTTCGGGAGCGAAAAAGGCGATGGCTTTTGAAAAGGTCAGGTCGGGATTGTCGCAGATTATCAGGGCATGACCGTCTTTCACCTTGTCATCATAATCTTTTCCGACTATTACTGTTCCTGCTTTTGATTCGGCGACCTGTGTTTTATATTTTTTATTCGCCAGAAATGATATGCTGTCTTCTTTCGCGTTTTTCAGAGCGGAAACACTGTTTATCATTATGTCCGCTTTGCCTCTGAGTTCTCCGCCCAGGAGTTCAGCCATTTCCTTTGAACTTATCTGTTTAGCCATTGCAAAATCCTTTATTTTTTCTTTGTTTTGTGGCCCCTGTTAAGTTCTTCAAGAACGCCGTTTGTTATATCCACGGCGGGGCTGTTATGCATTACTACAGGGATATTATTAAAAGTCTTTCCTGATTTATCGAAAACAATAGTGTAACCTTCAAGGGCGCTTCTTCTGGCTATTTCTTTTTTGATTTCGTCCAGAATGTTTCCGCGGTTTTTTTCATATTCATCTTTCAGCTGATCTTGTTTTTCGCGGTGGTACTGGGTCATTTCGGCTTCTTTTTCCTGAACCTGCCTGTATTTTCTCTGTGCTTCGAGGCGCTTGCTTTCTCTTTCGGAATCGCTCAAGGCTATGTTCTGCGAAGCGTCCCGCAACTCCTTGAATTCCTCCTGAAGTTTCGCCCTTGATTCATTAAGTTTCTCTGTATATGCCTTGAAAACTTCGGCCTGTTTTTTGATGTTGGCGTCGGCGATTTTGGTTTTATAATATTCCTGAAAGACCTTTTCCATGTCTATAACGCCGATTTTGATGTCGGCTGAAAACAAAGTTAACGTGGAAACGCATAATAAAAATGTAAGCAATGCCCTGCGCATATTCTTCTCCATTGTTTGTAAATTTCCGGAATTGAAAATCTATCACGGCAAAGCGCCTTTTTCAAAAGCCCAATCAAAAGCAGAGCGGAATAATAAGACGGATATTTTAAATTCAGTATTGACAGAACAGCTCCGATATGTTATTATATATAATAATCTTAATATCATTTATTAACAATATATTACAAAGTTGTTATGACAAATTATAGTGGAAATAAAACAGAATTGCTCCCGTTGAAAAAATCGCCTTTGTACGAACAGGTCAAAAAGGCCCTACGCGTGTATATGAGCAATACAAGCTCTGAAAATCTGCCTACTGAAAATGAATTACAGCGAATGTTCAATGTTTCCAGAATAACAATACGCAGAGCATTGAAAGAGCTTGAAGAAGAAGGAAAACTTCAGTCTGTACAGGGAAGCGGCAGGGTGATTGTACGTTCAAGGAAAATATTAAAGACAGGTTATATAGGAATAGTCCAGGGGCCGAACCCGGAACAGTATCAACAGGAAATCCTTCAGGCCGCCGATATCTGCCTTAAAAGGTACAGAATAACAACGGCCCTGAATATTATTGATCCGAAAAGCGATGATGTTATGGAACGCCTTATGCTGTTTGCCTCTAAAGTTGACGGTCTGATTTTCTGTAATTTTACAATAAAGAGCGATGATGTTTATGCGGCCATGAAAGAATATCTGCCGCGCTGTGTGGTACTCAGGGACCCGCCGGAGAAAGATTATCCCATGAATTCTGTTCAGGAAGACCGTGTTATGGCTTTTGAAAAAATAGCGTCTCATTTAAAAGAGCTGGGGCATGAGAATATAGCCTTCATAGGTTCTGTCAAGCCCAATGGCCCGAGAATGGAAGGAATAAGGCGGGGACTCGGAAGAGACTTGGACCCTGAACTTGCAATCAGTTCTCCCGGCTGGAGACACAATGCATATACTGCCACAGAGGAACTTCTTTCGAGAAAAAAATATTTTTCCGCGGTAATCTGCAACAGCGATACCTGTGCCCTCGGCGTTATGGAAAAACTCCTTGAAAAAGGCGTCAGAATTCCAGAAGATGTAAGCGTAACAGGCTACGATAATATTATTGATTCAGTAAATTACCCAATTTCCCTCACCACCGCTGGCGCGGAAAGAACAAAACTGGTGGAAAAAGCTATTGATTTGATTTTTCGCAATTCAATCGAAAATCCGGACTTTCCGGTGAAAACGCTGATTGAACCGGAACTCAAAATCAGGGCATCCACGGGAAAAATTGAAGGAAGAACATTTTAAAAGGAGTTTTTATCGGAATAATAGAATTACTTACAGTTATTTCACAATTACATAAATTATTTTATAACATCAAGGAGTCTTATGAAACTGGATTTAATTCCGGAACCTGTCGAACTTATTTGTAAAAAAGGGAATTTTGTTTTCGGGAAGAAAATGAAAATTTACGTTTCCGGAAATCAGCAGAGGGCAGTTAAACGGCTTGCGGATTTTGTGAAGGAAAAATTGAATATCATCCTTCAAATCGAGAAGATACCGGGTGAGAAAAACATTTTTATAATAGCGGAAAAACCGCTTTCACTTTCATTGCCCGTTCCGAAAGTACCGGAAGCTTATGTCCTTGATATCGGGAAGGAAATTCTGATACAGGGAGCTGATCCGGCGGGCGTTTTCTACGGGGTCGCGACACTGATACAGATGTTGGAAGACGGGATTAAACTGCCTAAAGTCAAAATAAATGACTCTCCCGCGATGAAAATACGCGCCGAACACTGGGACTTGAAAGGTGTCATGCCGACATTTGCTTATCTTAAAAAAAGGATTTGCGAGCTTGCTAAATACAAGATAAATACCCTGCTGGTCGAGTATGAGGATAAAATAGAACTTGAAAGACATCCGCTGATTATCTCTCCCGTCGCGTTGACAAAGAAGCAAGTTGCCGAACTGGTAAAAACTGCGGAAGATAATTTTATCGAAGTAATACCACTCGTCCAATCATTGGGGCACGCTGAATATGTCCTGAAACATAAGGAATATTCATACGTCGCGGAATCAAATGAGAAATGTCAGCAGTACTGCGCGTCAAAACCTGAAAGCTTTGAGTTGTTTAAAGATTTTATAGAAGAGATTTCACCGTTACATCCGTCGAAGTATATTCACATAGGCGCGGACGAAACAAGACAGCTCGGCGAATGTCCGCGATGCGCGGAAATCGCAAAGAAAAAAGGCAAACTCGGCCTTTATTTCCAGCGGGTGAAGGAAGTTTGCGATTATATAATTTCCATAGGTAAAATTCCCATGATATGGGACGACATGTTCTGCCGCAATTTCCAGAAGGACCTGCTGAAAAAACTTCCCAAAGAAACAATCCTGGTCCCATGGCTTTACAGCATCAGGGATGAAAAGGAAACAATTTTTTATGCTCCCGAACACCGCGCGCCGTTTTCTGCCCAATGGCTTAAAAAGATGTATGAACCGGATATCGAAAAATTTTTCTTTCTGAAGCATGGGCCGAATGCCGTGATTAATTCCGGGTTAAATGCGTCTTATGAGAAACTCCAGCCTGCGATAAAGAATAAATTGCGCAAATATGTGGAAATAAAAGAAACTCCACGCTATTTCAATTCCACACCGGCCATAGGGCTTATAAAGGAGGCCGGGTTGAATTTTGTCGCCGCCGGAGCGGCGCAGGCAACGGATGACGGCAGATTTATCCCTGATTCCGAGAGGAAAATACCAAATCTCAAAGCATGGTCCGGAATTGTAAAAAAGCATGACGGCTTGGGACTGATAGCCACGGAATGGTCCAGAAGCAGTACACTGACCGCGCCCAACGCTCCTTTTGAAACACGCTGGCATACGGTAATTGCCATGGCCGAACATTCATGGACTGGCGGGAAAACGGACGACAAATATTTTGATCAGAAATTCAACTCAAGATTTTTCGGTTTGACTGATTTGAAACTGACAGACGCGCTTTATTTTCTGAGGGCCTCAAATGAACGTTTTGCTCCTGCCGCTTTAAATATCATGGAAACTCTGAAGCCGGAAGTTAAGAGAAACGTTCATACTTATGAAACAATTTTAAATGCCGCGTCGCTTTTATGCCTTAATATGCGTTTCAATCAAGCTTGGGAGGGTTATTTTACTCCTCTTTTTTATAAAATCATCAGTAAAACACTGCATAAATCTCAGATAGCCGACATGAAAAAATACCTGAAGGAACTGGATGCCGAACTGAAAATAAAAGAACAGAAGACCCAAAAAATTCTGAGTGAAACTATGCCTTCACAGGAAGTCGAAGAATATCTTAAATGTATTTTTACGCCAAAACGTGAAATGAGCAGTTTTATAAAGAAATTTCTGGGAAAATAATTTTACGGAAGCCGGAAATCTGTGTTTAACTTAAAATTGTTATTCCCGCTTGATTTAGGGACTGGCAGTTGTATTTTTCCTGTTTTGAAATGTTATTCAATTTATTCATGGAGATTTTCTATTATTTATGAATACAATACCTGAAACAATGCTGGCATGGCCGCTCTTCGGGGCAGGCATGGAAAAACTTGGGAAAAATGACAAACCTTGCAGAATACCTGTTCCCTCGATAGGGGATGATGAAATTCTTGTAAGAATAGACGCAATAGGGCTTTGTTTTTCAGATGTCAAGCTCATACGGGCGGGCGAAACACATCCGCGCGTGATTTCCAAGAACCTGGCGGAAGATCCGGTAATACCCGGGCATGAAGCGGTAATGACAATAGTCAGTACAGGGGAAAAAGTTTCTTCCGAATTCAAGCCCGGACAAAGGTTCATAATCCAGGCGGACATATACGTCAAAGGCAAAGGATACGCTTACGGATATGCTATTGACGGTGGCATGGCGCAGTACAGCAGAATTGACCAGAGAGTATTGAACGGGGATGAAGGCTGTTATCTCATACCCCTTCCTGATAATATTTCCGCCGGAATAGCGGCCCTGATGGAACCCTGGACCTGCGTTAAAGCCAGCTATATGATAGAACACAGGGCAAATCCTCTTCCCGGAGGCTCTGTTCTTATCGCTTCTGAAAAAGGTAATTCTGCGGTTTATAAGGCTGGACAAGCCCTTCAGGCTGCGCGTCCCTCAAAAATTACGGTTTTGAATCTTTCTGAAGCTTTTATTGCCGAACTCAGAAACTCGTTCAGAAATACAGAAATTGAAACAGTCGGGAAGATATCGGAAGAAGACCTTTATGACGATCTTTTCCTTTGTGATCTGAGAGACAAGGCGTTTGCCGAAAAACTGGCGAAAAACTGCCGGAAAAACGCAGTGATAAACTTTATCGGCGATTATCCCGATGAAGCATGGTCTTTTGATGTCGGCAACATTCATTATCAGGGCTGGTTTTATCAGGGGGCGAAGGGGAAAGACCTTTCAGCCGGTTACGGCAGAAATCTAAGGTCCAAGCTGAAAGAAAAAGGCACATGCTGGCTTCCCGGCGGGGCAGGTGCCATGGGACAGATGCATACTCAACTGGCGGTTGAAGCCGAAGACGGCCCGTCAAGAATACTGGTCAGCGATATGGACAATGTCAGGATATCCAAAGTAACGGCGTTGCTCAGCGAAACAATCAAGAAACGCGGTATTGAATTCAAGGCCCTGAACCCTTCATCCTTTTCTTCTCCCGCTGAGTTTGACAAAGCTGTTAAGGGATTCGCGCCTGAAGGTTTTGACGACATAGTCATGCTTGTCCCGGTAATTCCGGTGCTGAACGGGTCGGCCAATCATTTGAAGGAAGACGGGCTTATGAATATTTTCGCGGGTATTCCAGCGGGAAAAGAAGGGCTCCTGAACATAAAAGGCATTGCGGGAAAAGGCATAAGGTACATTGGCTCAAGCGGAAGCCTGACGGCACACCTCAAACATACATTGAAACTTGTGGAAGAGAAAAATCTCAATCCGGCAACCGCGCTGGCGGCAATCGGCGGGATGAATGAACTCAAAAATGGCCTCGAAGCTGTCGCAAATGCTAAATTTCCCGGCAAAACCGTGATTTTCCCCAACTGTGAGAACATGCCACTTACAACCATGGAAAATATCGGAAATTTGTCAGAAAAATTGAAAACGACCTTGGATAAAGACGGTTTTTATACGAAAAAAACCGAAGAAAAATTGTTTGAACTGTTTTCAAATTAACAATCTGCGCTATATTAGGAGCTTTAAATTTGCACCTTAAAACCGAGGCAGTTTCCGTTGCCTTTACCGTTGGGATTTGGTTCTATTGAGAAAAATAATATTTACAACAGCAGTTTTATTGAGTGCTTTTGCCTCTTTTCAGCTCTATTCCGCGGAAGCGCCGGCGAAAAATCCTTTGTCTTTGTCCAAGGCGCTTGAGGAGGATATTGACGCCAATGCCGATTCTCTGGCTTTCGTCGGAAGCAATGTAATAGCGAAAGGCAAGGTCAGAATAGGCTACAAGGATTTTGCGGTCGAATGCGATGAGGCCATCGTAAATATATCTTCCAAAGACATTGAAGCCGTCGGCAATGTAGTTTTTATCAAAAGGCTGCAGGAAACAAGCAATGTAACTCTTGAAGAGTTTTACGAACTCTGGAAAGCCCCCGATAAAAAAGTTAAAATTGAAGGATATGTAATGACTCCGTTGGGGGAACAGAAACTGAGGGTAACAGTTTCCGTAAACCAGATGACTTATAAAGGGCATAAAATTGTCGGTAATATGAGTACCGGTGCTATTGAATTCAAAGACTTCAAATGCAAAGCCGACAATTATTACTGTTCCGCCGACAGTGCAACAAGGAGCCCGGACGGCATAATAGTGGCTAAAAGTGTAAGACTTACCACCTGCGAGTACATGGAAGACGACCATGAACATTATTCGGTAAATGCCGGTACCGCAAAAATATTTCCTCCGGCGAACACATCGGCGGACTTATTTAAATACAATCCCGATTTGGGAGATAATTCGATATGGGCATATAACTGTACCATGGAGCTGGGCGGCGTCCCCGTCTTTTGGCTGCCTCTCATGTATAAGCCGCCTGATGAAAGTCTTCATCTTTTTCAGGTAAAGGGTGGTAAAGATTCGGACTGGGGTTATTTTCTGCTGGTTTCTAAAAAGTTTCACCTGTTGGATTATCCCGACACTTCCTCTAAATTCATGCTGGATTTCTATTCCGAACGCGGCGTAGCGATCGGAAATGAAACAATTATAAAGACAGAAGAGTCTTCGACTGAACTTTTCGTCTATGGCCTTCATGACATGCATCCTTACGGAGCGTCAAACAAGGATGAGGAAGACGTTTTGAATGACACAAGAAGGCTGACAGTGCCGAAGAACCGTTATGATTTGAGGCTCAGCAATGTAACTCACATTACCCCGCGTCTGGATTTCCGCGGGAAAATTGAAAAAATGAGCGACATAAATTTCACCAAGGACTTTTTCAATGACAGATATCTGACAGACCCTCAGCCGATAACTTTCGCCAGTCTCGAATATCAGTTTGACCGTTTTTCGACAAGTCTTCTGGTGCGTCCGAGAATCAATAATTTCAATACCGAAGTCGAACGTCTCCCTGAATTCAGGGTTGATATCCCCAGACAGGAATTGTGGAAAAATATATACTACCAGGGTGAAAATTCCATTGACTATTTCAGGATGAAATGGCGCCATTACGATAATGACAGAATTACGCCGAATTATGAGGACCCAGCCAATTACAGTACTGTCCGGATGGATTCACTGCACATGTTCTATTATCCTTTTTCCCTCGATTGGCTGAACCTCATCCCGAGGGCCGGATTCAGAATGACATTCTACTCCACGAATTCGAAGGATGAAATTGATACTGACCAGCTGGGCACTATGTTCTATGTTGACTCGCCTGACGGAAATCCCACCGGGGATGTGGTCAATTATGATCAGCGCACAAATGCAAAACTTCGTTTTATCGGTGAAACAGGCTTGGAAGCCAATACCAAAATATACCGCTCATGGCAGAATGTGAAAAACGCATTCTGGCAACTTGACGGATTAAGACATGTAATGGTGCCATACGCTAATTATACTTTCATTCCGAAGCCTACCTTGGACAGAGATAAAATCCTGTATTTTGACGACATAGACAGAATTGACAAGCAGAACTTTGTCCGTCTGGGCTTGAAAAACAGGTTACAGACACGGCGCGGAAATTACGGTTCCGAAAAAATCTATGACTGGATAACTTTGGAAAACTATATAGATTACCATTTTGTAAAAGAATCCGGCTTTAAAAATCTCGGCGATTTCGGTACGATACTTAAATTTACGCCAACTGATAAACTGACGTTATCATCGTTACTGTTAATTGATGCCGGACAGTCCAATGACCATGATACGGAAGCTTACAGATGGGACAGATATGCCGGACGCCCGGGCACAAGCAATAAGTGGATAAACAAGTGGGAAAGTAACATTACCTATGAAATAATGAAAGATTTGAAGCTCAGGGCCTCCTACATTTATCAGGACCTTTATAACTCACGTTCAGCCTATTCAATGGGAAGCACTCTAACGGAAATAACTTCAACCAGCGGTTTTTTCAGCGGCTCCACAGGAAGAAACCAGACATTCAATATAGGTATGGATTTTCCGATACCGATTGATGAAAAAACCTTCGGGTCATTTGACTTTTATTATGATTTCGAGGCGGGATATATGAGGGAAATGAAAGCATGCATTATCAGAAAACTTCATTGCTGGGAAGCCGCGCTTGAAGTCGGGCAGACTATCGACAGAGATTATTACGGCAGCAAGCAATACAAGAAATCGGTGATGCTTACAATGGCTTTGACCGCCTTGCCATCCGTCAAAATCAAACAGAAGCAGGGCATGGGCGGCGGAGATAGCGATTAATAATATTATGTCTGTCTGTTCTTCTGTTTTTTAAAAAGGGAAAATGAAATGCATATAGTTACCGGAGGCGCCGGGCTTATCGGCAGCGCAATAGTATGGGGACTGAATAAACTTGGCATCGAAGATATTCTGTTAGTCGATCATCTGGGAACTTCAGAAAAATGGAAAAACCTGAGAGCTTTGAAGTTTTCCGATTATATTGAAAAAGACGTTTTCAGAAAGCTTATCGCAGACAATAAAATAAGCCCTCAGACGGACGCCATAATACACATGGGCGCATGTTCATCGACTACCGAAACTGACGCTTCATACCTCATGGACAATAATTTCAGTTACTCAAAAGAACTCGCGCTTTTTTCCGCGCAGCATAATATCAAATTTATTTATGCTTCGAGTGCCGCTACTTACGGGGATGGCTCCATGGGATATTCCGATGATGAAGCGTCCATAGAAAAACTGCGTCCGCTTAACATTTACGGTTACTCAAAACAGATTTTTGATCTCTGGGCCCTGAGAAAAGGCCTCTTTAAAAAAATAACAGGCCTGAAATTTTTCAATGTTTTCGGTCCCAATGAGCTGCATAAAAAAGAGATGAGAAGCATGGTCTGCCGCTCATTTGAGCAAATAATGGAAAGTTCTTCTATCAGGCTCTTTAAATCCGCCAATTCCGATTATGCCGATGGTGAACAGAAGAGGGATTTCCTCTATGTGAAAGACGCCGTCGGCATGGTACTTTTTCTGCTGGAAAATCAGAATTCGCACGGAATTTTCAATATTGGAAGCGGCAAGGCTGAAACATGGAATTCCCTTGCGGAGGCGGCTTTTTCCGCCATGAATATCAAGAGCAATATCATATACATAGATATGCCCGAAACACTTAAGGGCCGTTATCAGAACTATACGAAAGCCGAAATGCAGAAACTCTATTCTCTGGGTTATAATAAGCCTGTAAGTTCTCTCAATGAGGCCGTAAAGGATTATATCCTCAACTATCTTGCTCCGGAAAAAAACCTCGGCGATTGAGGTTTAATGTTCAGATAAAAGATTCGAAAACATGGTCAGGAGAGTAATCGCCTTCCGCTTTTTTGGCCTGTTCAAGACCGGTAACGCCGGTAAGCATGAGCACGGAAGTAAAACCAGCTTTGTTTGCGCCCATTATATCCGACTTGAGAAAATCTCCCAGCATAATGATTTCCGAACGCTTGAAATTCTTTTTGATATTGAAACGTTCACAGAGCAGTGATAAGGCATAATCATAAATCGCCTGATAAGGCTTGCCCAGATAAACAGGCTCAATTTCCACTCCCATTTCACTCAGTATAGAAACAATGAAACGGGCTTTTCCTCCGGCCCCTATCCCGATTTCGCCGCTGGGCCCGTTCGGCCAATAACTGTCTGGATTCGGCACCAGCATGAGACGTTCGGGATGTTTCTTGAAAAAATTCATAACCCCTTGAATGTTAGCCTGCCAGTCGTAAGTGCCTTCTCCAACTATAACACCGTCGCATTTGTCAATACGCTTCAAATCCCTTGAAACTTTAAGATCTGCCTTTTCCGCGTAACAGGGAACACCCAAATCCCCCATAACATAAAAAGTGCGGCCGGAGATATTTTCATTTTTAACATAGCTTTTCAACGCGTCCCCGCAGGAAATTATCTCTTCCGGCGCCGTATCAAGTCCGGTTTTTCTGATATGCGCGCTCTTTTCCTCCTGAGAGTGGTTCCCGTCGTTGGTCAGGAGATAAAATGGAAAATTACGGCTTTTGAGCCAGTCTAGCATCTTATCCGCACCAGGCAAGAGCCTCCTGCCGGAAATCAGCGTACCGTCTATATCGAAAAAAACAGCTTTGAATTTCTGACTATTTTTCTCCCACCATTCCATGAAAAATTCATCATGCAAGATCATTTTTCAATGCCTTCCCTTGCCGTTACGCCTTTTTTCCAGTAATGTTTCACTTCCATAATTTCAGAAACGAGGTCTGCCATTTCCAGAAGTTCCGGATGGGCGTTCCTTCCGGTTATGACAAGTTCAGTCTGCGGATGCTTCAGGGCCAGTGTTTTCAAAAGCTCATCTACCGAAAATAAACCCGCGCTAACGGCGGAATTAGCTTCATCCATTACGACCAGTCCAAAGTCACCGGAGGAAATAATTTCCCCGCACATTTTCAAACCGTCCATAGCGGCCCGGCAGTCTTCCTCCGATGGTTTTTTCCCCATGATAAAGCGTCCTTTTCCGAAGGCCCTGTGCGTAAAAGCGTCCCCGAATTTCCGGAGCGCCTTGAATTCGCTGCTGTTTCCATCTTTTATAAATTGAGCGAAAAAAACTTTTATGCCTGCGCCGAGCGCCCGCAGAGACAAACCCAGGGAAGCCGTTGTTTTCCCCTTGCCATTGCCGGTATAAACCTGGACATATCCTTTTACATACATTCGGGACCGCCTTCTAGCTTTTGTTTCCATAATATAATCTGCTTATTGACTATTGGAATTTCTTATGGCTAAAATTATTTTTAAATTATTTTTAAATTAAAGCCTTGATTTATCAGTGCAAAAAGCTAATATAGTCTCCCGTTTTTAATGTGTCCCCATCGTCTAGAGGCCTAGGACATCGGGTTTTCAACCCGACAACAGGGGTTCGAAACCCCTTGGGGATGCCATTTTTCTCTATCGACAGATGAAACAGTAGAAATCCGCGACAGCATCATGTCAAATCCCTTAATACAGACTTGGTCTTATCAACCGCCGTTTTTCGGAACGGTCGATGATATCGTCATGATTGTGTTGAATTCTGAAGGTAGAGAAAAGTTCCCGGCACTGAAATTGAATCTAAAAAGCACCCACTCTACATAAAAATTTTCTGACGTTCAGGCTATACCCGATGTAAGCATACGGGTATTACGCCCGAACTCCCATGTCCTTCGGACGGGGCGCAAATTTTTAATTTCAAATCACTCTATTTATTAAGAATCCTTTTAATGACTTACGTAAGATTAATCTTTTTCCACAAATTCCTGATGCAGAGCTATCTGGGCTTTTTCAAAGTCCTCGCGCCCGACTACAAACTGCATGTTTACCTGGCTGAGTGTTTGTCCGAGGGCAAGAACGTTTATTTCCGCTTTGGCAAGCGCTTTTGCCGCCCTTGAAAGGAAACCGGGTATCTTCATGTTCGTACCTATGACGGTAACAATGGAAAGCTTATGCAGGTCAACCTGTGAACTTGGAAGTTTTTTCTTTATCATGTCAATGCATTTGTCAACATTCTTGGACTTTTCAGGTATGTAGTGAATGATGGTGTTTGCATTGGTGTTTTTGGCTATGTAACTGATGTTGTTGAGCATCAGATTTTCCATGAGTTTATAGTCATAACCGCTCTGACCGACCATTTCAGGGTCATAGACTTCAATGGCCAGGATGTCATCGCGTCCGCATATCATTTCGACCCTTGGAACAGGCGATATGTAGTCGCAGGTTATCAGTGTCCCCGGGTGTTCCGGGTCAAAAGCGTTTTTTACTCTTATGGGAATATTTTTGAGTTCCATTTCCTTGGAAGCCTTTGAGTGTATGGCTTCCATATCCATGTCCGAAAGCTGGTCGGCTATGTCAAAATTGGTATTACCGATGATTTTCACATTTTTGAGCCCGATGAGTTCAGGGTCGCCGGTACAGAGGTGATATTCCTTGTGAATAATTCCTTCGCGGGCATCGGTAAGAACGGCGATTTTACTGAAAGTAATTTCGCTGTAACCCCTGTCGAAATGGGTCATAATTCCCTGATCGTATTTTACATAACCCGTAACTATCGGCAGTTCGGAGGCAAAATCAACACCTTTAAAATACTTTACTATCATTGAATTAAGGCTGAGTATGTCCTGGTCTTTCCATCCGGTAAGGTCAATGAAGCGGGCGTTTATGCCGTTTTTCTGAAGTATCATGGCGGAATTGAAAGCGCTGTGCGATTCGCCGACGGAAGCCAGAAATTCGCGGCTTGCCGGAAGGTAATTGCTGGGCTTGAAATGTCCGAATGAACGGACGCACATCAGATCTTCAAGGCAATTCTTTATGCCGTCAATTCTTTCGTTTACAAAATCATCGGCTTTTTTCAGGTCAAGGCCTATGTTTTCAAAGGACTTGTTGTATTCCAGCATTTTTTTTCTGACTTTTTCGATAGATTCCACCCAGTCTTCACCTGTGGCGAATCTGCCGTAAACACCGGGGGCCCCTGTCTTTTTATCTTCAAGCAGGAGATTTGTTATGCCGGAATAGGCCGAGACAACAAAAATGCGGTTATAAAGCTCTTTTCCTTTTCTTTTTCCGATGATGACGCTGTTCATCACTTCACCGAAACGGCTCATTGACGTGCCGCCGATTTTTTCAACGGTATGCTTTCCGGGCATAGTTAGATATCCTCTATTCTGATGAGTTTTACTTTATCGCGTATTTCGGTCATTTTTTCAATTTCTGAAATAGCGGAACTGACTGATTTTTCCAGCGCCAGATGCGAGAGGATAAGCAGGGAAACATTGTCCTCGGACTGTCCTTCCTTCTGTACTATACTGGATATGCTTATTTTTCTTTCTCCGAGTATGCCGGCTATCTTCGCGACAACGCCCGGTTTGTCCTGCACCTGCAAGCGCAGATAGTAACGGGACTCGACTTCCTCCATCGGTATCAGATTTTTGAACTGCGGGCCTATTCTGAAAGCCGGGACGCGCCTGTGCGATCCGAATTTCAGGTTGAGTGCCACATCCACCAGGTCAGCGACTACCGCGCTGGCCGTGGCCTGCCTGCCCGCGCCTCTTCCGTAAAAAAGCGTTCCACCTACAGTATCCCCGACAACCATTACCCCGTTAAAAACCTCTGAAATACCCGCAAGCATAGCTTTTTTCGGGATAAGAGTGGGGTGTACACGTATCTGGACATCGCCGTCAATCTGTTTGATTACGGCAAGGAGCTTAATTCTATAACCCAGTTCATCGGCATAACGCAGATCGGCAAGTGAAATATTTCTTATGCCCTGTACGTGAATCGGTTTGACGCCGAACCATTCGCCATAGGCGAGTGAAGCCAGTATTGCCGCTTTATGAGCGGTATCCCAGCCGTCAATGTCCAATGAAGGCTCCGCCTCTGCATAGCCCAGCGCCTGAGCGTCTTTCAGGACGAGGGCGAAATCCACATTTTCCCTCTCCATCCTTGTGAGTATATAATTGCAGGTACCGTTCATTATCCCGTATATTTTTTCAATACGGTTGCCTACGAGACCTTCGCGAAGGGCTTTTATTATGGGTATGCCTCCCGCGACGCTGGCTTCATAATAAATGTCGGCCTCGGATTTTTCCGCGGCCGCGAAAAGTTCTTCACCCTTTTCAGCGAGAAGGGCTTTATTGGCGGTAACGACGGGCTTGCCGAGCCTGAGAGCTTCCAGTATAAGGTCTTTTGCCAAAGTGGTGCCTCCTATCAGCTCCACCACGACATCTACATCCTTTATCAGCTGTTTCGTGTCTTTTGTAAGGACATTTTCCGGTATTTTCACGCCTCTGTCCTTTTCAATGTCGAGGTCAGCTATTCTGGCGAGCACAAGTTTTATGCCGCTGCGTTTTGCTATGACATCGCCGTTTTTCAAAAGGCATTCGGCCACACCCGAACCTACTGTGCCGAAACCTATAATTCCTACTTTTACTTCTTTCACTTAGTAAATCCTCTGGATTAATATTCAAAAATATAAGGACCCTTAATATAACCGCTTTTCAAATATATTAAAAATGTCTCTTTCTTATTATTTCCATTTTCTATCAAGTATTTTGCTATGATATCTCCGCTCTTTGCGCTCTACTAAGTGTATCAGAAAAAATGAATGCTCTACTCAAAAGGCATCTTTTTTTAATAAAATACTTGCATTTGGTATTATAATAAGCTATAATATAGCAAAATAAAATAACTTTTAATACTAAAACGTATAACAAGGAGAATTAAAATGACTGCTCTGAAGACAAAAAAAATCGACAAGAAGCACATCACCGGCGGAGAAACAGACGGCGGCATAACAAGTTCTTATGCGACAAATGACGGGATTAAACTAAAAGTTCCTTATTCATTTTTCGGTTCAATATATGACAAGGCGGAAGAAAAGGCTGTACTTGCCGCAATGAAACAGGATACCCTGACAATGGGGCCTAAAACCGCGGAATTCCAGAAAAAGTTCGCGGCGATGTGCGGAGTGAAACACGCGCTGGCAGTCTCAAACTGCACAACAGGAATGCATGTCGCCACACAACTTTTTGATATTAAAGAAGGCGATGAAGTCATAGTTACCCCGAATACATTTATAGCCACTTCCCTCGTGGTATTGAAAGAAAAAGCAAAACCAGTTTATGCCGACATAGATCCCTATACATACAATATCGACCCGAAAAGTGTGGAAAAACTTGTAACTAAAAAGACAAAAGCAATTTATGTTGTTCATTACGCAGGGCTTATGGTCGATATGGACCCGATTATGAAGATAGCCAAAAAACACAAACTTTTTGTTCTTGAAGACTGCGCGCATGCGCCTATCGCTGAATACAAAGGACGCAAGGCCGGAACTATCGGCGACATAGGTGTGTTTTCCTTCCACTCATTGAAAAACATGACCACCTGCGGCGAAGGCGGGATGATAACGACAAATAACGACAAATTCGCTCAGGGCGCTGAAATGCTCAGATGCATGAACCTTTCGCACTGGCATACCGATCAGAAAAGCTGGAAATACGGGAGCAATATAAAAATCAATAAGGAAAGCGCTCTTGATTACTGGCTGCCCTCTCACTTTGATGTTGAGTCCTGGAACGGACACTGGGGCAACAATTACCGTATGAATGAAATACAGGCGGCTGTAGGATGTTGTCAGGTTGATAAAATTGAAATGCTCACTGAAAAGAGACGCAAAATAGGCCAGATGCTCAATGAGGGCCTTGCCGGAATAAAAGGCATCAGCACGGCTTATGAACCGAAGGGTTATAAACATGTATATCATCTCTACACCGTATGCGTGGAAAAGGAAGAACTCGGCGCGACAAGAGACGATTTCATGCGCGTTCTTTACAAAGAAGAAGGCATTCAGACAATTCTTCACTACCAGCCGACATTCCATTTCAAAGGACTTCAGAAGATGGGTTATGATCAGGACCAGTGTCCAAACTCACAGAAATTCTTTTATGAGCGTGAAACCAACCTGCCCATGCACCCGCGCCTGACCGACAAAGATGTAAAGGCAATGATAAAAGGCATCAGAAACGCCGCCGAAAAAGTAAGAAACGGACACAGGGCTTGACCCTGTGCCTTTTTTCCTGCCGCAAAAACGAAAGTTTTTTCACGTTTGCTTACTTTTTAAGTAAGTTATTTTGATTTATAGATATCTGCGAATTTTCTGAAAGACCTGTCATAGGTTTTTTCAATGTCGTTCGGAAAAGCGCAGGCGGGGAGCTCTTTCATGCTGAGATGATATTTGAGACAGGCGCAGCAGTTGCCCTTTTTGTCGCAGCCCGGATAAGTGCAGTTGCAGAGAGAGAGATTTTCAGATTCTTTTTTGCATGACATATCGGGTATTCCGTTTCTATTTTTTTATAACAGTCCTTACGTAATCGGCAGTATCGTCTATGATTTTTTCTATCGGGTGCTCCGGTTTCCATTCGGTAAGTTCATGGATTTTGTTCGTATCGGGTATTCTGTGCATCATGTCTTCAAAGCCTTTTTCATAGGCCTTTTCGTATGGTATGTGGATGATTGCGGAAGAGCTTCCGAGCCTTTTTATGACGAGTTCGGCGAGGGCGTTCATGGATATGCTGTGAGTGCTGCCTATATTGAAAATACCGCCTGTGGCTTTTTCGCATCCGGAGAGGGATTTGAAGGCGCGCATTACGTCAGCCACATGGCAGAAGCACCTTGTCTGTTCGCCTGTTCCGTAAACGTTGATTTCTTCTCCCTTGAGGGCTGAAGCGATGAAACGCGGCAGCACCATGCCGTAGCGTCCGGTCTGCCTGGGGCCTACGGTGTTGAAAAGCCTTACGACTATGGCGGGCAATCCTGAGGCCCTGTGAAAAGCCATCATCAGGAATTCATCAAGCAGTTTGCTGCATGCGTAAGACCAGCGTGAATTCGTAGGCGCGCCTATGAGCAGGTCGTCCTGTTCGGAAAAATGTGTTTTAGGGGATTTGCCGTAAACTTCACTGGTCGAAGTTACGAGTATTTTTGTCCGGGATTTTGAGACGGCTTCCAGTATGCGTTCGGTGCCATGCACATTGGTTATGATAGTTCTGACGGGGTCATGCACTACGAGTTCCACTCCCACCGCCGCCGCGAGATGAAAAACCATATCACAGCCTGATACGAGCTTATCCAATCCCGGATAATCAAGGATATCGGCTTCCACAAAATCAAAAGACGGATTTTTCTTCAGGCTTTTTATATTGTCCAATGAACCTGTAGAGAGGTTGTCTATGACGGTAACACTGTGCCCTTCTCCGATAAGGAATTCGCAAAGGTGCCCGCCGATGAAACCGGCCCCGCCGGTGATTAAATAACGCATTTTAAAAACCCTCAGATTTTAGTTGTATCAGAATGATTGTGTTTTACTTCAAGGACAGGAACGGGCGGCTGTTCGCTGAGCAAGCCCAGGCGGACAAGAATCGCGATAAAGGGACCGGAAAAGATGTATGCGTTTATGACCAGCACAATCATCGGTATGGGCGAATAATAAATGGCTATCAGAACAATAAAAAGAATGAAAAGCCTTTTTTTGTTTCTTCTCACTGAAAAAAGCCAGCGTCCCACATGTGTATAAGGAATATTGCTTACCATCAGTATGCCGAGTGTCGCGGCATAGAGCGGAAGCACGGCCACTATCTGTTCCATTTCGCCTTTTTTGGTGCTGTAAAAGATTACAAGGCTGCATACTGCCGCCGCCGCCCCGGGTGAAGGGAGGCCGGTAAATTTGTTTCCGCTTTTCTTTTCGAGGATGGCATGAACGTTGTAAGTGGCAAGGCGGAGCGCGGCACAGCCCAGATATATGGCGCAGAAAGCCCAGACAATGAAATACTGGTAGGGCTTCATGTCCCTCATACTGTGTGCCATTACAGCCACCACTATGGCGGGGGCGACCCCGAAAGTTATCATGTCGGCCAGCGAATCCATCTGAAGCCCGTGCATGCTCCCGGCATTGAAGATACGCGCGGCAAAACCGTCCAGCGCGTCGAAAACCATCGCGAAAAGAATAATCCAGGCGCTTATCGCCAGTACGATTTCCGGTTCTCTGGGGCTGTCATAAACGTGAAGCGTATATAATATGGCCCCGAAGCCGCAGAGAGAATTACAGAGGGTCAATGCGTTTGGGACTTTTTTAAACCATTTATTATGTTCTATAAGACGTTTAAAATTTCTTTTCATGATGACCGTGCTTTCATCTTAAAATTTCAGTTCCCGGACCTTGTCTTATTTAAGAGACTTTCGCTATGATGCTTGTCCCTGCACAGACTTTGTCTCCGACCTTTATCTGCAATTGAATATCAGGGATGGCGGGAAAATAAAGCTCAGTCCTGGAACCGAATTTTATCATGCCGTAAATATCCCCTTTTTTAAAGTTCATGCCGTTTGTTACCGGACATACAATTCGCCTTGCGATCGCTCCCGATATCTGTTTTATTCCTATGGGAAAAGTTTTATTTCCCGCATTGGCTGACGCGCAGAGAAGCATGGATTCATTTTCTTTGGAAGCCATAGGGTTTCTGGCGTCATGAAAAGAGCCTTCTTTGTAAAAAACAGATTCTGCCGTCATATCGCATGGCGCTCTGTTCAGGTGGACATTGAGAACGGAAAGAAAAATTCCCACCCTTATTGAATCTTTTCCATTGAAACAGCTGATGCCGTCGTTTCCGCTTATCAGTTCTATGTCTTTTACCACACCGTCGGCGGGAGAAAGAAGAATGTCGTTTCCAGCAGGTATTTTTCTTGCAGGGTCTCTGAAAAAAGCCGCGATGCAAAACCAGCTCACGGCGATAAGGACGGAGAAAATAAAAATAGAAGGCTGATTAAGTTTGATTCCCGCGATTATTGTCAGGGCAAGAAGAAGCGCGGCGATTATGCCGCTTCCCAGCCATTCCCTCATTCCATATTTTGTAAGTTTCATTTTTCGTCAATTCTTTGAGTTTCAATTATTGGAATAATACTGTCTGAACATAAAATATTAAAGCTTGAAGCTTTGAAAATCCAGTATATTTTTTGAATAGGATTATTTCAGAACGGTATTTTCAGTTTTAAGCGGTATATTAATTTAATCGTATAGGAAGTTGTTAGCCTGCCGCAACGAAAGTGAGCGGCAGTACGGAAAAAACGAAGTTTTTTCACGGAGTGCAGGTATTCTACCTGCTTTAATTGCAAAAATAAATCCGGGAGTATTCAAATGAGCGAAGTTAAACATCTCACTGCCGAAAATTTCAGCGCTGAAACATCCAGCGGAGTGGCCCTGGTCGATTTCTGGGCAGAATGGTGCGGTCCCTGCAAAATGCTTGGGCCCATTCTTGATGAAGTCGCTAAAGAAATAGGCGATACCGCGACGGTTGCCAAAGTCAATGTCGATGAAGCGCAGCAGCTTGCCGCGCAATTCAATGTCAGAAGCATTCCGGCTGTTTTCATACTTAAAGACGGAAAAGTCGCAAATCAGTTTGTAGGCGTTCAGGACAAACAGACCCTTGTGCGGGCAATAAAATCAGCTTTATAACAGCGAATTGTTCAAATAGCGGAAAACAGCATATCCCGGTGTTTCGGGACGCGGTGTTTTCTGTTTTCTTTTTCGGGCATATCGTGGAGGCTGTAAATGGCTGAAAAAAAAGAATACGGCTTTATCGTGGCGATTGTAAAAATGTTTCTTACAGGGCCCGCGTCCATACTTATAATCGCGCTTGCCGCGCTTCTCGGCGTTATGGCCGTCTTTGTAACTCCCAGGGAAGAAGACCCTCAGATTGTCGTTCCGATGGTTGATATCACGGTCAATTTCCCGGGCCGTTCACCGGAGGAGGTCGAACAGCTCGTAACGGTGCCTTTGGAAAGGCTCATGTGGCAGATTGACGGTGTTGAGCATGTTTATTCGATAAGCCGCCGCGATTCGGCCATGGTTACTGTGCGTTTTTATGTAGGACAGGACCGGGAACGGGCCATGGTCAGGCTGCGCGACAAAATTGACAGTAACCTGAACATAGTCCCCGCAGGAGTGAGCGGATGGATCATAAAACCCGTTGAAATCGATGACGTTCCGATAGTTACGCTTACCGTTTTTTCAGAGAAGAGAAGCTCTTTTGAGCTCCGCAGGATGGCTGAAGAGATGAAAGCGCGCCTTGATGGTCAAAGGGATATTTCACTTACCGAAATTCTGGGCGGTTATCGCAGACAGGTCCTCATAGAGACTGATGTCGAAAACATGGCCGCCCGTAATATAAGTTTTTCGGACATTGAAAACGCTCTCAGGCGCAACAATATGAGCGCAAGCGCCGGAACAATCGTATCCGGCAATAAAAGCTCCGATCTCCTTATCATCCCGGAAATCAGAAGCCTTGACGATGTTAGAAACATTATAGTAAGCGCCGGCGGCAACAGAATTGTCCGCATGGAAGATATCGCAAGAATTACTGACGGCCCGCAGGAACAGGAATATTATGTGGACATAGGTTTCGGGCCCGCCTCACCGGAACGCGGCAAGTTTGGAAACAGGCGCTTTCCGGCTGTAACAATGGCGTTCAGCAAGAAAAAAGGAACAAATGCCGTTTCAGTCGCGCAAAATATTATCACCGCCGCTGAAAAACTCAAAAAAACGGTACTGCCTTCCGATGTTACAATGCTTGTTACCCGCGATTACGGCAAAATCGCCGACGCCAAGGTAAATAATCTCATAGCGAGCATGGTTTTCGGAGTGATAACCGTTGTGGGGCTTATCGCTTTTACGATGGGATGGCGCGAGGGCCTTATTGTCGGGCTTTCCGTTCCTATAAGTTTCGCGCTGGCGCTTTTTGTGAATATGGTTTTCGGTTACACTATCAACAGGGTTACGCTTTTTGCGCTGATTTTGAGTCTCGGCCTTGTCGTGGACGACCCCATAACCAATGTTGATAATATCCAGAGACATATCAGGATAGGGCTTCTTGATCCGTTCAGAGCTACGCTTTTTGCCGTAAACGAAATGCTCGGCCCGGTTATAATGTCCACTCTGACGATAATAGTATCCTTCATCCCCATGTTTTTCATAAGCGGCATGATGGGGCCTTATATGGGGCCCATGTCCATCAATGTTCCTCTGACTGTGACATTTTCGACTCTCTGCGCCCTGACTTTTGTTCCCTGGCTTTCATACAATCTCCTGAAAAGTAAAGCAGGACACGCCTCCGCTCCGGAAGACGTTACTCCCGAATGGATAAGAAAATTCTACAGTGCCGTGATTTCTCCTCTCCTCGTCAGACGCAATGCTTATTTTCTCATACTGACAGTCTTTGCGCTTTTATGCTTTTCAGTTTTTCTTATGCTTTTCAAGGTTCCGCTCAAGATGCTTCCTTTCGACAACAAGGACGAGCTTCAGATAATATTGAAAATGCCTGAAGGTTCCAGTCTCGAAAAAACCTCAGCCGCCGTAAAAGACATTGAAAACTACCTCGGGACGGTAAACGAAATAAGAAATTATGAAAGTTACACAGGCATAAACGCGCCCATTGATTTCAATGGTCTCGTCAGGCATTACGGCATGAGAAAACAACCCAATCTTGCCGACATAAGGATTAATCTCGCTGATAAAACAGAACGCGAAAACCAGAGCCATTCCGTGGCGTTGAGAATACGCGATGAGCTTACCAGGATAGCGGAAAGACATGACGCGAAGATAAGCATAGTGGAAGTCCCTCCGGGCCCTCCGGTCATTTCCACAATCACAGTAGAAGTAAGCGGCAGCCCGGATAAGAAATATTCCGATCTTATAAGAGGCGCTTCTGAACTCGAAAAACGCATGGCTGAAACAGATTCCAAGCACATTGTGCAGATTGATGATATGTCTGAGGCCCCTCATGAAAAGGTAGTTTTCAGGGTTAATCGCGACAAGGCGGCGATGAACGGGCTCACAATCGCGGAAATAACCGCTTTTCTCTCGACAGCCGTAAAAGGAAACGCGGCGGTGCTTGTGCATGACGAGAGGCAGAGGGAAGCCCTTTACGCGGTTGTCCGCCTGCCTTTTAAAGACCGTACAGATATTGAGCGCCTCGGGCAATTGTGGATAAAAACACCTGAAGGAAAAATGGTACAGCTTTCAGAACTGGGCACTTTCAGCAGGCAGATCGAAGAACAGCCCATATATCATAAAAACCTTGAAAGGGTCGTTTTCGTTACCGCCGAATGCGCTGGAATTGCCCCGGGAGAAGCCATATTCAAAGTTTGGAAAACCCTAAAAAGTAAAGCGCTTCCCGAAGGAATCATAGCCGAATGGGCCGGAGAAGGCGAATGGGAAATTACGGTAAGGGTTTTCCGCGATTTGGGAACAGCTTTCGGAGTGGCCCTTATCGGCATATACCTGCTCCTTGTGCTTCAGACCAAAAGCTTTTTCATGCCTCTGATAATAATGTCCGCGATACCTCTGACCATCATAGGAATAGCGCCGGGATTTTATCTGCTCAATCTGATAATGGGCAAAGATGTGGCGGGATATTCAGATTCAATATTTTTTACCGCCACGGGAATGATAGGGATGATTGCCCTCGGCGGAATTGTCATCAGAAACAGCATAGTCCTGATTGAGTTCATACAGGATTCCATGAAAAAAGGCAATGACATCAAAGACGCCATCATCAAAAGCGGCGCGGTAAGGTTCAGGCCGATTATGCTTACTGCCGCCACAACCCTCATGGGGGCATGGCCTATTACTCTCGACCCTGTTTTTTCGGGCCTTGCCTGGGCACTGATTTTCGGTCTTATTGCTAGTACCGCTTTTACCATGCTGGTAATCCCGACTCTGTATATGCTTCTCGGACCGAGAAATTTTTCTGACGAAAAACAATAATTCAGGAGTTTTAAATATGACGGAAATACAGAAAAATAAAAAAATCCGGACTTTAATAGTAATCGCCGGAATAACGGCGGTCATAATGGTGGTTTTGTATCAGTCCGGCACTTTTTCCTTCGGACTTATAAAAGCGGGAAAAACAGCCGTTCCATCGCCATCGGAAAAAGGAAAAACTTTCAAGCTTTCTTACACGGATATCCCTGTCTTCTATAACGCCGTAGGAACAGTCCGCAGCCGTGATGAAATTGAGTTTTCTCCCAGAATTGTGGCGCGTGTAAAGCAAGTTAGCAGAAGAAGCGGGGACTCCGTCAAAAAAGGAGAACTGCTTATAAAGCTGGACCAGATAGATTTGGAACAGATCGTCGCGAGAGCGAAGGAAAGAGTCAGCGGAGCACAGGCAGTGCTTGTCCTCGCCGATTCAAGTTATAAGAGAACAAAACAGCTCTTTGATAAAAATGTCACGTCCTTAAAACAACTCGAAATCGACGAAAAAAATCAGAAGAGCGCTACTTCCGAACTTGCCGCCGCCGAACATTCCCTGAAGGAAGCTCAGGAAAATCTTTCCTTCGCTAACATAATTTCACCAATTGACGGCATAATCTCCGAACGTTTTGCCGACCCCGGAGACCTCGCAAGCCCCGGAAAAATACTCATGACCATTTTTGACCCGCAGAGGCTTATGCTTTATGTCCCTGTCAGAGAATCCCTTGTCACTTCCATTAAAATAGGGGACACTGTTGATTTCCACGTCGCGGCACTCAACAAATCATTCAAGGGCGACGTCCGCGAAATAGTTCCGTCTGTTGACCCGGGAAGCCGTACCTTTCTCGTAAAAATATGTATAGATAAGGCAAGCGGCCTCATGCCCGGCATGTTCGGCTCTCTGAAACTTAAAACAGGTTCTGAAAAAGCATTGCTCATTCCCTCAGCCGCCGTATCATATATAGGACAGCTGGAATATGTTATGGTTTTGAATGACGGGAAGTATGAGAGGGTTCCCATCAGAAGCATCCCGGCGGAACAGAAAGATATGCTTAAAATAATATCCGGCCTGAATGATGGCGCGACAATACTTGTACCTGAGAAAAAATAAGAATATGAATCTTGAAAAGTTCAGGGGCTTTACTATCTATTCCGGTTTCAGCGGCGGCGCTGACAGTCTGGCGTTGCTTCTTTTTCTTGCGGAGCTTTCAGAAAAACTTGAGCTGAAAATCAAAGCCGTCCATTTTCAGCACAATCTGAGAGGAAAAGAAAGTGCCGCCGATGCTTCGTGGTGCGCTGATTTCTGCAGAAAGAAAAAAGTAGATTTCAGGGAGATACAGCTCAACGTGAAATCTTCCATGAAACCCGGAGAAAGCATTGAATCCGCCGCCAGAAGGCTTCGTATCGAAGCGTGGGGAAAGCTTCTTTCCGGCAAAGAAAAAACCGTTGTCGCCCTTGGACATCATGCGGATGACAGAGTTGAAAACTTTTTTCTGCGTCTTTGCAGAGGCTCAAATCTAAGCGGCCTTACTTCCATGCGCCACGTTCAGAAAATCGGAAACATTACTTTCATCCGCCCGCTTCTTGCCATGAATAAAAAAAATATTATTGAGTTCCTGCGTTCCAGGGGCATAAAAAAATGGCGCGAGGACAGCACTAACAGCGATACCGTTTATAAACGCAATTTCTTCAGAAAAAAAATACTTCCGCCGATTTACAGTGAAATTGATTTCGCGGAAGACGGTATCGCGCAATCAGTTTCAGTCCTTGAACAGGACTCCGCCTTTATCGAAGCGGAAGCGGAAAAAAAGTTCAGATTGATAAAAGAAAAAAAAGAAACGGATTCCGTTTTCTGGTCAAAGCTCCATTCTGCTCTGCGGATAAGGGTTTTGAGAAGCTGGCTTTCTGAATTGTTTGGAGAGGACTTTATCCCCGACAAAAACCTTATCGGAAGATTTAATCAGGAATTGTCGCGCCCCGGAAAAAGCGGAGAAAAAATCATCATCCCGGTTAAAGCGGGCATATCCATAAAGTTACAAAAGGGCAAATGCTCAATATTAAAAACGAAAATTGAAACACCGGAAAAGAAAATTCTGTGGAACTGGAAAAAAACAAAGTCTATAAAATGGGGCAGTAAAATATTATCCATTTGTCTCGTAACAAAAAAGAATTCCGTTCTGAAAAAAAGAGATGACACTGTTGCCTGTTTTGACGCGGAGGTAATTCCTGAAAACCTGATTTTACGTGTTTCTGAAGACGGCGATAGAATGATACCTTTCGGCTCAGAAAAAAGTATAAGGCTTAAAAAGATTTTTTCGGACAGAAAAATATCTTCCGATGACAAATCATCTTATCCGTTATTATGCCTGCCTGATGAATCAATTATCTGGATTCCCGGCATACGGCGTTCCAATTTTGCCCCGGTTTCAGAAAAAACAAAGTCAGTTCTGATGTTTTCTTCAACCTTAAAAAACTGAAATAACAGTCTGTATTTTTCTGAATTAATATAAACCTAAAAAAAGTTCCAACTGCTTTTTTAAGGTAATAAAAATTACATATATCCTTTTATTTTTCGACGGGGACGACTATGCCGCGCATGATTATGTTCTGACAGAATGCGAAGATCAGGAATGTCGGGATTGCCGCTATGAGCAGTGCCGCGAAAACTATTCCCTGGCCGCTGCCCATTTGCAGTTGGTATAGCCATGGCATAAGTGTCCACATTTTTTTGTCCTGGCATATCAGCAGCGCCATCATGAAATTGGCGTAGGCGTGCGTGAAGGCGTTCAGCGCTATCACAGCCAGAATCGGCGTCGAAAGGCTCATCGTGATTTGCAGGAATATCCTGATTTCACCGGCGCCGTCTATTTCGGCGCTCTCGTAAAGTTCGCGCGGCGGCTATTCGAAGAAGCCTTTCAGCAGGAATATCGAATAGCCGTTCGCCATGCCGGGAAGTATCAGGGCCCAGAACGTGTTCAGCAGGTCGAATTCTCTCAGCATAAGGAATACCGGTATCTGTGTAACCATCGGCGGAAACGCCATTGTAAGCATGAGGAAGAGGAGCACTTTGTATGCCGATGGCGGTCTGTAGCGGCTCAGCGCATATGCCGCCAATGGGTTTACTATGATAGCTATCAGGATGGAAAGAGAACAGTAGATTATAGTGTTCATCAGTCCGCGCCCGTGCATGATTATGTAATCCGAAACGGTTATGTAATTGCGTTTGACGTATTCCCATTTCAGCATCCCGGTGCGCTGCTTGAACGCTTCATAATTGAATTCTCTTTGTGGCGGGAATGCGTCCAGCCAAGTCTGAAATGATGTGCCCATGGCAGAATTTGCGGCGGCTGGGGTTTTATATTTTTCCGCCAGATAATCCCTGAAAAGGAATTCTACGCTGTGGATATGCAGCATGGTGATAGGAAGGATGTGGAGCTTGCCTGTATCCGGAGACTTCCAGCCCTGTATGAATGTGTCCCAGTCCGAAAGCGCGATACCGGTCGCCGTATCCATTTCAACAATTGACAGTTCATTGAAGGACTTGTAGGATGAGCCGTAATTTTTGTTCAGACTTTCAATTGTCCCATACTTATCCTGGATATATGCGCGGTAAAACGGAGCGGCTTCGGGAGAGGCGCGCAACCAGTAAAGATTCAGGATATAGCGGGTAAAGTTTTCCCAGTCGGAACGCTCCAGTTCGGAGGCGGAAGCCGGATATGTGCGGGGAAAGTTCACATCATCCCATGACCTATATGATGTACCGTGTTTCTTGTTATAGGATTCAATATTTTTGCTGTATTGCGAAAAAAGGAAACCCGCTTTGTAGAAACCTTCGGGACTGAAGTAATAGCGGTCTTCCACTGGAAGTGTTTTTTTGAATTCCCTGAATGCCAGGTCAAATTGCGAATATCCGGGCCGCTCGCGGCGCTGAAGATAGCTTTCAGCGGCTATATAAAATATATTCCAGTCTACGAATTCGGTGCTGTATTCACTGTTGAGTTTATCAATGCTGCCGTCGCATTTTTTATAGAGTACCGCTTTGAATTTACGCAGATTGAGTGGCATCACACGCCCGGAACACCGTATATATGCCGCGGCATAGAAATAAAATGGCAAATCCTTTTTGTTCAGGAATTCTTTCCATTCGGCGACAAATTTTTCATTGTAGTTTTTGGGTATTTCAGCGAAGCGGAAAGAGGAGGCCCCGGTGTCGTAAACAGCCTGCATCAGCTGCAGGTACTCATTAAAAAAAGCTTCGGAGTCTTTTTTGTAAAGGGCTTCTTCACTATAAAGGAATTTTGGGATCATCACAGAGTCCGGCGTATCAACGGAACTTTTAGTCGTACCTGAGACCATCAGCATAAACGGATATATCATCGTAACGCTGCCGGCCATCAGTATCGCATAAAAACTCCATATAAGGAACTTTACGTTCAGGGCTCTTCTTCCGGTGTTTGATATTATAGGCATATTGTCAACCTCACTTTTTACCTGTTGTTCTGAATTCCAGCTTTGACAGCATCTTCAACTGGTGCACAGTGAAGCCTATCAGGATAACCCCGAGCATCCATGCCATCGCCGTGGCCGGACCGAATTTCAGGAATGTAAACGCCTTGTACCATATATGGAGCCCGGCGACTTCCGTGTTTGCTCCGCCTCCTGTCATGACCAGAATATTTCCGGTAGCCGCATAGAACGACGCGATGAACGCTCCGACAAAGTTAATCATTATCAGAACCTTCAAATGCGGGATGACGACGAAAAGTATTTTGTCAACGAAAGTCGCGCCGTCAATATCGGCTGCTTCATAATAATCGTCGGGGATGCCCTTGAGCGCCGCGAGATATATCAGGCAGCCTGGCCCCATCCCCGCCCAGACCATGGGAATTACGCAGGACAACATCGCGGTACTCGGATCGCCAAGCCACCGGAATGCTTCGGAATGCACCGCCAGCAGACGTGAGGGCAACGCTGCCAGCACCGCCATGAAACCTTCGCCGCTGTGCCGCAATATCGGGAACGCTATTTCCCCGCAGAGGAAGAAAAGCAAAATACCGACCACGATAAAAGCCCACATCCCTTTATATAGATCGTAGAACTTGAGCCGTCTGGCAAAAATAAAGCACATCCAGCATAACAATACTCCCCCCAGTATAAAAACGATTGCCGGGATTTTAAGTATTATGGAGTTGAGCATGCCGAGTTCGGACGGCTCGAAAAACTGTTTCCACAGGAGCATTGTAACCAGCCCGGTAATGACGGCTGGGAGATAAAAAATAGTTCTGAAAAGTATTTTTCCTTTCGGGATTTCCTGAAGGAGTACCGCCAGAAGAACGGGCGGGAGGAACGTCATCGAAAGCACCAGAAAACTGTAACGGAAAGAATTGAACACCGCAGTCCACCAGTATCCATCATAAATAACATCGCCGAAATTGTCCAGTCCGACCCAGACCGAATCTCCCAGTATCCGGTAATCATAAAACGACATCAGCGAACCCCTGAAGAGAGGAATATAATTCCATGTCAGAACTGAAAGTACAGCGGGCAGAAGTAGCAGATAAGCCCATTTGTACCTGATGAAGTCCCAGGATTTTTTCTTCTTGCCTTCAGTCACGGGAGGGGTAAAGGCCTTAATGATTTTTCTGAAAACAAATCCGAACACTATGGCTATAATTACGATGGCAACTATAGCTGTAATTCTGCGCTTGGTGCGTTCTTCAGGAGTAACAATTCCTATCATTTCCTCATTGGCCCTCGCGCAGGATTTTTTCAAAATCTCTTGAAGAACTGCGAGACGCTCAGTCTTGTCCTCCGGCAGGTTTTCATCAAGCGCCAGCGCTTCAGCCTCTTGTATAGGGACTGTCATCATCTGGTAAGCGAAGCTGCTGTTGGTGCCGTAAGGTTCCGGTTTTCCGGTTTCAATCGCGATATCAAAAGTCTCAGACCAGCCTTTGGGAGCGAGACGTTCAAGATCGGAATACCCGAACATCCTCAGAAACTTCGGATTGACAAAGTTTCCCATTCCGCTTTCTACCAATACTTTAGTTTTTATTTCAGCCGCTTCCTTTGAATCGTAAAATTCCAGATATTCCCATGCCGCGTCACGGACGGCGTTGTCCTTTATCTGCGAAAAAAGCCCCATCATCTTGCTGTTCAATTCCGCGCCTCTCATTCCTGTCGGGCCGAGGGGAACAGGGGTCATGCCGACAAGGTCGGGATTGATTGTCGCGAAAAGCCGTTCATCAATGTAACCGAACTTCATGCCAATTTCTCCGCGGTCCCACTTTACAGCCGTTTCAGAAGCGTCCTTGGATGAATAGCCTCTTCTGATATTGCCATCCTTATCAATCCATTTTTCAGTGCAGAGCCTTGTGTAGAAATCCAGCGCCTCGGCCCCTGCCGGCGAATCAAATGTGCAGAACCATTTTCCTTTGGCCCTGTTGTATTCCATGGCTTCTCCGTTCGCGGACCAAAGGAAAGTTATCCAATTCCATGACTCATGTTTGCCTCTGCCGAAAAGTATTCCATAAATTCCGTGTGCCGGATCTGTTATTTTTTTTGAGGCTTCCTTCAAATCATTCCAAGTCCAGTTCTTATCGGGATATGGAATTCCTCTGGAATCAAATACATCCTTACGGAAGAGCAGGACTTTTCCAAGCGCGCCGCCGTAAGGCATTGCCCATATATGCTCCTTGCCCCCGGGGCCTATCCTTTTAATAACAGGCCACAGTTTCGAATTTATGCGGAAGTCAATCTGTTCCTTTGTCATCTTCGCAAAGTACTCGTCAAGCGGATAAAGAAAGCCGTTCTGAATGTAATTGTCTGATTTCTGAAAATTGATGTATAAAATATCCGGGGCCATACCGCCGGCGATGGCAAGAAGGTCGGTTTGCACTCCCTCGACCTGTATCCCTGAAAACGGTTCCAATTGCAGTTCGACTTTGTCCCAGTTGTAGTTCCCGTATTTGGCTGGATTGGCCTTGTAAAGAGCGGCATATTTTTTCTTGAAGATTTCCGGAAAGTGCTTTACGAAATATTTAACCGCGGCGTATTCAGCTCTGTTATATCCATCCACCTTGTTAGGGTCAGGCAACTGATAAACTTTGACATGTATTACTGTTTTGTTATCAACGCTTTCAATATATCCTCCATCAACATTAACCCCATAAAAAAGCACGATACAGGCAAACAGTAACAGTCTTATCATTTTTATCTTATCCTTTATTACATCTATTTTCCCAACAATTCTATTAACATTCACTTTGTATTGTCATACTGCAAGTGCAATTTTGCAAAAAACTCTCCGAAATATTAATCAACTTTACCTGAAATCGCAAAAAAATAGACGTTTATGCTGAAATAGCTTCTGCATAGAGACAGTTTTGCATGAGCGGAACTCTATGAGGCCAATCGAACGTTTGAAAGTTAATGGAAATCTGTCATGCCTGATTTTGAATACTGCGGCTTTGAGAAGTATTATTCGCGGTGAGTATTTTTGTGAAATTCAGATTTGCCAATGAGAAAGCCGGAATATGATTGAAAATGATTTTTTATATCTTTCGAAACACACAGGAGTAGAGCGGGGGCGTATCCGCAAAGTTTGTGAACTGTTTGAAGCAGGAGCTACAGTCCCGTTTGTAGCCCGTTACCGCAAAGAGGCGACCGGGGGGCTGGATGAGGTAATATTGATTAAAATCAGGGATATGGTCAGCAACCTTGAAAAGCTTCATAAACGCAGGACGAATATCCTTGAGTCACTTATCGAACGAGGCATTCTTACGGATGAACTGGAAAATAAATTCAATTCCACTTATTCGCTGGATGAACTGGAAGACTTTTACCTGCCATTTAAACAGAAACGGAAAACCCGTGCATCCGCGGCCCGTGAAAAAGGGCTTGAACCGCTGGCGGAATTCATTATCGCGCAGAAAAACGGTTTTATGGATTTGAAACAGTTCATTAATTCTGAGAAAGGTCTTGCAGATGAAGCCGCGGCCATCGGCGGGGCGATGGATATTCTGGCGGAGGAAATCAGCGAAAACGCCGATATCCGGAAAGGGCTCAGGGAGCTTTTCCTGCGGAATGGACGGCTGGCGTCAAAAGCAGTCAAGGCTAAAATGGAAGAAGCTTCTGTTTACCGTGATTATTTCGATTACAGTGAAGCCGCAAACCGTGTTCCGTCCCACAGAGCATTGGCAGTCATGCGCGGCCATGAACAGGGTTTTCTGTCGATGCAGTTGCGCCCTGAAAAAGAGGATGCTCTCCGATTAATATCCGGAGCGGTTATCCGGAACCGGGCTTTCACATATTACAGGCAGCTTGAGGAAATGATCGAAGACGCGTACACACGGCTGCTCATGCCTTCAATGGAAAATGAAAGCATCAATCAGTTGAAACGCAAAGCGGACGAAGAGGCAATTGCCGTTTTCGTGTCAAACCTGAAAAAATTACTCCTTGAAGCTCCTTTGGGCCAAAAGAGGATTATAGCGGTTGATCCGGGTTTCCGTACCGGCTGTAAAACTGTTATTCTGGACGCGCAGGGCAAACTGATCGAACACTTTGTAATTTATCCTGAAAAAGCGGATGCCGCCGCGGCATCCATTCTGGACGCATGCAGGAAATACAAGACGGAAGCCGTTGCCGTAGGCAATGGCACTGCCGGACGTGAAACCGAAGATTTTCTGAGAAAAATTCTCCCCGCGGAGATTCCTGTAATAAGTGTAAACGAAAGCGGAGCGTCGATTTATTCTGCCGGAGAAGTGGCGCGTAGAGAGTTTCCGGACCTTGACCTGACTTTCCGCAGCGCCGCATCTATCGGACGGAGATTGCAGGACCCTTTGGCTGAACTGATCAAAATCGATCCGAAATCAATCGGAGTAGGGCAGTATCAGCATGACGTCGAGCAGGATGAGTTGAAAAAATCCCTTGACGACGCGGTCATGGCCTGTGTTAATTCCGTCGGCGTGGAACTTAATACCGCAAGTATAGAACTGCTTTCTTATGTCTCCGGCCTGAATGGCAGACTTGCCGAAAATATTATTGCCTGCCGTAATGCCAATGGCCCTTTCAAAGGGCGTGACGCCCTGAAAAAAGTCAAGGGGCTGGGCCCTAAAGCGTTTGAGCAGTGCGCCGGTTTTTTGAGAATCAGAGGGGCAGTCAATCCGCTTGATTCGAGCGGTGTTCATCCTGAACGTTACGCGCTCGTGGGAACTATGGCAAAGGATTATGACTGCACTGTTTCAGAACTTATGGAAAAAGTTTCAGAAGGGACACGGATAAGCCCGGAGCGTTATGTAAATGAACAGACGGGTTTGCCTACAATACAGGATATATTGAAAGAACTTGCCAAACCGGGCCGGGACCCGAGACCGGAATTCAAAGCGTTTTCTTTTTCGGAAAATGTTCACTCAATTGAAGACCTGAGCATCGGCATGAAACTGCCGGGCATTGTTACAAATGTAACTAAATTCGGCGCGTTTATTGACATAGGCGTACACAATGACGGCTTGCTTCACATCAGCAAAATGGCGGACCGTTATATACGCGATCCTCAGGAAGTGGTATCTGTCAATGACCGACTGACTGTGACTGTGACGGAAATCGACCGTGACAGAAAACGCATTTCCCTGTCGCTGATAGATTGACAAGCGCAACATCCGGAGTAAAATGACAGACACTGTCATGACCCTCTTTGTCTGTGAAGAAATTCCAGCATTTATTCTGGCCTTATATTAACCAGTTACCCCATGAGGGTATTGAAGACGAATTTGCCGTTTACTATTGTGGCTACGGCTTTGCCTTTGACTTTGAGCCCGTCAAAGGGGGTGTTTCTCGACTTGGAATAGAAATTCGACGCGTCGATATTGTGTTCTATATCAATGTCGAGGATTGTTATATCCGCGTCTTTGCCTTCTTCCAGGGTGCCCGAGTCGAGGCCAAGCACTCTAGCGGGGCCTATAGTGTATTTTGAAATCAGCTCCGAGAGAGAAAGATCGCCGCTGTGGTAAAGTTCGGTAAAACATACCGGCACTGATGTTTCCAGGCCGATTATACCGAAAGGCGCATAGTCGAACTCAACAAGCTTTTCCGTTTCAGTATGCGGGGCATGATCAGAGGCTATTACCGTAATGGTGCCGTCTTTCAGTCCTTTAATCAATGCTTTGCGGTCTTCTTCCGAACGCAGAGGCGGATTCATTTTGTAATTGGTGTCGAAATGTTTTATGTTTTCGTCAGTTAAAGCTATATGATGAGGAGTAACCTCCGCAGTGACCATTATGCCTTCCTTGCGGGCGTTTCTTATAAGCTCGACGCTGTTTCTTGAACTTAAGTGCTGGATATGGATTTTCCACTCGACCATTCTGGCGAGAATAATATCGCGCGCAATCATCAGCTCTTCTGACGCGGGGGAAATACCTTTCATGCCGAGTAATGTTGACCAGTAGCCCTCATGCATTACGCCGTGGCTGGCAAGTATGTCGTCTTCGCAGTGGTCGAGTATGGGGATATTGAAAGATTTTGAGTATTCAACCACATGGAGCATGATTTCATGATTCTGTATGCATTTGCCGTCATCGGAAATAGCTACCACTCCGGCCCTTTTAAGAGTGCCGATGCCGGACATTTCCTGTCCCTGCTGTCCCTTGGTCATTGACCCGCAGGGGTGTACTTTTACGACCGCCTCAAGAACGCTTTGCCTGCGTATGTATTCGATGGAACCGGCATTGTCCGCTGGAGGATTTGTATTGGGCATGGCGACAACCGCCGTGAAGCCGCCCGCCGCTGCCGCCATAGTGCCCGTGCGGATCGTTTCCGAAGCAGTATTGCCGGGTTGACGCAGATGCACGTGCATGTCTATGAACCCGGGAGCAAGCACCAGGCCTGAAAGATCTATTTTCTCGGAACCTTTGACTTCGGAGGGATTGGCTATTTTGCCGTTTTCAATCCCGATGTCCATGATTTCGTCAATACCGCGGGAAGGGTCCACAACCCTCGCGCCTGTTAAAATATAACTGCTTTTTTCCGTCATTTTTTCAGCTCTTTAGTTGAAGGAGTAAATTTTTCATTGAGAAGTATCACGTCCTTTTAAACAACCTGCCACAAGAAACAAAGCCGCCATCCTGATGGCGAGCCCGTTAGTAACCTGTTCAAGTATCACCGACTGCGGTCCGTCCGCAATGGACGAGTCAAGCTCAACGCCTCTGTTAATCGGCCCGGGATGCATGATAAGGGCATCCGGCTTGACGTATCTCATGCTCTCTTTATTCAGCCCGAATATATTTGTGTATTCGCTAATGCTCGGGAAATAACTTGCCTGCTGCCGTTCATGCTGTATTCTCAGGAGGTTTATTACATCGGCCCCCTCCAGGGCGTCGCGGAGGTTGTCGCAGACTCTGACGCCTATCTGAGTGAATTCTCTGGGAACAAGGGTTGAAGGGCCCGCAATTGTTACGTTTGCGCCAAGTTTCAGGAGTCCCCATATATTACTGCGGGCCACTCTGCTGTGGAGGATATCGCCTACAATCGAGACGTTAAGGCCCTTTATCTTTCCTTTTTTTTCTCTGATTGTGAATATATCCAGAAGCGCCTGCGTAGGATGGCTGTGAGAGCCGTCCCCGGCGTTAAGTATGCCCGCTTTCAGTCTTTTAGCCAGAAAATTTGGGGCCCGAGGCGCTGAATGTCTTATCACTATGAGATCCACCTGCAGCGCCTCGATGTTTTTTGCCGTATCAAGAAGGGTTTCGCCTTTTTTGAGACTGCTCGTTTCTGCGGAAATATTGATTATGTCCGCGCTGAGGCGTTGTTCCGCGAGCTCGAAAGACATGCGTGTCCTGGTACTGGGTTCCACAAAAAGATTAACTACTGTTTTGCCCCGCAAGGCCGGAACTTTCTTTACTTTTCTCTGCGATACCTTTTTGAATTCCTCTGCCGTATCAAGTATGTAAGTTATTTCCTCCGGCGAGAGATCGTAGAGGCTCAGTAAATCCTTTTTTTTCCAAATCCCTTCCATTGTTTTTCCTTACTTATTTAGTTCCCTGAGTTTTTTTCTCAATCTGATAAACGGCGTCCTCATCATCGGTTTCCGTCCAGCTTACCCTTATGCGCTTTTCGCCAGAGAGAATACATGTTTTGCCGACATAGTCGGCGGTTATGGGAAATTCCCTCATTCCCCTGTCTATAAGGGCCGCGAGCTTTATATAACTCGGCCTGCCGTAATCAGTGATGGCATCCAACGCCGCCCTGATAGTGCGCCCTGTATGGAGGACGTCATCCACAAGTATTATAATTCTGTCATTAATGTCAAAAGGTATTTTAGTCTCGTATATCACCGGCAGGGCTTTTCTCATGCCTATATCATCCCTGTACATGGTTATATCAAGAGTGCCGATTTCCGGTGTTGACTCCGTGAGCTTGCCTATGATTTTCACGAGACGTTCGGTAAACGGTACTCCCCGGAGCTGTATCCCTATAAAGGCAAGTCTGGGGATATCTTTCGGCGAATATTCGGAAACAATGGATTGGGCCACGCTCAGGATAGCGGTGTCCATCAGGGCCTTGTCAAACAGTAAAGTCCGGGAGGAAGCAGTTTCCATATTCTTTCTTGATTATGATTTCTACAAAATAATACAAATATTGAAATTAACACGGCGAAAAAGCAAATTATTTAAAAAAAAATGGACTGCGGCAGGAGAACCTTGTTCAGATAAGAGGATGAAAAATCGTTCAGGCAGGGCAATATTATCAGATATGAAAGGAGAGAATATGGGATACTTGTTTAAAATCGCCGACAGGGATTGGGAATTTGAGCAGATATATGAGCTTAATTATGATTCGTTTGTAGAAGAAATACCTCAGCATGAACCCAATCCTGACGAAAAACTGATCGATAAGTTTCATGAGGAGAATATTTATATAATATGCCTCAAGGAAAAAACTCTTGCCGGAATGCTGTGCATCAGAACACAGCGCCCTTTTTCACTTGATAAAAAACTGGACAATTTGGATTCGTATTTGCCTGAACATGAATCTGTCTGCGAAATACGGCTCTTTACAGTGAATAGAAAATATAGAGGTTCCAAAATCGCCTTGGGCCTGATGCTTGAGATGGGTAATTACGCGGTAGCTCACAGGCATGACCTGGCTTTGATTTCCGGTTCAGTCCGGCAGCAGAAACTTTACAGGCGTGTGGGCTTTGTTCCTTTCGGTCCGCTTACCGGCAAAGAGGGTGCGCTTTTTCAGCCGATGTACATAACCCGGGAAACTTTCCTGAAATTCAAAAAACAACAGGTGTGTTCTTGAAGCAGATATTTATCTTCTGCCGTTCTTGAAACTCTCCCAGAAGGAATCCGTATAAAAAAAGGCGAGTAAGGCGACAATAAGAGCGCCAGCCAGTCCCGGCCGCAGAATTATTTTCCCACTGAAAATTTTATATGCGATAAGGGCACCAAAACAAAAGCCAAGAACAGCACCACATGCCGCATGTATGATTCTTTTCCCTATATCATCCGGCATGATTATTTTCCTTTAAGCCATTTTTCGGGGAATTCGGGGAAAGACTTTACCGCGAGGAGAGGGAACTGCCAGTAGCCGAAGATATTGTTTTCCTTATCGAGTCCGGCTTTCATGATATATTTTTCAAGGGCTTCTTTGGGTGACGCTCCAAAAACCGGAAGCTGTCTGGATATCGTACTGTTTGCAAGGTGCGAGGCCAGTTTCTGATTTGAAAGGCGGTAGTCCTGAAACTCTGAAGGCTGCATATAAACTATTTTTCTCTGAAGTGCTTTTCGGAGGGATGCGGGCCATTTTTCAGGAAGAACGGAACTGTTTTTTGCAAGGTCAGCGACTGAAAGCCCGGAAAAGACTTTATCAAACGTGAAATCAAAAGTGTCCACGGTTTTTTCCGAACGCGCTTCGCAGAGGACGTGTTCGAGTCGTCCCGATTTGCTGAGGAGTCCTGCGACTATGACATCGAGTCCCGCCTGATTTGCCAGTCCCCGGAAAAGCCTTATTCTGTCAAGAACGGAACCTGATTTGTTTTTCCATATTTCCATGACGGTAAAGGATGGATAAAGGCTTTCATAATCACTTTTGATTTTAATATTATTGATAACGGCGTTATAGAGTATCATAGATGGAGAATCGCTGTTTTTTACAATGGAATTGGCGAGCTCCTTTAATTCCAGCGCGTCTTTCCAGCCGCAGTAGTCGAGTCTGTTGAAAGGGTCTGTAAGTATCGTGGAGTTCAATCCCAGAGGGGGCATAAGCTTCAGATAATCCATCTCAGGCAGGCATATCTTGTCATCAGGGGTCATCATGGATGCCATAAGGAGAGATTTTTTCATATCCGCTTTGCGCATGGCATCAAGCCATTTGAGAATGGCTTGAGCGTTTGCGTCCGGTTTTTTTTCACGTGAAATAAAATAATCCCTGCCGTATTCCCTGAAGAAGGACGCTCCCGCCGCGCCCAGAAGCAGGGCCGCAAATATCATCATGGCAAAAGTAATTGTCTTTTTATCACGGATGCTCATCAATTCTTGTTTTCCTCAATTTCTTTAAAAGCTTTCCGGGCGCTTACAATCAGAGTGTCAACGGCGGCAAAATCCTTTACGCCGGGCGATATTTCAACTCCGCTGCTTACGTCTATGCCGTAAGGCTTGACAGTCTTTACAGCTTCATAGACATTTTCAGGGTTCAGTCCTCCGGCGAGAATCACGGGTCGCGAATATGTGGAAAGCGCCAGACGCGCAAGTTCCCGGTCCGCCGTTTTTCCTGTTCCGCCTCTCTGCTTTTCGCTGAAGGCGTCTATGAGGAATTTCTTTGCTGGAAAAGAAGTATATTTTCTGACATCCTCTTCAGAACGCGGTCTTATGGCTTTCCACACCTCGGCATATTCCGAAATCTTCAGAGCGAAGTCAGGGCCTTCGTCACCGTGCAGTTGAACAACGTCAATGCCGCAGCTGATATATTTCATTATTTCTTCAAAGGGACTGTTCACAAAGACGGCGACTTTTTTAATCGAAGGATTATTTTCGCATGAAGCCAGAATCAGTGAAAGTTTTTCAGGTTCGACATAACGCGGGCTGGCAGGATACGCAATGAAGCCGACAGCGGAAACTTTTCTTTCCGTAACGAGCTTGTAATCATTTTCAGTTTTAATTCCGCAAATTTTAATAAACATTTTTTTACTGTCAATCAGGCCCGGGTTGCCGTAGATGCCGGATTTTGAAATTTCCTACTTTGCCGTTTCAAGAAGTTTGACGGGATATTTCTTTTTCAGTTCAGGAAGCAGTTGTTCGCGTTTTACTTTCTTTTTTGCGACATAGGAGTTTATGCAGTACTGCCTGACGCTGATGTCTCTCTGAAAACCGCTGTTCAAAGCGGAAAGAAAAAGCGCATCCTCCTCACTGATTTTCTGAGGATCAAAACCCATCTTTTTCAGAAGAATTTCATAATTTTCTTTTTGTTTCTGGTTTACCAAAGCAAATTTAACTTTGCTTTTAGCTTCTTCATACGGGATAAGGCGCGCTTCTTTCTGTTCAGCACAAATAAACACATAACATATATCTCTTGAGAAAGAGGCGGAAAGAGGCTCTGAAATCTGCCCTTTTTTAAGGTTGGCGGCTTTTTTGCTGAGTTCAGTTGGAAACTCGACTATCTGTTTTTTTTCAGAAACCCATCCCAAATCGTTCCATTCAGGAGAAGATACGGGAGTTTTAGACTGCTTGAGAGTTTTAATGAAATTCAATGCTCTTGCTTTTGAATTGAATTTAGCGCATTTGATATGACTTTCCGCTGGTTCAGAAAATTCTTTCTGATGGGCATCATAGTAGGCCTTGAGTTCAGAATCTTTAAACTGGTCAGGGCGAATCGACGATAAGGTTTTATTGGAACGGAATAACGACGACATCATAAAACGGATATATGAATCATTTAACGCGCCTTCTGCGAGGGCCGCTTGGAAAAGAATTTCATCATCCAGCCCTTCATTGAGAGCGTTTTTTCTTTCTTCGGGACTCAGAGACTTGACGTTTTTTCTTAATCTGTTTGCAAAGCGCAACAAAATTCCCCAAGATGGGCTTTTAGTCAATCCGCCGCGCCCGACGCTGGCAACAAGCCCATCTTGGGGAATTTGTGGGACTTCTTTTATCACTACAGCGGCAGGGGCCGAAGTTTTCTTATTAGAGAGCGAATTACTTTTGCCACTCTGCTGCGCTGACGTTATAAATGGAAAAAAGAACAGGGCAACCGATAGAACAGCAAATTTTTCTCCAAATGTTTTCTGAATTAAACTCCTGATAAATTTTTTGAATGATAACATAATTGCATGCCCCCCTTCTTTTTCAGTTTATTTGAGAAATAAAAGTTATTGCCGTCGGTATTATTCCTTCTACTTATCGTATTATTAACGGCATAAATAAAAATTCTATCATAATTTACATTAATACAGGGAAACCATAAAAGCAATTCCGTATAAGAAACAGGTGTTTCTTCATTAAAGAAGCGTTTCTTTACAGGTTTTGAGTTCCAGTCGCATCATGATGTATTTTGCCGTCTCCGCAATCGATTTTATTGCAAAAGTTTTTTAATTGCGGCCTTATATTTTTTCTCGACGGCTTTTGTTGTAACGGAGGCGTTCGGTTCGTAACCTTTTTCCCTGTACATAACGGCAGTGGGTATATATATGTAGGCGGCTTGCCCATAGGCGGCGCAGGCTAGAAATTTTTCCGGGATAAGGGACTGAGCGTAAAGCTGGTATTCCACTACGGTTTCAGAGGGCAGAGACATGATATTTATCTCATCGCCTATGCTCAGAAGAGAAAGGACAGGGCTGGAAAGCTCCTTCCAGTTTTTTCTCAGTGCCATATAAAAACCGTAAGGCCATATTACAGTCATGGGATTGCGGTTTTCTTCCGGCATTCCTTTAATTTTTTTTGCGATACTGGCGTCAAGGGTTTTGAAATCAGGTTTTGAAACAGCAGAGGCCAACGGCATTTCAAAAGAACTGTGTTTAACGGCAATAGCGGCAAGCGGTTTTTTCTCAAGCCTTTTCAAATTTGAGACAATTCCTTTCCCGAGCTTTTCGCCAAGTTTTTTGATACGTTCGTCTGGTGGATTTTTTGTCTGGTCGGCGAGATTGTATTTGCCGAAAGTTATATTCGCGCCGCATCCTGTGAAATATATGTGATGAGCGGACGGATCTGAATTTTTCCTGACGTATTCAAGCGCTGCGCCTGGAACATCCGAAGTTACCATTTTGCGGACAATTGACTGAGGATGAGATGTATAATAATGCAATGCGGTCAATACTTTATCATTATCACCTAGAAATGCCACTGTTCTGAGAAACGGATCAATAAGGCCGATAGGATATTTCTGAAGTTTTTCAGTTGATCCCGACCAACGCATAGCCATCACTTTTCCGTCACGGCCGAGCAGTCTTCTGTTTGATGCCAGACCGGACATGCGTTTTTCTGAAACCGCTATGTTTTTAACTTTTTTCCATGATTTTACGGACTTTTTTACGGCGGCATTCAGGTCTGCGGTAATTTTTTTGAAATAGCTATCGGGAAATATTTCCTGCCTAAAATGCTTTTTTACCAGTGAATTAAGTTCGGGATAAGCGCAGATGGAATCATGCTGGTGTATCGAGTGAACAAAAACATTTTCAGGCGCGGTCCCGATGGCATCGGCTATTGTTTTTTTCCACTTGCTGACAGCGCTGCCCGCGACGAAAAGGAAATCGCATGCTATAAGCGCGACTTTCGTCCTGCCGTCGTCAATGGCAAGGCCTCTGATGTAAATGGGTGAATGTACTTTCTGATTTATTCCATAAGACAGAGCAAAGCCGATTGGAGGAGTTACATCAACAAAAAAAGGGGCGATTTTGAAGGACGCGGTCTTTTCCATAATATTTTTCTCCTGAAAAATTTTCATTTTCTTAATATGCCATGCTTGATTGTGTGTTTCAATCAAATAGTTGCGAGAAGAAGCCGGGGTTATAAAATCATATCAAAGCTAATGAGAAGCAAATAAAAATTTCTAATAGAGGAGCCAATTTCAAAACTATTGGTTTTTTCCTGTTAATAATTCATTTTTTGCGTATCAAACCTGTTTTGACACATCCGATGCGGCTTTTTTATGAAAAATCCGCTGAAAACCTGATTTTTTAGCGAACACCTCCATTCCCGAACCTTCGGGATTTCATTCTTACAGTTGTCTTATGAACTCAAACTATTTCAATTCAACATATTGAAGAGCTGCTTCACCGTTATGGCGATCACCCCGAACATCAGATGG
>Ga0209417_1000746_pt1 | contig 69529 bp, 68 predicted proteins | sample RifGroF2_FD_184002 | JGI IMG/M metagenome (GOLD analysis project Ga0209417, IMG submission 184002) | Groundwater microbial communities from Rifle, Colorado, USA - Groundwater F2 (SPAdes) (version 2) | ecosystem: Environmental > Aquatic > Deep subsurface > Groundwater | place: Rifle, Colorado... | reverse complement strand
TAACAAAGGCGTTCATCGGAAAAGAATGGGCGGTCGAGGCCGCGGTTCTGGCCCTTTTTTCGGAAGGGCATGTACTCCTCGAAGATGTTCCTGGCGTCGGTAAGACTTTGCTTGCCAAAGCTATAGCAAAATCGATCAATGCCGATATAAAGAGAGTTCAGTTCACGGCCGATCTTTTGCCGTCGGATATAAGCGGCACAACGGTATACAACAGCAAAGACAACGAATTCAGCTTCAGGCCCGGCCCTGTTTTCACCAATATTCTGCTGGGCGACGAAATAAACCGCGCCACCCCCCGGACTCAGTCGAGCCTGCTTGAGGCGATGGAGGAAAATCAGGTTACAGCCGACGGCACCGTCTATAAACTGGACGCGCCCTTTTTCGTCATCGCCACACAAAATCCGATTGAACTTGAAGGCACTTACCCTCTGCCGTTTTCACAGATGGATAGATTTATCATCCGCTTAAAAATAGGCTACCTCAAAAAGGAGACCGAGAGGGAAATGCTCAACAGCCAGCGTGTTTCCTCTCCTCTCGATTTTTTAAACCCCGTGATGGATAAAAATGAGATTCTAAAAATACAGAACCTCGTTAAAAATGTAAAAATCACCGATGAGCTTCAGGCTTATATTGTTTCAATCGTTACCGCGACCAGGGAAAGCGGCTTCTGCGAATACGGCGCAAGTCCGCGCGGATCGCTTGACCTGATGCGCTACAGCCAGGCGGCGGCCTTGCTTTCTAAAAGGGACTTCGTCCTTCCCGACGATATTAAAAAGGCCGCGCCAGCGGTGCTTGGACACAGAATAATAATCCGCAAAGGGGCAAGGCTTTCGACCGCTTCCGGCAACGATGCCGTCAAGGAAATCCTTGAGAATGTGGAAGTTCCGATTTAATCTATAGCCGTAACTGCGGAATACCTCAAAACAGGACCCTCCATTTTGGCACTATCCAGCAAATCATACCTCATTAAATTACGAATTTCGCAATAATTAAATAATAACATGATTTAAGCGAAGTTTATATATTGATTACTTCGCAATTCGCAATATTCTTAAGTAAAGGCAAATAATAAATGGAGATGAATAAAATGAAGATTGGTCTTCCGTCGGAAATAAAAAAAGAAGAATACCGTGTGGGGTTGACTCCCGCAAGCGCAAGAGAATATATTGAACACGGCCATCAGGTGCTGGTCGAAAGCAACGCCGGACTCGGGTCGGGTTTTATTGATGATGAGTACAAAAAGGCCGGATGCGAAATTATCGGCAACAGAAAAGCGCTTTTTGATTCAGCCGACATGATTGTGAAGGTGAAGGAACCTCTTCCTCAGGAGTATGACTTGTTTCACGAAGGCCAGATTCTCTATACATATCTACATCTCGCTCCGGATAAAACACTTACCGAAGCACTGCTTAAAAAGAAAATAATCGGAATAGCCTATGAGACACTGACAGAAAAAGACGGTTCGCTGCCGCTGCTCATCCCGATGTCCCAGATCGCAGGAAGAATGTCTGTCCAAGAGGGCGCGAAATACCTGGAAAAAACATTTGGAGGACGCGGCATACTCCTCGGCGGCGTGCCCGGAATCAAAAAAGGAAAAGTCCTCATCCTCGGCGGCGGCATTGCCGGAACCAACGCCTGCAAAATAGCGATAGGAATGGGCGCGGACGTTACCATAATGGATATTTCTGCGAGAAGACTTTCAGAAATCGACGACATATTCGGTAACTCCGTCAAGACAATGTATTCCAATTCATACAACGTCGATGAGATGATACGAGACGCGGACCTCGTCATCGGTTCCGTACTTATTCCCGGCGCGGCGGCCCCCAAGCTCGTAAAAAAAGGCGACCTCAAAAATATGAAAGACGGCGCGGTTATCGTCGATATAGCAATCGACCAGGGCGGCTGCTTCGAAACCTCGCGCCCCACCTACCACACAGACCCTATTTTCACAGTTGACGGCGTCGTACACTACTGCGTAGCGAACATGCCCGGCGCTGTCGCCGTAAGTTCCACATACGCACTGACCAGCGTGACCAACAGGTATGGGCTCCAGATTGCGGACTTCGGAATCGAAAAGGCACTTAAAAATCCGGTAGTCTTAAGCGGGCTAAACTGCTTCAAGGGCAAGCTGACCAACAAGGCCGTGGCTGAAGCCCACAAAATGCAGTACGAGGAGTATTCCGCATGAGTTTGGACGATACCGATAAAAAAATAGTGGGACTTCTCTGGGAAAACGGGCGCGCCACAAACAACGATATCGCCAAGAAGCTTTCGATATCGGAAGGCACTGTCCGCAACAGAATAAAGAAACTTGAATCGTCAGGGTTCATGAAGATATCCGGGCTTATAAACCCGGACAAGGTACCGGACAAACAGCTTGTTTTTCTGGGGATCAAGGTTGCTCTGAGCAAAGACCTCGCGGCTACGGCTGAAAAGATCGCCAAACTAAACAATGTCAAGTCAGTATATATAAGTACAGGCCGCTACGACATAGTCGTAGAGGCCTGGGTAGATGTCAAATACGGGCTTATAAATTTCCTGAGCGGCTCGCTTGCCTCGATAACCGGCATTGTCTCAACGGAAAGCTTCCTCATTATGAAGAGCTTCAACCGCTGGCTTCCCGGCTTTTGAGGCCTTCGCGAGCAGAAATAACAGGAATCAGGACTCTGTTTCCTCTTCCTCTTCTTCGCCTTTTTTGACGAGCTTCTGAACGAGTACGTCAATCTTATCAACAGTGAGTCCGAGGTTTTTCTTTATTTCTTCCCTGATGGTGTTTTGCACCTTTGCTGAAAGCCCGGGAACATTCTGTCCATACTCAATATTTACCTTTACGGCGATACAGAGTTTCTCAGATGTCATGTCAATGCCTATGGAACCCTGCGTACGACCGCCGACCATACTTGCGATACTTTCAATAAGTGAAGCTCCTTCAAGCATGACAGCACCCTTGAAATTTGCGAAAGAACCTCTTACAACATCACCAATCACGTTTTCGTGAATCTTGATGTCGCCCAGATCTGTTTTTTCGCAAATCTGCTTCTTTGCGGCTGCGGGTTTTTCTTCTGTTTTTGCGGCGGGTTTGGCTGTTTTCTTTGTGAGTTTACTGACCATAGTCTTAACCCCTTCCTTTTTTAGGTTTACACTTAACAATAGGCGCGCCGTTATAATTAGTCAACACAAAAGAAGGTCATTTTGAAAAAAATAAGCCGTCTTTGCATAAATTTATTTTGACTCTGTCCGAAAATATAGCTTGGAGCGAGCCTGAAATGGATATCGGGCAGAACAACAGTAAGGAGACTGTACCGTGAAAAAGGAGAGAAATTCCCCGTTGGCGCGGACCAAGCCGGCAAATGGAAAAGTAACGACCGTGATGCGTGAGTTGAACTTTTTTCTAAAGAGCTACTCAAGCGCGTTAAAGTCGGTCAGCCAGTCAGGGCGCTAAGTAGTGCTGACGGAGGATTATAGGTACTGAATGAAAATATCAAAGTACTATGAGAGTTACGGCACAGGCCTTGCCTCTGCCGGGGCTAGTCTTTTAAAATCGGTAAAAACGCAAGATGCCGAAAAAAGTCCCCTGCCCAAAAACACACTCGACGTGATAAACAATGTTGACTGCGATGTTTTTCAGGCTGTCGACGATTTCCTCTATCTCAATAAAAGCGACCGTCTCGGCTCCTTCTTCAATCTCAAGGGCGAAGGAAAAGAAAAGTTTTTCCAGATTCTTGCAAAACTCCTGAAGGAAGGCATCATCGGCTACGAAAAACTCGAGCTCAAAGACGGGACAGTCGAGAAGCACTTCATAGAGACTGAAATCGGCAACCGCAGGCTCAAGGGAGCCAAGTACTACGACGAATCAGCGGAAGCCAATCTCTACAGGCCTTATTCTAGTTGATGTTTTTTACGGAGAAATCGTAGAAGCGGTTTATCCCTTCACAGCCGGTTATACCCACGTGGAAGTTCTCAGGAAGCGATTCGTCGAAAAACCCGAAACTCTTCCCTCCCGCGCTTACTGTCATCATGGCGCCTTTACCCTTGAACTGTATTTTTACGGAAAGCGTGTATTTGACGTCGGGTTTGAACTCGGCATCCATGAATGCGGATTTGCGCCAGTGGGGCTTGCCGTCCTTAAAATAGTGGTGCCAGACATTAAGCCCCTTATCGTAGAGAACAATCTCAAAATGTTCGCGGTGCTCGGGTCTGCCGTCGGAATCTTTCCCGTATTCGTTGGTTATCACAATCAGCGGCGCCATTCGATGCGCGAATGACATTGTAGACGAAATCGCCACGCTGCCGCTGAATTTATTTTTGAGAATCATGCTCGTATAAGTCTCTCCGGCCCTCCGTGAAAGCATTTCTTCAGCTCCGGCGTCCGCGGGAACTTTGTTTGCTATGTGGTCGGCTTGCTGTATCCATAATCCGACATAATCCCATCTCGGGCTTTTCATGATGAGCCAGTCGGCGGCGTTCCATTTCCCCTCGCCGAACGAACATTTGAAGTCCACAGCGCTGAGATGTGAAACAAAAGCGACAAGTGCGGTTATAAATAAAACTTTTCTGATTCTCATAAGATTCCTTATCCTTTCGCGCGAGTCTCTGCAATAAAGCACAAATAGGCCTATTTCACTATTTCAATCACGCAGGGCTCCGTTTTTTGGCGCTTGAAAATTTCCTCCTGCGCGTCGGCGGCCCCTTTCATCAAAGAAGAAAGTTTGTCCCGATTTTTGCGGTAGGATTTGATAACATTTGTGTAGTATTTCTTATATTGCTCACTGACTTTTCCTAACCATTCGTCAAGATACTTGTCAGAAGCGACAACATCAGCCGGGTCGATCTTGCCATTCCACAAAATACAGTTTACCTGAACAAGGCCGCGCAAGGAACGATCAACATTGGCCTTGGTAGTGACCGCATTTTTGAGCTGAACGCTTTTTGCCTGCTGAGGCGTTGCCAGTGAAGCCATATTGACACCTTCCGCGAATTGCGCCGCACTGAAGCGCCCGACTTCTTTGCGGTCTGCAAGCAGCCTGTAATCTCCGGCAGGAAGATTTTTAACTTGGATTATCTCCTGATTCAGTGAGTCCCAGGGAACAGCCTCATTCGCTTTTGAATACTCATCCGAAACGGGAAATGGCAGGGCTTTGGGAGTGTATGTGAACTTGACTGAAGCATCCTTGGCTTCAAGGTTTTCAACGGAACAATTTTCCGCGCCCTCAATGCTTTTTTTAGTATAATCTATCACCGTTTTTGCCACGAGCGTCGGAACTTTCTGGGCTTGCAGAATATAATATGCCATAATCATGTGGCCGATTTTGTTGGGATGCACACGGTCATCTCTCGAAAAATCCAATTCCGAGTCTTTAACCAGCAGTGCGGTTATAGGCGCATGGAGATCGACGATGGGGCATTTATTCTCAACTGCGAGAGCTTTTACGATTTCAGCACATTTTGTCAATCCGTCATTAGCCGCGGTAAAATTTTCGGTCTTGATACTCTGTCCGTACTGGTTATATGGAGTAGGAGTCATAATGACAGGAGTCACGCCGGAAGCCTTGATTTTTTTAATGGTTTTATCCATTGACGTCTTATATGTTTTCAGGCTTCCCTCTCTGGCAGCCATAGTTTTTTCATCCGCTTGGGCTGTTTTATAATTGCCGCGTCCAAAATCATTCATTCCAAACATGATATAGACCAAGTCCGGTTTGCGAAAAAGAACATCGTTGTCAAGCCGGGGCAGGCTTCCGGCGGCAGACGCTCCCGATACGCCGGCATTTTCTATTTTGATTTTCCTGTCAGGAAAACGTGTGGCATAAAAAAGCTGCACATAGTACTGGTACCATCCCCCGTGAGTAATACTGTCCCCGTAGAAAACCGTCGTCTGTCCGTCTTTAAACTGCGCCGGAGCCTCCTGCGCTGAAATTATTCCAGGAACAACTGTAAACGCCAGCGCCAAAACCGACGCTATTTTTATCCATTTCTGCATTTTTTTCTCCCGTCCTCTATCTTTTAATTTTGGGTCTTGCTTCTCTTAACAAAGAATATACCGTCGCTTAGGCCTGAGTTGAATGACGGGTCATGGCACACACGAATATAAACTTTATTTTTATTGAAAGCAAATTGAGAATATTTTTAAAAATCGACCTCACCCATTGGTAGAATTCAGGGCAAAAAAGAGAAAGATAACAATTTTTTACTGCCGGGTTTTTAATCGGTACTTCTGAGGAGACACACCGGTTTTGCGTTTGAAGTAGTTAGAAAAATAGTACTGGTCGGAAAACTTCAATCGGGCGGCGATTTCCTTTATTGAAAGGTAGGAGTGATGCAGGAGTAATCGAGCTGCTTCGACCTTTTTCTGCATTAGATAGTCGTAAGGAGTAATTCCCAAATATGACTTGAAGCACCTGACCATATGTGCGCTCGAACGATGCAGTTTTAAACAGAGGTCACCGAGATTGACCTTCTCCTCCGTCCCGGAATCAAGCATTTTTTTAAGGCGCGCCACATCATCTGGCAGAGCTTGCTCCGCACCGTGAAGTATGCCATTGGCCTCCCCAAGAATTTTGTGGAAAATAATGGAGGCATGACTGTGGATGGAATCGGTATCATTTCCCAGTTGCATCATTTCATCGAAGTAACCGCGTAGCTGCCCGCAGCCGGGAAGATGGTATACATTTTCGAAGCGGTAGGCGCGGAATATCTCCTCCATAAATTCGCCGTCAATGACAAAAAAAATCTTTTTCCAGGGATCTGCGAAATCCGGCCAATATCTGTGATTGCTGTTCTTGTGGAGAATATAAATGCTGTCCGGACCGGGCGCGAACGAAAAACCGTTTATTTCAAGAAAGCCCCTGCCTTCGAAGATGAATTCCACGGTACAGCATTCGTAATTAGTCCTCTGGATAATGGGCGTTTTTGGGCCGGCAATCCCGTACGTGGCGGAAATAAGCCGGAAAGGAAAGCCGCTTCTTTCTATTTCAGGATATACGTTAACATTCTGGTTATTTATCAAGATTGCACATCACTCTGACTCTTTTACACATTAATTGTCTGCCTAATGCTGTTTATTTTTCATGTTCTTTCATTAAAATAATATATTATAGACAAAAACCAAGCGGAGGTCAAAGAAATGAAAGAATTCAAAATCGGAGTGATAGGCGTAGGCGGACGCGGCGCACTGGCAAGATCGGCACATAAACTGGAGGATGGCTGCAGAATAGTTGCCGGGGCAGACGTCAAGAGCAAGGCGTTCGAAGACTTTAAAAAGCATGTGGGCGAAGATGTTTTCACAACAAACGACTACAGAGAAGTCTTAAAAATCAAGGAGATAGAAGCTGTATTCATAACTTCCCCCGACTACCTTCACGAAGAGCACGCGCTCGCCGCGCTCAACGCGGGGAAGGCCGTGTATCTCGAAAAACCAATGGCTATTACAATAGAAGGCTGCGACAAACTCCTCAAGACCGCCATGGAAACACGCTCCAAGCTTTTCCTCGGGCACAATATGAGGCATTTTCCGGTAGTCCTCAAGATGAAGGAAATAATCGATTCCGGCCTCATCGGAGAAATCCAGGTCGGATGGTGCAGGCACTTTGTCGGCTACGGCGGCGACGCCTATTTCAGGGACTGGCATTCCGAGCAGAAGAATACAACAGGACTGCTCCTCCAGAAAGGCGCACACGATATTGATGTAATGCACTGGCTTATGGGCACTTATACAAAATCAGTGGTCGGCATGGGTATGCTTTCCGTATACGACAAGTGCAAACGGCGCCCAGAAACTGAACCCGGTTGCGCAAAATGGAGCAATGGGCAATGGCCGCCGCTCGAACAGGTTGGCTTCTCGCCGGTAATAGACGTTGAAGACCACAACATGATTATGATGCAGATGGAAAACGGCGCGCAGGCTTCGTATATGCAGTGCCATTACACTCCCGATGGCGAACGCAACTACACTTTCATCGGGACAAAAGGGCGCATAGAAAATGTCGGCGACTATGGCAAGTGCGAGGTTCACGCATGGACACAGCGCGGCCCCAGGGAAACCCCGGATATCGTCTACAAGCTCAAGGAAGTCGAAGGCGGACACGGCGGCGCCGACTCAGGGATTGTTCCCAGCTTCATTGATTTCGTACGCTCTGGGAAAAAGACGAATACTTCCCCGATAGCGGCAAGAAATTCTGTCGCAGTCGGCGTACTCGGACACAAGTCAATGCGCTCCGGCTGTATGCTTCAACAAATACCGAAGCTCCCCGAAAAACTCATTGAGTATTTTAAGAACGGACAGGAATAATCAAGCGAGGGGCCTTCAATGGCCCCAAGTTTTTTTAAATGACTTCGCTATTATTAATTGGCTTTCTTCGTATTAGCTTTGGACGTCGCGGGAGCTGCACCGAGCCGAGGGCCCGCGGGTTGTGCTTTCATCGCTTCCGCGTTCTTCTTTATTTCGTCTATGAGTGATTTCGGGAAATTCATTTTGGTGTTGAGGCTCTTTCCGTTACTGCTTACCTTTACCGCGTTGCCGACTTTTATTCCGAGCTGCGGATTATTCTAATGGCCAATCCCGCTTCCAAGCATTATAAGTCCTTGTGCCTGCATTGCCATCATTGACGCGGACTGCTCGTCATCACACTCCAGAGATGCCTCCAGGGCGATGTCGCTTTTGTCTTTTCCCGAAAGCGTTACAGACACAGAGCCGCCTCTGATGCTTTCCGCGGGATTGGCCATTACCGGCATCTGCTGGGGAGCCTGTGCCTCGGATTGTTTTTTCGCTTTTTCGGGAATTGAGAAGACCGCCCACATTGTAGCGTCCGGATTGACGTTTTTCTTAAAATCCACAAGTTTCTTGTTTGCAAGAACATTTGATTTTGCTATTTCGCCGCTGATTTTTTCAAAGCAGTTTTTTTCGGTAATCAGCAGTGTATTTTTGTTCAGATAGGTAATTACGGCCTGATTGTCAAGTTGGTAGCGGGCTCCAAGCATATCTTCATTTTTTACGGGTGATGAGAGTATGAAAACTTTCCTGCCTGCCATTGTTGCCTCTTCGATCTTGCCGTCATTTTTTTCTGAAAACACGCCTGAGGCGATCATTTCTTTAAGTTTCTGCTCGGTAATGCCGGTTTTGAGGACTGCTCCGGCATCATCATCGCCCTCACTAAAAACCACCATATCTCCAGCAAGTTCTTCCATCTTAATATTGAACTTACTTAATTTGGATTCTATTTCATTGTATCTGCTGGAGAGTTCCATATTTTTATCTCTAGCATCCTTCAAGGCGGGATGACTGACAATCTCATTAAACTTGAGATATATCATGACATTAGCTTTTTCAGGGACGAAGTTAAGCAGGTTTTCAGCGGCCCCGGCCGCGACGGATACCAACATCAAAACGGCAATTGCGAATGCGGACAGAGTCTTCCTCATAGTGTTTCCTTTTTCTTTTGTTCCAGTTGTATGCTATTGGATAGTAGTCCCTTTTAGGACTATTTTCAATCGGGATTCAGCTTTTTGAATGAATACCGAATAGATTTTTTCATTTTTTTTAAAAAACGGGTTTTCTTTTTCAGATTATGAAAATATAATACGGCGTTATATAATCAACAGCTATTGAAGAACAACTTAAATCTCGGAGATCGAAAAGAATGATATGCCCTTACTGTGACGTGGAAATAAGTGAAAGTGCCGTTGAGGCTGAAGACGGTTATTGCCCCGAATGCGGAATTTTCCTTTCCGCCTCGTCGGTTTTTGATGATGCGTCCGATTTTGAAGATGACATGGATGACATAGACGATGAAGATGAAGATGAAATGAACTTTGGCAATGACAAGGACGACTTCGGCTACGACGATCTTGATGAAGACGAGCGTTGAAGTCACGCTTTCCGAGTCTTTTATGATTTTACCGTAAATCTAGCTCTTTCTTCGTCATAATACACGTTTTTGCAAGGTATTATGTCTTCTTCCCTGATCTTCACAAGCTTCAAGGGATTGTAGAAACCAAGCTTCATTATCTCGTCAAAGGAAAGAAAACCCAGCGAAGCAAGGTAGTTCATGCAGTCAAGTATACAGGCTGATGAACCGACCATGCAGCCCTTTGCCGGGTTGTGAAGAAGTCCGTTTTCTTCGAGAACGATGTCATTTCCCATTGATTGGTACTTCCCGGGAGGACAGCCCGCCAAGGAGGATGCGTCGCTCACAGCACTGACATTGTCAATACCTTTTGCCCTTATTACGGTCTTGATGAGTTCCGGGGGCAGGTGATGTCCGTCGGTTATTATCATCGGCTTCAGGGCATCCTCGGCAAGTGTCGCCCATATTGTGTTATTGTGACGGTGAATCATATTGGGGATTCCGTTTGCGAGGTGAGTTACCGTCGTTGCCCCAGCCTTTACCGCACGCGCGACATCAACCCCAAGCGCCATCTGGTGCCCGATAGAAACTGTTATGCCATTGGATGAAGCGTAGCTTATCAATTCCTCGACTCCCTCTGCTTCAGCCGCAACGGTAAGAAGCTTTATTGTTCCTTCCGACCATTCGATGAGCCTCTTCATGAACCCGATGTCGGGTTTTCTTACCCATTCCGGGTTATGAGCGCCTACCGCGCCGGGCTCATAGGAGATGAACGGACCTTCCAGGTGAAGACCCGGCACGTGCCCCCTGAACTCGGAAGACCTCATTACCTCGACGAGCATTGGAAGATTCCTGCGGTAAAGTTCTTCACTTGCCGTTATCACTGTGGGGAGAAACGCGCAGGTGCCTTTTTCTAAAATTTTTCTGAAGGCGAAAATTATGTTTTCATTCGTTAGTCGAGCGTCAGAAAAATCTATTCCAAGGAAACCGTTCATCTGAAGATCGACAAAGCCTTTTATATTTTTCATCGTGAATTCTCCATTGCTTGAGTCGGCTTTGTTAAATTGCCTTACAAATATAGTACAGTGGAGAAATCCAAAATCAAGATTCAGTCTTTCGTTTTGTTAAATTTCCCGAGGTGCTTTTCCAGAAACTATGTGAAAAAAAAGTAAACCTCTTGAAATTAGCGAGAGGTGATTGTATAATTACCCGTGAAACAATTCACATTGTTATAAGGGTAACAAATAACGGGAGGGGATTGGGAATGGAGAAAAGAGTGATACCGGTAAAAACCGTTGAACGCCTAGTACTTTACAAGAGACTCCTGCGGGATATCCTCGCAAAAGGAGAGTCAAGCCTCTATTCGCATCAGCTTGCAAAAATGGCCAACAATACCCCGGCACAGGTCAGAAGAGACCTTATGATGATTGGCTATGCCGGCGGCACACCCCGAAAAGGATATCAGACGCAGGAACTTATAGACAGAATCATACAGATACTTGACGAATCCAAAGAGCAAAAAATAGTTCTCGTCGGCATCGGGAACCTGGGAAGGGCGATTCTTTCGTATTTCAGTTTTCAGCAGCCAGGCTTCACTATAGCCGCGGCCTTCGACAGTGACGAAAGCAAGACCAACAGAGTCATTGCCGGCTGCCGCTGTTACCACCTGAGAGAGTTTGCGGAAAAAATCAAGGAGACCGATGCCAAGCTGGGGGTCATAACAGTACCCGCGCAGCATGCGCAGCAGGTGGCCGATATGATGATTGAATGCGGAATCAAAGGAATATTGAATTTCGCGCCGATTCCTCTAAAGGTGCCGGATAATGTTTTTATAGACAGAATAGACATAACAATGGCACTTGAAAAAGTAGCCTATCTAGCAGGATAAATGGAGTAAGAAATGAAAGAAGAGATCAGGAAGATTCTGGAAAAACATCCAGACTCGAAGAGGGACAGTTTGATTCCTCTGCTTCAAGCAGTGCAGGAGGTTTATGGATACCTCCCGAAAGATGCGGTGGTTGAGATTGGCAAACATCTCAATCTGCCGGCAAGCAAGATTTACGGAGTTGCCACATTTTACAATCAATTCCGTTTCCAGCCAAAAGGGAAGAACCACGTCATGGTCTGCCGAGGAACGGCATGCCACGTAAAGGGTTCGCTGGCAGTGCTTGAGGCAATAGAGCAGGACCTTAAGATTAAGGCCGGCCAGACGAGCAGGGACACTTTATTCAGTATCGAGGTAGTGGCTTGCATGGGGGCCTGCGGGCTTGCGCCCGTCATAAGTGTGAACGGCGAATTCCATGCGAATGTCGATCCTCAGAAAATAAGTGAAATACTTGATATTTACCGCGAAGAAAAGAAAAGCGCGATGGAGGCGGCAAATGCATGAAGCATCAGTAGAACAAAAAATGGCAAAGATGCCGCTTTTTCTGGACGCCCTGTTACATGAGAATGTCTGCGGCGGAGCCGATAAAAAAGGCGACAGCAAGCTTGAAGAACTTAAATCACAGATACTTCGAAGAACTGTATCACGGCCTGTAATATATGTGGGCGCGGCTACCTGCGGACTCAGCGCCGGGGCCGACAAGGTCCTCGTGGCAATTAAAAAGTATCTTGCGGACAAGGCCCTTGACGCCGAAGTCGTAGAAGTAGGCTGCATAGGTCTCTGCTCTGAAGAGCCGATTATAGATATTCAGCTTCCTGGGAAGGCAAGAGTATCATTCAGGAAGGTGAATACCAATAACGTCGTTCAAATAATAGAAAGCACTCTTGCCGGCAACCCGCCCGCGGATATGACACTCGGACAGTTCAGAGGACTGGAGTCCGAAAAATGGGAAAGCGTCACCTTTTTCGACGAGCACCCCTTCCTTAAGCCCCAGAAAAGATGCGTACTCGCAAACTGCGGAATCATTGATCCATGCAACATCAATGAATACCTTGCCAACGACGGTTATCAGGCCCTAGCGAAGGCTCTTCACTCAATGACCCCGGCTGAAATATGCCAGGAAGTCGAATTGAGCGGGCTTCGCGGAAGAGGCGGCGGCGGCTTCTTTACCGGCAAAAAATGGAAATTCGCGCTTCAGACAAGCGGAGACCAGAAATATATAATATGCAATGCTGACGAGGGTGACCCCGGCGCGTTCATGGACAGGGCCGTTATTGAAGGCGACCCGCACCGGCTTCTTGAAGGCATAGCTATCGCATCTTACGCAATAGGTGCCAACAAGGCATACATTTACATAAGAGCGGAATACCCGCTGGCAATCAGAAGGCTCAAGGAAGCTATCGCTCAGGCCGAAGACTACGGCTTTATCGGCGAGAACATACTTGACAGCGGCTTTAATTTGCATATTATAATCAAAATGGGCGCCGGAGCTTTCGTCTGCGGTGAGGAAACTGCTCTTATCAACAGCATCGAAGGAAAACGCGGAATGCCTCGTCCCCGCCCGCCCTTTCCCGCCATTAGCGGACTCTTCGGTAAACCCTCCGTTATCAATAACGTCGAGACGCTTGCCAATGTTCCCGCTATAATCCAGAAGGGTAAAGACTGGTTTTCAGCAATGGGGACAGCCGGAAGCAAGGGAACAAAAGTCTTCGCGCTTTCAGGCAAAATCAGCCACACCGGACTTATTGAAGTAGAGATGGGAACAACGCTCCGACAGATAATCTTCGAAATCGGCGGCGGCATTCCCCATGGCAAGAAGTACAAAGCCGTGCAGATAGGCGGACCGTCAGGCGGCTGTATTCCCGAAGAGAAAATAGATATCGAGATTGACTATGAAACACTCAAGGAAGTCGGCGCCATGATGGGTTCCGGCGGACTTGTCGTAATGGATGAAAATACCTGCATGGTCGATGTCGCTAAATTCTTTATGGATTTCATACAGCGCGAAAGCTGCGGCAAGTGCATCCCCTGCCGCGAGGGAACACGCCACATGCTGGAAATACTCGAGAGCATAACTCACGGGCGCAAAAACGAGTCGAAGCTCGACACGCTTGAGCGCTTCAAAGGAATCATGCACCTGAGCCGTCTGGCCGATGTTATCAAGGACGCCAGTCTTTGCGGGCTGGGCCAGACCGCGCCGAACCCGGTGCTCAGCACATTGCGCTGGTTCAGGAACGAATACGAGGCGCACATTTATGAAAGAAAATGTCCCTCCGGCGTATGCAAAGAGCTCCTTCACTTCAGCATATTGGAAAACAAATGCGTGGGCTGCACGGCATGCTCGAGGAAATGTCCGGCAGGGGCAATCATGGGCGCGAAAAAATCGCCTCATTACATTGTTCCCGGCAAGTGCATAAGCTGCGGCGCCTGCAAAGATGTATGTAAATTCAACGCCGTAGTTGTGGAATAGCCAAAAGGGAGTACTCAAATGTTTGAAATAGAAGTCAATAACAAAATAATAGAAGCGGTACCGGGCGAGACCATTCTTTCCGCGGTAACCCGTGCCGGGATCAAAGTGCCGACACTCTGTTACATGAAGGACCTCGCACCCAGCGGCGCCTGCCGTATATGTGTGGTCGAAGTGGATGGAATGAAGACCCTCGTGCCATCGTGTTCCTATCCCGTACAGGAAGGAATGAAAATACACACCAATTCCAAGAGGGCTATCAGAGCAAGAAAAACAGTCATAGAATTACTGCTCGCAAACCATCCGGACGATTGTCTTTACTGTGTAAGAAACGGTAATTGCCGACTCCAGGGCCTTGCCGAGGAATATGGCATACGCGAGCGTCGTTTCCCGAGTTCGAAAAAGAAAGATCACATGCTCGACGCCACCAGCCCCTCCATTATCCGTGACCAGGCAAAGTGCATACTCTGCGGAAAGTGTGTAAGGGTCTGTGAAGAAATCCAGAACGTCGCGGCCATAGACTTTGTCAAGCGCGGCAGCAAAACCGTAATCGCTCCGGCCTTCGAACAGAGCCTGAACGTATCAAGCTGCATCAACTGCGGCCAGTGCGTACTGGCATGTCCGACCGGCGCACTGCGTGAAAAGAGCTCACTCAGAGAAGTGGATGAAGCCCTTCACGACAAGGATAAATATGTTGTTATCCAGCATGCTCCGGCAGTATCGGTAACTCTTGCTGAAGAGTTCGGCCTCCGTCCTGGCGTTGATATCAACGGGCTTATGGTAGCGGCTCTCAGACAGCTCGGATTCAAGAAGATTTTCGACACCTCGTTCTCTGCCGACCTTACAATCATGGAAGAGGCCTCGGAGCTTGTTCACAGAGTCACAACAGGCGGGAAGCTTCCGATGATGACAAGCTGCTCTCCCGGATGGATAAAGTACGTCGAACAGTTCTATCCTGACTTCATCGACAATCTTTCCACCTGCAAAAGCCCGCAGCAGATGCTCGGCGCGATAATCAAGAGTTATTTTGCGGAAAAAGAGGGCATCGACCCTGAAAAGATATTCAGCGTCTCCATAATGCCCTGTGTCGCGAAGAAATTCGAGGCGGCACGCCCGGAAATGGGAAGGAACAATATATTCGACATCGATGCGGTACTCACCACACGGGAGGTCGCAAGACTCATAAAAATGGCAGGTATCGATTTCGACTCGCTTACGCCGGAAACGGCTGACCTTCCCTTTGGCACAAGAAGTACCGCCGGCAAGCTCTTCGGGGGCACAGGCGGTGTGATGGAAGCGGCGATAAGGACAGCCCACTACATGATAACAGGCAAGGAATTAAAAAGCCTCATGGTTGAAGATGTACGTGGACTGAAGGGCGTGAAGGAAGCGAAAGTCAAGATCGGGGACCTCGAAGTCGGAGTGGCCGTAGTAAGCGGCGTCGGCAATGCGTCAAAGATTCTTGAGGAAATAAAGAACGGCAGGAAAGACTTGCACTTTATTGAAGTCATGACATGCCCCGGCGGATGTATCGCTGGCGGCGGACAGCCCCTCTCGACCGATCAGGAAAGCATAAAGGCGCGTCTCCACGCACTCTATAACATAGACCACTCGGAAACGCTCAGGACATCGCATAAAAACAAGGATGTTCAAAAGCTTTATGACGAATTTCTTAAGGAGCCGCTTGGACATAAGAGCCATGAGCTGCTCCATACGCACTATATAAAAAGAGAAGTACTTTCCTAAACATTTTCACGGCGGGTCAGAATCTGATTTTCCGACCCGCGTGAATCTGAAGGAAAATTAAATTTGTGAGGACCCAAATGACAGAATGCAACACAAAAAGTTTTAAAGGCAAGAAAGCCCTCGTCGTCGATAATGATCCTGATATCCTTGAACAGCTCAAGGCGCATCTCGGAGAAATGGGCTTTGAAGTAACAACCTGTGAAAGCCAGGCCGAGGCTGAAAAAGCTATCGAAGCCAATGACTTTGACTTGGCGGTGCTGGATCTTATGCTCGAATTTATGGACAGCGGTTTTATCCTCGGCTACAAGTTAAAAAAACAAAACCCCGAGCTTCCAGTAATAATCATAACAAGCGTGAGTACCGAAACCGGCATACAATTCGACGTATCAAACGAAGAGTGTCGCTCATGGGCCAAGGCCGATGCTATACTCGATAAAGAAATTCGTTTTGAGCAGCTCGAACGTGAAATTTACAGGCTCATTGCTTAGGCAAACAAGGTTTTTGCTCCGGGGAGCGGAGGCCCATAAGGGTAGAATTGCGGTATTCTGTTCCCCTCGCTCACTGGTGTCACCTGAAACGCCGTGCCGCCAGTGAGAAAAGCAAGCAAAACTATAAAAAAGAAGCTTTGGAATGAACAAAGAAAAAGCCAGTTCCGATGTTTTTCTCTGCGTACTCGCACACGAGCTGAAGTCGCCCCTTAATGCCGTCGGCGGCTATCTCGACATGATGTCACGCTCGACGCTGGGGAATGACATCAGTGCCTATTCAGAAATGATAAGCCGCTCAATGCTTCGGCTTGAGGCCATGAAATCCATGATATCGGAAATAATGCTTCTTCGCCTGCTTGACTCGGGCATGCGCATCGGTGCGTTATCCGAAATGGATATCGTTGACATGGCCTCCTCCGTGAGTTCCGACTTTCTTCCTGAAGCAACGAAAAGGGACATCAAAATAAATCCGGTCGGCGAAAACGCACCCCTCATGATGAAATGTTATCCATCCGAAGTACGCATAATTCTGAGCAACCTCGTCTCAAACGCGATTAAGTATAACTGCGAAGGCGGCTCCGTTGATATAAATATTGAAAAAACAACCGACAGTGTTATAATCAATGTTGCGGACACGGGCATAGGCATAAGCCCTGATGACCTCAAAAGGCTTTTCAACGAGTTTGTCCGCATAAAGAACGAGAAGACCAGAAAGACCGAAGGCAGCGGTCTTGGCCTTTTCATAGTAAAACGACTCTGCGGTCTTTACAACGGTTCTGTTTCGGTAGAAAGTACTTTGGGGAAAGGATCAGTGTTCACCGTATGTTTTCCTCTTCAACCTGTGCATAAGAAGGATTGATTATCATGAATAAGAAGCTTTCATCGAAGTGCGAGGATTTCATCAACGATGAAAAGATCAATGATATAATAAAGAATACCCCCGAAGACAAAGTAAAAGTTCGCGAGATCATCGCAAAAAGCATGGAGAAAAAGCCGCTGGAAGTCGCTGAAACAGCAACGCTTCTCGCAGCTGAATCACCAGAGCTTGTCGAGGAAATTTTCAGTGCCGCACGCCAGCTCAAGAAGGATGTTTACGGCAACAGGATTGTCATATTCGCCCCCCTATATATAGGCAATTACTGCGTCAATGACTGTAAATACTGTGCTTTCAGAAGGAGCCTCAGGACAACTGTCCGCAAGACCCTTTCTCCTGAAGAGCTGACCCAGCAGATTGAGGCGTTGGAGGACGCCGGACATAAAAGGCTCATCCTCGTTTTCGGTGAACACCCGAACTACACACCCGAATTCATAGCCGATACCGTGCGGCAGACCTACTCCATCAAGAAGGGTCACGGTGAAATAAGGAGGGTCAATATCAACGCCGCCCCGCTCGACCATGAGGGCTTCAAAACAGTAAAGGCTTCTGGAATAGGAACTTATCAGATATTTCAGGAAACATATCACCACGACACCTATAAAAGCATGCACCCATCCCAGACCCACAAAAGCGATTTTCTCTGGAGGCTCGACGGACTTTCCAGGGCATTCGAATCAGGCATCGACGATGTGGGAATCGGCGCCCTCTTCGGGCTTTACGACTGGAGATTCGAAGTCCTCGGACTTGTTACCCACTCCATATTCCTCAAAGAGCGCTATGGAGTCGGGCCGCACACAATAAGCTTCCCCCGTCTCAGGCCGGCGCACGGGATTGATTTCGATAAAAAATATTTTGTCAGCGACTACGACTTCAAGCGTCTCGTGGCAATTCTCAGACTCTCCGTGCCATATACCGGCATGATCCTCACGGCACGCGAAACTCCGGAAATCCGTAGAGAAGTCATGGCGTTCGGCGTCTCCCAGATTGATGCTGGAACGCGGGTTGAACTGGCCGGGTATACGAAGAAGGACAGCAGTCAGGAGATGAAAAGGGAGCAGTTCCAGATAGGGGATATACGCCCGATGGACGAAATCCTCCGCGAGCTTATTAACAGCGGCTATACTCCGAGCTTCTGCACTTCATGCTACAGGAAAGGTCGTACCGGCGAACACTTTATGGAATACGCCATCCCTGGTTTTATCGAGAGGCTCTGTACCCCGAACGCGCTTCTCACCCTGGAGGAATACCTCCTCGACTATGCGTCGCCTGAAACCCGCGAGGCTGGGGAGAAGATGATTGCCTCAGAACTGGCGAAAGTCAAGGACGAAAAGGTCAGGAAAGAGATTATGGAGCGGCTTGATAAGATAAGAAACACCGAACAAAGGGATTTTTACTTCTGAGTACGGTACTGAAAATTCTTGAGAACTCCGGAGAGGGTCTTTCCCGGGAAGAAATGGTTGAACTCCTTTCCATTAAAGAGGATGTAGCCTTCCGTGAACTCATGGACTACGCTTATAAAGTTAAGCTGCGCTATGTCGGAAATAAAGTTTTCTTCCGCGGTATAATCGAATTTGGCAATATATGCCGGAAAGATTGTTACTACTGCGGACTTCGCAAAAGTTCGCGGGCGAACGCCCGCTACACGATGCCGCATGAAGAGATAGTTGAATGCGCTCTCTGGGCTTTCAGCAATGATTATGGCTCGATAGTACTTCAGTCGGGAGAATGCAACGACAGCGGGTTCATTTCCTTTATGGAAGGCATTCTTCGCGAGATTAAGGAAAAAACCTGTGGAAAACTCGGGATAACATTGTCCCTTGGCGAGCAGACGGAAGAGACTTACCGTAAATGGTTTGATGCCGGCGCACATCGCTATCTGCTGCGTATCGAAAGCTCGAACCGTGAGCTTTATAAAATGATCCATCCGGCTGACGCTCTCCACGATTTCGATAACAGGCTTGACTGTATCAAATCGCTGGGAAAAATCGGATATCAGACTGGCACCGGCGTGATGATAGGCCTTCCCGGTCAGACTCTTTATGACCTTGCGGACGATATTCTTTTCTTCAAAGAACTTGATGTTGATATGATCGGGATGGGTCCCTACATCGTTCATCATGAAACACCCCTTGCCGCCCGAATGCCGGACTTCGAAAAGATTAAGGACGAACAATTCCGCCTGGGCCTCAAGATGATAGCAGTTACAAGAATCGCCCTTAAGGACGTAAATATCGCCTCGACAACCGCCCTTCAGGCACTTAACCCTGAAGGCCGTGAAATGGGCCTCAAGGCCGGAGCAAATATCATAATGCCCAACATAACGCCGGTAAAATACCGCCATGATTATCAACTTTACGAAGACAAACCCTGCCTGGATGAGAACGCCTCACTCTGCCGAAACTGCCTCAAGAAGCGCATAGAATCGATAGGCGAAGAAATAGGCTACGGCGAATGGGGCGACTCCAAACATTTTTTTACCAAGCGTACTCGCCCTTGACTATATCTGTGATATTTTAAAACAAAAGGGGGAAATAGCCATGAAAATTTTTGTAATGGTCGACATGGAAGGGATCAGCGGCATCGTGAAAGCCTCGCATGTGATGCCTGACGGAGCTCATTACCAGCAGGGCCGAAAGTATATGACATGGGACGTAAATGCCTGTATTGAAGGCTGTTTCAGGGCTGGAGCAGAAAAAGTTGTTGTCCGGGACTGTCATTGCAGCGGCTACAATCTGATATGGGAGGATCTTGATCCGCGAGCCGAATATATTCAGGGTGTCGTCGAGCGTGAGCGGATGCCCGGCATTGACGGATTTGACGGACTTATTCTGCTCGGCTACCACGCGATGGCGGGAACGCCGCAGGGTGTGCTAGAGCATACCATGAGTTCCGCAGCATGGCAGAATTTCTATGTTAACGGGCAGAAAGCCGGCGAGATCATGATTGATGCCGCGGTCGCCGGTGACCACGGAGTCCCCGTTATCATGGTATCGGGTGACGACCATCTCTGCAAAGAAGCCGATTTTCTTAAAGGCGCGATAAAAGTCGAGGTCAAAAAGGGACTTGCCAGAGAAGGAGCACAGCTGCTGTCAATGAAGGAAGCGCACAGAAAAATAACGGAAGGTACCGAAAAGGCCGTTAAAAAATGCAAGCGCATCAAGCCGTTGAAGATAAAAGCACCAGTGAAGCTAAGACTCGAACTCGTTTCCAAGGGTCTTCTCCCGTACCGTAGAGAAAATGTGAAGGTTATCGACGGACGCACCTTTGAGACCGAAGGCGCCTCAATGGAAGATGCCTTCAATATGCTTACGTGAAAAGCTTGTAAAAATTTTCTACTTGAGCCCGTGAAATACCTGCACCCTACTGTATATTATCTCTTTTGGGAGATTTCGACAGACGATGTGCAAGTCTTTAAAATTTATTTTTTGCGTTCTCGCCCTTTCCATATCACTGCCGGCGCACGCGAACTGGCGTGATCACTTCGAGGTAGCCAGGCCGCAGGGTATTGATTTATACAAAAGCCTTAATGACGAGTCTTTTACCTTTTGCGGTACAGAGACATTTCCGGACCGCCCCGATTTCAAAGCATATATTCTGATTAAAGATGTCAGCGCCAAATACGCAGAAAGTTTTGACAGAAACGAACTTTATCTCGACAATGTCCGCTTCTTGGACAATACGTTCGTTTTTTCCTCCATATCCGCCTATTCCACCGGCTTTGACAAGACCGAATACTCAGCCGTTGCGGTGTTCCCGATGGATGAAAACAGTGTACTTATACTTTACGACCGCGATCTCACTCTGGAGCTTGACATAACGGACCCTATTGAGGGCTTCAACCGCGTTATGTACGGAATCAATGACTTTATGATGCTTTATATAATACGGCCCGTCAACTGGTGCTACGCCTCTATTTGCCCGAGATATATGATAGTGGGATTCAAGCGCATGTGCGATAATTTTGAATTTATCGTGAAAGGCGGAAGCTGCCTTCTCCAGGCTAGATTCGGAGATGCCGGAATTGTCGGGCTTCGCTTCCTTATAAATATAACCGCGGGAGTTGTGGGGTTTTATGATCCCGCGTATGATTGGTTTGGCATGCAGGACTACAGGGAAGACTTCGGACTGGCGTTTGCAAGCTGGGGTATCGGCCACGGCTTTTATATCGTGCTTCCCTTCATGGGGCCGACGTCCATCCGCGATGCGGTCGGTGCGATATTCGACTATGGCCTTGACCCGAAAAGCTATATATATGGCGGTCAGTGGTTCGCGAAACTCAACTGGTCCGCACTATACATTCAGGACTATATTAATATGAACGATTCTAAAAAGGACCCGTATATCTTTGTGAGGGACACATGGTTTATCATAAGAAGAATAAAAATAAAACACTGACTCTGAAAAGGCTCCTTGCCGCGTTGCCGTTTCTTTGCCTGCCTCTCATTTGCGGCGCGGCCGAATCTATTGCCCTTAAGGAAATCCCTGCGCAGGGGCCTTACATAGAGACCATCAGAGTCGAAATGTTCTGTGTCCCGGAGGACCATTCAAGCACCTGGACGGATATGTCCGCCTGGGGCGGAAGCTTCTATTCCATCGCAAGAAAGAAATCAGTACAGGTACTTCCCGATCACCCGGAACTGGATTATCGGCTTTGGCTTCAGGATTCCATCGCGCCTCTGGCAATAATCCTTCCCGGAACCGGCGCCCATTGCTCTATGCCGGCGGCCGTCGCTCTGGCGTCTCTTCTTTACAAGGACGGTTTTTCCGCAATCATCATCAGCGGCTCATTCAATTACCAGTTCATGGAAAGCGCCGGGGCTCACATCGTTCCCGGAAATCCTCCAGATGACGCCGCGGATGTTTACAACAGTCTCAAAGCCGTTATAAAAGACGTCGAAAATCGTTATGGCAAAGAAAAAATATCGGGCAAGTCGCTCGTCGGCCTCTCAATGGGCGGACTTCATGCGCTCTTCATCTCGAGCATGGATAAAGGCGATAACGCAATCAATTTCGATTCCTTTCTTGCAGTAGATCCGCCCGTCGATCTGCTTTATGCGTCAAAACAGATAGATTCAGTAATGAATACCTGGCGCAATTGGCCCAAAGATAAAATCAATGATGAGGCAATACGCGGCGGCACCTTTTATCTGGCCATGCTTGCCGGAAAAATTAACCCGGCTGACCCTCTCCCTCTCAGCAATGACGAGGCACGTCTCCTTATAGGGGCGTCCTTCCGCTTTGGTCTTAGCGACACTATTTATTCCATACACAGAAGGCACGATTTCGGCATTATCAAAACCCCTTACAGCTGGTTCTCGCGCACTGCACTATATAAAGAAATCGACAACATTGATTTCTATGGCTATTCTGAAACTTTCCTTCTTCAGTATTATGCCAGGGAAAACAAGGGACTCACAGTTGAAAAAATGAGTGGAAAAGGCTCACTCTATTCTATTGCGGACTCTCTCAACGCCAATTCTAAAGTTCGCGTTATACATACCCTCAACGACTTTATCCTGCGCCCTGAAGATCCGGAACTGCTCCATTCCATCTTTGGCGAACGCATAACTTTCTTTGACAAAGGCGGCCATCTCGGCAATCTTTATACCCCGGAAGTCCAGTCACGGATAATAAAATACATGAGAGGAAACGGCCCCTTCGGGTTTTTCAATATTTCAGCAAACAAGGCGGCAAAAATTTTATATCCAACGCCTTATAGCGCGTCGTCTTCAAAAACAAGTTCCTTTTAACAAAGGGAATAATCATTATGAAAATCGCTCTTATAGGTGCCTGCGGACACCAAGGTTACGCTCTTAATGCAATGCGCCTGATGCCCGAAGCGACACTTTGCGCAATTGCAAAAGGTGATGAATCCGAAAATATTTCCACGTACATGAATATGCTCAAAGACAGCGTCAATCCCCCCAAATCCTACGACTGCTGGAAAACTATGCTCGATAAGGAAGAACCCTTCGCCGTGAGCGTTTCTCCCAAGTACTTCCTACACCAGAAAATATCCTGCGAATGCCTCAGGCGCGGCATTCATGTGATGTCTGAAAAACCCGTGGCCATGAATTTTGACGAACTCGCCGAACTTGAGGAAACCTGGCGGAAAAGTGGAAAAGGTTTTATCGGAATGCACGCAATGAGATACCACCCCGAGTTCAGGGCCGCATACGAGGCCGTCAAATCGGGACTTATAGGTAAACCATTGCTTATCAACAGCCAAAAGTCATACTCCTTCAGTATGGAACGCCCTGAGTTTTATAAAAAAAGAGAGTTATTCGGCGGTACGATATGCTGGGTCGCAATACATGCGCTCGACTGGACCTACTGGATGATGGGGCACTTCGATACCATATTTGCAACACATACCACCGAAGGAAACTGGAACTATGGTTCCTGCGAAAGCTCGGGTGTCATAGCCTTCAATTTCCGGAATTTCGGACAGGGTACCGTTAACTTTGACTTTTTAAAAGCGCATAAGGACACAGTACCCCGCGACTTCTGCCGCATCGCCGGAGAAAAAGGCACGATTGAGGCATTTAACGGACACGCCAGAGTCATTACTCATGATGAGATCGTACGGGAGCTTGAACTTAAACCAGGAGAAAATATATTCAAGGATTTTCTGGACGAGGTTCGCGGCAAAGGAAAATGCCTTCTCAGCTCCGAAGATACTTTTGAAGTTACCAGGATAGCGCTTGCCGCCAGACAAAGTGCCGATACTGGCAAAGTTCTGAAGATAAATGATTTCATATGACTTATATCGACGTACATAGCCATTCCGCGGCGGCGCAGAATACAGACACAGTAACAGTGGTAAACAACGGACCTGCGTCCGGACTTTTTTCAGCCGGTCTTCACCCCTGGCATCTCTCTCCGGAAAATCTTGAGGACTCGCTGACCGCTCTCGAAAAAAGACTCCAGTCTTCCTCCTGTGCCGCCCTCGGAGAAACGGGCCTTGATAAGATATGCGGAACTCTGTGGCCTCTTCAGCAGGAGGCTTTTTTACGCCAGATAAAACTTGTGGAAATCTACAGCAAACCCATTATCATTCATTGCGTTAAGGCGTATCAGGAGATAATTGCCGCAAAAAACGAAAGCTCTGTCCCATGGATATTCCACGGGTTCAGGGGATCTGCAGAAATGGCCGAGTCGCTGACGAAAAAAGGTATATACATTTCCTTCGGGGCGGCTCTGCTTGATCTGGAAAATGGAAACTTGAGAGAAGTATTCAGGGCAGCGGCTCTCAACCATATTTTTTTAGAAACCGACGAAAGTTCCTTTCCAATAGTTGATATATACCATGAGGCCGCGAATCTTAAGGGCATTTCGATTGATGAACTCACTGACGCAATAAAAAATAATTTTATAAAAGTCTTCGGAGATATTTTAAAATGATTCATGAGTGGCAGGAAAGAACCGCTTTACTTGTTGGAAATGAAGCGCTTGAAAAACTAGCATCTTCACACGTGATAGTGGTCGGACTTGGCGGGGTCGGCGCGTATGCGGCTGAGCAGCTCTGCCGGGCAGGCGTCGGCAAACTCACTATCGTGGACGGCGATAAAATAGATACCAGCAACAGGAATCGTCAGTTGCCGGCGCTTGTAAGTACACTTGGAAAAAGAAAGGCCTATATAGTCGCCGGGCGTTTGAAGGACATAAATCCAGATGTTGACCTGATTGTTATTGATGAATTTATAAAAGATGACAGAATGAAGGATATTCTCGCCGTCCGCTATGATTATGTAGTCGACGCGATAGATACGCTTTCGCCGAAGGTCTTTCTTGTCAGGATTTCACTTGAAAACGGATTGAGGGTTGTCAGCTCGATGGGCTCGGGCGGAAAACTCGACCCTGAAAAAATAAGGGTTGCCGATATCTCAGAATCCTACAACTGCCGCCTCGCCAGGGCAATGCGTAAACGCCTGCACCGCATGAACATAAACACAGGGTTCAAGGTAGTCTTTTCTCCTGAGGACGTGCCTGATTCGGCCGTCCTTTCGCCCGACGAAGAAATGGAAAACCAGAAATCGACTGTAGGTACCATTTCTTATATGCCCGCTATTTTCGGGTGCATGTGCGCTTCCATCGTTATCCGTGATATTATTTCATGAGATAGATAATGCCTTCGACCCAACACCCGAATTCTTTGCGTAGTTTTGTCTTTTCAGCGGCTAAAATAGTGAATGAAAATTTTCCGGCGAGCTCTTCCAGATAGCCGGATGAATGCCTATAACGACCCGACTCTCCGAGTTCATACGGATGACCTGACGCTATTTCGAGGGAAAAAGCTAAAATACCGCCGGGCTTGAGCGCGGTGCGTGAATGTCTGAAAAAATCATTGAGATCTCCGGAATAGATAAGGGAATCCGCGGCGGTTATAAGGTCGAATTCATGTTCGCGCTCTTGCAAAAATTCATTTATTCCCGACTTATGGAGTGAGTCGTAAATCATTTTAGATGAAGCTTTTTCAAGCATTCCAGCCGAGAGATCGATTCCCGCTATTTTTTTGCACAACGGCCTGATGGCCTCGCCGGAAAGTCCTGTGCCGCAGCCGAGATCGGCAGCATTTTCAAAAATTTTGCCATGAAAAGTCCGTGCAAGGATTTCAAAAAGTTTTTCGGGGGTTGAGTATTCAAGAACTTCGGCAAGGTCCGTATCGAAGCTATGAGAATATTCGTCAAAAAGCTCCTCAACGTAGCGGTCCGGCGCTTTTGCCGTAGCTTTTCCGGAAAGCGCTGCGTGAAGATGGAATGCCGAGGAATTGGAAGGATCGAGTTCGAGGCATTTTATATAGAGTTGAAGAGCCTCGGATATTTTCCCATTTTCGCGAAGCGCGTTTGCCAGGTTGTAATAGCCGTCCGCAAATTCCGGATCTATCTTCAGGGCTTTTCTGTAAAATTTTATGGCGTCGTTAAGAAGTCCCTTGTCCCTCAGAACATTTCCGATATTGTTGCTGGCAAGTCTGGAGGCTGGATCTGATTTCAGCGCAGAACGGAAGGACTTTTCGGCATCATCGAGACGTCCGAGTTGGTATAGGATATTGCCGAGAAAACAGTACGCATCAGACCAGGATGGTTTTAGCATGATGCAACGCCTGAAAGTAATCTCGGCCTCCTTGAACTTTCTGTTTTCAAAAAGACAGTCGCCGTAAAGGTAAAGTTCTTCGGGTCCGGCCTGGGCAAATGTATCGAGCATTCTGTAAATATCTTCGGCTTCAGTGTATTTTCCCTGGCGGTGGAATATTCCGGCCCGTTCGATAAGGTCTGAGACCCGCGCGTCGCCGATATATGTATTCTTACTGTTTTTCATTTTGAAGTAACACTAATAACGGCGGCGGAGGTTTGAGGGAAGGATATTCATGCTTTCCCTATATTTGGCAACAGTGCGACGTGCAACTTTATAGCCCTGCGGCTTGAGTTTTCCGGCGATGTCGCTGTCGGAAAGTGGAGAGACGGCATCTTCGGAATCAATAAGGAGCTTGATGGCATTTTTGACAACGTCCTTCGACACTGATTTGCCATCATCAGATTCGTAACCTGTTGAAAAGAAACCCCTGAGCGATAAAAGCCCATATTTACAGCGAATGTATTTTCCGGCCGCTGCACGGCTGACGGTCGTTTCATGGATACCGGCTTTTTCGGCAATCTGCGCCATCGTCATAGGCTTGAGGTTTTCAATCCCATTTTTGAAGAAATCCGATTGAAACTCGACAAGCGCGCCAACGATTTTTCTGATTGTCGTCTGACGCTGGATTATGCTGTTGATAAGGAATACCCCCGAATGAATTTTTTCTTTTATGTAGTCCTTCGTCTCTTTTGTGGCGGACGGATCGTTAAGAATTTCCCTGTAGTTTTTGCTGATGTAAAGGCTGGGAAGGTAGTCATTCTTCATTTTAACCTTGAGTTCGCCGACTTCCTCAATGACTTCGACTTCTTCTCTGACGTATTCGTGCGGACTCACTGATTCGCTGGATAACATGGGGCTAAGGCCCTGTATGCAGGTAATCACCTCTTTTATTTCATCCAGGGATATTTTCATTTTCCGCGCGACCTGCGGAATGTGGTTCGCGGCTATTTCGTCAAGATAGTCTCTCACTGCCTCGTAAGCTCTGGTATCTTCGAGTCCTTTTCTGGAAAGTTGTATAAGAAGCCTTTCTCTGAGGTCTGAGGCTGCGACGCCTGGCGGGTCGAGCTTCTGGACTATCTCGATGGCTTTTTTTACCAGCTCAAGGCTCTGTCCCGACGCCATAGCCAGGTCGGCGGGATGACTGGAGAGATAGCCGTTGTCGTCAAGCCCTGAGATAACCACTTCGCAGCATGCGTGAAGAGTCGGCTCCATATCGAGGAAGCGAAGCTGTTCTAAAAGGAGCTGTTGAAAAGTCTTCTCCTCAGTTATCGACTCAAGATAATGAAGGCGCTTTTCCTCGTCATCTTCGGAGTATCTTGATACGGAAGACGTTCTTATATAACGTTTTTCCTCCTCGAGTTTGAGGATTTTATCGAGCCAGTCATCGGACGCGGAATCGATAGGATTGTCGGGGAGATCATCAGGTGCCTCGGAATCGATTACTGGATTTTTGGATATCTCTTCATTGATCATCGTCTGCAGTTCGAGTACGGGTAAAAAGAGCATCTCCAGCGCCTGGATCTGCTGATGCGTCATTACCTGTTCCTGACGCATTGTCTGGACGGTATTCTGTTTCTGGCTTAAGTCCATAGTATTCTGAAAATTCCGCTTTTAAAAATATGATAAGTTGCTGCCTTTAATATAAGCATCAAGAGTTGATACCGCAACCGAGATATTTATATCCGATAAAAATCAGGAGATGAAAATGCTTTTCCCGCTTTTGGGATTATATTATACCCGGTATTGTCGCAGAGGATGGCTGATTATGTTAAAAATAGATTCTATAATTCTTTGTTTTTTTATTTCGTTTACAGCTCTTTCCGCCGGGAACAATGTCGTACAGACACTCTCAGAGCGCGAATCTTTCCTGGACTCCGCTAAAAAAGATTATGAGAAAAAGGTGGCGGAAATAGACCGCGCCGCGATTGAAAAACTTTCTGTTATTCTACGAAAAAGTATAGCCTCCAAAGATTTTAAAGAGGCAGACGCCGCGGGCAAGGCCATCATGGAATTGCATAAACCCGCATCCAGGGACCAAAACAGCGCCGCGCTCCAGCCTCAGAAGAGCAACGGCATTGCCAGTTCCTCGAGCGATGGGAATTACCCTGAAGGTACATTCCGTAAGTTTGGCCATCATTATAAACTGCTGCCCTTCAAGATGGCCTACAGTGACGCTTTAAAAACCTGTGAATCGCTTGGAGGCCACCTGCTGAATGTCGGGGATAGCGAGGAATACACCTTTTTCCTGGATTTTTCCAGGAAGGAATCAAAGCAAATATGGCTTGATCTCCACAGGAAGGAACCCGGCGGCGAATGGCTCGACTGGAAGGGTGGAAAGCCTTCTTTTGTAAAATGGTTTGAAGGCCGATACAATGAAGACAGCCACTCTGACTGCACCGTGTTAAATATTAATAATTCGGGGGCCGATACGGTGCGCTTAAAGGGCTCAAAATTCGCATGTTACGTAATATGTGAGTGGGAAAAATAATTATACAGAATAAGGGGACATCTTATGCGTTGGCAACTTATAGCAGGAACACTCGCAGGGTGCATCGCCGGGGCCGCTCTTGGTTTTTATGGGAAATGCCTTACTGGTACGCCGTGTCCTTTTATCGATAATCCGACTAACGGCGGTATATATGGCACTTTTATGGGCTTTATGCTTACTTATCTTTTAATGACTGCTTTTTCCCGCGACTATTCGGAGGCAAAACTTTCCCGCAACTTTCATTCAATAAAAAATGAAAAGGCATTTAATGAGCAGGTACTGCGCGAAAAAGGGGTTTCGCTTGTTCTCTTTTTTGCTGAGTGGTGCGGACCAAGCAGCCTTCTCATGCCTACAATATCAAGTATTTCGGATATTTTTAAAAACAAAGTGAAAGTATTCAGAGTAGATGTTGAAAAATTTCCGTCATTAAAGGTTCGTCAGGATATAAAATCCGTGCCAATCGTGGTAATATACAAAGATGGCGAAGAAATGGAAAAGCTTCCGGGCCCCTTCCCCGAAAGCACCTATATAGAAAAACTAAATAAACATTTGTCCGATTCGTAAAAAAAATAAGGAGTTTACACGAAATGAAAAGAAAGTTGTCTCTTAAAGGCGCGACATGCACACTGGGGGTTTTCCTCTTCCTCGGAATTTCCGTCAGTGCGGCTGAATATGTCCTGGACGTTAAAACAGATAGGCCCGAAGCTCTCTACTCAACAGGCGAAAAAATTAAATTCAAAGTCCTGCTCACCGAAGACGGTAAGCCTGTTTCCGGGAAGACGGTAAACTATTCCATTGCACGTGACGGTGCGCGTGAGACGACAAGGGGGAAGATTACTTCATCAGAAGAGCCTGCGGTAATCGAAACGGTCATGGAAAATCCAGGCTTTGCGCTCTTCACCGCGGCATTCAGCGATGAAAACGGCAAGAGGATAACTGGCCTCGCCGGAGCCGGAGCCGATCCGCTCAAAATCAAACCTGGATTTGAGCTGAAAGATGATTTTGACAAATTCTGGGATGGAAAAAAGGAAGAACTCAATAAGCTTCCGCTCGAAATAAAAATGGATCCGGTAGCTGTCCCTCCCTCCTTGAAAGGCAAAGTCGAATGCTTCGATATAAAAGTGAACTGTGTCGGCGGGAAACCCGTTTCTGGATATTTCGCGAGGCCGGTCAACGCGGCAAAGCAGTCTCTTCCCGCGATTGTAACTTACCACGGAGCGGGTGTCCGCAGTGCTGGCAAGGACGGTATATGCAACTCGGCCGCAAGAGGGATGTTGGCACTTGATATTAATGCCCACGGCATAGACAACGGAAAACCGCAGGAATATTACAAAAATCTTAATGGCACTTCCTTAAAACACTACTCGCATTTTGACTCTGGCGACCGTGAAAAATGCTATTTCCTCGGCATGCTCCAGCGTGTTTACAGGTCATTGCAGTTCATCAAGTCACAGCCTGAGTGGGACGGCAAATACCTTATTGTTCGCGGCGGCAGCCAAGGTGGCGGACAGTCGATTGCCGCAGCCGGCCTTGATCCGCAGGTAACTTTTTGTGCGGCGTTCGTCCCCGCGCTCTGCGACCATTACGGCTATCTTGCCAAAAGGCCAAACGGCTGGCCTAGATTTATAGAACTCGGAAAGGACGGAAAACCGAAAAAAGAAGACGTCGTAAACACTTCGAAATATTTTGACGGGGTAAATTTTGCGTCGAGAATAAAAGCGGAGGTAGTATTCACTGTCGGCTTCATAGATACGACATGCTGCCCCTCTTCCGTATATGCGGCTTATAACAGCGTTCCCGGGAAAAAGCAGATTATCAACAACCCTCTGAGCGGGCATGGCAGTCCACCGGAGACAACGAAGAAAGTCTCCCAGATAATAGATGAATATATTAAGACCTGCGGTAAAAAATAATCCGCACCCAGTAAGGCCTTTTCTGGCCTGACCAGTCCCTGAGGCTGAAGCTGCGGCTTCAGGGATTGAATATATGATATTTTGCGGTAGATTAGAGCCTTACTTTTTAAATTTTTCAGGAAAATCGAAATGGCTTTTAGTATTGAAAAAATAAGCTCTCTCGTAAATAACAGGCCGATAGCGTGCCTTTTTCTCATCCTGGCGCTTTCACTTACGTTAAGGGTATCCAGATGCTTTCTTACCGGCAGAATAGATAAGGACTCCGTGATGTACATAGCGATAGCCAAAGGCATGGCTCATGACGATTTAAAGTACGCTTTCGAGATAAACCCCCGCATCCCCCCTTTATACATATTCGGGATGAGCGCCGGAGAAAAAATTGGAATAGGCGCCCGTGTCGCCGGCATAATTATTTCGGTCATTGCAGGTTCTCTTCTGCCGCTGGCTCTTTTCATGGCCGCGCTTAAGATATTCAAAGATTATAAACTGGCGCTCCTGTCGGCGCTGATGGCGACGGTACATCCATTCCTTATAAGGATGAGCGCGGATATTATGAGAGACAGTCTTTTCATGTCGGCCTTCGCCTTCAGTTTTGCCTTTGCCGTAATCGCGGGAACGGACAAAAGAATACTCTCGTGGTATTGGGCCTTGTCCGGTTTTTTTGCCGGGCTTGCGGCGATGACCAGGAGCGAAGGAGTGGAAGTTCTTTTTGCAATCATAATTTGGTTCGGAGTCGAGGGATTGCTCAAAATATCGAAATTCCGTGAGTTCAGAAATATTCTACTTAGGGCGGCAGTTTCGATTTCAATTTTTATCGTGGTTTTTGGAATTACAACCCTGCCTGTAGAATATGCCTTGCGCGATTCTTCGTCGGAATGGCATGCCATGGACAGACGGGTAGTTGGCTATCTTGAAAACTTTTTCAGAAAGCAAAGGGATGTGCTTGTCCGAAGCGGAGGAGACCAGGAATGACCCCTTTGCTGAACATATATTTGTGGATGAGCTTTTTCGATAAGATTACAGAGGCCATTTTCCCTGTTTTCATGGTGTTTTTGTGTTTTTCGTATCTGGGCAGGAAAGCATTCAAGGATGCCTCTGCTCTGAGATTCCTGATAATAACCCTCCTTTTCGGATTGGGCTACCGGATGCTCGTTTATTTCATAGGAGTACCATTTCCAAAGCGGTATTTTTATCCGCTCGCATGTACAGGCATTATATTGGCGACCCCCGGGTTCATGGTCCTTTCTAAAATAATTTACGATCGCGTTGTCTTAAGGTTCAAAAATTTTAAGCTCAGCTATAATAATTTTGTCTTTTATTGCATCGTCATAGTCTCGTTGATATGTGTAGGCAAGGGACTGAACCCTGATTTTGACAAGGCTTGGATAACAGAAATAGCCGATGAGATAAAAAAACGTTGTCCTCCGGGATCAGAACCTGTCCTGATAACAAATTCAAATGATCACAGGATAGCCTACTACGCCGGAGCCCTCTATTTTTATTACAGCCTTCCGCCCAATCCAATCCACTATATCAACAAGAACGGAAAGTTCATAGAATACCACAAAAAGAGTGTTAACGGCGCCATTACCGTCGTGGGAACAGGCAAGATTGCCGGAAACGTTGTAACCGCGGATATGCCGCTGGGATTCAAGAATTTGGGGTCGAACATTGAAACCCTCGGAGGTGAAAGGGTTTTCTTTATCATGGAGGAGAGCGATAAGGCTTTCAGGAAGCGTTTCGAAAGGACAAAAAACCCTTTCCCGTTAACGCTTATAAAGGAATACAGGGTCAGAAAAGCTCCAGTTATGTCGCTTTATCAGGGAGCCCCCGTCCCGGAAGATAAAAAAGAACTCCTTTATAAGAAGATCAAATTCAAAACGCGAATCGATGAATGAGAGTCCTTTTTCTGATAAAATCCGATTATACCCCCAGCTCAAGGATTAGGGTTTCGGACATATGTCCGCTTCTCCGCAACTCCGGCATTGACGCTCAGATTGAAATAATACCGTCTGGCACGTGGGCCAGATTAAGGCTCTTTTCTAAACTTTCCTCATACGACGCTGTCGTCCTCCAGAAACGTCTTCTTAAGTTTCCTGATTCCCTGGTGCTCAGAAAAACCGCCAAACGTCTCATTTTTGATTTTGACGATGCGATATATCTGAAAAATGCGTCGCCGTCCTTAAATCTTCCGGATTATCGAAGCTTCACCAGAAGAAGGCTTTTTAATCGAACGGTCAGAAAATCTGATATCATCGTTGCCGCAAATAGCATACTTTCCTCAGAGGCGGAAGCGGTCTGCGGCAGAGGCAAAATAAAAATAATCCCGTCAACAATCGATATTTCTTCAATAATAGCAAAGGACGATTATGCCCTCTCTTCACCGCCGGTCATAGGCTGGACAGGAACAAAATCAACCTTGCGCTATCTTGAATTCATTGCTCCCGCACTGTGCAAAACCGCGAAAAAGCATGATTTCACACTAAGGGTTGTCGCCGACGAGAAAATTGAAATACCCGGTGTCAGGACTGAATTTCTGAAATGGGAACTGGATAATCAGTACGATCGAATAAGGAGTTTCGATATAGGAATAATGCCGCTTTCGTCAGACCCATTTTCCGAGGGAAAGGCCGCCTATAAACTCCTTCAATACATGGCCTGCGCAGTTCCTTCCGTATGCTCACCGGTGGGAATGAATCTTGATGTTGCCGAGGGCGGAAAATGCGCCCTTGCCGCCGCCTCGACGGATGAATTCTCAGACGCACTCTGTAAACTCTTTGAAGATGATTCCTTACGTGAAAAACTAGGGAAAAATGCAAGGAAGTCGGTCGAGGAAAAATATTCCCTCGAAACAGCTTCCAGTCTATGGATGGATATTTTAAGATCATAAAATAGGGGGTGGACAATGGATGTAGATTATATCGGGCCAATGAAGAGTGCGTACGAGAGAACAAAGACGATTCTTTTCAGTCCGTTCAGTCTGGGTAGCTACCTGCTTCTAGGATTCTGTGTCTGGCTGGCTTCTCTTTTCGAGGGAGGAAGCTACCTGATATTCGTAAATATTATGAATTTTTTCATGACCTTCAGCACGGCTTGCGCTGCTGCTGCGGCCGGGTCAAGTTCCTGCAAACCATCGCTGCCGCTTAACGGAGAAAATGCGAGTCCATCGGTTATGTTCATTTTTATAATAATATTTTTATTTGTAGTAATCCTTTCGATTGGACTGAGTTTCGTACTGATGTGGGTGAAAGCGCGTTTTGAGTTTATATTCCTCTACAATGTATTAAACGGTAAATCTGAAATAGTAAACCCGTGGAAACGCTTTGCGGCACAGGGCAACTCGACCTTCATCTGGCGATTTGTCGTAAGTCTGCTTGCGGGAGTATCAATGATGATTTTGTTCGCCGTTTCAATGGCATTTTTTCTTCCATGGATATTTGAATGTGCCGAGACAAAGGCCTTCGCCACACCCGGAATTGCCCCTCTATGCGGAATTATTCTCCTTATCATTTCATTTTTGAGTATCACAATACTGATGGCGCTTTTGTCTTTTTTCTTCAAGCAGTTTGTGATACCAATAATGTACTACAATAATCTCAAGGTGTGGGAGGCTTTTTGCGGATTTATGAAAATATTCAGGCGTGGCATCCTGCATTTTATTGCCTTCGCCGCCATATACGGAATGCTCTTTTTTCTCGTTTCACTTGCGGTAATGGTATTTTCGTATGTCACGTTCAAACTGGGAAGCATTCTTCTCATGATCCCTTATGTCTGGGCATTGGTACTATTGCCGGTACTTGTTTTTTTCAGGCTTTACGGTGTGGAATTCCTGAACCAGTTCCTTCAGGAAGAGTCTGGCTCTGAAAACTCTATTTAATACGGTTCCGTACAATAACTTTTATTTATTCCTGTTGTTTCGGGAACCGCGCCGGAAGACGGGTTGATATTTTACCGTATTTGTTTCATGTATCAGCATGTGCTTATTAAAATGGATGACATTATGAAAATAGTGGAACTGTCTTTCCAAGTAGATGCTTCCGACACAAAATACTCGGGAAGCTCCGGAAGACATGTTTTCAGTTTCAGTAGAAAAGAAGTTCCGCTGAAATCGGAAAATATAAGATATACCGGAATAATATACGATATCGCTCTCGATTCGATGGCGGGAACGTATATAGATTTGCCCGGACATATCAGTGAGACTGACGACGGTTTTGATCTTGCGTCTTTTCCGGCCGCAAGGCTCTACAGGCTTGATGCCCGCGCGATACATCTTGACCGTGTTGAAGGCGGCGTTGGAGCCGGAGAACTCTCGGCCGCATGTAAGACGTCTCTTCCCGGAGCGAAGGCGCTTGTTATCAACGCATACGGTAAAAATCACATCAAAGAGCATGAGTCCAGAAAAGTTTTCCTCACGAACGATGCCGTAAAATGGGTGATAGACAGCGGCATAAAACTCCTCGTGTCGGATATTTATGAAAGCCATGCCCTGCATGGTGTTTTCTATGACCTTTTTTCGGCAGGAATAGCGACAGTCTGCAATCCAGTGAATCTGCACCTTGTCGGCGATTCATGCACGCTTAGCATTTTTACACTGCCGCTCAAAGGGATAACACAGTCACCCTGCCGCGTAATCGCGGAAATAAATGAAAGGGGAAATTTATGAATAGAAGTTCAATATCGAAGTGGATAAGAAAACTCGGGTTGAAAAAAGGGGATATCGTTCTGCTTCACAGCTCAATTCATGCAGTAGGCCCAGTAGATGGCGGAGCCGATACCGTGGTCGATGCCTTTTTGGATGTTATTGGCGCTGAAGGAACCCTGGTTGTTCCTACGTTCGGCAAGCTAGGAATAATCACCGAAATCATATCGTCAAGAAAAGGAGCCGTGAAAAGTTGTCATCCGCTGGCCTCGGTCGCCGCAATCGGACGCAAAGCTAAAAAAATATGCGCGGCCCACTGGGAAGCCGCGACTGGTCACGGCGAAGATACTCCCTACGTCAGGATTGCCGAGATGGGTGGCTATATATGCCTTCTTGGCGTTGATCAAGATAGAAACACTACGCTCCACAGCATCGAGGAACTTTTGCGTTTGCCATATCTTAAAAAAAGCCGTGAAATCACTTTCGATACGCCCGACGGTCAAAACATAAAAAAGTCTTGGGATTTCTTTCCCGGTCCGCACAGAGATTTTATCGGTCTTGACAAAATATTGAGAGAGAGCGGAAAGATGAAGACGGCCTCTATCGGAAATGCCGTCATACGTCTGATAAAAAGCAAAGACATGATAGAGACTGTCGTGGAACATGCGAAAAAGCACCCCGATTTTGCCCTCTGCACAAATCCAAGCTGCCTTGACTGTACCCTTCAGCGGGCCGCAATAACGCGTAACCGGCTCGGAAAGGAATCGTTCAAAACAGCAGCTTCGGCCGCACTCGCAGGGAAATACGTTCCTGAAATGATTGAGAATCTTCATCGTTGCGGAATAGATAATGTCGAGCTCGATTATATCAATGGACGCCCCATCCAGATGCTTCCTTCCGAAAAAATAAAACAGACCGTTAGCGAATTTTCCTCTGAAAACATAAAGACAATCTCGATGCGGCTCAGTGCCTTTCCCGACGATTTATCGGAAATCCTTAAAACTGCCTCGGATGCCGGAATCCCTGAATTTGTTCTTCCGTTTCCTCTTCGCGGAGATATTTCACGATTTCTGAAAGATGCCGGAGTTATGAAAATCAGGTTGTCATTCTTCAATAATGAAAATATCAGTTCGGGAATGATTGAAAAAACATTTAAGGATATAAACAATCCTGATACTTCACTTTCCTTCAGTCCGGCAGGCTTTACCCGTGCGGGAGAAACACCATTTCTTGCGAGTTTTTCGAAGACCCGGCTCAGGAAATTAATGTCCCGTATTTATGTCGAAGATTGTCTTTTTGATGGAACGCCGACGAAGCTTGCCAACGGCAATTCAGAGATAAAGGAGCTTATTTCTATATTGAGATGCTCTTCCTTTTCGGGCATTGTGGTGCTGGGTCCTTTAAATCGCTGTACTGCAACGCTAGAAGAATGCACGTCAGATTTCGTTTCGCTTCTCGATTCGATGTAGGATTTTCAGTACTGTGCTTTTTTTATTTCGTCTTCGAGGATTCTTTCCATATTTTCGGGAAGCTGCCCCTTTGCCACGATATCACGAAGTCTATTCACTCCGGCGTCGGAAGCAATCCTTTCAAGAAGATTATGCTTTAATTCATCAATTCTATTGCCGGTGACTTTATCCATTTCTTCAATATGCTCTTCGGTTATTTTCTTGATTTCATGGTAATAGTTTTCGCATTCGGATATGAAATTCAGGCACTCGGGATAGACGCTCCGAAGATGATTGAGATATTTTTCCGCCTGCATGGACGACTCAAAAAGGAATGCATAAAGTTCGTATCTGATAAAAAATATTTTTTTTCGGCAGAATTTTGAGAACTTGGAATCCGGAGTTATTTTTTCTACATATTTGAAGACGGTCTGCTTGAGCTTCATATCCCAAGGCAAAATATCTATCAAGTGCGGGGGCGGAATGATATTTTTTCTTATTCTTTCCTGCTGAAAAGAAACTATTTCATTGATTTCCTTCATGACGGGTACCGATATTATGCCTCTGTCAAAATAATTTCTTACTGTCTCCAAGACGACCCCGAATGACTGTGTCCATATCAGGGCTCTGAGCTCCTGCCTGTTCCCCTGATCGGAACTCAATTTTTCGAGTTCCGAAGAGACATTTTTCGCCGCGTCTGAATATTCTTTTTTCACCTCGGCAATCATTTTCGGCGGAAAGAATCTTCTTTTCTCGAAAAGTTCCATTTCCCTGGCGCCCTGTGAGTTGGAGTCGAGTTTAGCTTGGAGCATGAGCATTTTTTCGAATACAGGCAGCTTGTCAAGCCCGAGGAGATGTATCAGTTTTCGTATGGACATTCCCTGCACCAATACCGTGAAGAAGACCACGCCGAGTGTTAGTTGTATTATGAGGTCTCTGTGCGGGAAATCACTCTTTATGCTTATCGCAAGAGCAATTGGAAGTGCGCCGCGAAGTCCGCCCCAGAGCATAACCGCCTTGTAGCTCATGGATATCTTTTCCTGTCCCTTAAGTCGTGCAACAAGAGGAAGTATTCCATAGACAATTATTATGCGCCCTAGGGTGCACGCGACAAGGGCGAACACTATGTATATCAGGAGTTTTCCGGACGAGAATATCCCGAATATGAGATCCTTTCCTGTAAGCCCCAGAAGTAGAAAGATAAAGCTGTTTGCCGCAAACGACGCGAATTCCCAGAAGTCCTTCTGATACTGTTTCATTTCGGGAGAAAATCTCGTATGCCCGTAATGACTCACGACCATTCCGGCGCCCATCGCGGACATCACTCCGGAGAGTCCGAAGCATCTGTCCGCCACAATGAACGACGTGTATGCGGCAATGACCGACATCGCTATCTCAATCATCGGATCGTTCCCGGCAAGTGAAACAAATCTCATCATGATATAACCAATAACCGCACCCATTAGAACCCCCCCGAAAAATATGGTCATGAAATCCATAGTTCCTTGGAAGAGTGTGGCAAGTCCGAAGACAGCCCCCGCGGTTATCATTTTCGTTACGATGTTGAACATCACTATCGCGGTACCATCGTTGAAGAGACTTTCGCCGTCAACGAGTATCGAAAGACGCTTGGGCGCGCCCAGCTCCTTGAAAAGGCCGATTACCGCCACCGGGTCGGTCGCGGAAATAAGCGCTCCGAAAAGCATCGCCGGACCGAGCGTGAGCGGAGTAAAGATTTTTATGATTATGCCAACGACAAAAGTCGAGATAACAAGGCCTGGCGCGGCTAACGCCAGCACGGGAACGACATTTTTGAAGAGAAGCCTGGTGTTCATGTTTACCGACGCTTCGAATATCAGCACCGGCAGGAGGATATATAATATAACATGCGGCGAAAGCTTGAAGTTATCCGTTATCGTAGAGCCGAACTCGTGTCCGAAAAGCGAAATGAGTAATCCTACCAGAACAAGACCTATCGTATAGGGGAAATTGATTTTTTTCAATAGTATCGACGATAGCGACGCTATGAATAGCAGTAAAATTGTAAGAGATAAATTTACGATGAGACTATCAGCTTCCATGATTGCTGTTTCTCCATTTTTTTGAACATGCTATTTTTTTATAACATACTGAAAACAAATACGACACCCCTGCGATCAAGATTATCGTAGGTCCGCTCGGCAGATTGCTCTCATAACTTACCGCGATACCGGCGGAAGTAAAAAACATGCTGAGAACGATGGAAAGAAGCATCATTTTCCAGAGCCTCGACGAGAACTGACCCGCCACTGCCGCGGGAAGTGTAAGCAACGCTATTACCATAACTATCCCGACCACAGTAACAAGAAGCACCACCGTAAGCGCGGTCAAACAGAGAAGTAAGAGATAGTAGAATTCAACATTTATTCCGCGAAGCCTCGCGAATTTTTCATCAAAACAGACTGCCTGGAATTTGTTATAGAAGAAGATTGCAAGTGTCAGCACCAGTACGTCAAGAATTAATACCATTGCCAGGTCATGCCTGGACACAAGAAGAATATTGCCGAAAAGATAGCTCATCGCATCCACATAACCCGGAGTCTTCGCGATAAATATTATCCCCAGCGCCATACCGACTGACCACAGCGCCCCGATAACGGTATCCTCCCTCTGTTTTGCCTTCAGGCTTACGAAGCCTATGATCAACGCAGCTGCCAGCGCAGCTGCAACCGCGCCGTAAATCGGGTCGAGCCATTCCCATTTCATGGTGGCCTTCAGGTAAAGAGCCGCGCCTATTCCACCCAACACACAGTGCGATATGGCCCCTGCTATATATGTTATTCTTCTTGTTACAACGTAAGTTCCGACAATTCCGAATGCTACGCTGGCTGCGATGCCGGAGAAAAAAGCATAGCGAAAAAAGGGTATCTGCGGATCAAAAAGCGCATTGATAAACTCATTCATGGATATGCCCTTTCTCCGAACAAATATGGTCATGCCTTACAAGGTCAAGGTCATGCCCATACATTTCCTGTATGATGCTTCCGTTAAGCCTGCTCACGGGATGTATATTGACTGTCCGGTTCACACATATTACACTGCTTATTTTTCGTGAGACAACGCCGAGATCATGCGAGACCAGCAGTATTGTCATTCGCTTTGAAAGGTCCTCTATCTTCATGTAAAAATCTTCCTGAACGCCGGGGTCGATGTTGGCAGTCGGCTCGTCGAGTAGCAGCAGCTGAGGTTCGCAGGTAAGTGCCCTAGCTATCAGAATTCTCTGACGCTGGCCGCCTGAAAGGGCAGAAAAATATCTTGAAGCAAGTGCACTTACACCCATTTCATCCATTGCATTCAGTGCCGCCTCCTTATCCTTTTTGGAGTAACGACCGAAAGGAATCCGGCTTACCCTTCCCATTATTACTACGTCAAAAGCGTTTACCGGAAAATCCGCGTCAAACTGGCTTTGTTGCGGCATATAACCTATTTTTATGCGGGATTTTTCAGGTTTTTCACCGAATACGCTAACCGTACCGCAATCCGGCTTCAGGAGTCCAAGAATGATGTTGAGAAGTGTGGTTTTCCCGCCGCCGTTCGGCCCGACCATACAGACGGTTTCATTTCCGACAAGGTCGAATGACACATTTTCGAGGACCGTGTTGCCGGATCCGTATGAAAAACTCATATTTTTTACAGAGACAACTGTTTTATCGTTCACGGGCGGCATCCTGGGTTTTAGTTTTTTCCGAAGCAAATGACTTTTTTATTTCGCTGGCCATTGCCCGAAAATTGGCAACGGGATTTGCCGGAAGCGGGTCTATTTTGACCACGGCCCCTTTGATGGCAGACGCGACGGCTTCGGCGCTTTTCGTCGAAAACTGAGGTGATGCGAAGATTATGGTAACATTTTCTTTTATAGCGAGTTTAATTATTTCAGAGAGTTGTTTCGGTGTTGGTGTTTTTCCTTCGGCTTCTATCGCTTTCTGCTTCAGCCCACAACTATCTGCGAAGTATCCGAAGGATGGGTGAAAAACATAGAATGTCCGCCCCTTGAACGGTGCCATCAACGTAGAAATTTCTTTTTGTATTCCAGCAAGTTCCGAGTCCAGATTCGATAAATTCCCCTTGAACTCTTGGGCGTGCTGCGGCGATTCTTTGCAGAGTGCCGCACAGATATTGGAGGCCATTATCCTCAGATTTTGCACGGAATTCCACACATGCGGATCAAGGTTATCATGATTATCATCGCCGTGATCGAGGTTCCCGTGCTCCTCTTCGTCTTGCGATATTTTCCTCCGGACAATTCCCTCCGAAGAATCCACGATAAGCGTCTTAAGTCCGCTCCCCCTGATCTTTTCTATTATCCTATCCTCAAAAGGCATTCCGACACGGAAAAATATCTTTGCTTTTGAAAGTTGCATTATGAGCGTTGGCGTTGGCGCGAAATCATGCGGATCGCTTCCTTTTGGCACCATTACTTCAACGGCGACATAACCGGAGCCTATTTTTTCCACGAGGTATTTCTGTGGGGCGATTGCCGTCATTACCGTTATTTTCCCGGCGCTATTGTCAGCTTTTCTTTTCTTTGAACATGAAAAGAGCAACACGGCAAATATCGCGAATATCAGAAAAACCTTGGACTTCCTTAGCATAACGGACTCCCCCTTGAATTTCAAATTCGTTGAAGATAGCCCTCCAGACACGAATTTTCAATAGGATCTTACGGTAAATTAAAAGTGCCCTGGCTTCTATATTTGCCTGTTTTCTAAGGGTATTTCGTTTGTAAGTTTGAAATATCTTGAAAAAGACCTATAATAAAACTTTCGGTTTAATGCCTGTTAGGTTTTGTTTAACTCAGGCGTATGTAATGACAAAAACAATCTGAACAGGTGATTTTAATGACAAATATTCTTGTAACAGGTATTACTGGACTGGTTGGAAGTTCCTTCGTGGCCAGCTTACTTAAAAAAGATAAAGAACTCAAAGTTACCGCGATAGTAAGGCGACTAGCGAAGAAAAATGCACTCAAAAGGGTTCTGGAAATCGTCGAGGAACAGTACAACTTCGATGACGATTCAGGCTATGCCGAACACGCTCTCGACCGGATAAATGTTATTGAAGGCGATATTACGGAACCGGGATTTCTCGATGATGTCTCACAGTTTAAGGGAGTAGATACCATTTTCCATTGCGCAGCTGATGTAAATCTCGGCAAAGACCCCGAAGGAAAAACCTACAGAATAAACTACGGCGGTACAACCTCGATTCTTGAGCTCGCCAAAAAACTGAACGTAAAAACCCTCCACTACGTAAGTACGGCCTATGTTTCAGGAAAAACGGAAGGCTTGGTAAAAGAAGACGAACTTTCAGCAACCGAGTTCAATAATCCCTATGAAAAAAGCAAATTCGAGGCTGAAAAGCTCGTAAGAGCATCTGGAATTCCGTTCACAATATATAGGCCGTCAATCATCGTGGGCCGCTTAGCCGACGGCAAAATAAGAAAACCTCTCGCTTTCTACAGAATCCTCGAATTCATGGCAAAGCTCAAAAAACATTATTGCGCGAAGCACATGGCCAACCCGTCCGATTGGTTTGAATTGCCTCTTCGTCTCAAGGCGGAACTTTCGGACAAAATCTACTTTGTCCCTATTGATTACGTACAGAAGGCCGTTACATCTATATTTCTCAAACCCGTATGCAATAAGACATACCACATAACCGGCAACAGTCCAGTCTCGACAGCGATGATTGAAGAAGTGGTCGGCGAAGTGCTTAAGGTAAAGGGTGTTACCGTTCAGCCCCAAATAGATGACCCTTCACTTGATGAGAAACTAGTCGACCGTTTTATCGGCGACCTCCTGCCGTATTTCTCGACTCAGAGCATCTTCGACCAGACAAACGTCAGAGCCGCTGTCGGAGAGGAAGCCTTAAGCTGGGTAATTGACAAAGCGCAATTAAAGGTACTTATCGGCGGCTACTACAAGTACTTCTTCCCCTCTGTCGGCTGGATGCAGAAGCTCTGAGCACAAAATCAGCGGCCCCGTAATGAGAATCATAGATTTCCATACTCACTACTTTCCCGACAAGATAGTCGAGCGGGCAATGTCTTCACTTTCAAACACCAGCGGACTCAAGCCATTTTCCGACGGCACGCTGGCCGGACTTGTCTCAACAATGAAGATAGCCGGAATCGAGTTCGCTTTGAACTTGCCGCTTGCTACCAATGCCGAATCAACCATGGGTCTGAACGCCTGGGCGGCAAAGAGCAACAACGCCCCCGTCTTTACTTTGGGTTCGATTCATCCCGATTGCCAGGATGCTGACAATATTGCCGATTTTGTTAAAAGATCTGGACTGCGCGGAATCAAGATGCACCCCGAATATCAAAGGTTCAACGTCCTCGAAAAACGCCTTGAAAAAATATGGGAATCGTGTATCAACCATGAGCTTTTTGTCGTCATACACGCGGGGGCAGATATCGCGTTCAAACCTCCTTTTATGTCATGCCCTGAAGATTTCGCCGAACTTTACCTCCGCTACCCCAAGCTTAATATGGTTATCGCCCATTGCGGCTCTTGGGGAATGTGGGAGGCCGCCGAAAAATCACTTGCCGGTAGAGTTCCATTCTATCTTGATTTATCCTTCACTCCGGGAATGCTTGATGATGATTCTCTAATGAGAATGATAAAAACACATGGCGCGGACAGGATAATTTTTGGAACCGATTCCCCGTGGCGAGAACAAAAAGAGGAAGTACGCAAAGTCAACGCACTTCCTCTTTCGGGAAAGGAAAAATCCTTAATTTTCTTCGAAAATGCCGCCAAACTATTGGATATCAGATAAAACTACCAGGAGTCGGTACGGAACGGCGATGCCGGCAGCCCCTCCTTGTTATAAAGATTAACTCCCTGCGGCGGATTCATAGAAAAAGCGTATCTCACCGCTATCGGCTTCGGTACTTTTCCACATGCAACAAGGACGGTGTCCCCATCGATGACAGCATCCGCCCAATACCACTTTTTGTCCGCGCCTGCAATTGCGAATGATTTCAGTCCTGCACGCGGAGTTTCCCTCATAGGCGCAAGTCCCTTCTTTTCTCCGGCAATAAGGCCATTGCCTATGTGGTCAAACGATATTCTGATTTTGTTGCCCTCTACTTTAAATCCTTTGTAGAGCGGTCCGGAAGGTACGACGTTTTTGCCGTAATCTTTAGCAAGGGCCCAGGCCGCAAGGCGTTTGCCGACATCCTGTTTATTTTCAGGATGAATATTGGCATCGTCGCCTATATCTATTATAACCGCCATTCCGGTATTCGGAACGACGGAAAGAGTTTTCAACTGCGCCTCGCGGAGTTTTGCCCACCCGTCGCCGCCCTCGGGTCTGTCGGGATTGGACCTCTGGTAGTTTGCCAGCTGTACAAAGTAGAACGGAAAATCTCCCTGCTTCCAGAGACTTCTCCAGTCGCTGATAAGAGCATTCATCTTATGGGCATAGCTTCCGCCTTCATAGCCGTTGGATTCTCCCTGGTACCAGATTGCACCTTTGATACCATATCTTATAATGGGATTGACCATCGCGTTGAAAATCATTGTCGGCTTTTGATGGTCATTTGTGAGTCCGGGTAATATTGGGGAAGGGGGCGGCATCTTTCCTTCATTCAGTGCTGTTTCAGCCGCAGGTATCCAGACCTTCATTTCCTCGATATATTTCAAAAAATTCTTTTTACCTGTTTCTGTAGTCGATATCCATCCATCTACCTGTTCGCTAATGCTTTTGAGCTCGGGAATTTTCCTGAATCCTGCCTCGGATATCCATGGCTCTATTCTTGTGCCGCCCCAGCTTGTGTTAATGAGCCCCACCGGCACATCGGCCTCCTTTGCAATCTCCCGAGCGAAAAAATAGCCCGCCGCCGTAAAGAAAGCGACTGTCTGTGGTGACGCGGGAGTCCATTTTGAACTCGAAACATCGTCTTTCGGATATAAAGCTGTTTTGGTGTTTATCTTAATCTGTCGGATAAGCAGATTGTTGGAAGAGGCTATTTCGTTTCCCGCGTCAAGAACACCATTTACTGCCATTTGCATATTTGACTGGCCCGAACAGACCCACACGTCACCGACGAGAACATTCTTAAATATCAGCTTGTTCTTGCCGGAAACAGTCATCTCCTGTGCATCTTTATTGAGAGGAACGGGATTTAGCTTGACTTCCCATTTGCCATTCTTGTCCGCATCCGCCGACACAGTTTGCCCCGCAAAGGAAACCGTAACTTTTTCACTGGGCGATGCCCATCCCCACACATTCAGCGGAATATCTCTCTGGAGCACCATGTCATCACTAAAAATTGACGGCATTTTGACGTTTGCGTGAAGAATTGCGCACGCCAGGAAAAGAATTGCGAAACAGCCTATAAGGCGCGAATGAAAACTTCTCTGGAAAGACGACATCTTATCTCCTTATTATTGTTGTTGTTGTACAAAATTGTTATTGAACAAAGCACCGGTTCTAATGTAGGCGAAAAGGTTGATTCCGAAAAGACTCCGATCAGTTGTATGCCTTGATGAGCTCAATCGAAAGCATTGCACCTATTATATACGCGGGCGCTGCAAGCATCACCGATACGGCCTTTGCAAGCTCAGGCACCGAAAACTGCCTGGCTATTTCAGCCCTGGCCTCGTCAATGTCCGGAAGAATTTCTTTTATGTCAACTTTTTTCCTGAACACCGTAAAATAGAAGTTAACCCCTATTATGGCTATTACTGCCGGGATATTGACCAGAGAAAGATTCGTTTTCAACCCCGGCACCCAGTAGGCTACTATCATAAAAATCATGTATGCACCCGCAGAAAGCTCATAAAGAGTCAGGAGTACCTTTTGCTTGACTATCAGCCAGTATACGATGTTTGTTATAATTATTGTAGCGAAACACGCCGTATATATTATCATCCACCAAGGCATAATGACCTCATTTCTTTAGTTCAACCAAAACGAGACGAGTAATGTCTATTAGACTCAAAAAATCACATTTGTCAAGCTTTTTCTGTTTGAAAACTTTTTTCACAGCATGACAAAAGCGCATTCCTCATGGTGCCTTATGCTAAAATAATGATTTTTTTTGCTAAATACAAATAGTAAATTAAGCCTATATTATCAGTAAATAAAGTTTTATATGATAAATTAATTAAAATAAAGAGAAAAGGGACGGACATGAAAAGGATTTATGCGGCAATCACCGGAAGCGGCGAGGTCACCAATATCGAACAGGAAATTCCCGAACTCAAAGAAAGCGAAGCCCTGATAAAAGTTCACGCTTCGCTTATCAGCCCCGGAACGGAAATGTCCGGTGTGAAGTCTCTCCGCGAGAAACCGGACCCGGAAATGAAGCCGAGAAACTTCGGCTATGCGAATGCCGGCGAGATAATCGATATCAAGGGCGATGCAAAAGGCCTGAAAAAGGGAATGCGCGTAGCCGCAATGGGCGGAGGAGGTGCTTGGCACGCCAACTATGCATGTGTCCCCGTGAACCTGATAGTCCCGATTCCCGACAGTGTTTCATATGAAGATGCCGCCTACGCATGCCTCGGGGCAACATCCCTTCAAGCCGTCAGACGTACGGAGCCGCAGCTCGGCGAATATGGTATAATCCTCGGTCTTGGTATTGTAGGCAACCTCGCCTCCCAGCTCTGCCAATTGAGCGGCTCAAGAGTCGTCGGGTGGGAAGGCTTCTCTTCCAGGATCGATATCGCCGCAAAATGTAATATTCACAATGTCGCCAACTTCCGCGAAACCGACACCGTCGAGGCCGCGAAAAAATTCTGCTCGCCTTATGGAGCTGACTTTGCGATCATGGCGTTCGGCTATTTCGCAACCGATGCTTTCAATAATACGATGAAGTGTATGAAGGTTTCCGAGGACGGACATGCGATGGGCAGGATTACCCTTGTCGGCGGATGCGAAATAACCATGTCCGGGGGCGCAGCATCCGGTAATATAGACGTGCGGGCCGCCTCAAGGACAGGCGCGGGCTATCATGACCCGGCATATGAGTATGGGAAGGACTATCCTGCCGCCTTCGTGCAGTTCACGACTCAGCGCAATCTCCGTGAAATCATAATGCTAATCTCCGAAAAACGCCTGATAGTCAATCCCATGACAACTCACAGAATGCCGCTTGAGGATGTCGGCAAAGCCGCCGAACTTCTCGTGAACAGCCCCGACAAGGCTCTCGGGATAGTCCTCCAGATGTCGCATTGAACGGAGTTTTTATGATGATTAAGGAAAACCTAAAAAGTACGGTATATGATCTTTCTGAGAAAATAGGCTGTCGCCCTCCAGGAAGCTGGAAAGAACTGGAGGCGGCTCAATATTTGAAAGGACGTCTTGCGGAATTTGGAGTAGAGGGACTCATCGAAAGCTTTCCAAGCGCTTCGCATCTGGCGGAAAAATCTGTTATATCCGTTTGCGGAAAAACTTTTGACAGTATGCCTTCGCAGTTCTCCGCGCCCGGAAATATATCCGGAAACATCTTTTTTCTTGGCCATGAGAATAACAAAACATTCAGTCAGGAAGAGAATCTTTCCGGCAAAATTGGCCTTCTTATGCCCTCCGCGTCTTTAAGCATTCCTGAAAAAATTGACTACCTTTTGGCGCTTGAATCACAGGGAATTGAAGCCCTCATTGTTGTTTCTCCTTACATGGACACGATACAGCCCAAGTCCGTAAGATATCCTGAAATCAAGAGCCTGCCGATTGCGGTTGTTTCATGGCGTACCGGCGTTGAACTTGCCCGCCTGAACGGTCACAATGCGCGACTCGAAGTTATTCATGAGGATAAAAAGCGTTCAGAATCTGTCAATCTTACGGTGGGGATTGCGGGAAAGAGCAAGAAGTGGATAACCGTTTCGGCACATATGGATTCCGCTGCCGGATGCCCAGGGGCCCTTGACAACGCGGGAGGCTCCGCCATGCTTCTTGAATTGGTAAGGCATTTCAAGGGAATGGATCTACGCAATACTGTATACTTTGTTTTTACGGGCAGTGAGGAATATGGCATGCAGGATATGTGCGGCGCAGGGTCGGAAGCCTTTTACCGTAGCCGCGAGGGCGATATTGAGAACTGTGTTGCACATATTGAGATTGACGATATAGGAAATTTTCTGGGCATGCCTGAGATTGACTGGGCCGGACCGGACGCTTTCCTAAAAAAGGTCAGGATGGCGGCTGAAAATACCAGTTACCTGTTCAACAGAAAGAACTTGCCTTCCTGTGATCATGGTGCGGCCATAAAGAGAGGCATTCCGTATATGTGGCTGACCGATGCCCTTTTTGAGCGCCCTGTATATCACAGTCCCGAAGACAATATAGATTTCTTTGATTTTGAAAAGGCAGCATCATATTTCCAGTTTTTATCAAAGGCTGTTGAATCACTTGCGTCATCTGAAATATTCTATCCATATGTAAGAGAGGGGAATCTGCTTATTCGTCCGGCTCGTTTTTCTGATCTTTCGTCTATTTTCGAGATAAACAAACAGGCATTCGGTCCGGTCAGCATGGCAAGAATGGCCGAGGACTTTTTTGGAGAAAAACTTGGCGATAAAAACTGGTATGATTATAAAGGAGCAGATGTCGCAAATCAGTGCAGGAGCAATATTTACCAGATTATAGTATGCGAGGTTGCAACGCGCGTTGTAGCCTATGCAACGGCATCTTATGATTTTGCAAAGGGAATTGCGGAAATAGGCAACAACGCAGTAGACCCGGATTTTCAAGGACGCGGAATAGGTAAGGCTATGCAGAAGGAAATTGCACGCCGCATGGACGAGGAAGGCTTTACAAAACTCAAAGTATCAACGCTTTCTGTGGATATTCCTGCGCAGAAGATATATGAAAAACTGGGATATGTAAAATATTGTGAAAACATAAACTATCTAAAAAAACTGGAGAAATAAGATGAGCTTCAGAATAGGGCTTGTAGGACTATGTACATCGCATCCTGGAAGCTGGATACCAGTCATCAGAAAATTGACTGAGGAAAAAATAGTCGATGTCGAAATAGTCGCGGCATGGGATTCGGGCGAGACGCGGCCGGACAACTTTGCGCAGGAATTCTGTGAGGAATTTTCAATTCCGCACGCCGTAAAAAATTCTCTGGACATGATGGATATGGTGGACGGCGTGATTGTACATACCACCAACTGGGACAAGCACATAGAACAGGCAAGGCCATTCGTAGAGGCAGGGAAATCCGTTCTCGTCGACAAACCAATTGCCGGCAATATGAGTGATTTGAACCAGCTTCTCGACTGGGCAAAACAAGGTAAAAGGATTACCGGCGGTTCAAGTCTGATTTATACAAAGGAAGTGAGAGAATTTCTCGCAAAACCCGTCTCCGAACGCGGCGAGGTCCATGCCGCATATTCGTGTATAGGGGTAGATGACTTCAACTATGGTATACACGCCTATGCGATGGTGTCTTGTCTGATGGGCCCGGGTGTTTCATCGGTAAAATACATCGCATCAAGCCGTCAGAAACATATCTCGATAAAATGGGAAAATGGGAATACGGCGATTCTCACCGTCGGCAAAGCCGCATGGCTCCCGTTCAATCTCACGATTGTGACGGATAAAAACGTGGAATTCATAAAGGCCGACACTTCGCTTATTTACAGAAGTCTTCTGGAAGCGGAACTCCCCTATCTTACAGGGAAGACGGATACGCCCCCCATGCCGTTCGATGCGCTTGTCGAGCCTGAAAAAACTGCGCTCGCGGCAAGAATCTCGTGGATGAACAACGGACAGGAAATATTCCTCACAGATCTCCGCTCCGATGATACAGGCTATGACGGCAAACAGTTCGCCACAGAATATCGCCGATCCAGAATGCAGCCGAAGTAGTTCTGCATGGTCAGCTTTCGTTTGCAAATTTGATTCGTTGCTGTAAGCTTATCTTTCAATAGAATCAGGGAAAGATATTATGGCACTGGAATTCAGCTCAGGAAATCAGTCACTGGATAATGTCCTTGGCGGAGTAAGGGCGGGCGATAATTGCGTCTGGCAGGTGGATGCAATTGAGAACTACCGGTATTTTGTAAGCGCATTTGTTAAGAAGGGAAGCCAGGAAGGGAAGAAAATCATTTACTTCCGCTTCGGGCAGCATGACTCTGTAGTTCCAGCAGATGTCCCGATTGATATTTACACGTTCAGCCCGGAGAACGGCTTTGAGAAATTTCTCTTCGATATTCTGGATGTCATAGACAGTTACCCCACTGGAACGTGCTACGTTTTCGACTCTCTTTCCGATTTGGCTGTTGACTGGAACAGCGACCGCATGCTGGGATGTTTTTTCATGTTGACCTGCCCTCATCTCTTTAAGCTTGAGACTGTGGCTTATTTCGTTCTTCTTCGTAACCACCACGGGCCGCTGGCTCTGGACGTTATCCATAAAACGGCGCAAATCGTGGTTGATGTGTATTCCAGCCGGAAGCACATTTACATTCAACCCATAAAGGTAAAAGACCGTCATTCCGCGACAATGTACATGATTCACATTTGCCGCAATGACATATTTACGCCCGAGACCCGCAGCTATGTAGTGTCTAAAATCCTTGGAGAGTCGGAGCAGGGTTGGCTGGATTTCAATATAGACAGGCCCGGCATATGGACAAACCTTTTCATTACCGCGAAGCGAGTCCATGAACATACTGAAAAACAGCCTGGCGTCCCACTTACGGGAATAGATAAAGAGAAGCTCCGGAAGAAGCTGATAAAAATGATCATCACCCATGATGAATCTGTTTTTGAATTGAGTTGCAATTATTTTTCAATCGCAGACCTTATCGCGATTGCTAAAAGGATGATAGGGACAGGCCAGATTGGCGGAAAATCCGTTGGAATGCTGCTGGCTAACGCTATCATGCGCAAGGCTTCCGGCAAGTGGGTCTCCAAGCTTGAAACAAATGATTCATTCTATATAGGATCGGATGTTTTCTATACGTATATCATTCAAAACGACTGTTGGTGGGACCTTCGAAAAGTTAAAAAGGGGGAAGGCAATTTTTCAGCCGCCAAAACCATTCAAGAAAAAGTACTCAAAGGCAGTTTCCCAAAGGACATTGAGGAGAAGTTCAAGGATATTCTGAATTACTACGGGCAGAGTCCGATAATAGTGCGTTCAAGCAGTCTGCTTGAGGACGCCTACGGAAATGCCTTTTCGGGCAAATACGAAAGCTATTTTTGTGTCAATCAGGGAACGCGCGAGGAGCGGCTCGAGGCTTTTATCCTGGCGATGAAAAAAGTCTATGCCAGCACCATGAATCTCGACGCGCTGGCGTACCGCCATCACAGGGGACTGCTGAACAAGGAAGAGCGAATGGGCCTTTTGATACAAAGGGTTTCAGGGAACTTTCATGATTTTTCCTATTTCCCGCAGATAGCGGGAGTAGGCTACTCTTTCAATCCCTTCGTATGGAACAGTAAAATAGACCCCTCCCACGGAGTCCTCCGCCTTGTTTTCGGACTCGGCACAAGGGCGGTTGACCAGACAGGCGGCGACCATGCCAGGATAGTAGCTATAGATCAGCCGCATCTGCGGCCCGAAACCAATCCAGAGCAGATAATAAAATACAGTCAGAGGGTGGTCGACATCCTCAATATCAAGGCAAACCAGATTGAGCCGGTAACATTCAGAGATATCGGGACACAGGTGGAAATACCCGCCTTTGAGCTCTTTGCCACAAAAGACCCTTCAATAATAGACCGTGCATGGCGCATGAAGGCGAAAAATATATTCCCGTGGGTATTATCTTTCGACGGTGTCTTGGACAAGACCTCTTTTATCAAGGATATGGGAGAGATACTGAAGACTCTTGAGAACGCGTATAAGCATCCTGTCGATATCGAATTCACGGCGAACTTCGCGTCCTCCGGGGACTACAGGATAAACATTGTGCAGTGTCGCCCTTTCCACTTTGCGGAAAATAAGAAGGAGCTGGCCCAGCCCGATGCAATAAGCGAAGAAAACATTATTCTAAAGACAAAAAATCATCTGCTCGGTCAGAGTAAATATATTCCCATCAACAAGATTATTTACATTCTTCCTGAAAAGTACAGCGCAATGTCCGTCCAAGACAGATACGCCGTGGCCAGATTAATAGGTGAAGTAACCAACTCATTGTCCGGCAAGGATATGAACGTTTTACTAATAGGCCCAGGGCGCTGGGGAACGGCGATGCCGACTCTGGGTATTCCCGTTACCTTCAATGAAATAAAAAATGTCGCCGCGTTATGTGAACTGGCTGTTATGCATGAGAATCTGAGTCCGGACATCTCGCTTGGCACCCATTTTTTCAACGACCTTGTCGAAATGGAGATTATGTACATGGCCATGAATATCAGCAATCACGAAAACATCTTCAATGTGCCCTACATCCTTAATTCCAAGAACCTCCTTCTGGAGCAGGCCCCCAAGGCAAAAGCTTTTCAGGATTCGGTAAAAGTTGTAGATACTTCCGCGCTTAAAGAGGGCTTTTCGTGTTATATGTACGCCGACACAATGCGGCAGTCCGGCATCATATTTCTTACCGATACGGAAATAAAATCAGTAACATCAAAAAAGTAATAATATCTTGAAAAATCCATATCCTGCATAAAATTACATTTATCTTGTTTTTCTTAAATAACTGAATGGAGTGTTTTGATGAACAACTATGTGTCCAAAGTCCTTGAGAGCTTGAAACAGTCATGTCCGTGGGAAAAGGAATTCCTCCAGGCGGTGGAAGAGGTCTTTATTTCTTTGAGCAATCTTCTCGATGGAGAACCGCAATATGAAAAACACTGCATTCTTGAACGCCTCGCGATTCCCGAAAGAATAATTTTGTTTCAGGTGGCGTGGACGAATGACCAGAACAAGATTCAGATTAATAATGGCTACCGAGTTCAGTTCAACAGCGCGATAGGACCCTATAAGGGCGGCCTGCGCTTTCATCCGTCCGTCAACCTCAGCATCCTGAAGTTTCTCGGATTTGAGCAGATATTCAAGAACAGCCTTACAAGCCTGCCGATGGGCGGGGGCAAGGGCGGCAGCGATTTCGACCCCAAAGGCAAATCCGACAGCGAAGTGATGCGTTTCTGTCAAAGCTTTATGCGCGAACTATACCGTCACATCGGACCAGACACTGATGTTCCGGCCGGGGACATCGGCGTTGGCAAGCGCGAGATAGGCTTCCTCTTCGGCCAGTACAAAAAAATTGTCAACGCTCATGAATCCGTTCTTACTGGAAAAGCCCTTGAATGGGGCGGCAGTCTAATCAGACCCGAGGCTACAGGGTATGGTAATGTTTATTTCGCACAGGAGATGCTGAAAACCAGAGGAACCTCATTTGACGGGCGCACGATACTTGTGTCAGGTTCAGGAAACGTTGCCCAGTATGCTGTTCAAAAGGTAACAGAGCTTGGCGGAAAAGTTGTTACGATGTCCGACTCCAGCGGGACAATCCTTGATAAGGACGGTATCAACGCGGAGAAGCTCCAGTTTATAATGGAGCTCAAGAATATCTATCGCGGACGTCTCTTGGAGTATGCCGAAAAATTTAAATCGGCCGAATATTACGAAGGCGCAAAACCCTGGCAGCTCGCCAAGGCCGATATCGCGCTGCCTTCGGCAACCCAGAACGAACTCGCCGAAGAAGACGCGAACGCTCTCATTAAAAATGGCTGCATATGCGTTTCAGAAGGCGCAAACATGCCGTCAACGCCCGACGCCGTCGAAATATTTCTCAAAAACAAGATATTGTTCGGGCCGGGCAAGGCTGCCAATGCAGGCGGAGTCGCTACCTCGGGACTGGAAATGTCTCAGAACGCAATGCGGCTGGGCTGGAATGCCGATGAGGTTGACCGCCGTCTCAAGGACATTATGGTCAACATACACAAGTCATGCGCAGAAGCCGCGGAACAGTACGGCACCGCCGGAAACTACGTCAATGGCGCTAATATAGCCGGGTTCAAAAAAGTTGCCAACGCGATGATTGACCTCGGCGTATAAACGCCAGATAGCTGGCAAAGTGGAGTTTTGAAAAATGAAGAAAATCAAAATGGCGCTTTGCCAGATGAAGCCTTTAAGGGACAAGGAAAAGTCTGTCGATAAAGCGCTTACGATGATTGAAGAATCTGCGGAAAATGGCGCCGGACTGGTCGTCCTACCGGAGATATTCTATCACCCGTATGAATTGAAAAGCATAGCGTCTCTCGCTGATGACGGAAAGGCGACTATCGACCGTATCAGAGAAGCGGCGGCTCGACTCGAAATTCATATTTGCGCAGGGTCGATAGCAATCCGCGAAAACGGAAAAAATTTCAACCGTTCATATCTTGTCGGTCCCGCGGGAGATATTCTGCTTGAGCATTCTAAATGCCACCTTTTCGATGTCGACTTTAAGGAACTGCGAACGAGAGAGTCGCAAGTTTTTGTTCCGGGTGATTCTCTGAAAACAGTGGAAACCGCAATCGGAAAAATAGGAATACTTATTTGTTACGACATTCGTTTTCCGGAGGCCGCAAGGAAACTCGCACTGCAGGGCGCCGAAATTATACTTGTTCCGGCGGCATTTAACGATATTACAGGTCCTGCTCACTGGCATATAACGTTCCGTGCACGAGCCGTGGAAAATCAGCTTTATATCGCCGCGGTCTCCCCTGCCCGAGACATAAAAGCGGCATACAGGGCCTATGGTCACTCCATGGCCGTAAGTCCGTGGGGCGATGTACTTTCTGAAGCAGGAGAGGACGAGGAGATTATTTATGCTGAACTTGATCCTGAAGTTCTTTCCAATATTCGCGGCAAGCTTCCGCTGCTTAAGCATCGAAGAGAAGACATTTACTAAAAATCATGAATATTAACAGTCTTGAAAGTTTGAAGAAATTCTTTGACAGCTACGCCCGGACATTCATGACCGGGAATGGAAGCTATGACAAGAATATCGAAATAAAACGCTTCCATACTTTCGAGGTTTTGACATTCGCTTCAGAACTAGCGTCTTCTCTGGAACTTGACGATGAAATGTCATTCATCTCATGCGTTACAGCGCTGGGACATGACATAGGGCGCTTTGAACAGTATAAAAAATACCGGACGTTTAATGACGCTATTTCCGTGAATCACGGCGAACTTTCAGTAAAGGTCATGAACGATACCGGCTTTCTTGACGGTGTCAGCACGGTAGCTAGAAATATAATCATTTCAGCGGTCAAACACCACAATATCATGGAAATACCTTCAGGAATGGACAAAGAGTCTTCTCTCGTCACAAAAATTATCCGCGACGCCGACAAGCTTGATATATACAGAGTCGTCCTGGGGCGTTACAATTCTCCGGACCCGGATACCGGACATTCAATCGTGCTTGGACTCGACGAGTCAGGCGGTATCGCTGAATGGATTATCGATTCGGTGCTTAAGAGGCAAAAAATCCCGATGAAAAGACTGCGCACCGTAAATGAGCTCAAAATGCTTCAGATCGGCTGGGTCTTCGACCTCAATTTCCCCTACTCCCTAAGGAAGTTAAAAGAGAAAAACTACATTCCGGCTATTTTCTCTTCCATCCCTGATTCCGTCAGAAACAAAACTGTCGAGACGGATGTTATGAACTACATCAATTCATTCTAGAAATCTGCCTTCTTCTGCCCCAACGATGCGCTCTACCTGTGCCTTTTTCTTTGACGCTCGGCCATCCTTTTGAAGACACAAATAACGGATGGAGAGACAATGAGCACAGAATTCAAGTTTCTGGAAAGCAGATATATAAAGCCGGTGATGGAGGCGGGGGGTATAAGGTTTCATCTGAAACGGAAGTATATCCCCGAAGAGCAAAACAAATGCTCATATTCCGGACCCTTTTCGGTAAAAAACACCAGCGGGGACGAAGACATTCAAGTAACGGTCAATGCCGGAGACATTATCGCAGGGACAACAAAAGTATCCGTGCCGGAAACAGATATAGCGATTTCTTCATCGTGTGTTGTATATATCGAACTCAGCTATTCTGATTCTTCGTATTCTGCTGAAATCAAGACTGCATCCTCAATGCCGGGGTTGTCATCAACGGTGTACAGAACACGGCTGGCTGATATAACATTTCAAGACTCTAGGATAAAATCGGTTACGCAGATGTGGCAATACGGCGATATTTACGTGACGGGAAGATTTATTTGATCACAACAAAATCAGATAGGAGAAAGGGAAAAAATGTCCACATTTAAAAAAATCAACCTTACGGTGAATGCCGAAACAGGAGCTCTGATTGATCCTTTGGACGGATCGAAGCTCGGCACCGCAAATCTTCCGGATTTCTATCTTGGAGAAACCTCGGTGCTGTGTATCTCATTCGTCGATTCAGATTTGAATGCCTATCCTTTTGCGATTGACGACTCCTTTGAGCTTTCGATTGATAAGGATTTTGTGCATACCGTGAACGGAGTCGAGGATCCGCTTATGGTCTATTCAGGAAACAGCATGTTTAATATCTCGGGAGACTGGGAATCCACGGCGCTCACGAATGGTAAAATATCTGCCAGACTCAACTGCAATACGGTTGGATTTGCCCAGAAAATAGGAAACAGTGAGAGCGTTCTGGGATGGATAGAAATCAAAAGATATCCGGCCGGACTGACGGATGCTTCCATAATTCTCAGGAATAAATGCGTCGCCCTAAATTCAGTCAAGGCCTCCGAGGGAAGCCCCTCTTCAGCATCGCCTGATTATTATACGGCTGATCAGATAGATGCGCTGATGCTGGAGGCTGAGTCTCAGGTGTTGACCCTTGACAATACTGTTCCTTTTACGCCGACGGAGGATTATCATCCGGCAACGAAAAAATATCTAGACGACAATGCCGGAAGCGGTGGGGTATCTGTTCAATCTAATCTCTTCGTCAATGGTAATTTCTCGATTTGGCAGAGGTCAACCGACGATACAGCGGTAACGACAACGCGTAAATATGTTGCTGACAGGTTTGCTGTAAGAGCCGTAGCCGGGACGCTGGCACATGTGCTTAAATCAACAACGGTGCCAACGGGAAGCCGTTCTAAATATTCCCTTGAATTGAACGGGGCGGCAGGCGTAACAACCGTAACTATTGATCAACGCATAGCGGCAATGAATGTTCCTAAATCTACGGTATATTTTTCTGCATATATCTATAACGGCTCAGGCGCGGCGTTCACGCCTACACTGTACGTCTCGACTCCGTCAGCATCCGACAACTGGACAACATCAACAGTCCGTAACGGGGCCGGATCGGGAGAGTCGTTGCAGGAGTGCGCCGATTCAGCTTGGATGAAAGTCTATTGGGCGGCTGATATTTCCGGGTATACCGACATTGCCAACGGCCTCGAATTCAAGCTGGCAATTCCATCCGGTTCACTGGTGTCAGGCGATACAGTTCGAGTTGCCGATGTGATACTTACATACGGAAGTTCATTCATTGAGCCGATAGTAAAAACGTATTCGCAGGAGTACATGGACTGCTTGCACTATTACTGGCGAAATACGTCAGCATCGGCCTTCGGGGCTTATAGTCTTTACGCGAGTGCAGCCGGACAGGGAGCCAGCGCCGCGATGAGTTACACTTGCATAATGCGCATTGCCCCAACAGGCACAATAATAGGGACTTGGGTTGCTTCCAACTGTGCGCAACCGACGGTTTCGGCAACAAATACAACAACATTCGCTATTAATGCCACGGCATCTGCCGCAGGGCGCGTGAGTTTTTACAATCCGGCAGATACCGGACTTTCATTTGATGCTGAACTTTAAAAAATAAGGAGATGAAATAATGCGTTATAAATGGTTGAAAGAAAACGAATTAGTATTTGATGCCGAAAACAATTGCAGTATTCCGACAGGTAACGGAACTGCGGCGGCTATCGAATTTGCATCATGGCTTGCCGACGGAAATACCCCGGCCGCAGCTGATGTCGAGCCGGAAGCAACGGAATACGTAGCTAAGCTGGTAATAGTTGACAGGCTCATCGCTCTCGAAAAGCTGGACATTGCAATGACGGCATTGTCCGCAAACACAACCGCAAAAGCCCGCTGGGACGCGGCAACGGAAATCGCGATAGACGATGAAGACGTAATCGCGCTGTTGACGGCGTGCGGAATTGAAGTAAATAAAGTTTTATATTAAACAATAACAAGGAGTTACGCAAATGAAAATCACTTACACGCTGGCCGCAATCGTACTAATCGCGCTGTTCGTGCAGGGGTGCAGTTCAACATCAACAATTACGGAGTTTGATGCACAGGGAAAGATTACAAAAGTAACAGACACGAAAGAATCAGTAGTAGAACAGGTAATTGCATCAACGAAGGAGAAAACAGTTTTTATCTTTGACAAGGGTTGGTGGTTTGGCGCTGAAGCTTCCATTTTTTCTCCTGAAAGCCCCGTGCCTATTACTCGAATTCTCGCCAAAAAGAATAATCGCGGTGTCTTATCTATCCGCCAAGATCAACGGGGCATGGCGGAAATCCGGGACATTGTCAAAGCCGCACTTGAAACAGAATCGCTTGCTGTAACTGCGTCCGGCGTTACAAGCTCCGGCACGTCTGAGCCAGCCTCAACCGCAAAATAAACACACGCCCCGGACTGCCGGGGCCTTTGCCGGGAACGCAGATAAGCTACGCTCCCGATAAGGAGAAAGGTATTGATTATGAACATCCTATACGGAGACAAAAATTTAAAGTACCCGGATACGCTACAGGTCGAGAGCGGGTCATGGATTGTGCAGCGTCCGCTTGTTGTAAGTTCGCACTATGATAACGAATTAACGCAGGTCCTTGTCCCGTTAAATCTTGAAACAGATTACGCTTCTGTGCCACTCCTTTTTCAAAATCTTTTCAAAAAAATAAACGAATATTCGGCGGTTTTTCTCAAGCATGACGTTTGCTATGCCGGAGAGCTTTTCCCACGCGCGGACTGTGATGAAATGCTGCTCGAAGACCTAAAGGCAATGGGGGCAGGATGGATTTACCGGAACACTGTTTATTCTGCCGTCAGGATTGGCGGTAGGTCGGTTTGGAGAACACACTCGCCAGAATCGAAGACAAAAACGAGGAACCTTATTACGCAAAGCAAGGAAATTTTGAGCGCAAAAGGAAACCGCTTTGGAATATGGCTGGACTTAAGTACTGGCATTTATAGTAACGAATGGGGGATGGTTTAATGACAAATTCAGAGCGTGACGATCTATTAATTGAGATATCTAAAAATGTGGCAGTTATCAATACAAAGCTTGATGCTGATTTTCGCGCCCTGCACGGAAACGGACAGCCAGGGCTCATATACAATGTCGGAGCCATTAAAGAGCGCGTACAAGCTATAGAGGACGCGCATAAGGCCGAAGGCAAGCATATAGGTTTTATCGCCGTCATTGTGGCGTTCTGCGTAAATACAGGCCTCGGCTTATACGCTATATTCAAACATAATTAAATAGGGCAACAAAAAAGCGGGGGATTGGTACGTCAATACCAACCCCCGACAATAACGAATGGACCGTTACAGTCACGTTTTGCGCCGCTTAGGTTGCGGTAATCTATACCGTTAGGCGCAAAACTAAAACTGTACGGTCTTTTTTATTTAAAACAAAGGACTATATGAAGATGAAAACAAAACTGCGCTCTCCGTTTCCGTGGTTCGGCGGCAAAGGCTCGTTGAAAATCAAAAACTTTATTCTCGCACATCTGCCGCCGCACGATAAATATCTTGAACCATTCGGCGGCGGCGCATCGATTCTGATTGCAAAGGAACCAGCCTCTGTTGAAGTATATAACGATGTGAATCGCGGCCTTGTTAATTTTTTCCGGGTTCTTTCCGATGCCGATTATTTCGAGATATTCCTTGCGCGAGTTGCCTTGTTGCCCGTATCCCGAGAACTCTTCGAGGAGTATCTGCGTACATGGCCATCTATTCATGATCCTGTAGAGCAAGCTGTAAGATGGTATGTCTCGACCCGGCAAAGCTTTTCCGGTCACGGCCATTCATTCGGAACAACCGTTGACTCTTCCAGCGGCGGCATGGCGTCAATGACGTGCTCATGGAAAGAGGCTGTCAAGAATTTGCCGGAGGTTCACAGTCGTATGCAGTCTACGGAAATAGAATGCTCCGACTGGCGTGATGTTCTTCGGCGCTATTCCGGGAGCGGCTGGCTTGCATACTGCGACCCTCCGTATGTTACTGGCGCACGCAAAGCCGGAGGATACGCCCATGAACTTCAGGACTCAGACCATGAAGAGCTGGTCAAGGCTCTCATAAATTACAATGGAGCTGTTATACTGTCAGGCTATGATAGCGAGCTTTATCAGCCTCTCTTGAATGCCGAATGGGACAAGCTGGAAATAGATGTTATATGTTCAGCCGCCGGACGCACCCGCGCAAGTGGACTGCAGGGAAAAGGCCGGATGTTGGCCGAACAGCGCCGGACAGAAGTTATCTGGCGCAATCCCGAAACAATTCGCCGCATAAACGAGCAAGCACTCAACTTGATTTAAGAAAGCAGACTCCCTTCCGGTTTTTCGGAAGGGAGTTCGATGTTTTTTAATAAAAAACAATGCTTCCCGCTGGGTCGAGCGCAACAAAAGACCATGAATTCTCGTCAAAAGACGGAAAATCCTCTTACCTTCCTCAAGACAAATCTTGAGAATCGGATCCCATAAGTTAGGCTCGTACTCCCACGCAAAGAAATAATAAGATACATTTTGCATAATTATATTTCCTTAAATTATAAATAATTACCTTTGCGGCCCCAAGTCCCATAATGGGATTGGCCAACATAGGTATTTATCCAAAAAAGAAGATTAAAATGATGCAAAATTAAAAAAAAACTTAAAAAGTCGTTTTGAGGCGGAAAAATCAGGACAATGCGTTGATGATCTGCCTGACTGTACTGTCTGCGAGATGTGTATATATCCGCGTTACGAGGCTTGAGCTGTGTCCGACAATCGCCTGGACTACTGGCATCGGAACCCCGGCGTTTGCACAGCGTGAAACAAAAGAATGGCGGAACGAGTGAAAACCATATTTCCCGTCCGGCTTCGGCGGATATATTCCCTCTTTTTTGTCTTTCCACAGGCTCCAGTGGATGACTTTTTGCGCGTCCTGACGAATCCCCGAAGGATTGCGACTATACCGCTCTGCAACTCCCGGCAGGATATAGCCGCTTTCGTCTTTCCACGCTGTGGCTGTTTTAAGCTGTTTTTCAAGCGCCGGATGGATAGGGATATGGACGGGCTTTCCGGAGCTGTTTTTTGTTTTTGACGGAACCCATGTAATTATTTTCTGTGAAAGGTTTACCGCTGTCCATTTTAAGATACAGCAATCTTCAAGTCTTAGCCCCGTGTATGCGCCCAACCGAAACAAAACAGCCATTTCCGGACGATGCATGAGGGATAGCGCCATTTCGCCGTCAGCCGCCGCAAAAACCGCGTTAATCTGCTCTGTCGTCATGTCGTTGCTCGATATGGGATTCTCGGCTTGTTTTTTTATATTGTCGAAAGGATTTTTATCGTCCGGCAGCAGTGTTGTAAAAATTGTCTTCAGGCTGCCGATGTAAACATTGTAAGAGCGCGCCCCTTTTTCTTTTTTCAGCTTGACGGCGAACTCCTCGACAATGCCCTGCGTTACTTCGTTCAGTGTCGATATTGCCGGGCATGAGACTGCAAGGAACGCCGTGAGATATGTATAAATGCTCTGGTACTGCGCTTTTCGCTGTTTTCCTGCTTCCCGCCGCTTCGGACTCTTCTCAAAAAGCTTGAGCGCCTTATCTAACTCTATCCCCGGCTCTGCATCCTTGATAACTTTCCGACTCCGCGCCGCGAATACCGCGACCTCCTCCTCTGATTTTACCGAAGCAATATGAGCAAGTTTTTGAGCTTCCTTTTCCGCCTCGTCCTTATTTTTTGCATTGAGTTTACGCGCAATGCGCTTCCCCCCTACCTGCACTCGCCAGTACCATGCCGTTGTCCCGGGCTTCAAATAAACGAATCCGGCTCCTTTGATTCTTCCCATACCTCACCTCGTTATTTTGGTGGCGCTTGGTGGCGCTTTGGTGTAATATAATGCCATTAATACGCATGTCTAGCCTTTGATTGACAATTGCTTAATGCTGAGGCTGATTTGAGTAGTGAGAAATGGTCGGGGTAGCAGGATTCGAACCTGCGACCCTCTGCTCCCAAAGCAGATGCGCTAGCCAGACTGCGCTATACCCCGACATCAAAAAACAAACAGCCCATAAACTAATACCGTTCCACGATTAAGCAAGAGGATATTTTTCTTTCTTTAACGAAAAGATGGTACCGGGCTGATTGTATCAGAGCGGATAGCCGCCGTCAAAATATTTTGCACACAACGGCCCTCTGAGTTTCTCAAGCGTTTTTATCTCGATTTGTCGTATGCGCTCCCGCGTGAGATTAAAATATTTGCTGACGTCTACAAGCGTTTTTGACTGTCCGCCGTCAAGTCCGTAGCGCATATTGATTATCATTTGTTCGCGTTCGGTAAGAGTTGAGAGGGCCTCCAGTAACTTTTCCTTGAGCATGCGATGCGCGACACAATGTGAGGGGTCCTCGGCATTTTCGTCCCTGATAAAATTCTCAAGCAGGCTCCCGCCGTCATTTTCCGTGGTGGAGTGCAGTGAAATCTCCTGTCTCGCCATTTTTCTTATGGCGCTGACTCTTTCCTTTGGCATTTCAAGGCGTTGGGCGAGCTCATTTTCAGTTGGTTCGCGTCCGACTTCCTGAATGAAGCGCTGTTCCATCAGATTCATTTTGTTGATGGTCAGCATCATGTGTACGGGGATTCTTATGGTTCGTCCCTGGTCTGCGATGGCGCGTGCCGCGGACTGTTTTATCCACCATGTCGCATAAGTGCTGAATTTGTGGCCCAGTTTGTAGTCAAATTTATCGAGTGCCCGTATAAGTCCCAGATTGCCTTCCTGGATGAGGTCAACGAGTGGAAGTCTTTTGTTCTGATAGCGTTTTACAATGCTGACAACGAGTCTCAGGTTAGCCTCAAGCATCTCCTTTTTAAGGTACTCCCCGTTCAGGCGTGTTTCCTTAAGCGTCTGAAAATGCTCGAGAAACTCGTCATATGTCATAAGGAACTTCTCTTCCAGCCGCGCCTTTGTTTCGGGGCTGGGAGCTTCGGCCTTTTCTCCAATTTCGAGATTTCCGGCCCGTTTCATGAGTTCGAAGAGTACTTGGAACCATTCATCCGCAAAATCATGTACGAGGACATATTTTTTCAGGACGCTGACGAGGGATGCTCTGAGTTTCTCAAGTTTTTTGCCGTCAACACGATTCGCAAATGCGTTTTTCAATTTGGAATAGGCTTGGGATATTTCCCTTTCCCATGACGGAATTTTGAGGATTATCGCGCCACTGGAGCCTCCGGAGCCATTTTTTAGAGAAGACGGATAGAATATGTTTTCGATATTCTCAGGGTCGGTATTTTCAAGTATCTTCAAGTGCTCAAGCGCAACAAAGCCGAGCCTGCTCATCTGATCCCGGAATTTCTCCTGCAACTGGCCTATTTCCGTGGTAAGGCGTAATTCTTCGGTATCGGACAGTAGTTGCGTCTGGCCTATCTGGTTGAGGTAGAGACCCAGGCCGTCAGGACTGTCGGTTCCTTTAGTTCTTGCTGGAGCGACTTGGGGATTGATAGGCGGACCTTTCACCACATCCTTTGGCTTTGCCCCTGTCTTTTTCGTTTTAGTTTTTCCTGGCATTTTTCCGGATTTTTTAGTTATTTGTGTTATTTGACTTCTGCCCTTCATACTTATTGAGCATCAGCAGCAGTATTTCAAGCTTTCTGCCTTCTGGTGAGTCGGGTCTGGGATTTGCGGATGTCAGTTCTCTGGCCTTCTTCACCGCCTGATCGTATTCTTCTTCATTGTGAATCTCGTTCAAGTTCATTGTAAGTCCCCTCGTGTGTTTCCGCCAAGCTTAAGAATAACAGAGTTCCCGGGATATTCAAATTCATGAACACCTCTTGATGTGGAGGTCGCGCGAGCCCTGACTATTTTAAAATTATTTTGAGAAATAGGTTTGTATTTCATGGACTTCTGTTTACTTTACTGATTCTGTATTTTGATTTTAATGAAAATGGAGACTTTTCAAGAAATGGACAAAGCCAGGAAAACAGAAATAATTACGAAGTACGCCAAGACAGAAGGCGATACAGGTTCAAGTGAAGTTCAGGTAGCCGTACTGACAGCGAGAATTACCGAACTCACAGAGCATTTGCGCACTCACAAAAAAGATCACAGCACAAGGCGCGGCCTTCTCGCTATGGTCAGCAGAAGACGCAGGCTCCTCAACTACATCTCCAAAAAGGACCATGATGGCTACATCAAGATCACCGGAGAACTCGAGATCCGCAGAAGATAAGCGTATCACACGCTTTTTTTGAGATATTAACGACCGCCATTATCCGGCGGTCGTTTGCTTTTTACTGATATTGAAGTATCTTATGAATTAGTTCGGACTCAGACCGCTTTCCCAAGACGGGGAGGAGTTAAAAGTGTTCTGCGTGGAATTGGACGGTATCAGCACCTTGGACGAGCCGGGGTTTTGATACCGCGAATTCCGCCAGACACGTCCTTCCGGTTCTCTGGCTTGCTTCTCTGTGTCTATTTTTAAAATTGTCCCGCAGTTATTGTAGGCTGGCGGGAAAGGCATTACCCAAAATGGAAGGATTCAAGATGCCCGAAACAAAAGTATCGTTTCAACTCGACGAAAACAGATCAGTGGAATTGTGTACAGGAAAGCTCGCGATGCTCGCAAGCGGTTCATGCACAGTAAGACAAGGCGACACCGTATTGCTTGTTGCCGCGTGCTCAGGCCCCCCAAGAGAAAAATCAGACTTTTTCCCGCTTCAGGTAGACTATAGGGAAAAATATAGCGCGGCAGGACGTTTCCCCGGCGGCTATATAAAAAGAGAAGGCCGCCCGAGCGAAAAGGAAATTCTCACATGCCGCGTAACCGACAGGCCTCTCAGGCCACTCTTCCCGAAGGGATTCTTCGACGAAGTTCAGATTCAGTCTCTGCTGTTCAGCGCGGACGGCGAAAATGAACCCGATGTGCTTTGCATACTCGGCGCATCAGTCGCGCTCATGGTATCCGACCTGCCCTTCAATGGCCCAATCGGAGCGCTCAGAGTCGGCTATGTCGACGGCAAATTCGTTGCCAATCCGACGAATTCGGAAATGAAGAACAGCACACTTGATCTCATCTACGCAGGTAAGGCCGATCAGGTCATAATGATTGAAGGCGAAGCGAAGGAAATACCCGAGAGCGTTCTAAAAGATGCAATGATCTTCGCAAATGAAGTCGTCAAAAAGCAGGTTGCGGCACAGCTTGAAATCGCCGAAAAGGCCGGCAAAGCAAAGAAGACACCGAGACTTTACAGCGTTCCCGAGAGCGTCAAATCAGGCGTTGAAAAAGTAGTCTCAGGCAAAATCGAAGCCGCCTGCCTCATCGCGGCAAAAGAGGAAAGAGCCGCAGCCATCGAAGCACTTAAGGCCGAAGCCATTCAAAAACTTTCCGCCGAAATGCCGGAAATGAGCAAGGAAGACCTTTGCTTCCATATAAACATGGCTCTTGATTCAATCGTCCAGCACACTATCCGCGAAGCAATCCTCAATAAGGGCTACAGAGCCGACGGCAGAACCGTTGACGAACTCCGCCCAATCCAGTCGGAAGTACAGCTTCTGCCCGTAGTACACGGCAGCGGCCTCTTCTCGCGCGGCGAAACTCAGGCGCTGGTAATAGTCACCCTCGGCGGAACAGATGACGCTCAGGAAAGCGACGGCATTACAGGCGGCGATTCAGTAAAGAGCTTCTATTTGCACTACAACTTCCCGAACTTCAGCGTAGGCGAAGTCGGCAGAATATCAGGCCCCGGACGCCGCGAAATAGGTCACGGCAACCTGGCGGAACGTTCTGTCCAGCAGGTTATTCCGAAAGACTTCCCGTACACCATCAGGTGCATATCCGAAGTCCTCGCTTCCAACGGCTCCACATCGATGGCCTCTGTCTGCGGCGCGATTCTCGCGCTCATGGACGCCGGCGTACCGATAAAGGCACCAGTAGCCGGAATTTCATGCGGTCTGGTAACCAGTGAAGACGGAAGCCGTTCGATTCTTCTCACCGATATCATCGGCGCGGAAGATCACTTCGGCGATATGGACTTCAAAGTATGCGGTACCCGAGAAGGAATAACCGGCTTCCAGCTTGACCTCAAGCTGCCGGGTATCTCAATCGACCTCCTCACTCAGGCAATGGAGCGGAACCTTCAGGCAAGGCTCAAAATCCTTGATATGATGGAAGCCTGCATCCCCGCCCCGAGACCCGAAATAAGCCCGAACGCACCGAGAATTGCCGTGGTAAAGATTAACCCGGACAAGATTGGCGCGCTCATCGGTAAAGGTGGCGAAAACATCAAGTCGATAACAGAAAAGACGAAGGCCTCCATCAATATCGAAGATGACGGCACAGTAAAAATATTCGCTAAAAACGAAGAAGTCTTGGAAATCGTCAAGCACGAAATTCAAGTCTTTACGGCTGAAGCCGAAGTAGGCAAGGTCTACCGCGGTAAAGTCAAGGGAATAAAGGAATTCGGCGCGTTCGTGGAAATACTCCCCGGACAGGAAGGGCTCCTTCATATTTCCGAAATGGCGAACTACAGGGTCAACGCGGTCGGAGATATATGCAAGGAAGGCGACTTCCTTACAGTTAAACTCCTTGAAATAGACAACCAGGGCCGCCTCAGGCTCAGCAGAAAAGCCGCTCTTAACGAAATCGAATAAACAGCCAGGCCAAGCCTGAACTTAAAAGTGCCGCCCTCATTACGTGGGCGGTACTTTTTTTTATACAGCACCCCAAGTAACAGGGTCGAGCCGGTAATATGCTTTAAGTTCCATGTAGAGATCGGGATGCTGGGCTAGGAGTTGCCGGGGATAGTCAAAAAAGGTTTCCGTGGCAACGGCGAAAAACTCCGCAGGATTAGTAGCCCCGTAATCGTCGATAATATCGTGCCTGCCTCGTCTTGCTTTCTTTCTCAGGGACTCATAGTTCCGACTGAATATCATTTGCCATTGCCTTGGGTCAATGCCCTTTTGCAGCAACGGCATCCCGCTGGCAAAGCCTTTCTCCTGATCGAGCTGGTGCGCGAATTCATGGATGACGACATTGCCTTCCTCCGAATCGGCACCGCCGCCAACGACATTGCTCCAGCATACGATAACAACACCTTGAAGAGTTGACTCGCCGAGAAGCTCATTCTCATCATGAACGATCTGTCCTCCGAAATTGGCACAAATATCCGCAACATATGGATCGGGATAGACCAGAATAGTGCGAAGACCGGGGTAGTAGGCGCAGTCCTTCTTGTTAAGGAGAAGTATACACGCCTCCGCCGCAATCGTTACTTTTATTTCATCAGTCATCTCAAGGCCGTTGCAGCCCTCGAAATATTTCTCATCGAGGAAAACATTTACATGCCCGTGTAACTCATCCTTAAGCTCTTGAGACATAAAGATATATTGCCTGAAGTTTTTGGCAATATATGCAATCCATTCTTCAGGAAACGCAGTGTTCCTAAGCTGCCTCCTCCTCCTGAAACGCGCCACCCTGAATAAATAGTAAACGGCAAAAGCCGACGCCGTCCCACCTATTATTATTGTTAGGTCCAGAGTCTCTAACATGCGGAAAATACTCCCTGTTTTTAGGTCAGTCCTTAATCTATAACGGGTTGTCCGTCTTTCAATAAAGGAATTTACTATTAACGAAGCACGGCGAGACGGATTGTTCATCCGGGAATGGGAGAATTTATGTCGAAAAGTTCTGTTTTTCAGGCTCGATTTGATTGGAAAATCGAAGATAAACATATAAGTTTAGTTCGGATAAATCTGAATCAGGATTTGGAAAATATATTCTTGCAAAAGAAGCTTTTTTCTTTTCCGTTCCGATTTGAATCCACTGGAAATGATGATACATTAGTTAGTCTCAACAATAGTCATGGTGGTTTTTCAGCTTGATAAGACTCTTCCTGACCTCGGAAGGCGGACGTTTTGTCGGGCGGTTCAAGTTCTCCTTGGCATAGAGATATCTTAGTACTACTGTTGAGTTACGAGACGGAATGCCCCCTTTGGACATGCTGTATATGCTCTCTGGGTTCGCCTCTTAATTTGTGTGTCATTCAATGAATTTATAAAGCAGGAGCGAGTCAGTATGAGTAATCTTCTACCCAGCCTTGACATAGGCGGGCTGAAAATATCGCCGCCGATCATTCAGGGCGGAATGGGAATAATGGTTTCCGGCCCACGCCTCGTGGCCGCAGTTTCGAACACCGGAGCGTTGGGCGTACTTGCCTCCGTCGGAAGTGGAGAAGCGAGTGATTACGAAGGAATGGGCGTTGTCGAAAGATCCGCACTGGGATTCAGGGACATGATCCGTGCGACAAGAGAGGCGACCCAAAATCCTATCGCCGTCAACATCATGTGTGCCCTGACTCACTACGTGAGTCTTCTTAAGGTTGCCATCGATGAGCGTGTTGATGCCATTATCTCCGGGGCCGGACTGCCGCTTAAGCTGCCTTCCCTCGTTGAGAATGCTCCCGAAATAAAGCTAATCCCTATCGTTTCTTCAGCCAGGGCCGCCCGTCTGATTTGTAAAGTCTGGAGCGCTAAGTATTCCAGGCTTCCGGACGCTCTAATTGTCGAAGGCCCTCTCGCCGGCGGACACCTGGGATTCACCATGAATGAGGTCGTCACCTCTCCCCTCTCAGAGTTGGAACGACTTGTGACGGAGATCCTCGAGGTGACAAACGAGTATGGTCAAAAAAATAACTGCAAGATACCGGTCATAGCCGCCGGCGGAATATTCGACGGGAAGGACATCGCTCGCTTTCTGAAGCTGGGAGCTTCGGGCGTGCAAATGGGTACACGCTTCGTCTGTACCGATGAATGCGATGCCTCTATCGAATTCAAAGAAGAGTATATCAATGCAAGGCCCGAAGACATAGTAGTGCTTCAAAGTCCGGTAAAGATGCCGCTCCGCGTGATTAGCAACGATTTTGTCAAGAAAATACAAAACGGCGCCAGCGCGAACTTCGAGTGCCGCTATCATTGCCTTGCTACCTGCGAGCCTGACAAAACGGCGTATTGCATAGCTAAAACTCTCTTAAACGCGCAACGCGGCCATTTCGATTCCGGCTTTGCTCCCTGCGGCGCCAATGCACATAGGGTTGACAAGATAGTACCAGTCCGTGAACTCGTCGATGAACTTGCCAGAGAGGCCGAAGAGGCTTTGAGTTCCAGTCCTTTATAAGTGATGCTTCCCTTTAAGGATTGGTGGGTTTGCCTTCTTCTGTCGTTTTCGGGATTAGCAGATGGGAAATGTCGGCGGATTTATCCTGAGCAAAAATATCAAGGACTTCTTCCATGAATTCAGCCGGATCACGCTCTTTGCATTTTGCCGTATGCATGACGGTCATCAGAACTTCTCTTGTTTTCATTCCCTTTCAATTCAAGGGCTTTCTCCTGATACTCATTCAAGCTCAAATCTTCATTACG